>JAEEGJ010005474.1_pt1 | contig 39873 bp, 34 predicted proteins | sample 8958761 | NCBI WGS metagenome assembly JAEEGJ01 (sample SAMN16246546, study PRJNA631951) | gut metagenome | biome: gut microbiome; feature: rumen; material: RS-attached | host: Bos | place: Iran: Karaj | collected 2018-10 | reverse complement strand
TGTTGTACTGCAGGTCGGTGAGATACTTGTCATCTACCCTCCACTGAGCCATCGGGCCGAAACCCGTATTGATGCCGTAGATTACCTTTTCCGACTCAAATTCCTTGAGAAACTCATAGCACTGCCTGACTTCCTCCATCGGAAGCCCCGCGATATCAATCTTTTTCCTCCCCTGGAGCAGCTCTTCCACTCCCTCAAGGCTGAATTCAAAACGCCCTTTCATCCGAAAAACCCTTTGTAAGATTAATCTTACAAAGATAGCTAAATAACGAAACAAATGAAACAGGGCAGCCCGAACCGGACTGCCCTGGATGATAATCGTCGTAAATCCCTAGAATGCGTACCTTACACCGACGCCGAGGGTGAACGGACCGTTGTCACGGACTTTGCCGTCACCGAACATCAGTCGCGGACGGAAGTCCACGGAGAGGCTGAGAGGGAAATCGAAGGTATATTCAAGTCCCACGTTGCCAACTACGCCGACATAGACCACGTTTTCCTCAGCAGCGTTCTCCCAAACGGCGACGCTGGCTCCTGGGCCGCAATAGAATCCCCAGCTTCCGGAAGGAGTCCAGTCCGGCTGGGCTATCATAAAGTTGTAGATACCGTCCACGTGGAAGGCATTGGTGCTGAAGCCGTCGTCAAGACCAAGCTCGAACTCGAGGAAATGAGGACCCCCGAAAACGTAGTTCTCATAACTGACATCGACGCCGTAGTTGCCTACCCGTCCACCGAGAGATTTAGGCTGTGCATTTGCAAAAGCAGCGAAACCAAGGGCTGCCACAATGATGAACAATGCTTTTTTCATAATTTCTTGTTTTTAGCGTTTCAAAATTATACAAGTCCCGAGAATCCCATGAACGCCATCGCAAGGATGCCGCAGGTGATCAGGGCGATAGGCACGCCTTTGAACTGTTTCGGGACATCGTTGAGTTCCAGGTGCTCACGCAATCCTGCGAAGATGATCAGGGCCATTCCGTAACCGATGGCCGTCGCGAAAGCATATACCACCGATTCGCCGAGGTTCAGCATATGGGCGGCACCTCCGCCGAATGTGAACTCCTTCGTAACGACGCTCAGTGCCACACCGAGGACCGCGCAGTTGGTGGTGATGAGAGGCAGGAATATTCCGAGAGCCTGGTAGAGGGAAGGACTGATCTTCTTGAGCACGATTTCGACCATCTGTACCAGCGTGGCGATCACCAGGATGAAGGCGATCGTCTGGAGGAAGGTCAGGCCGAACGGCACGAGGAGATACTTGTTGATAAGGTAAGTCACCAAAGTCGCAAGGGTGATCACGAACACCACCGCGCCGGACATGCCGGTAGCCGTGGAAAGCTTGTTCGAAACGCCCAGGAACGGACACGTCCCCAGGAACTGGGCCAACATTACGTTGTTGACGAATATTGCCGAGATTATGATGAGGAAATATTCCATGACTTAGTTCTTTTTTGCGATTTTGTTGAAGAGTACCATCAGATAGCCCAGGGCGATGAAAGCACCCGGAGCCATGATGAATACGAGAAGTCCGTCGCCGGAGATGAATTTCCAGCCGAAGACCGAGCCGCTTCCCAGGATTTCCCTCACCATACCTAACACGGTAAGGGCCATCGTGAAGCCGAAGCCGATCCCGAGGCCGTCAAGCGCGGAATCAACTATTCCGTTCTTGCTTGCGAAGGCCTCAGCCCTGCCGAGCACGATGCAGTTGACCACTATCAGCGGGATAAACAGGCCCAGGGTCTTGTACATATCCGGCGTATATGCCTGCATCGCGAACTGAAGGATAGTGACGAAAGTAGCGATGACCACGATATATACCGGAATATGGACCTTGTCAGGAACCACAGGTGCGATAGCGGAAATCACGATGTTCGACAGCACTAGCACGAAAAGCGTAGCAAGACCCATACTCAAGCCGTTTATCGCCGAAGTGGTGGTGGCAAGGGTAGGACACATTCCAAGGAGAAGCACGAAAGTAGGATTCTCCTTGAAGAAACCTTTGGTGAAGATATCAAGTTTTCTCTTGCTCATAGCCTATTCTCCTTTGATTGTTTTGAAAGCATCGACAGCGTTCTTCACTGCCAGTGAATATGCCCTGGAGGTGATCGTGGACGCCGTGATTGCATCGACGTCCCCGCCGTCCTTCTTGACGGTGAGGATCTTCTGCGAAGGATCGAAGCCCTTGAACTGGGTCATGAAGTGCTCGTCCTCGGTGCACTTGGCACCGAGTCCCGGAGTCTCGCTGTGGGACAGGACGGAAGTGTTGTACACCTTACCGTCCGGAGTCAGTCCTACCATCACGGTCAGAGGACCGCCGAAGCCCGCAGTCGTGGACTTGATAGCATAAGCAGCAGGAGTACCGTCTGCGGACTTGCTGATGTAATATTCGGAAGCCTGGCCTCCGACCTCTACAGGAACGGCTTCGGACAGTTCTCCGCCCTCAGGCAGGACAGCATTGACAGAAGCCCTCAGGATGTCCGCGTTCGTCTTGGCGATAGGCTCGGCCGTAAGGGCGTACATTCCTCCAAGGAGCGCCGAACAAACCAGGCAAACCGATGTAAGGCACAGGGCCATATTCAGAAGATTGGATTTTGCTGCCATATCCTATGCCCTCCCGTATTTTTTCTGATGGAACCACTTGTTCAGGAGCGGAACCACCGAGTTCATGATCAGGATAGCGAAGCTCACGCCTTCCGGATATGAACCGAAATACCTGATCATCAATGTAATGAAACCAATTCCTATACCGAATATGATGCCTCCCTTGGTGGTCATCGGAGATGTCACGTAATCGGTAGCCATAAAGCAGGAACCGAGGATGAGACCACCGGTGAGAAGGTTGAAGAGAGGATCGGTGAACTGCATCGGGTTCGCAAGCCAGAATATCGCCGAGACGACGGCCACGGTGCCGAGGATCGAAAGGGTGATCCAAGGCTTGATGACCTTGCGGACAAGAAGATAGACAAATCCCACGAGGAGGGCGATCGCACAAGCTTCTCCAGCAGATCCGCCGATATTGGCGAACAGCATCTGGGAATATGAATACCCGTGTGCGGCCATCAGATCCGGCACGGAAGCGCCCTGCATCAAGCCTTCCTTGATGACACCGAGCGGAGTCGCACCGGTAACGGCATCAACGCCGAACAGTCCCTGAGGCTGCACCCAGTGGGTCATATATGTCGGGAAGGAAATGAGCAGGAAAACTCGGCCTACGAGAGCAGGATTGAATACATTCTGTCCCAGGCCTCCGAAAGTCATCTTCGCAACCCCGATAGCCACGATAGCGCCGATCAGCACAACCCACCACGGTGTCGTGGAAGGCAGGTTGAGCGCGAGTAGGATACCTGTAACCGCCGCTGACCAGTCCCCAATCGTACAAGGCTTGCGAAGCAGGTATTTAGTCACAGACCACTCGATCAGTATGCACGAGAGCACGCTCACTGCAAGCACCAGCAGTTCCTTCCAGCCGTAGAACACGACCGATACGATCACCGCCGGCAGCAACGCGATCACGACATCGCGCATCAGGACCGCCGTCGTGGTCTTGGAATGCAGGTGAGGATTCGGTGAAACCAATATTTTGTCCATACGCTATTATTTTTTTGCTCTTGCCCTCATTATTCCCATTACCTGGCCCCTTGCCTGGCTTACTATGTCCAGAAGCGGGATTCCCGCAGGACAAGAATACAGGCAGCAGCCGCACATTATGCAGTCCTGAGCCGCATTGGCCTCAAGGGCATCCATATCCCCGGCCTTGTAAAGGCGTCTGAGAAGGAACGGCTCGAGTCCCATAGGACAGGCCTCGGAACACTTGCCGCAACGGATACAGCTGCTCTCAGGCATCCTCTTGGTCTGTTCCCTTGTAAGGAAAAGCAGACCGCCGGTACCCTTAAGAGTCGCAGCATCCAGGTTGGCGACAGCCTTGCCCATCATAGGGCCTCCGCTGATCACCTTGGCGGCATCCTCAGGAACGCCTCCAAGATAATCTATGATGTACTTGAGCGGAGTTCCGACCCTGACCATAAGGTTGGCCTGCTTCGGGAAGCATTCACCGGTCACGGTGACGGAATTCTCTACAAGAGGCTTGTTCTTCTGGACGGCCTCATAGACGGCAAGTGCGGTGCAAACATTGTCCACTACGGCTCCCACATCTATAGGCAGGCAACCGGAAGGCACCTGGCGGTGCATCACGGCATCGATAAGCTGTTTCTCTCCCCCTTCCGGATATTTCTTCATAAGAGGAAGAACTTCGATTCCCTGGTATTTCCCACCCTTCGCCTTGAAGGAAGAAACTATCCCTGAAATATGCTCGATCGCCTCCGGCTTGTTGTCCTCGATAGCTATGGTAGCCTTGTCCACTCCGAGAGCCTGCATCAACAGCGCGGTTCCCACGACCACCTGCTCCCCTTTCTCCAAGAGGGTGCGGAAGTCCGAAGTGAGGTAAGGCTCGCACTCGCAGCCGTTGATTATAAGCATCTCGCACTTCTTTCCCGGAGGAAGGCTGAGCTTCACGTGAGTCGGGAAAGTGGCGCCTCCGAGACCGACGACACCGCCCAGCTTGACCTTTTCTATGATTGCCTTAGGGTCTTCCGGAATATCAGTCACCAGGGTGTCCGAAAGGTCGATGCCTTCCTTCCACTCGTCACCTTCGACTTCGATTTCAACTACGGTCTGGATGTTGCCGGACAGGTCCTTGCGAGGTCCTATGCTCTTCACGGTACCCGACACCGAGGAATGGATATAGGCCGACATAAAGGCACCGGGCTCTGCAATCACATCACCGGCTTTCACCTTGTCGCCCGGAGCCACCACCGGCTTTGCCGGAGCACCGATATGCTGAGCCACAGCAATATATACAGTAGGAGCTATCGGGAGAGCTTCGATCTTGCAGTCACGGGAGATCTTCGCATCCGACGGATGCACGCCTCCTATGGAGAATGTTCTTCTAGCCATTGTCAACCTCCTTTTTTACTTCAGGTTTCACCTCGGCGGCAGCGGCGGCAGCAGCTTCACGGGCCTTTTTCTGACGCTCCTGGACGCGAGCCTTTACGGCCTCCTTGTCCAAAGGCTTAGGGAAATTGACTCCGTGGATGGCTCCCGTCGGGCACATGGCCTCGCACTCGCGGCAGAGCTTGCACTTCGCAAAGTCGATGTAAGCTACATTGTTCTCGACCACGATGGCATCGTGGGTACAGGTCTTTGCGCATATTCCGCATCCGATGCACGCAGCAGCGCAGGCCTTCTTGGCGGCAGGACCCTTGTCCTTGTTGACACAGCTCACGTACATCCTCATCCCGCGAGGGCCTTTGTTCCTCAACTCGATGATGCCCTTAGGGCAAGCCTTGACGCAGGATCCGCAGGCGGTGCACTTCTCCTCATCGATCACCGGAAGACCTGTTGCCGGATCCATGGAGATGGCTCCGAACCGGCAGGCTTCTACGCAGTCGCCGCAACCCAGGCATCCGAAGGCGCACAGGGTGTCTCCCGAATAGAGGGAAGCCTTGACCTTGCAGGACAGCGAGCCGTCATACTCATTGATCCTCGGCCTGTTGTCACAAGAGCCGTTGCAGCGCACCACGGCCACCATAGGGGCTTTCTCCTTGATCTCGAAACCGAGGATTCCGGCCACCTGCTTCATCGTTTCGTTACCTCCAACCGGACAATAGTGGTTGTCCAGGTTGGGAGCCTTCACCGCGGATTCCGCGAAGGCATGGCAGCCGGCGAAGCCGCATCCACCGCAGTTCGCGCCAGGCATTGCTTTCTCCACCTGCTCGATGCGTGGATCCTCAACGACCTTGAAACGCTGCGCGACAAGGTAGAGGGTCAGCGCAAGCAGCAGGCCGAGACCTGAGATGATTGCGATGGTCCAAATGATAGTAGTTGACATAAAGTATTGAAATATAATTACTTCTTAATATAGAACGCATACCCTTCCGCCAGTTTTCCGCGGAAAAGATACAGTACCAAATAGTACAGGGCGGTGCCTCCTACCGACAACAATCCCACAGCCAGCTCGCCCAGCCCTGAGTATGACAAAGATAATATTAAAATCAGTAAAATCATCACAGGGATGACATAAGAAAAGAGAACAGCCTTCAGCCCGGACTTCTGGGCAAGGCATACTTCCACTTCCTGACCTGTGACGTATGATTCTCCGGTCCCGAGAGGTACTTCGATGATTTTCTTGCTGAATTCCGCCATCGTACAGAGTCCTGCAGCATGGCAGGCGGCGCAAGCGGACTCGGACACTATCTCGACGGTCACCTTGCCGTCAGAGCATCCGGTCACCCGGCCCTTGTGGGAAACGACTTCCGCCATCAGTCGGACTCTATGGATGTGAAAGGATGCCGGACTCCGCTGCTGGAATACAGCCTGCCGCGGACTTCACCGAGCTTGAGCGGAGCTACGAAATACACCGGGATCTTGTTGGCATCGTCGGTGAACCAGGCATACAGCTTGGAATCCCCGGAGAACACTTCACCCTTGACCACATCGAATCCGAACTTCAGGCATCTTACGGTCCCCATGCCCCTTACCTTGCGGTTCTCCTTGCCAAGATAGACGAAAGACAAGGTCCGCACATGGCTGTCACATGCAAAGGTCATCGGATACCTGCCGCCGACCTTCAGCTTGGACACATCCATGTTCCTCATAACGTAATACATCAGCGGAAGGTCGAATGTGCAGTTGTCCTTCGGGAGGGTAACGTTGAATTCACCCTTGCGGGAATTGTTTATCGTGGCGTTGATCTGGCTGCCGGAATATGTGTAAAGATTTGTGCACCAGTAGTTTCCTTCCCTGGCATCACGGGTGAACTTCACCGGGTCGAAGCCGTCACAGGTGAACCAGGAATCCATATGCTCCCTGACCTTGAAGACCTGCTCGTATATCTTCTGGGTATTGCCGGAAAGGGATCCGTGATAGACTTTCTTCCCGTTCAGCCTGGTAGAATCCAGCTTGATGATGGCCTGGGCGACATCGGCGTTGACGATGCCCCATTTGTAGTGGATGGTGAACACCAGTTTCTCGCCTCCCTTGAAAGCGAGCTTATCCTTGTTGAGATTGACGGGGATGCACTTCTGCCCATACACAGGGACAGCGGCGGCTGAAAGCAGCAGCATCAAGGCAACGAGGCCCGGGAGATGTTTCAGGTTCATCAGAATTCGGTATTTTGGTCGAACTCACTGTTCATTGCAGATTCCGTGCCCATCGATTCGGCCACGGCAGTCAAGGAGTCACCAGGCTCCACGAACCTCACCTGCTCGGACTTGAAGAGCATGTCGATATCGCACACTTCTCCGTTGCGGTGCTTTGCAATGATGATCTGGGTGGCCTCCTTTCCTTCAGGAGACTCCCCGAGTCCGACATAGTCCGGACGATGTATGAATATGACCATGTCCGCATCCTGCTCGATGGAACCGGACTCGCGAAGGTCGCTCAATTGAGGCTTTCCGCTTCCGCCGGTCCTCTGGACGGCATTCCTGGACAGCTGGGACAGGGCTATGATCGGTATATTGAGTTCCTTTGCCGTGGCCTTCAGGGTCCTGGAAATGGCGGCCACCTCCTGCTCTCGGAGACCACGGAGTTCGACCGGCCCCTGCATCAGCTGCAGATAATCCACGATGACAAGACGTACGCCCTTGGACTTGACCAGCCTCTTGACCTTAGTACGGAACTCCATGAGCGGAATGCTCGGGGTATCATCGATGTACAGTGGTGCCTTGGAAAGGGATGCAAGCCTGGTCTCAAGCTGCTGCCAGTCCCACGGATCCAGTTTGGATCCACCCTTGAGCTTCTCGGCAGGCAGTCCCGACTCGGTGGTCATGAGACGCATCACGAGCTGCAATGCCGACATTTCGAGCGAGAACACCGCTACCGGCATATTGTGGTCCACGGCAGCGTTGCGGGCCAGGTTCAAGGCGAAAGCCGTCTTACCTACCGACGGACGGGCGGCAAGGATGATCAGGTCCGAAGCCTGCCAGCCCATGGTTATCCGGTCCAGTGAAGGAAATCCGGAAGGGACTCCGCTCATGCCGGTGGTATTCTGGTTCTTCTCTACCTCCTTCAGGGCGTCGTTGATTATGGAACCAACCTCCTGGACATCCTTGCGCAGGTTGTTCTGGATGGCATTGTAAACCTTGGTCTGGGCATCGTCGATAAGCTGGTCCACGGTCACGGAATCATCGTACGAGTCCTTCAGGATTTCATACGAAGCGGTGATCAGGTCCCTCTGGATACTCTTCTGCTTCAGTATCTTGACATAATACTCGATATGGGCTGCCGCACCCACTTTGTCGGACATGCCGGCAAGTGCCACAGGTCCACCCACGGCCTCCAGGTTCCCCTTCTCACGCAATTTGGAACTGACCGTCACGATATCCACCGGGGTATGTCCGTTCACAAGTTCGGACATAGCCTCGTAGATCATCCTGTGGCGAGGGTCGTAGAAGCAGGAAGAGGAAAGCTCTTCAAGCGCCATGTCGACGGATGAAGGCTCGATGAGCATGGCTCCGAGGACAGCCTCTTCGACTTCAAGGGCTTGAGGCGGTTTGTTACCCATCTCAAGCCCGAGTGTATCAAGATTGACTGCTGAAGCCTTTTTCATTATTGCTCAGAACTGAAGTCAGGATTGACTATGATCCTGCCGCAGTGCTCGCAGATGATGAGCTTCTTGTTGGAAGCGATCTCGACGAGACGCTGTGGGGTGATCGTGTTGAAACATCCTCCGCAGGAATCGCCGTTATAGACGGAAACCACCGCGAGATGGTTATGGACGCTCTGGCGGATACGGTCATAGGCGCTCATCGTCCTCTCGTCGATCTTGGCAGCGCACTGGTCGCGTTTTGCCCTGAGTTCCTCTTCCTGCTTGGAAGTGGACTCTACGATGGTGGCAAGTTCCTCTTTCTTAGCCTTGAGGTCCTCGTTGCGGATGGTAAGGCGGTCCTTCAGGTAATCGATATCTTCCTTCTTTTCGGCGATGGCGGTCTTCGTGTCCCCGATAGTCTTGAGGGCGATCTGGCGGAGAAGACCCTGGTTCTCGATTTCCTTGTTTATGGAATCATATTCGCGGCTGTTCGAGATGTCGTTCAGCTGCTGCTGGTACTTCTCGATCTGGATGTCACAGTCCACGATGTTCTGCTTGTTCTCGGCAATCGTCTGGTTGTAGGCGTCGATGACGGCGGCGTCCTGGGCCTGACGGGCCTTGAGGTCGGCCAGTTCGTTCTCAAGAGCCTCTACTTCAGAAGGAAGCTCCCCGCGCAGCTGCAGGATCTTGTCGATTTCCGAATCAGCCTGCTGGAGCTCGTAAAGGGTCTTGAGCTTTTCCTCTACGCTGATCTCGGAGTCTGCAAAATTCTTCTGCAGGGAAACGAAGGTTTCCCTCTGGTCTATAGGAGTTTCGACTTTCTTGATTTTCTTGGTTGCCATATCTAACTAAAAATAATGTACAGGATTACTTGATCCCAGCCTCTCGCTGGTACGGATTGCAAAGGTAGGAAAATTTTTCCTTAACAGAGAAAATAATATGTCAACTATTTCCACTTCCCCTTCGAAATGGCCTATGTCAATGACCATAAAGTCTTTAGGAGTGAAGAAATGGTGATAGGATATATCCCCGCAGATGTACGCTCCGGCACCCGCCGCGAGGGCGTTCCCGATCAGGGAAGTTCCGGAGCCGCCGCACATCGCCACCCTCTTTACAAGGACGTCAGTCGGCCGAGAGCAACGCACCAGCGAAAGGGAGAAGGCGGACTTTACGTATTCGATGAAATCCATAGCCTTCATCGGTGTCGGAAGATTGCCGACGGCTCCCAGGCCGGTACCGTCACCGTCCATGTCGAGGACTTCGATGTCCTCCAGACCAAGCCTCCTGGCCATCGCTCCGCTGACTCCGTCCAGAACCTTGTCGGCCGTGGTATGGGCGGCATACACCGCAATACCGGCCTTCAGGGCCTTGATCACCGCAAGTCCGACGTTGTCGTCCGGGGAAATCTTCTTCAACCCGCCGTAGATCAGCGGATGATGCGTGACGATCATGTCGGCTCCGCATCCGGCGGCCTCATCCACAAGTTCAGGCGTACAGTCGAATCCCAGGAGAATCCCGTGGACTTCCTGGTCAGGGGATCCCAGGATCAGTCCGCTGTTGTCCCAGCTTTCCTGGATCGCAAGCGGAGCGAACCCCTCGATCACCGAGGTGATATCCCTTACCCTCATAACGACTTCCTTACTTCAACGAGTTGCTTGCGGATATCCTTCAGGCTGTCCAGGACCTTCACGCGTCCTTCCACCTTCTTGCGGTCGGCAGCCATCTTCTTGGAAGCACCTTCCAGGGTCATCCCCTGCTCCTTCACGAGCAGATGGATCTGCTTGAGGCATTCCAAGTCCTCCGCCGTGAACAGGCGGTTCCCCTTCGCGTTCCTCTTCGGGCTGATGTACTTCGGGAAAGAGTTCGACCAGAACCTGACCAGAGATGTACTCTCTCCGAGGATTTCGGCAGCCTCGCCGATAGTGTAATATAATTTCTCCATAACAAGAATATTATTGTCAATCAAGTGATTGCGCCGTATTTGCCGACATGAATAGCATCCCCGCGTATTCCTCAGGACCCACCGAGGCGAAGAAGCAATGCAGCGGATCCACCCTGACCGTGTCCTTCAGCACCTCGTAATGGAGGTGCGGGGCGAAGGAATTGCCGGACATCCCGACATGGCCTATGAGTTTCCCCTTCTGCACCCTCTGCCCGGATGAAACCTTGATGTCGTCGAGGTGGGCATACCGGGTCGTGTAGCCGTTTCCGTGGTCGATCGAGACCACGTTGCCCAGCCCCTTTGCGGACTTGGTGACCTCCCTGACCACCCCGCCGGCAGATGCAAGGACTTCCGTCCCCTGCGGGGATATCATGTCCAGGCCGGTATGCATCGCCGGAACCTTGTAGAAAGGATTCACCTTCTCCCCTACCGAGGCCCCTGCCTTGGCAGGATTGAACGATTCCAGCGGGCTGGAAAGAGGCGGAAGCGACTCCCTGCCCTTCTCGAGCACTTCCGCTATCTTCCGGAAATCCTCATCGACAGCAGCTGTCTGCCCCTTGAGGATATCCAGCTTCCTGGAAACATATTCCACGATGTCCTTGTCCTCGACCGAATCGATCCTGGAAAGGAAGTCCCCGGAATATGCCATACCCAGCTCCGGCGCATCCGCACTGAATATCTGGCGGTAGATATCGTTGTCCTTCGCCTTCAGGCCTTCCAGGACATCGCTCACCAGTTCCTCCCTGCGGCTCATCTCCGAATACAGTTGCCTGTACATCTGGTTCTGGCGCTTGAGCTGTCGTTCAGTATCGGTATTCACCAGCAGAGCGAACGCAATGTAATATATAACCGAGATGGAGGCGGTGACCAGGAAATACTTCAGGCCCTTGCGGAGGAACCAGCCCACCGAGTGGGTGACCTTCCTGAACTCCATCTTCTTCTTGTCGAATATGTACTTGTCCGCCATCCTTCCCTCCTATCTGCTGGTGACTACGAACCGGCGTCTTGCCGGCAAGGTGCCGGTCTCATCCTCGCGCTGGCGGACCATAGCCGAATATTCGGCCTTGGACATCGAGAGGTCGAGATAGTTCATCGGATTGACCTTGTTGCCCTTGTATATGACTTCATAATGGAGGTGCGGACCGCTGGCCCTGCCCGACTTGCCCGACTCAGCGATGCAGTCCCCTCTCTTGACTTTCATGCCTTCGGTGACGTTGACCGAATTCAGGTGGGCGTACTTTGTCTCGTACCCGAAACCATGGTCTATGGTTATGCAGTTTCCGTATCCGAAGAAATCGAAGTCCACGGTCTCGACCACACCGTCTCCGGTAGCGTAAATCGGATTGCCGATGTCCATCGCGAAATCCACCCCGGTGTGCATCTTGCTTTCGGTTGTGAACGGATCGGACCTGTAGCCGAACGGGCTTGAAAGGTGGTATTTGGACGGATCCGGAACGATCGGCGGGATGGCCGGAATGCAGGAAACCATATCCCCGGCAGTCTTGGAAACTGAAGCTATCTCGTCGAAAGACTTGCTCTGCACAGTGGTCTGACGGGTCAGGCGGTCAAGCCTCAAAGCCGTGTTTTTCAAGTAGTTGTCCTTCTCGAGACCATCGAGATACGCATACCTGTCCACTCCTCCGATACCAGCGTTGCGGACCTCGGCCGGGATCTCGTTCATCCCGAATATCGACCTGTACACATCCTCGTCCCTCACACGGAGTCCGTCCAGGATCTCCTGGTCACGGTCCATCTTGCTGTTGAGCAAGTCCAGGCGGGCGTCCAGGCGCGCGTGCTCGGCTTTCAGGAAAGCCGTCTTGGGCAGGTCCACCTTGAGCACGGACGTCACGAACCACATGTACAGGAAAGCTATCAGGAGACTCCCCGCTACAAGACAGAAAACCTTGAAAACTTTTGATTTCAAGGACACTTTCTTGATCTCGTACATCAAGGTCTCGGGGTTGAGAATATACCTTCTCATAGCTTACAAATATACCGTTATTTTGCGATTAATCGCGAAAAATGTTATAATTTTGCGAATTATGCGCTTATATTGATTTATTGAAATATGTACACCTCCAAAGAGATTAGACAGCAATTCCTGGATTTCTTTGCTTCCAAAGGACATACCATAGTACCTTCTGCCCCGATGGTCGTAAAGAACGATCCTACCCTGATGTTCACGAATGCCGGAATGAACCAGTTCAAGGATATATTCCTGGGCAACTCGGTTCCTAAGTCGAAGAGGGCCACCGATTCGCAGAAATGCCTCAGGGTCAGCGGAAAGCATAACGACCTCGAAGCAGTGGGACACGACGGAAGGCATCACACGATGTTCGAGATGCTCGGAAACTGGAGTTTCGGGGACTATTTCAAGACCGAAGCCATCACATGGGCCTGGGAACTGCTCACGGAGGTTTACAAGATCGACAAGACGAAGCTGTACGCAACAGTGTTCGAGGGCTGCGCCGAGGACGGTACGGCCTTGGACGAAGAAGCGATGGAAGCCTGGCGCAAGCTCATGCCGGCAGACCACATAGTCCTTGGCAACAAGCATGACAATTTCTGGGAGATGGGCGACACCGGCCCTTGCGGACCGTGCAGCGAGATCCACATCGACCTCCGTCCGGAAGAGGAAATCGCCAGGATTCCGGGCAAGGACCTGGTGAACACCGACGACGACCGTGTGATCGAAATATGGAACCTCGTGTTCATGCAGTTCAACCGCAAGGCAGACGGCTCGCTGGAACCGCTCCCGGCCAAGAACATCGACACCGGAATGGGTTTCGAGCGCCTGTGCATGGTGCTGCAGGGCAAGCACAGCAACTACGAAACCGACGTATTCTCCGGAATGATCAAAAAAATTGAAGAGCTTTCCGGACACAGATACGGAGAAGACGAGAAGACTTCCGTTGCGATGAGGGTAATCGCCGACCATATCAGGGCTATCGCCTTCTCCATCGCAGACGGCCAGCTCCCATCCAACGTCAAGGCAGGCTATGTGATCCGCAGGATCCTGCGCCGTGCGGTCCGCTACGGCTATACCTTCCTGGGCTTCGACGAGCCTTTCCTCTGCTCCCTTGTCCCGCAGCTTATCTCCGATATGGGAGAGGCTTACCCGGAACTTCCTAAGCAGCAGAAGCTTATCGAAAGCGTAATCAGGGAGGAAGAAATGTCATTCCTGAGGACCCTGGACCGCGGAATCAGGCTGATGGACGAATATATCGCCAAGAACGCCGCAACCAAGGCCATCCCGGGAGTGGATGCCTTCGTCCTGTACGACACCTACGGATTCCCTATCGACCTTACCCAGCTTATCGCTGCGGAGAACGGCTATACCGTGGATATGGAAGGCTTCAACGCAGAGCTTCTCAAGCAGAAGGAAAGGGCCCGCAATGCCACCGCCAACGAATTCGGGGACTGGACCGTGTTCCATGAAGGCGAGGAGGCCGAATTCATCGGTTACGACACACTTGAGCTCGAGGGCGGCCGCCTCCTGAAACAGCGCACCGTGAAGCAGAAGAACAAGACTATGTTCCAGCTGGTCTTCGACCGCACTCCTTTCTATGCAGAGATGGGCGGCCAGGTCGGCGACACCGGAGAAATCATATCCGAGAGCGGGGAACATATCCGCATCCTCAACACCGTCAAGGAGAACAACCTCACCATCCATATCGCAGAGCGCATTCCGTCCGACTGCACCGGAAGTTTCACACTCAAGGTGGATGCCGGCCGCAGGAAGGACATCGCAGCCAACCACACGGCAACCCATCTTCTCGACTACGCTCTCAGAAGCGTCCTCGGGACCCACGTCGAGCAGAAAGGTTCGTTCGTGACCAATGAATATTTCCGCTTCGACTTCTCCCACTTCGCAAAGGTCACCGATGAAGAAATCCGGAAGGTGGAGCACCTCGTCAACAAGATGATCCGCGAGGATTATCCTCTCCAGGAGAAGAGGGACGCCACCATGGAAGAAGCCAATGCGATGGGCGCCATAGCCCTTTTCGGCGAGAAATACGGGGATAAGGTCAGGGTGGTCAGGTTCGGCGATTCCGTGGAGCTCTGCGGAGGCACGCATGCTGCCTCTACCGGAAAGATCGGTTTCTTCAAGATCGTATCCGAATCGGCCATCGCAGCCGGTGTCCGCAGGATCGAGGCCGTGACAGGAGAAGCCGCCGAGAATATGCTTGATACCATTTCGGACACCCTCAAGGGCATCAGGGCAGCATTCAACAATGTTCCTGACGTGACAGGCGCCGTAGCCAAGCTCGTCGCTGAGAACACCGAAGCCAGGAAGAAACTCGAAGAGTTCGCCAAGGCGAAGGCAGCTGCTTTCGCAAAGGAACTCACGAAGCACGCAGAGAATATCAATGGAACGGATGTTGTTACTTTCCAGTCGGACTGCGACCCTGTGATGTTCAGGGAAGCCGCTGCCCTGCTCCAGAAAGAGGTGAGCAACTTCGCCCTCTGCGCCGCCTTCGCCCACGATGGGAAACCGCAGTTGGTGCTGATGTATTCCCAGGACCTGGTTGCAGGCGGCCGTAATGCTGCTGCCGACATCCGCGAGGCGGCCAAGTACATCCAGGGAGGCGGCGGTGGCCAGCCTTTCCTCGCAACCGCAGGCGGACGCAACGTGGAAGGCCTTTCCCAGGCCCTCGGAACGATGGTTGAAAAAGCAACCGGCAAATAACAGATGAAGAAGCTGGACAAGTTCATACTGACCTCTTTCATAGGACCGTTCTTTCTGATCCTCCTGGTGGTCATATTCATCCTGATGATGCAATTCCTCTGGGTGTATATCGATGAACTTGTCGGTAAGGGACTCGGTTTCAAGGTTATAGCTGAATTCCTCTTCTGGGGAGGCTGTACGGTCCTCCCGCTTGCGCTTCCTCTCGCCACCCTCCTCGCGTCGATGATGACCATCGGAAGCATGGGCGAGAACAACGAGCTCATAGCCCTCAAGTCGGCCGGAGTGTCCGTCCTCAGGGTCATGATGCCGCTCATGATCGCCGCTTTCTTCATCAGCATAGGCACCTTCTTCGTGATCAACAAGCTCGTCCCGGTATCATATAACGAAATCTTCACCCTAAGGGACGACATCGGAAAGACAAAGGACGAGATCAAGGTCCCTTCAGGTACTTTCTACGACGGCGTGGACGGCTATGTACTCCGGGTCGGCAGCCAGAACTCCGACGGGATGATGCGGGACGTGATGCTGTACGACCACACCGGACGGGGCAACACAAGGCTCACCATAGCTGATTCCGCGGTGATGAAGATGTCCAAGGACAAGGACTACATCACCATCAAGATGTACAACGGTACGAACTATCAGGAGACCAATACCAAGAACTACCGCGACACTTCCCTGCAACTCCAGATGATCGACTTCTCCAAGCAGGAGATGGTCATCGCACTGGAGAACTACGCTTTCCAGAAATCCGACAGTGCCAGGTTCGGAGACCAGGTGAAGGCTCTTCCTCTGGCACGGCTGAGGGAGGATAGGGATTCCCTTGAAGCCAAGAGGGATTCGACGAAGACGGAGCAGTTGATGAGCACCGCTGCAGCCTACATATTCCTCCTGCACAGCCAGCTGGACACTGCCGCTTCGGGCATCAGCAGGAATTTCAAGGATCCTGACTACCTGAAGTTCAGGGATGACCAGATGAAGGCTGACGCCATCCAGGGTGCAGCAAACATGGCAATGCAGATGGAGGCCAACCTGGAGAACTACGAGTTCGGAGCTTTCGACTACACGGTGCGCCTGCGCTGGACCCTGGTCGAATTCCTGCGGCGTTACGGACAGGCGCTCGCCTGCTTCATAATGTTCTTTATCGGAGCCCCTCTGGGAGCCCTTATCCGAAAGGGAGGCCTGGGTGTCTCCGCCATCGTGTCCATCCTGTTCTTCGTCCTCTACTGGATCGTGGACATAACGGTCACGAAGCTTGCAAGGGATGGTTCCGTCGGAGCCGTGGTCGGGGCGTTCGGAGCGCCCGCGGTGATGCTTCCTATAGGAATATACCTTACCATAAAGGCCATCCACGATACCGACCTCTCGAACCTGGATTCCATCAAGAACTGGTGGAGGAGGTTCAAGAGCAAAGTGGCCGGATTGTTCAAGAAGACCAGGATCGTGTATATGGGTACTCCGGAATTCGCCGTGGCACCTCTCAAGGCTCTCCTAGAGAATAAATACAACATCGTGGGAGTGGTCACCGTCGAGGACAAGCCTTCCGGAAGGGGCCAGAACGTCAACGAAAGCGCAGTCAAGAAATTCGCCGTGGAGAACGGACTTCCTGTATTGCAGCCTGCGAAACTGAAGGATCCTGGGTTCCTCGCCCAGCTCAAGGCCCTCAAGCCGGACATGTTCATCGTCGTGGCATTCAGGATGCTGCCTGAGGAAGTGTGGTCCATGCCTAAGCTCGGGACATTCAACCTGCATGCTTCCCTGCTTCCGCAATACCGTGGCGCTGCTCCTATCAACTGGGCCGTGATCAACGGTGAAACACGAACGGGAGCGACCACATTCATGATTGACAAGCAGATAGACACCGGAGGCATCATACTGCGCCAAAGCATACTCCTGAATGACTCCGACACAGCCGGAGAGGTCCACGACAAGCTTATGGAGATCGGGGCCGAAATGGTGGTCCAGACGGCTCAGGGCTTGATAGAGCACAATGTGGACACTCGCGTACAGAGGAGCTTCATCCAGGGTTCCGAGGTCCTGAGGCCTGCTCCTAAGCTCACCAGGGAGCTCTGCCACATCGACTGGAACGACTCCACGAGGCAGATATACAACCTCATCCGCGGCCTCAGTCCGTATCCGGCTGCCTTTACCCAACTTGTCCGGGACGGCGCCGCTCCTGTCCAGCTGAAGATCTATTCAGCCGAAACGGTATCTTCCGCTGAATACGGCGGCATTCCGGTCTCCGGCAACCAGCCTGGCAGGATAATCACCGACGGCAAGAGCTACCTGCACATCACCACCGCCGACGGAGCTATCGCTTTGAAGGAAGTCCAGATTGCAGGCAAGAAGCGTATGGACATCAAGTCCTTCCTCCTCGGATTCCGCGAGCCGGAAGCATATTCCGTCACTCCAGGTACTTCAAAGGCCGAAATCGCCAAGACCAAAGCATCGTGAGTTCCGTTGTCATCATAGCGGGAGGAGATTTCCCGAAGAAAGAATATCCCAGGCTGCTTGTAAGGGAGGCCGATATCATCGTATGCTGTGATGGCAGTGCCCTGAAGGCCTTCCTGCGCAACCGCAAGTCGATTTTCGGGAATGAGACCCGTCTTCCTGACGCAGTTGTCGGGGACCTGGACAGCCTCAGCGGCAGCCTTTACGGTGAATACAAGGACCTGCTCGTAAGGGTGGCGCAACAGGACGACAACGACTTGGCGAAGGCTTTCCATCATGTTGTCGAAAAGTATCCGGATGTGGACAGGATAACCTTCCTGGCCGCTACCGGTAAAAGGGAGGACCATACCATTGGGAATCTCGGGCAGCTGATGGAGTTCGCCCGCTTCCTGGACTCATCGGGCCGCGACATCAGCCTGGAAGCCATCTCTGACCATTCCACCATCATCCCTATTACCGACTCCTGTGAACTATTCGTCGGTGAAGGACGTTCAGTGTCCCTGTTCTCTCCGGACAATACCTTGAATATCAAGTCGGAGGGTCTGGTTTGGCAGACTGGGGGCGTGGTATTCGACAACTGGTGGAAGGCCACCCTCAATCGCGCCAGCGCCGATCTTGTCCGTCTCCGTTTCTCACATAGATCCATCGCCCTCCTGATCCTCGACTGACCAGGTGGCTCGTCATCCCGTCATTCCCGGCTTGACCGGGAATCCTTTTGCGACAGTGGCTGCAACACCGGGCGCTTGCTTATTGGAGAATTATGCTATCTTTGTATGAATATACGATTAATTAATATCCAGATGCTTAAGAAAATCAGAGTCATTCTGGCAGCCCTGTGCTTCATCGCCATCACACTCTTGTTCCTGGATTTCACCGGAACTCTTCACGGATGGCTGGGATGGCTGGCCAAGATCCAATTCCTACCTGCCGTCCTCGCCCTCAACGTGGCGGTCATAATCGGCCTCCTGGTGCTGACCATCCTCTTCGGAAGGGTTTATTGCTCCGTGATCTGCCCTCTCGGAGTATTCCAGGACGTGGTAGCCAACATCAGCCGGAAAGGCAAGAAGGGCAAGTATTCCTACTCCAAGGAACTCAAATGGCTCCGATACGGAATATGGGTGCTGTTCGTCATTGCGCTCGTAGCCGGAGTCAATGCTTTCGTCGCTCTTCTGGCTCCGTACAGCGCATGGGGAAGGATCGTCAACAACCTCCTTGCTCCGGTTTACCAGTGGGGCAACAACCTTCTGGCCTATCTCGCAGAGAGGAAAGGAAGCTACGCCTTCTATACCAAGGAGGTTTGGCTCAAGAGCCTTCCTGTGTTCCTGGTAGCGGCAGCAACCCTCGTCGCGCTCGTGATACTTGCCTGGAAGAACGGCAGGACTTATTGCAATACCATCTGCCCCGTCGGAACGACCCTGAGCTTTTTCTCCCGGTTCGCTATGTTCCGCCCGGTCATCGATACGGAGAAGTGCAAGGGATGCCACGGATGCGAGAAACATTGCAAGGCAGCCTGCATAGACAGTTCCAGAAAGAAGATCGACTACAGCCGCTGCGTGGATTGTTTCAATTGCATTGACAGCTGCAAGTTCGGAGCTATAAAATATCGTTTCGCCTGGACCCGTCCTGCAACACCTGCAGAAGTTCCTGCAACTGATAAGGCGGTTGCGGACAAAACTGCCGTGGAAAACGGCCGCAGGGCATTCCTGATCGGTTCAGCCGTTGCTCTGACCGGGCTGGGCCTGAAGGCACAGGAAATAACCGAAGAAGCTGACACCACCGCATTCGAGAAGGAGAACGAAGGAGGCTTCGCCACCATAATCCCTAAGAAGGTACCGCAGCGCGGCACTCCACTGACTCCTTTCGGCTCGGAAAGCCTGAAAAAGTTCCGGAACCATTGCACGGCCTGCCAGCTGTGTGTCTCGGTCTGCCCGAACGGCGTACTGAGGCCGTCGAAAGACCCTGCCAGGTTCATGCAGCCCGAAATGTCTTTCGAACGCGGCTACTGCCGGCCTGAATGCGTAAAATGCTCCGAGGTCTGCCCTACCGGAGCGATTCTGAAGATTACCCCGGAGGAAAAGACCACATGGAAAGTCGGAACCGCCGCCGTTGACTATGACCTCTGCATCGTAGCCAAAGGCGAGGTGGAAGAATGCGGCAATTGCGCCCGCCACTGCCCTGTGGGAGCCATCAAGATGGTCCGCAAGGACCCTGACGAGACCGCTGAGCATCCGGTCAGGATCCCTACTGTAAATGAAGCTAAGTGCATCGGTTGCGGAGCATGCGAGAATCTCTGCCCTGCCCGTCCGATCAGCGCCATCACCGTAAGCGGTTGCGAAGTCCACCACACAGTTTAGAGAAGAATATGAAAAAGATAGACAGAAGAGAATTCCTCAAGAAGACCGGTGAAGGCGCCGCAGCAGTCGGTGCAGTCGCCCTGGCGGCTTCATGCGCGCCGAAAAAGACCGCTGAGAACCTCGCCGCCGGATCAGGAGAAAAAGGCCCGGACGTGCTTGAAACGGGAAAGATGGAGCTCCGGACCAATCCGGGAAACGGAGACAAGGTCTCCCTGCTCGGCTACGGATGCATGCGTTTCACCATGAAGAAAGACGCCGACGGCAATGACGTCATCGACCAGGATAACGTAAACGAACTCATAGACTACGCCCTCGCACACGGGGTCAACTATTTCGACACATCACCGGTTTATCTCCAGGGGCAGTCGGAAGAAGCAGTTGGCATCGCCCTGTCAAGGCATCCGAGGAACGAGTATTTCATCGCCACCAAGATGTCCAATTTCTGGAGCAACGACCGCAGCGTTGCGATGAAGCTCTACCAGGACTCTTTCAAATACCTGAAGACCGACTACATCGACTACTATCTGCTGCATTCCCTCGGAAGAGGCGGAGCGGAAGGCTTTAAGGCCAGGTTCGAGGATAATGGAGTGATGGATTTCCTGCTCGCGGAGCGCGAGAAAGGCAAGATACGCCAGCTCGGTCTTTCGTTCCACGGAAACCAGGAACAGTTCGACCAGATCATGGCCCTGCATGAGAAATACCACTGGGATTTCGTGCAGATCCAGATGAACTACTTCGACTGGAAACATGCCGACGGCAAGCGCAACGTCAACGCAGAGTACCTCTACCAGGAACTTGACAAGCGCGGGATTCCGATCGTGATCATGGAGCCGCTCCAGGGAGGACGCCTGGCCAATCCTGTGGAAGGAGTCGTGACCATGCTGAAGGAACACGATCCGGAAGCATCGAACGCTTCCTGGGCTTTCAAGTTCGTCGGCTCGTATCCGAGGATACTTACCGTCCTGAGCGGAATGGTCTATAAGGAGCATCTGGAGGACAACCTGCGCACGTTCATGGACTTCAAGCCTCTGAGCGAAGCGGAACTCAGCTTCCTGTGCGACGAGTGCGCCGGGATCATTGCCAACTTCCCTACCGTAGACTGCAACGACTGCAAGTATTGCATGCCTTGCCCTTACGGAATAGATATTCCGGGAATATTCAAACATTACAATTCCTGCGTCAACGGCGGCTTGATCGCGCAGAGCAAGGATCAGGAAGATTACATGAAGCTTCGCAAGGCATACCTGGTCAGCTACGACCGGGCTATCCCTACCTTGCGCCAGGCCAACCACTGCGTCCACTGCAAGCAATGCGTCTCGAAGTGTCCGCAGAGCATAGCGATTCCGCACGAGCTCTCGAGGATCGACCACTATGTAGAGAAGCTGAAGCAGAATACGTTGTAATAGAGGGGCTGCGAGATTCCGTCGGGCTACGCCCTCCGGCAACTCGGGCTGTCCGTGAGCAATCAGCAGCGGCAGAAGCGGCCAAAGGCCGCGGTCTGCAAGTAACCGGGGCATCTGGAGAGCTAGCTCTCCGAGTGCCCCGGCTACTTGCAAAAACGCCGCACCTTGCGGTGCGGCGTCTGCCTTGCTGATTGCGTTGCGCGGAGAGAGCGAGATTCGAACTCGCGAACCCCTTTTGGAGGTCACACGCTTTCCAGGCGTGCCTCTTCAGCCACTCGAGCATCTCTCCTTTTCCCCGAATCAAATCGGGACTGCAAATATAATAATATTCCCCGGAACAGAAAAAATTTCTTCGTATCTTTATGCTATGAAGATTCTTATGTCCCTTCTGGCGCTCCTGGCAAGTCTCAACGCAGGAGCTGCATCCTGCCACGGAGGCAGGGTAACCCTTGGAGATGAAAGGTTCGGAGAATATGTCCCCTCCCTCGAAGGCAAGAGGGTCGCCGTCTTCAGCAACCACTCCGGGATTGTAGGAGACAAGGTGAAGGGTTCGCGCCTCGCGGATGAAGTCCGCAAGGATGGTATCACCGACGGGAACAGCCTGATCCCGTTCCTGGAGCCATCCGTCCCCGGAGGAAAGATTGAGTACGGACCGCACCTTGTGGACGTCCTGCTGGAGAAAGGCGTGGATGTCAGAGGGATATTCTCCCCTGAACATGGCTTCAGGGGCACGGCCGACGCAGGAGAGAACGTTGCCAGCGGCAGGGACGAAAAGACCGGAATAGAGATCCTCTCTTTATACGAAAAAGGTTCCAGGGTTCCAGGAAAGGACAAGATGGACAAGTTCGACGTGCTGCTGGTGGACATCCAGGATGTCGGCTTGAGATATTACACCTATTACATCTCGATGCTCCATCTGATGGACGCCTGCGCCAGGTACGGCAAGAAAGTAATCGTACTGGACCGGCCAAATCCAAACGGCTTCTACGTGGACGGGCCGATCCTCGACATGGAATACAAATCCGGAATCGGCGCGCTCCCGATCTGCACTGTGCACGGGATGACCCTCGGCGAACTCGCCCTGATGATCAACGGCGAAGGCTGGCTGGAAGATGGCCTGAAATGCGACCTGGAAGTCATCCCTTGCAGGAATTATACCCACAGGACCAAGTATTGCCTGATAGTCCCCCCTTCCCCAAACCTCAAGGACATGAAGTCGGTGTACCTGTATTCCTCCACCTGCTACTTCGAAGGGACGGTGGTAACCGCCGGACGAGGCACACAGTTCCCGTTCGAAGTGTACGGACACCCGGAGATGAAGGGATATCCTTTCACCTTCGTTCCGGAGAGCATCCCGGGAGCGAAGAATCCACGATACCTGGGAGAAAAATGCTTCGGGACCGACTTGCGCGATAAACCCCTTGAAGCAATCTGGAAAGAGAGGATAAACCTTGAATATGTCATCGATGCCTGGAAGGCTCTCGGCATCGGCGAACGTTTCTTCATGAAGAACGGACATTTCGATCTCCTTGCAGGGGTAGGATGGGTACGCGAAATGATCGGATCAGGATTCCATGCAAACGAGATATCACAGCGCTGGGCCGGAGACGTAAAGGCATTCGAAGAACAGCGGAAGCCATACCTGCTGTACGAATAGAAGGACTAAAAAACAAACGGAGACGAATCTCACGATTGGCCTCCGTCCATTCTATTCAATACTTATGAAATAACTATTGAGTCAGTTTTTGGTTTATGAGTAAATAATATTTATGTCGATTGAAGATATTGCCATTTCCGTGCCAAAACCCTCTCTCTGACCAAAAATATTATTACCTCAACTTGAAAATAACCGGGAAGGTGTAAGTTACCTTGACAGCACGGTCGCGCTGCCTGCCAGGCTTCCATTTCGGTGAGCTCTGGACAACCCTGACCGCTTCCTTGTCGAGGGATGCATCCACTCCCCTGAGTACCTTCACATTGGACACCGATCCGTCCTTTTCGACGGTAAACTGGAGGGTCACACGGCCCTCTACACCGTTCTCTTTGGCAATATCAGGATAGACAAGCCTGGAGTTGACCCATTTCGTGAATTCATTGGCATCTCCACCGTTGAATTCAGGCTTTTCCTCCACGATAATGAAAGGAATCTCCTCATCGTCGATTTCCTCATCTTTCACATCCTCGATATAGTCGATGATGTCTACCCTGAGGTTAGGATCGTCTTCAAGGCTCATGAAGTTGTCCTCGACCTTGATGTCATCCTCGACGATATCTATCAAGTCCGACAGGACCGGCACCTGCAGGGCCTGCGGCGGAGGAGGAGGGGTCTCCTGTGTAACAGGAATACTCTCCTCTATATCAATTTCCGCCATGTTGCTGCCCAGATCGGCAAGTTTCTTCTCCCTTGTCCCGTAGGTGAACGCTCCCCATACGACCAGAAGTGCAGCAACCAATCCGATTTCAGTAAAGAGAAGCCTCCTGTTTTCAAGATTGGCTTTCTCGGTTTTCTTTGTTTCCATAATCGTATTCCTTTTTGTTAAACCTCGATGCAAAGATACGGCCCGTGGAAACCCTTTTGCAAATTTCGGGGCATCGGAAAACTCTCGCAACGGAAACATAAAGCGCTGACTGTCAATTAGTTCCAAAGACAGTCAGCGGGTAAATCTCTCGCGAAATATAAGTGCTTGATTATCAGCTATTTACTGAAGGGTTCCTCCAACGATGTCGAGGATCTCGGATGTGATCTTCTGCTGGCGGCCCTTGTTGTATTCAAGAGTCAGTTCGGCAAGCAGGTCGTTTCCGTTGTCCGTTGCGGTCTGCATGGCCACGGTACGGGCAGCATGCTCTGCGGCATTGCTGTCCAGGAGGGTCGTGTAAATACGGAGACGGACGACCTTTGGCAGGAGGACACCGATCAGCTCATCCACAGAAGGCTCGATAAGCAGATCCTCCGGATTGCGAGGATGCGGGATCTCCGCTTCGGATACCTCAGGTCTCTTCAGCGAGATTTCAGGGTTGGCATCCGACAGAGCCATAGGCAGATAAGTCTGGCAGAGAGTCGGTTGTGAAGCGGTGGACTTGTAGTGGTTGTAAACGAGTTCCACCTTGTCGAAACGCCCGTCACGGAATCCGTCCAGCAGTTCCTGCGCCAAGGCGGCTGCAGCTTCATAGGAAGGATTTTCCGCCATCCTGGAATAGTCGGCCGGACTCCTGAATCCTGCCTTCCGCATGGCATCGGCCATCTTGCGGCCGACAGAATATACCGTAATGTCAGAATCCGAAAGGCCTTGGGAGCGATATTCGGCCACAACTGCAAGGACCTGCTTTACGACATTCGAATTGAACGCTCCGCAGAGGGAGGAATTGGAGGAAAATGCCACTACAGCTACTTTGCCGACAGGGCGGGAGGCCATAAGCCCTCCGCTATCCAGCTGTAATCCGTTCCCTTCGGAACCGGCGGTAGCCATGAGGTCCATCAGGATGCGATAGAGCTGCTTCTGGTATGGAAGCATATTCCCGATCGCCTGCTGGGCCTTGTGGAGTTTGGCGGATGCAACCAGCTTCATCGCCGAAGTGATCTTCAGCGTGTTCGCAACAGAAGCGATCCTGCCTTTTATTTCCTTGAGAGATGCCATTACCTCAACGATTCAGACACAGCCGCAGCGACCTCTTCGATAACCTTTGCTGAATTCTCATCGAATTTGCCGGAAGCAAGGGCTTCCAGGATATCCTGATGACCTGCCCTCATCCTGTCCAGGAACGAAGCCTGGAACTCCGGTACGGCATCTATGGAGATATCTCTCATGAGTGCGTGAGTGCCGCAGTACAGGATAGCCACCTGCTCCCCTACCGGCATCGGAGAATACGTCGGCTGGATCAGGAGCTTGTTGTTCTTGCGACCCTTATCCAGTGCCATTGCAGTGACCTTGTCCACATCCGAAGAGAACTTCGAGAAGGACTCCAGCTCGTTGTACTGTGCCTGGTCTATCTTAAGGGTACCGGCCACCTTCTTCATCGACTTCACCTGGGCGGCTCCACCGACTCGGGACACCGAAATACCGACATTGATGGCAGGGCGCTGGCCCTGGTTGAACAGACCGGATTCGAGATAGATCTGGCCGTCGGTGATGGAGATGACGTTTGTAGGAATATAAGCCGAAACGTCACCGGCCTGGGTCTCGATGATAGGTAGGGCGGTGAGCGAACCGCCTGCCTTGACCTTGCCCCTCAGACTCTCCGGAAGATCGTTCATCTGCTCTGCGACTTCCTGCTGGTCAATGATTTTCGCAGCCCTTTCAAGGAGCCTTGAATGAAGATAGAACACATCGCCAGGATACGCCTCGCGCCCGGAAGGACGGCGGAGGATCAGGGACACCTCACGGTAGGCCACGGCCTGCTTGGAAAGGTCGTCATAGACAACGAGGGCAGGACGGCCGGTATCGCGGAAATATTCCCCGATGGCGGCTCCGGAGAAAGGAGCGTAATACTGAAGGGCCGCCGGATCGGCTGCGGTTGCAGCTACTACGATCGTGTAATCCATCGCTCCCTTGGCGCGGAGGGTCTCGACGATGTTGGCGACCGTAGAACCTTTCTGGCCGACTGCCACATAGATGCAATAGACCGGCTTTCCTTCCAGGTAGCAGGACCTCTGGTTGATGATGGTGTCGATCGCGATGGAAGACTTGCCTGTCTGACGGTCTCCGATTATCAGCTCACGCTGGCCGCGTCCGATCGGGATCATGGCATCGATGGCCTTCAGGCCTGTCTGGAGCGGTTCCGTGACCGGCTGGCGGTAAATCACCCCGGGAGCTTTACGTTCCAGAGGCATCTCCGTCAACTCGCCGCCAATGCTGCCCAGGCCGTCGAGAGGAACACCGAGAGGATCGACAACCCTGCCGAGCATCTGTTCGCCCACCTTGATTGAAGCGATCCTGCCGGTCCTGCGGACCATCATCCCCTCCTTGACCTCGTCGGTAGGACCGAGCAAAACGGCTCCGACATTGTCCTGCTCGAGATTCATCACGACTCCCTTCACACCGCTCTCGAATTCAAGCAGTTCTCCCGCTTCGGCATTGGCAAGCCCGTACATGCGGGCGACACCGTCGCTGACCTGGAGAACCTTGCCGATTTCTTCGAAACGGAGGGAGGTATCGATGTCCTTCAACTGCTGGAGGAGCACCTGCGAAATCTCACTTGGTTTTATATTATTGTTCTGCGCCATATAGAATTACACGATTCTGCGGTTCTTTTCGATAAATTGTCGCTTGATAAGTTCAAGCTGATGGGAAACTGATGCATCGAGGAGCATATCTTCGACTTCAAAGACGAAGCCACCGATCAGATCCGGGTTGACTTCCGTGGTCATCAACAGTTTGCTGCCAGTCCTGGACTCGATAATCTCCCTGAGCTTCTTCTCAAGTGCGGGAGTGCTGTCTGAATAAACAGGAACGGAAAGCTTACCGCGCACGATGTTGCGGGATTTGTACCAAGCAGTCACGAAGGAATTGAATATCAATCGGATATCGCCAATACGGCCGTTCTTGACCAAAAGGTTGATGAACTTCTCCAATTCCGGACAAAGCTTTTCGCCTTCCGGAAGTGAAGCCTCAAGCAAGGACACCTTCCGGTCCGCAGACACCGCAGCCACATCGACAAGCGCGCGTCTGAGATCCGGAATGTTGTCCAGAACCTCACATAGATGCTGCACCTGCGCGATTACAGCCTCCCCTCCGCCGGTCTCGTCGACCAACTTCAGGAGTGCCTCTGCATAGCGTGAAGCGATAATTCCCGTATTCATTCCTTGCCTATTTCATCCACAAGCCTGTTCACAAGCTCAGTCTGGCTGCCGCTGTCCTCCAAATCCTTCTTGAGGACTTTTTCCGCTACGCTGACCGACAGCAGGGCGACTTCCTTGCGGATGTCCCGCAATGCGCTCTCCTTATCGGCCGCAATCTGCGTACGGGCATGGTCCATTATCTTGGTGGCCTCATCCTGGGCCTGGACCTTTGCCTGTTCGACGATCATGTCCCTTGATGCCGCGGCCTCCTTGAGGATGCGAGCCTGCTCTTTCCTGGCCTCCTCGATCATCTCCGACTGCTCGGCCGCAAGGTTGCGGAGCTTTTCCTCCGCCTCCTTGGCCGCCTTGATGGAAGCGTTGATCCTGTCCGCCCTCTTCTGGACCGAGTCGGTGATCATAGGGAATCCCCACTTGGCCAGGATGAAGAAGACGATGCCGAATATCAGCGTCATCCATACAATCAATCCGAAATCAGGAGTGATCAGAGACATCGTTACTTGGCGATAAGGCAGACTACGATTGCGAACAAGCAGGCACCTTCGATGAGAGCGCTGACGATGATAGCCGTCATCCTGTAATGAGCGGCCTGCTCAGGCTGACGGGCACCGGCCTCGAGGGAAGCCTGTCCGATCTTTCCTATACCTATTGCAGCAGCCAAAGCAGCCAGAGCCGCACCGATGGCTTTTCCGAGGGTCCCGAGGGACATTCCTGCCTGAAGTAAAAATGCTAAAGGAAACATAATGATATGGTTTAAAAGTAAAAACTATTCAATTTCAGCTTTCTGCCTCGACAGCCCGATGAAGACTGCCGAAAGCATAGTGAATACATATGCCTGGATGAATGCCACGAGGAGTTCGAGGCAATCCATGAATACTCCGAGGATTACGGCCACGGCGCTGAGGCCGGAATTGACGGCGACTCCCATCTTGGCCGTCAGGAAGACGACTGCTACCACACCCAGGATCATGAAATGGCCTGCCAGGATATTTGCGAAGAGTCGCACCATCAGACTGAAAGGCTTCGTGAACATACCGATTATTTCGATCACCGGCATCAGAGGGAGCGGCACCTTGAGCCATGTAGGCACCTCCGGCCACAGAATCTCCTTCCAATAATGCTTGTTACCGAATATATTGACGGTAAAGAAGGTAAACAGCGCAAGCACAAGGGTTACGGCGATGTTGCCGGTAACGTTTGCCCCGCCCGGGAAGAACGGTACGATACCCATCAAGTTATTGATGAATATGAAGAAAAACGCTGTCAGGAGATACGGGGAATACTTCTTGTAATCTTCTCCTACACAGTCTTTTATGATGTCGTTCTCGACCATGGTCACAAGCATCTCCATAATACCGACTCCGCCTGTCGGAGCTTCCTCGGCAGCATCGTGCTTACGGTACCAGGATGCCGTGCCTAGTACGATGAACAGCAGGAGAGCACTGTTGATAAGGAGACCGGCCACGTTCTTGGTTACTGAGAAATCCCACGGACGGACCTCGGATCCATCGGACCCGCGTTCGACAATCTTGTTCTCGTATCTGCTGCCTGCAGGAGCGATATAGAAGCCCTTATATTCCCCTTCCTCCAGGTGCCTGGAAGAGAAGCAGTGGAAACCGCCGCCGGCCTTGCTTATGACGATGACCGGAAGCGGAATGCTGACCGGCTTCCCCTTCACTGTTGTAATGTGCCACTCATACGAGTCACGGACGTGACCGTAGAGATATTCATCCATGTCGAAAGTGAGTCCATCGTCGGCGGACTGTGCTTCCTGGGCTGGCAAAGCCAGCGGAAGCAACAGCGACAGCAATATGACGATCCACTTCTTCATCAGAGTTCTACACAGGCACTTACGTGATTATTGCATATTTCCACAAATCCGGAATCTATGGACAGGCTTTCTTCCTTGCCGTCCTCCGAGCGGTAAAAGATATTCCCTCTCACCAGGGACGAAATCAGCGGGGCGTGATCCTCAAGGACCACGAACCTCCCTTTCGCTCCCGGTAGTTCCACCATGCAAACTTCCGTCTGCACAAGGACGCCCTCGGGACTATGGACGCTCAACTGGATCATTGCCTGGCCTTTGCAAGGATATCTTCTCCCTTACGGATAGCATCTTCTATGGTTCCCACATTGAGGAATGCTTGTTCAGGAAGGTAATCCACCTCTCCGTCCAGGATTCTCCTGAATCCTTCGACGGTGTCCTTGATGTCCACCATCACGCCAGGTACTCCGGTAAACTGTTCAGCCACGAAGAATGGCTGCGAGAGGAACCTCTGCACCCTCCTGGCACGGTTGACGGTCTGCTTGTCCTCATCCGAGAGTTCGTCCATGCCGAGGATGGCTATGATGTCCTGCAGTTCCTTGTTTCTCTGGAGGATCTGCTTCACCCTCTGCGCGGTCTCGTAATGGTCGGTGCCGACTATGTTAGGATCCAGGATCCTGGATGTGGACTCCAGCGGATCCACGGCCGGGTATATTCCCAATTCGGTAATCTTCCTGCTGAGGACGGTCGTTGCATCCAGATGGGAGAAAGTCGTAGCCGGAGCCGGGTCCGTCAAGTCATCCGCCGGCACATATACAGCCTGGACAGAAGTGATGGATCCGTTCTTGGTGGAAGTAATCCTTTCCTGCATCTGACCCATTTCCGTAGCCAGGGTAGGCTGATAGCCGACGGCAGAAGGCATACGCCCCAGAAGGGCGGAAACTTCAGAGCCGGCCTGCGTGAACCTGAATATGTTGTCGATGAAGAAGAGTATATCGCGCGGGCCGTCTCCAGTGTCGGAATCACGGAAGGACTCGGCCAGCGTAAGACCCGAAAGCGCAACTGATTGACGCGCTCCTGGCGGTTCGTTCATCTGGCCGAATACCATTGACACCTGGGATTTCTCCAGCTCCTCACGGTCGACCTTGGTCAGATCCCAGTGGCCTTCTTCCATGCTCTTCTGGAATTCCTCTCCGTATTTGATGACTCCGGATTCAATCATCTCGCGGAGGAGGTCGTTACCTTCCCTGGTACGCTCACCGACTCCGGCAAAAATGGAGAATCCGTTGTGCTTCTTTGCGATATTGTTTATCAGCTCCTTGATAAGTACGGTCTTGCCTACTCCTGCGCCACCGAAAAGACCGATCTTGCCACCCTTCAGATAAGGCTCGAGCAAGTCTATGACCTTTATACCGGTATAAAGGACCTCCTGAGACGTCGTGAGATCTTCAAATTTAGGCGGGTCACGGTGAATAGGCAACGAATTCGCATTTCTCAGGGCACCAAGTCCGTCGATGGTATCGCCAACTACGTTCATTACCCGTCCCCTGATCTGGCCTCCGGTAGGCATCGAGATAGGAGCCTTGGTATTCTCGGCTTTCATCCCGCGACGCAATCCGTCCGTGGAATCCATTGCGACACACCTGACGGTATCCTCCCCAATATGCTGCTGAACTTCAATAACCAATGGCCTCCTGCCCTCTCCCCTGTCGACCAGGAGCGCATCGTGGATGCTCGGCAAAGCCTTTTCATCGGTATCGGCACCGAAGTGTACATCCACCACCGGACCGATGATTTGAGAAATATAACCTATGCTTTCTGACATATGCGAGAACCGCTGTAAATTTTACGCCAAATTAATGAATATTTCCCAAAAAGGAAAGAAGACGGACCGATTTGAACATCGATCCGTCTTCTTTTATCGCTTATTGTCAGACTTGCTTACTTAACCAAGCAGACAGCAACACGGTTCTCCTCAGGAGTGTCGAATGGGTTGATAGTGTCACCGAAGTATTCAGTGATGATCCTATCCTTAGCGATGCCGGCAGCCTCGATAGCAGCAGCAACAACCTCAGACCTCTTCTGAGAGAGGAACTTGTTCCTCTTGGCAGTACCAGTGTCCTTGTCAGCATAACCGCTTACGCGAACCTTGGTGTCCGGGTGAGCCTTGAGGGCCTCGACAATCTCATCGATCTTGAGCTGCTCGCTGTCGCGGATATCCCACTTGTCGATGATGAAGAATACATTGCGCTGGAGTGACTCGAATACAGGCTCGGTCTCAACAACTGGCTCAACAACGACTGGTTCTGGTTCTGGCTCTGGCTTAACGACTGGAGCAGGAGCTGGAGCAGGGGTAGGAACTACCACTGGTACAGGAACTGGCTTAGCCTTACCGAAGCTGAGGGTCAGGCCTGCGAGAGCCTTGATCTGGAAGTCAGCCTTGGAACCCTGCTTTGAGTTGAAGTAGTCGTTGATGAAGCTGCAGTTACCCTCGAGGTTGAGAGCAAGGACGTCGGTGAGCCTGATGTTCAAACCTGCACCAGCCCTGAGAGCTGGAGAAAGGCTCTTCTCTTCCCAGAGATAGCCGTTTGCAGGGAACTGGTTCTTCACTGCGTTAGCCTCAGCATTGTTGAATGCATAGTTCGCACCAACACCACCGAAGATGTAAGGATTGAGGAGACGGTCATACTTATAGCCAGCGAAAAGAGCTGCCATATCAGCCATGAGGTCGAGACCACCTTCTACATAATTCCACTTGTAGTTGGTGAGAGGGCCTGCGATAGCACCCTTAGCCTGCCAGCCATTGACATTCAGCCTGGCACCAAAAACTGGCGAGAACTGATAACCGAGACTTACAGCGGCCGATGGAGAAAGCAGGTCGGTGAACTTGGTCTCACCGATCGTGTGTGCGACTCCGCCCTGCAGCTGCATGAACCAGTAACCATCAAAGTCCTTGTTCTGAGCATTAGCTACAGGAATCGATGCAGCAAGCACAAGGCTTGCAAGAATAGTTAATATACGTTTCATAATAGTAATGAATATAAAATTGTCCAATTAGCGATGCTAAATTAGTATAAATTTTTCAATCTGCAAAATATATCCGCTAATTTAAGACGCCCGAAAAGTGATTTCAGGCGCATTATTTGTAACTTTGGACGTGGATTATCCGACTTTCAGAGTACATTCGGACATTAAACTGAGAATTATGCGAACTATCTTGAATATCAGTATATCACGCATCTTCCTGATCTTTACGCTGTCATTCTGCGCATTACTGTGCGGCAACAGGCTTTACGCCCAGAAATCGAAAGCACTTCCATATCCCTACGATGCACTGACTTTCAAGGAGAACGTACACGATTTCGGCAAGTTCTCAGAAAAGGATGGCCCAAAGTCCTACTCGTTCGAATTCGTGAACGAGAGGGAGGTCCCGGTAAAGATTAGGAAAGTGTCAAGCATGTGCAGTTGCGCAAAGGCTAAATGGCCGAAAAAAGCGATAAAACCAGGCAAGACCGGAAAAGTCATCGTAACATACCTCAACGACGACGGTGCAATGCCATTCGACAAACAACTGATGGTCTATTACGAAGGCAACGCCGACTACGAGATCCTCCGCATTCGCGGCAAAGTCACCAAAGCCCCGGCCCGACGCAAAGCCGCTGCCAGCAATAGCCGAAAAAAGAAATAAAGGCGCTAATTTGGTGACACGTAATACATTGAGAATTAACTATCTCGTTATATATGGGGCTTCGGATTCGAGGCCCTTATACATTAAAATCGCTGAAATCTAGTTAGTTAACGGTCACTCGTCGTAATGCCCGACGTGAACGTCATTCCCGACCTGTTCGGGAATCCCCGCCAGCCCCGGCTCGACCGGGAATCCACGTCAATTCCCTGGGAGGGCGCGAGGAGAGCCCCTTGGGGGCGAGCTCCCCGCAGCGCCCAGCCGCCGGAGGCCGCATATTCCGGCGGCGGTGCCATTTCGCCAAACTGCTGCACAACGACCGGCCTTCTACGGCCCTCCAGTGCGGGTCACTGTGCGCCATGGGCTGAAATCGACGGGTGGCGCACATCGATAGGCCTTCCATGGCCTTCCAGGGGGTATGACCGTGCAGCAGTTTGGCGAAACTCCAGCTGTCCAATCCTATAATGAGTTTACAGATTTAACTGTTCCTGGTACAGAAATATTTGATTATTAATGATTTTCTTTATAAGATGGTAGCCAATTTGACACTATCTGATTAACCATCTTTCTGAATTTAAGGACTTTCCGTACCAGCCTCAAAACGATGGTTTCAGATAATATGCCAATCAAACGCCAATTCACGGCAGGAGACACAATTCAAAAACATTTTTCTGTTTTTTAATACGATATTTCTGTTTTTTAATCTCCGGAACCAGATTGTTTCCCACTTTTGAAACAAGCCGGGCTATTATGAAGTCAACCCGGCTGGAGGGAGAGATCTGCCCGGCCACTCCCGACAGCCGTAATACTAAACAAACAATGGAAAACAGAATTATTAACGGTCTGGGTCCCGGCCGGTATGCTGACATCCTCCTGGACAACTGGTTCAAACGATCATTCAAGGAATACGGCAACGCAAAACGTCTGATGCTCCTATTCCTCCAGGCTTTGATTCCGGAACGGAAGATTGCCAGCCTGACCTACGCACCCGAAGAAAGCACTAACCAGAGTCCTGGAGGGAAGAATATCCGCGTGGATGTGGAGTGCACCGACGAGAACGGTGAGCGATTCCTTGTCGAGGTCCAGCGATCCGAGCAGCACGATTTCTACGACAGGGCTGTATACAATTCAACTTTCTCAATCCAGAGGCAACTGAGGGAAGGCTCGAGGAAGTACGGCTTCCCTCCGGTCTATTTCATCGGAATAATGCGGTTCTCACTGCATCCGGATACAGAGAGATTCCTGTTCCGTTATTCAGTGACTGAGGATAAGAGCGGGGAGCTGATGACCGACGACCTGCACTACATCTTCCTGGAAGTGGAAAAATGCCGTCCTGACGCGGAAGCATCTCTGATAGAGAGGGTTGGCTATGCCCTTTACCACCTGCCGGAACTTGAGGGAAAGCCGAAAGGATTCGATGAGGAGATCTTTGATCTGTTGTTTAATTCGGCGGATTTACATAATTTTGCTCCGGAGGACAAAATCAAATACCACAACGACATGACAACGGAACGTGACATACAGAACCAGATAGACTTCGCCATGGATAAGGGCATCGAGAAAGGTCGAGAAGAAGAAAGGGTCAAGACTAAGCGATTCATCGAAGCTCTTGAAAGTAAAGGAGTCCCGAAAGAGTTAATCGATCAGGCTCTATCAGAGTGCCCTTGAGAAGGCAGGGTGTGTCAGAGGAAATCATCGCGAAGGTTTTGAAAGACACAAAAGAGAAATAGACTCTTCAACTGGTTTTCAACAGGTATATCACATATGCCTGTTGTTTTTTATTCGTCATTGCTGGCTCGACCCGCAATTTCGGCATAACATTACGTCATTGCCGGCCTGACCGGCAATCCTGGCTCGACCGGCAATCGTTGATGCCCGAGCAGGTCGGGCATGACGAGAGGGTTAGGGATGCCCGAACGAGTCGGACATGACGAATAAAGGTCAAGCTGGACGGATAAGTGAGGCAATAAAAAAAGGGGCTGGTCATCCGACCAGCCCCTTCGGGTATTAATCTAGGTTAATTCCTATTACTCACCACCACCGATGGTAGCAACTGGCTTAACCAGGATAGTCATAGTTGAATTCAGAGTTCCCCAACCATATTCAACCGTTGCAGGGATGAAGATGTGGTATGGATACTGGATCGGGCTAAGAACATTCTCATACTTGAGGGTGTTACCAGTCTGGACGAGGGAAGCACCAGCAGGCAGCTTCTTGTCAGCAAGATCGGTAGTAACCTTGTCAAGATCGAGAACTACGTTCTGTGAGATTGGACCATAGAAGAACCAGTACTGACCAGCTTCCCAAACAGGCTGATTCCAAGTATAAGAAGCCTTTGTCCACTGCCAGCAGCCGACGCGGTCACCTTCCTTGAGTTGCTCGAACGGAATGTTGGTAGGCCTTGGGCTGTGCTCAGAGTAAACAATCTGAGACTCAACTTCCTCGTAAACCGCAGGAGTATAAGTTACACTTACAAGATTCTGGAAGGAAACCTCCTGATCGTAAACAACCTTATAAGTAACTTCGATATCCTCTTGACTAGCAACCATACCACAGGTGGTATAATCATCGAAGTAGTGCTCGGACATATCATTGATCTTTGCAACAAGAAGTTCTACAGCAGCGTTCTCAGAAGCGCCTTCGGCAGTAACGGTCGAAGTTACCCATTCACCTTCTGGACGATAGACTACAGTTCTACCGAGTAATTCTGCAATACCAATAACAACGTCATCGTTGGTAGGGGTCTTCTGACCGTTGCGACCAACAATATATGCTTTGTAATCGCCATACTCAGCATACCAAGCCTTCAGAGCTTCATTATCCTGAATCTGAATAGTAGCTGTGTAAACGGTCGTAGGAACACCGAATGGCATAGTTACAGTTTCAAACTCATAGGTATAATACCCTTCAGAAACAAGCTTCTGATATCCAGGAAGTACAAGAGCATGATCAGCAGGTGAGCAAACTTGCTTCCAGAAGAACCACTCATTAGTCTGCTCAACATAGCTCCAGGTCGGAGGGAGAACAAGTTCACCTCTCCAGTCGACAAGCAGTCCGTCGAAGTCAAAGTCGATGACATCACCACCGGTCTTGGCGTCGATTACTGACAGGCCTTCAGGCATGTTCAGAGTGAGAGGACGGATGAAGTTAACCACGAAGGTGTAGAGGGTAACAACGTCACCACTTTCGAGAGTAGCTACATAAGCAACCTCTGCCTGGAGACCCTGCTCGCTGTTGAGGGCAGCCTTAACCTTATCATCATCCTTCTTCAGAGCGATAGATACTTCACCATTGTATTCAGAGATGTAAACACCCTTAGCTGTCTTGTCGTAAGCAATCCAACCCCACTTACCATCCTTGTCAAGTTCAGTTACCTTCTTGATTACGAATTCAGCATCCTCGATACAGAGCTTGTTCTTAAGGTCGATATCGAACTTATCCCAAGGCTGCTTCTCGATAGGAGTGTTGAACCAGCAGTTAGCTGCAATGTCGACAGCAGAGTTAGGACGATTGACATTAGCCTGGAGAACATCATCCTTCCAGAAGATATCCTTAGGAACAACGTCAACGAATGCAGTTACATCAGGAAGAGTATAGTTGAATTCGAAAATGAACTTAACATACTCAGGATAAGAAGAAGCCTTAGAAATCTTATTCTTAAGAGTGATGGTAGCAAGGAGCTTAGCACCATTGCCAATCACACCGACCTCGTCATCATTGAAGGTCCAGACGATCTCCTTGGTAGCAACACCTGCGGAGGTAGTACCAGAGATAACCGTAGGAGGGGTTACAGTGCAAGCCTTTCCGTTCTTGGTAACAACAGAGGACTCAACTTCATAAAGGTTCCAGAACTCTTCGTGGCTGATGTTAGCAACACGATAGACTGCAGCACGCATAGTCTCGACAGGAATCGTCATAGTGTGATCCTTGCCGCAACCATTAGAACCATATACATAGTTCTCCTTACCACCATCAACAGTGATATTAGGCTGACGAACAACAACGATCTCAACCTTAACGAATGCGCGGGTGACAACCTTGTCGCCGTGCATGAGTTCGATCTTGACGATAGGGGTACGTCCAATAGACTCCCTGTTGTATTCGGTCTCAGTACCGTCTTCATACTTACCGGTAGTCCTGTAGATACCATTGACCTCATCGACGCACTTGATGTTGGTCTGCTGGTCAGTAGTAGTCTCCTCAGTAGTGATAGGATACTTAGAAGTAGCTACAGAGAACTTGTAGTAAAGTCCGAACTTAGCAAGGTCGAGCTGGGTGTGCTTACCCTTGTTGATGCAGGTAGCTACAAGCTGACCAAGATCGAAGTCCTCGTTATAAGCCATCTTATAAACAGGAGCGCCGGCCTTAGCAGCATTGAAGGTCTTGGTGTACTCGTGAGCCGGATCAGCCTGCCAGTCAGCAGTGAAATACTTGCCAACAACTGGATTATCTTTCAGCTTGATATTATTAAGCTTGATAGAGTCGGAGATAGCAAGATCCTTAGCAAAGACGATGTCCTCGACAACCCTTTCGTACTCGGAGAATACGACTGGCTTCTCTTCAGCAGCCTTCTCAGCATCGGTCAGACCGGTCTTGAGGGTAGCCTTGAGAGCGACGATATCAACCTTGTTACCTTCCTGGAGCAGAGTATTTTCCTTCTTCTCGACTGTAAATTCAGCCTCACCGGTAGTCTCATTGTACTTAGGAGTACCGACGATCTGGATAGGAGCCTCAGGAGCGACAGCCCTGACCTCAGCGACATTGCCTACGAAGTCCCAGTCTGCGCAGTCGATACCGACAGTCTTAGGGCTGAAACGATACTTGGCAATGGTCTCTGCGGAAACGTTAAATTTATAGTCGCTTACCTTACCGCTCTGTTTCTCAGGAGCAAGAGTATTCTCATCAGTACCCATTCCTTCGTATGCGAGGGTCTCGAAGAGGATAGCATCGATGCCATCTACATAGTACTGAGGAACGAATACGATGCTGGTAAGACGATCTGGGAAGATACCGTTGATCTTAGCGATCTCGGTCTCAGTGTACTGCTTAAGGGTAGTGATCTGGCCCTGGAGGTTCGCCCTGACAGTTTCAAGTTCATTAAGAACTTCCGTCTTGGCAGTCTGAACCTTCTGGTTGATAACCTTTCCGGCGATACCGTCGTCCTTGACAGCCTCGGTGAGGGCTGCATCGAATTTATCCTGGAAGTCAGCGATATTGAGCTTGGTAGCCTCAAGAACACCGATAAGGGAGTCGTGCTTAGCGTCAACCTGGTCGAGTTCTGCATCCTTCTTCTGGAGAGCCTCGATAGCAGCATCATAGAAAAGACCGCGCTGTGAGAGTGAATCGATAAGAGCTGCTAATACTACATCCTTATCCTGGAGATTCTTGATGTCAATCTTGAATGCCTCATCCTGAGCGACGAGCTCAATGATCGCAGCATTCAGAGTGGAATCCTTCTCAATGAGAGCAGCGATGGTAGCCTCGAGCTTACCCTTTTCAGCGTAGATACCGAGAGCCTTCGTGAGTTCATCGATCTGGCCAAGTGCCTTGGTAGCATCAGCCTGGGCGTCATCAGCAGCTTTCTGTGCCAGCCTAATCTTCTCGTAGATGTCAGGAACGGTCTCGCCAAGGAGAGTCTTGAGGTCAGCCTCTACAACCTGCAGACGGCCGTCGACCTTTCCGAGGTCTTCGATAACCTTCTCGAGAGCCTTCTGGGTAGCGAAGGTAGCATAAGCCTCAGTCTTGAAAGCCTCAAGCTCAGCCTTGGTAGCCTTGGTGTCAAGCTCAGAGATTGTCCAAGCCTCGAAAGCCTCAACGTCAGCCTTGAACTTGTTGAATTCCTCCTTGGTCAGGAGCTTGGCAAGCTCACCAGCTAAATAAGTCTTGTAAGCCTCGACTTCAGCCTTGAAATCATCAATCTTCTTGTTGAGAGCCTCAACATCAGTGTTGTGCTTTGTCTCGAGATTAGCAAGCTCAGCCTTTGTTGCAAGAGTAGGGAGGATAGTCTCTGCCTGAGCCTTGAAGTCCTCAAGAGTCTTGATCCTGTTACCCAGCGTGGTGCAAAGGTTCTGGAGAGCAGTGATGTTCTGGTTGATCACCTTGACCTCGTTGTCATGCTTCGTCTGAAGATCAGAGATCTGCTTCTCGAGAGCAGCCTTCAGAGAAGCGTCTGCAGCCTTGTAAGCAGTTTCAAGGTCCTTGATGTCCTTGTCGTGCTTAGCTTCAAGCGCTCCAAGCTGGCTCTGCAGTGCGGTAATGTTGTTCTGAGCAGTCGTCAAAGCAGACTGAAGGCTGCTGACGGCAGACTGGAGAGAGGTTACCTGGTTCTGCAGAGTAGCTACCGAACCCTCAAGGGTAGTGACGCGACCATTGGTCTGCTCAATATCCTCAGAGTAGTCCGTACAGCTAGTGTACGCAAATGTTACGCCAGCGATGGCGAACACTGAAACCAATCTAAAAAATTTTTTCATAAAGGATAATTTGTTAATAAAAAAGTTAAACCTGTAATTTTCCTTATTATATATATGTATAGGCGTCCAATCGCCTGGACACACTAACACAACGACAAATATATGAGTTTAATTTTTCAGAAACAAGAAAATTCATAAAAAAAATGACAAAAAAAGGGGTAAAAAGCACTTTTGAAGGCGAAATAAGCCACATTTTGAGGGTTAACAGCCATCGTTATTATCAAAAACAGTAAAAAAGGCTTTCTTGCCCAATACTGTAAAAACAAATATAGCAAAAAAACTGTCTCTAAGCAATATTTTTGATAAAACAACACAAAAAGGCCCGATCGTCTGTGACGACCGGGCCTTCGAAGAACGGCGGCGACCTACTCTCCCAACTGGTGGGTCAGTACCATCGGCGCGGATGAGCTTAACTTCTCTGTTCGGGATGGGAAGAGGTGGGACCTCATCGCTTTAACCACCGCAATATATTACTTGAGAGATCACAACACTCGGTCGACTCCGATTCATTCTTTCCGGAAAGATTTCGGGCTATTAGTACGGGTCGGCTTTGGCATCGCTGCCTTTACACCTCCCGCCTATCAACGTCGTAGTCTACAACGACCCTATAAGGAAGTCTCATCTTGAAGACGGCTTCGCGCTTAGATGCTTTCAGCGCTTATCCTGACCGAACGTGGATACCCGGCGGTGCAGCTGGCGCCACAACCGGTTGACCAGAGGTTCGTCCGTCCCGGT
>JAEEGJ010005472.1_pt1 | contig 39880 bp, 27 predicted proteins | sample 8958761 | NCBI WGS metagenome assembly JAEEGJ01 (sample SAMN16246546, study PRJNA631951) | gut metagenome | biome: gut microbiome; feature: rumen; material: RS-attached | host: Bos | place: Iran: Karaj | collected 2018-10 | reverse complement strand
AGCCGGAGCCACATCAAGTGCCGTTATTCTTCCCTCTTCACTGAGATGCAGCAGCTCAGCAATCACCTGCATGGTCTTGCCGAGTCCCATCTCATCACCGAGTATGCAGCCTCCGGTATTGTCCACCATCGTTCTGAGCCACTGCCATCCGGTTATCTGATATGGATACAGTGTCGCCCTTAGGCCAGCCGGCACATCTCTGCAGTCTCCGGAAAGTCTGATGCTCTTCAGATCCGTCCGGTCATCAATAAATGTGAAGCTGTTGAGGCTCTTCTGACCCAGCAGCTTAAGGTACTGCCTGATACTGATTTTTCCAGAGGATGTTACGGAGGACTCATCTATGAGTTTCTGGGCATCTGAGACGTTTCCGGAAAAATAGTACCATCTGCTGTCACTGATGCAATGATCGATAATATGCCCGTTAAGTATGTCTGCAGGCATCTCCTTTCTGCCGTGAAGAGCTATCAGTGAGAGCGCTATATTTCCCTTTTTGTCTGATTCAAGCCTGATACAAAGAGAACAGCCGATTCCGGAAAATGTAATCCCCGGAATGTCTTCTTCAGGGGCTCCCCAGGCAAGACCATCTGTTTCCGGAGTGCCTTTGCCCGATATAAGTTCCCAGACTTCCTTTGCGTCAGGATGCAGCAGCTCCCCGTTATAGGAGAGTGCAATATGATTTCCGCTGACAATCCATCTTGCTCTGTTCATAGGCTTGCAAGTACCGGGAAAAATTCAGAACCGGCAACACTGCATATTGCCGGATTGTTCTGTACATATGGATTGTTCCGCCACTTTAACATCAGAAAACCTCAAAATCAGTGAGCCGCGCCCGCCATGTATTGCTGCCATGCTGACATAACCCTGTACTGTTCTGACCGTCCTGGTGCTGAAGGCCCAAGTCCTCCGGATCTCCGGTATCACCTGTCACTCCAGCCACGTGCCTTTGCCTTCCCGAGGAGTGCGATCGCCCATTTTGCCTGACTGTATGAAACATTCAACCGGCGTTTTATCCGGTAGCCCATCAGGCCCATGAATGCGGTCTCACGGGGTGTGAAAAGGAGAGTTTCCCTGGCCCACCTGCTGATGCTGATCCAGACATCAGCAGAAACCTCTTTCATTTTATCGATTACACGCTTCTGCCCATCGGTAATGTCCTCATCACCGTCTCCAGATGAAGATATAAGCTCCTGCGGGAATTTCAGTCCGGACTGTGTCAGCGTGGTCTTAAGTACACCCCAGCAACGCTGGGATTTTGTCCACTCATTGGTGGAAATGGTGTCATCATCAGCATCTTCGTTAACATTGGTGTCCTGCTCCAGATCAGCATCTTCGACGACATCATCATCATCATCATCGTCATCACCACCAGAGGGAGACAGGTTCTCCTGCAGAAAATCAAAGTCTGTCTTTGTGAGCGTAGCCTTAAGGACCTCCCAGCAGCGCTGGGATTTTGTCCACTCGTTGACGTTCTGCCCCTGATCAACGTCTTCGACGAGAACCTTCCATACAATGGGTTCAATTTTCTTTACGTACAGTAAGACTTTATAAAGTGCCGTTGCCCTGAGTTTATTCAGCTCCTCCTTTGGAATATCCCTTATTTCACCAAGATATCTTGTAAAACCATCCTCATCGGTGGTTATTTCAGTAACAACTTTATAGAAAATATGCTCCACACCGTTTATGAGCCTTGCATAAATACTGGCTATCGGTATCGTCAGCTCTGACAGCAATGACGGAGAAAGAACACACTGCTCTTTCCAGATTCTTTCGAGATCCAGCTTCTTCTCTGAAAGCCACGAAAGTGCAGAAAGCGTATAGGCCACCATGTTGCTCTTGTACCCCTGAAGCTGGATGCCATCCTTTCCATAGTAGGCATCGATGGTATTGAAGAGAACAGCCTTGGCGATTGCATGATGATACTTTCTTTCATCAAAATGATAGGCTTCCTGATGGAGTTTCGTATAGAACTTCTGATAGTTGTTTTCCCCGCCTTTGCATACACTGGCAGGATCCTGAAGCCAGGCCATCATATATTTTGAAAGCATGGTCTTGTCAAACATCTGGCTTTTGGGGTATTCGGACTCAAACTCCTTTTCTGCTTTCTTTGTCGGACAGTGTTTGAGCTTGTCCATATACTGGCCGCGTGTGCGCTCAAAAAACCATTTGGATACTGGCTTGTTTTCGCTGCTCATTACCCATTCCTGACGCGAGAGGCGCTCAAGCTCTACCAGGAAAGGCTCATTTATGTTGAAATCAGACTTCTTCACTGCAGACTGGGTGTTGGCATACCTAGAAATGCGGCCTACTATATCGCCCCAGGCTTCAGATGATTCACCGCCATCGTCTTTTTTCTTCAGTACAGAGACTTTCATTGAAACATAGACATGAGACAGTTTTGCCTTGTCAACATCCTTCATGCCCATGACCGTACTGATTGAGGCAGTGGTCTGACCGCCATTGACAATCTGCCAGTCTTTTATGCATGTAATAAACTGACCGCCTTCTGTTTCCTTTATAACCACTTCTGACGCAGTTGTGGAGATGCCGTTATTGTAGGCGAAGAACATGTCAGGCTCAGGATCACGCGGCAGATCTCCCTTTCTGAGCTGGGCTGCTGTAGGTCTGTGTCCAATAAGCGTATCACGGATACCTTTGTTTGATGCCCCCTTGAACTGCAGGAAGGTACGGACGTTTTTCTCAAGTATCTGCTGATGATACTTATGGTATATATCGGCAAGTACAGTCCCGGGGATAATCGCGAGATAGCAGTTAACACTTTCAGAGACATCCGGCATCATTATGCAGGGAAGCGGTGAGTTGTATTCGGCATCAAAGTCGACTACCACCGGTACTTTCCCGCGCATAATATTGTCCTGCTGCATTATGCGCCTTGCGTCCCAGATGTGGTACTCAACCGTGGTCCCGCTGGGCATTTCAGAATTGTCGGGATCGTAATCAGCAGGAGCGATCGCATTGGTCATAATAAAGAGACGCAGTCTGTCTATTTTCTTCGTCTCGTAAATGAGCTGTGCTATCTGATAAATATCAGAAACAGTCTCCGTTCCCACAAGAGTCCTGCCTTCAGCTGACATTTCAAAGAAACGCTTCATCTTGTTGAACTTCGGTTCAATCTCGTTTCTCGATATTCTGGTGTCAGTTGCAGGATTTCTGTAAACCGAAAGGAACAGATCGATATAAGTCAGATCCTCATCACCCTTGAAGCTCCATCCGTCAATTGCTACAGTATTTCCCCTGCTGTAGCTCACGAGGCTCACATCATCAACATCACCTGAAGCCTGGATATACTCAATGGCCAGATTCGCAAATTCAGCCTCAGGATCATCATAAGCCTCAAGCTCTTCATCGAAATCTTTCTTGAATTTCTCTGTTTCGGTAAGCTCACGCTGAATGGCAGGAGGAACCGTCCTGCTTTCCTGTTCCTGACCTTCTTCAGGAAAATCAGTAAAGTCTGAATTGGTATCTTCAATAAATGTTTCCATATAACGTCCCCGTCAGCTTTCGGATAATGCCATCTGCAAAGATACTTTAACTGATCAGTGCCTGACAATGTATATTTTGAAAAAATGACTGTTCGTGCATAAATGCAGGTTTCTGTCGCACAGAGTGAAACGTACTGGCGATGTTCTGTGCAGATTCTGCATATTCAGAAACAGACGCAGTTTTACAGCCCGCACTTCTGCCTGTGGCTCTGCAGCAGGTTCTGTCCAGGCAAAAACCTCTCATCAGTGGGGAGCAGCAGCCTTTTGCCCTCATACTTTTCAAAAGTCTCCCTTGTCTCATCGTTGGTGAAATAGTCTTTCAGTGCGGGAGTCAGGAGCATTCTGTAATCACAATCAAATGAAATCAGATGGCGGTCAAACGCAGCATCAAATGTTGCGCTGAGGCAGATGCCATTTGCCGGGTTAAGACGGTTCTCTGTGTCTTTTGCCCATTCTGATATATGGCTTGCCCTGAGAACCGGAACAACCCTGATTCCCGTAACCGCACACTGTCCTCCATAGAGTTTCAGAAGAGCATGACGGAAGAGGTACTGTCCGTCTCTCTGGGTTGTCTCCACTGCCACATCACGGCCTTTCTTCTCTTTGAGCCTGAGCAGGTCCTCAAGACGGCTGCCAAGATCTTCAGAACTGTCAGCGTTTCTGACGGCCTTTTCCAGGGTTGAATTTTCCTCATTGAAATCAATCAGCTTGTGCACTGCCGATGAACAGAATCTGTGCTTCAGATAACTGGTCCTGTCTCCCGGGAATGCTGATTTCATCTGTTCCGATGGTGAACGTTCCTGAGACTTGAGGAAGTCGAAAATCTCCTTCAGAGCTTTTTCATCTTCAATATCCCAGACAGAACAACTGATGCCAAGCGGATTGTAGACTGCAAAAAGTTCATCAATTGTATTTAGCGCACTCGGATAGCAGTGCACAATACCTGATTTCTCACTGCGGCCTGAGGCGCAGAACTCCCTGAAGAGTGATTCCTTCTGTCTCTGAAGCATACCCCGTTCCTCCGTTTCAGCCGCCCGGCTGCGGCTTTAAGGAAACTTTTGCCGGCATATACAGACGCTGACTCTGATGCGTGTTCAGGCAGTTAATCGCTGCCTGCCGGATTCTGACCTGGATCAGATTATATCCCCTGAAATGATGTTTGATAAACAGTTAATTGGCGTTATGATGGGTAATAATCTGGTACAATATATTTCCCAGTATCAGGAGAACAATATGGCAAAACAGCTGCATGTAAACCTTGAGGATGCCGTCTATGAGGCTCTGTCCGCGTATTCTGCCAAAACAGGAGCATCCATAAAGGATTCAGTTTCACAGGCCCTCACGGAATTCATCAGCAGGAAGAACGCTGCGCACAGTGACGGCGACAGGTCATTTACCTTCATAGACCTTTTTGCAGGCATAGGAGGCATGCGCATTGCCTATGAGAGCGCCGGCGGCAGGTGTGTCTACTCAAATGAGTGGAACAAGTACAGCCAGCAGACCTATTTCGCCAATTTCGGGGAGCAGCCTGATGGTGACATTACCAGGGTAGATGAGAACACCATTCCTGATCATGACATCCTTGTCGCCGGATTCCCCTGTCAGCCCTTCTCCATTGCCGGAGTATCAAAGAAAAACAGCCTTGGACGCGCCACAGGATTCCAGGACAAGACACAGGGAACACTGTTCTTTGATGTCTGCAGGATCCTGAAGGCAAAACGACCCAAGGCATTCATGCTTGAGAACGTCAAAAATCTGAAAAGCCATGACAAAGGGAGGACATTCCGAATCATCATGGAATCCCTGGAGGAGCTCGACTATGAAGTCTTCACAGCGATTCTGGACGGACAGAACTTCGTCCCCCAGCACCGCGAGAGAATACTGATTGTCGGATTCGACAGAAAGCGCTATGGCCACGATATACCTTTTGCCTTCAATATTACCCCAAGAGAGCCAAAACCTGTCATGAACGACATTCTTGAAAAAAATGTCGATGACAGATACACGCTCTCTGATAAACTCTGGTTATATCTGCAGAATTACGCAGCGAAGCACCGTGCTGCTGGAAACGGCTTCGGCTACGGGATTGCAGAGCGGAACGGAATTGCAAGAACGCTGAGCGCCAGGTACTACAAGGACGGTTCGGAGATTCTGATAGCGCAGGACGGAAAGAACCCAAGAAGGCTGACGCCAAGGGAGTGCGCACGTCTTCAGGGCTTTCCTGACAGCTTCAGGATCGTCGTATCCGACACGCAGGCCTACAGGCAGTTCGGAAATTCTGTTGTTGTGCCTCTGATGGCAAATGTGGCATCCCTTGTCGTAAAGGAAATGAAGGACCTCGACAGGGTTCATGACGCAAAATGATTTTTGCAGGAATCTGATACGATGGAAGAAATATCCAGACTGGCTGTTGACGCGACTCTGAAATCCATAATGGCCTACTGCAAGTTTCTGGCAGCCAATGACACTGGCGAGACAAAATCACACCAGGAAGGTTTTCTGATTAACAAATGTGCGCAGGAAATTATGTTCAGTGAGGCTGAATTCAGAAATGAGCACATTCAGAAAAAGGATATAAAAGTCAGATGGCAGAATGATTTCACCACTGGCGGATGCTTCACCTGGTACGAGAGCAAGGGAGAGTTCAGACTGACAAAGATGGGTCGGGGCTTTCCGTTTAAGAACCCCGAGTATACCGGAGCTCTCTTTGTGCTGACGAAAACCGATGATGTTCAGTACGAAGGCTACATTCTCAATACCGAAAATGAAATAAACGAATACCTCGATGCGTTTGGCCTGACTCCTGCAGAAACCAACAGAATTGTTGAGTTGAAGAGCGATCGTGTATCAGCTCTGACAGAAGAAAACGCCATAAGCAGTTTTATTCAAAGCCTTAAAGTTGATTTCCCGGCATCGGAGGATATGTCAGCAGAGGCCAGAAAGATCTACTGTCAGACAAAATTTCATAAGGAAGGTGGTGATCTGCGGAGAATTCTGAAGAAGCCCGACAATATTCTGCTCGAATGGACTGACGAGGAATATAAGCTGTTCAAAGCTCTTGAACACGCAAGGTACGGAGACCTTGTTTCAAAAGGTTTTTCTTCTGTCGATGAATTTGTCTCACTCGCAAACCAGGTGCTCAACCGCAGGAAAAGCCGAGCCGGTAAAAGCCTTGAGCATCACCTGTCAGCAATATTTGACGCCAATAAAATCAGGTATACAGCACAGGGGGTGACTGAAGGAAACAAGAAGCCGGATTTTGTATTCCCGTCAATAGATGACTATCACAACATGCTTTTCTCGGTCGACGGTCTTTGTACTCTTGCTGCCAAAACCACCTGCAAGGACAGATGGAGACAGGTTCTGAATGAGGCAGACCGGCTGCGCGATCGCAACAAGTATCTCTGCACTCTTCAGCAGGGGATCTCGTCATCGCAACTCAAAGAAATGCATGCTGAAAAAGTAGTCCTCGTTGTTCCAGGACCTTACCTCAAATATTATCCGAACGAATATAAGGATAAAATCTGGAAATTGAGTAAGTTCGTCGATCATGTCAGGGAGCTTGAAGGGCTTTAATGGCTGACATCAAGTCCGCTGAGGATCGAAGCAAAAATATGGGAGCCATCCGCGGCACCGATACCAAGCCTGAGATTGTGCTGCGGAAGGCTTTGTGGAGGAGAGGCTTCCGCTACAGAAAGAATCTCAGATCGCTGCCGGGAAAGCCTGACATAGTCCTCACAAAATACCGGATCTGCATATTTGTCGACAGTGAATTCTTTCATGGAAAGGATTTTTACTCAGGCTATCAGAGCAGGAAATACACCAGCCTGAAGGAACAGCTTGAGCATTCCAACCATCCGGAATTCTGGCTGAAGAAAATTACCGGAAACATAGAACATGACCGCAGTGTTACAGAACAGCTGGAAAGTGAAGGCTGGAAAGTAATCAGGTTCTGGTCAAAGGACGTCCTTCGGAATACTGATTCATGCATTTCGAAAATTGAACAGACTGTTTCAGATTGAATACCTGACTGATAGACAGACTTTCATGACTATCAGCTTTGGACTGATGACAGAACACTCCATGTGGTTCAGACTCAATATATATTTTTTTGCATCCGTATGACATAAAACATTCGTTGTCCGAAACAGGTGCAATACATCCCTTATTACGCAGGGTATGATTCCGTGAAAGAGCTGGCTCTGCATGCAGACACAGACGGCACGGTCATACTGAACTGTCACGCCATCAGGCCGGAAGAATCTGAAACCGGCATAAGTATTTTCATTACAGGCTGCAGAAACAGAATTCAGCCCGGTTTTCGTCATGTTGTTTTGAAAAAGGGGGGATTGAGTATGGATTCAGAAGGATTCAAAAAAGACTTTCTGGATGAAGTCTGTTCAGATGCTGAGATCACCGGACCGGATGAGGCTTTTGTCAGCAAGTTCGCAGACTGTCTCGTCAATTCAGAAGTCATTCCCGATTTTACCCAGGTCTGCGGCACCGGCCGCTTCGGCCGCCAAATCTACCGCATTGACGGTTATGTCTATGACGAGCTTGACGGCACGATGAATCTGTTCATCGCAGACTCCGATATCTCTGATCCTGACAGAAAACTGACGATGTCTGATGCCACACCGTACTTCAACAAACTGAGTGTTTTCATTGAAGCCGCACTGGCTGACAGCCTGCGTTATGAAGAATCAGAAAGCGGGCTGGCAGATCTGGCTGATTTTATGCGCTCCCAAAAAGACAACATCCGCAAATACCGTCTTTTTATTTTTACTGATGCGGTAATGAGCTCCTCCATTACCAATATCAGCCTTGATGACTGTTCAGGCATTCCTGCAGAAGGCCAGATTTGGGATTTGGACAGGCTGTACAGAGTCTGCAGCTCGGGTGACAGCCATGAGCCGATACAGATAGATTTCACGCAGTACTGCCCGGAAGGCATTCCGTGCCTTGAGGCAAGTTCGGCAGAAACAGATCAGTACACCAGCTACCTTGGAGTCATCCCGGGCTCAGTTATCGCTGATGTTTATGACCAGTATGGAAGCAGACTGCTTGAAGGAAATGTCCGTTCATTTCTCTCCGCAAGACCCAAGGTCAACAGGAACATCAGGCTTACCATCATGAACATGCCTGAAATGTTTTTCGCCTTCAACAATGGAATATCGGCAACGGCGAAAGATGTTGTGGTGGAAACCACTGATCATGGACGGTTCATTACGTCAGCGCGTGATTTCCAGATAATAAACGGCGGACAGACCACCGCTTCAATATCCAATGCACGCTACAAGGACAAAGCCAGCCTTGATGGCATATATGTGCAGATGAAGCTGACTGTTATTGACCAGTCAGTACCTGCTGAGGAATCGGACCAGCTGATTGTCATGATTTCAAGATCATCCAACAGTCAGAACAAGGTCAATGAGGCAGACTTCTTTTCTTCCCATCCCTTCAACCGACGGATGGAACAGATCTCCCGCAGACTCTTTGCACCGGCAGCTCCGGGAGCCCAGTATGAGACAAGATGGTTTTACGAGCGTGCACGCGGGAAATACCTTCAGGAACAGATGCATCTGACCAGGGCAGAAAAGAAGCGGTTCCAGATGGAGAATCCCAAAAGTCAGCTCATTACCAAAACTGATGTGGCCAGAGTTCAGAATACCTGGCTTGGCGAGCCGTACAAAGTAAGTCTCGGCGGTCAGAAAAACTGCGCTGCGTTTGCAGATGATGTGGACAAAGCGTGGGACGAAAATGAGCAGCAGTTCAATGATCTCTATTTCAAAACGAATGCCGCCCTGCTGATAATGTTCCGGTACATGGAAAAGGCAATTCCCGGCGAGAGCTGGTACAAAAGCGGTTACAGGGCAAATATCATCGCCTATACCATTGCCCTGTTTAAAGTGCTGATTCAGAAGCAGTTTCCGAATAATGACCTGAACCTTATGATGATCTGGGACAGACAGAGCGTTCCCGAGCCGGTCAGGGGTGCTCTGCTCAGTCTGGCTGGTCTGGTATTTGAAAAAATTACTGATCCATCAAGGCAGGTAGACAATGTTACCGAATGGTGCAAAAAGAAAGCATGCTGGGATGAGGTCCAAAAAATCAGCTACGCCCTCCCTTCAGAAATCGAAAGCTGCCTGCTGTCTGCCGAAGATCAGAAAGCAGAACAGAAATCAGCAAGAAAGGAAAGAAAAATTGACGATGGCATAGATGCCCAGACAAAAGTCTTCGGTTATCAGGCTCAGATGTGGAAACGTCTGACAGATTTCGCAATCGAGCATCAGATGGTAACCTCAACTGACGTGAAAGCGCTTGGAATTGCCTGCAAAATGCCTCAGAAAATACCAAACTCATATCAGAGCAGGCTGCTTATGGCGCTGCTGAACAGGGCAACAGAGGAAGGTTTCAATCCCGAAGCATAAAGTTCCTGCAGCTGAGAGAGATGATTTGTCTTAAACAGGAGGAAACCCTTCTGTTTTCATTGATTCCTTCTTTTGAATGCCTCGAGAGAGCCGGGAGATATAACAATACCGACATGCCCTTCTTCCGGCTGTCCGTCATAAAACAGATCCTCAAAACCGGGATACATTCTGTCTGTTCTGATGTCATAGAGCTGCCTGGCAGCTTTCAGAAAATCCGGAAATCCTGTGTTCCACTGTCTGCGGACCACGATCTCCATTCCATCATTCAGAGTAATGATATCCTCAGGCTTCATACTGTACATATGCGCTGCATTCTGGTTTATTCTGACCAGTTCCCTTACAGCAGAAAGTGGTAGAATAGCTCCGTACTGCCGGTCTGAGCCCTGGGGAAACATTCTTTCCAAATCATCATATGACACTTCAGGATAGTCTGATACATACCGCCGTATAACATCGAAAACAAAAGTACCTCTGTCTGTGAAAGCTCCATTCCGGCCCAGTCTGAAGCGGCAGTTTTCATTGCCATCAGAAGAGACCTGACGGCCCTCCTCAGGTGACAAAACTGAAACTGAAGCGCTTTCGGACTTTTGTCCACTGTACCCACAGGATATGCCAAGTTCAGAGAGTTCTGTGTAAATATCTTTTTGGGAAAATCCCTCTGATTCCAGTTCCGAAGCAGTCAGCTCACTTAACGTTCCGCCAGCTGCAATAATGGCACTTATCCGTTCCCTGAGTTCCTGCCCCGCACCGGAAATTCTGGCCTTCCTGCACTCTGCGCACAATGCCGCCATACTGAAATCCGGATAAGACAGAAGGCTGCATATACGTGGACCGCAGGCATCCCATGGATCATAATCTGCCCTTATCGCCAGCTCTATTCTGTCCGAATATTTTGATGCAATAAAAATTCTGATATCACCGGAAAAACATACTCCCACAGAGCTGTCTGCTGCATTCATGCAGGACTTAAGATACTGCCGTGCAGAATCATCAAAACATGCCGAAGGTGAGGCTACCATGACAGGAAGCACGGCTTTTTGGGCATTGCCGGCAGATTTGTCTCTGAGAATAATATCAACAGTTACATCAGGTGTATTTTTACTTCTGAAGGTCTGATTGTTGCGCATAGAGCCATGTCTCCACCTCAGAATTCTCATAACAGTCTTGACTGCCATGAGAAACTGCTCACGTGTCGTATCACCATCAAGATACGGGGCAACTGTCTCAACTATCTCAGACCAGTATTCATTCATGGGTATGCATTCTGTCCCAACGTCTCAGCCATAATTATTATCGTGCAATATTTTATGTCAGTTTTGCACAAATAAACCTTTAATCTTCCACTGCTGTCCTTACCAGTCAGGGGGTCATACGTTCATGCTGCTGTCCTGATATCAGATTACCTGCATTTCACCGGCACAGAATAATAATATATAGCAGTCCAGGTTTCTGTTACAGGTGACCGTTATAATGAGGATTTTCAGAGCAACAGTCTTAAATTTCCATACAATCGCTGTTACACTGACAGAAACAAATGCAACCATCCCGGTTTTGCATGAACTTATAAAACCGCTACATGCTGACAATATTATGATTCTTGAGTTCTACGACTACGAGGGATGCTTCAGGCACTATAGAGAAAGCATCGCTGACCTGAATCAGAACAGGCTCAACGGCAAAGTCAACATTGCCAAGCCAGCTCTGCTCCTGACAGTAATGCAGCTTATTGATCAGCGCTGGATCAGAAACAACCATATTATACTGACCAGTGAGATAGAAAACCTGTATAGCGATTTATACCATCAGTATGATCCGGGCAGTGTTGTAACCCAGATATACTACCCCTTCTGTCACCTGATGGGTGATGGCTTCTGGCACATCAGGTGGCTTGAAGGGGAGAAAAAAATAAATTCCGCCAGCAGAAAGTTCATAGACGACAATATCGATTATGTTTTTCTGGACGATGATTTGTGGATTCTGCTCCAGAATCCAGACTGGCGTCATAACCTGATGGACTTTGTCATCACAGAAAAGATGAATGCAGATCAGCCTGTATATTCTCCGGCAGACCTGGCAGTCAGATGACCTCCTTCACGACTGACACGAACCCGCTGAAATCAACGTCCTCGTCCCCACACCAGGAGAGCCTGATGGCCTCAGACTTCCTTTTCCAGCTGAGCCCCATGGCGTCAAGCACATAGCTCAGCTGATGCGATGAAGCATTGCACGCCGATCCATTCGAGAACGCGTAATCGTCCCGGAGGCAGAGAAAGGCCGCCTCCGCGTCAAGCCCGTCGATGCTTACATTGATTGAGGATGGGAGGCAGTATCTTTGGTCTCCGTTTACGTCATACCTGAGGCAGGAGATCGCCTCCAGGAACTTCCTCTTAATCCGCGCGCATCTTCTGGCCCGGGCTTCATGCTCCATCTCTGAGATCTCAGCGGCCTTCGCGAAGCCCGCCGCGAGCGCGACCGGTACCGTTCCCGGCCGGAATCCCCTCTCCTGCCCGCCTCCGTACATGAGCTGCGCCACGGGAGGGTTCTCATAGCCCTCATTCCGCCTCCTTATAAGTGCCCCGATGCCCTGCGGCCCGCCAATCTTGTGTGCAGAGATGCTCATCAGATCATAGTGAAGATGCCTGATTTCATCGCTGAGCTTCCCGAAGGCCTGCGTCGCGTCAACGTGGAAGAGCACATGCCGCCTCCTGAGCTCCTCTCCGATCTCGTCAACCGGCTGTATTATCCCGGTCTCGCTGTTCACGGACATCACCGAGACCAGGCAGGTCCTCTCCGTTACCCTCCCGAGAATGTCACGAGCACTCACCCGCCCCGACTCATCAGGCCTCACAAAGTCAACGCTGAAGCCCAATGACTCAAGAAAGCGCAGGGGCTCCAGCACGGATTTGTGCTCGATGGCGGTCGTTATGATATGGTTCCGCCCGGTCCTTTGGGCAAAGTCCCGGATGCCGAGGATGGCCGTGTTGTTGCTCTCGGTCGATCCGCTCGTGAAAATAACCTCCGACGGATCCCTCCCCAGCACCGCGGCAATAGTTTCCCTTGAGCGGCTGACAAGTTTCGCCGCGCTGGTTCCGAAGGCGTGAGTGCGGCTCCCCGCGTTCCCCGGCGTGTTCCGGTAGGCGTCAATCATGGTCTCAAGCACCTCAGGGAGCACCGGCGCTGAGGCGCTGTAGTCAAGGTATACTGACATAAGTCATTCCTCACCTGGGACTGAGCGCAGAAGGTCATGAATGCTTTTCAGCACATCCCTTGAGCTGTAGTGGCTGATCCCGCGGCAGAGGTGCAGCCTGAACGCGCGGTACATCGCGCCGCTGTCTGTGCCCAGCCCGTCCCTCAGGCAGCGCTCCCTAAGCAGCTCCTCGTAAACCTCGTGGCACTCGCCCGCGAAGGTTAGCCAGCTCATCTCGACATTGCTGTCGGAGAGCGGCATGGCGCCTCCCGGCACAGAGGGCTCATTTAAGGACCAGCAGAGCGCCCAGCGGCAGATGACGTTCCAGTTCCCAATCCCGGTGCGGGCCTTTATCCTGATGAGCCTCTCCTTCTCCGGTACGGAGAGCCTGAACTGCTTACAGATCACTGAGCCTCCTTCCAAAATATCCTGGCACGATGCTGCTGCATTTCTGAGCCTCGTCATACTGAAGGGTGTATGCCCTGCTGACATGCGGCGCCGCCTCATCGAGGTACCTGCCGCTGATCTCCTCATTGGTCGAGAGCACCAGGACCTGCGCGCCCGCATTGGGGAGGTACCTTTCCACAAAGCTCTTCCGGTGCGCGGAGTCAAGCCTTGCCATCGGCGTGTCGATGATTACAGGGAGGGCGAAGCCGGAGGATTTGGCGAGACCCCAGAGGATGGCGACGGCGAGCATCTGCCTCTCGCCTGCCGAGAGCCCATCCTTCCCGATAATCCCTCCCTGGCTGTCCATGAGGGTTATCCCAAGGCTTTCCGGATCGATACGGACTGACGCGATAAGCGACTCCTTCTCAAGAAGGAGCCGGAGGCACTCGCTGATGCTTCTACCGAGCGCTCCGGCCTTCTCTGCCTGCAGCCGGCGCATGAACTCACGCACCACCCCAAGCGCCATGGTGGAGTGCTCAGTAACCCTCGCGCTGTCATCCGCCCCGTCAGCCTCCGCGGAGAGCTTCAGGAGGATGCCCTCCCTCTGATGCCTGAGCTCCTCAAGAGAGCGCTCCAAAGAGCGGATCCCGGCATCGCATCCCGAGATTTCCACCTCGAGCCCCGCCTTCTCCGCCTGCAGCTCCCTGATCCTCCCCATGAGCCCCGCCGCGTCATCCTTCCCGGCTGCGTTCTGCAGGTGCGCCTCAAGCCGCGCGAGATCTGCCGCGGCCTTTTCGCTCTCCGAGGCGATCCTCTTTGCCTCCGCCGCGATCTGCCTGGAGCCTCCGGAGGCTGCGCTCTCAAGGAGCGCCAGTCCGGCAGGCGTCAGGTCATCCCCAGCCTCATTGCCCGCTTTCCTCCTGAGATCGGCGAGCTCCGCCCCGGCAAGCTCAGAGAGCCTCCCGCACTGCTCCAAGCTCCCGCCGTACTCCTCACGGAAACGCGAGAGGATCGATTCAAGGGCCCTGGAGACCATAGGCAGCGACTGCCTTGCCGCCCGGGCCTCACCGCCTGCCGCGATCCTCTTATACGCGCCAAGGGCAAGGCTCCGGCAGAGGGAGAGGGGCGCCGCTGGGTTTGCGGCAAGAAGGAGCGCCTCCTCCCTGAGCGCTGCCTCCTTCTCCCGGAGAGCCTTCTGCTCCAGAGCCATGGCTTCGCGGCTCAGTCCGAGGCTGCCGCCATTCCTGGAAAACTCACGCTCTGCCTCATCAAGATCAGCGTCTGACTTTTCCAGAGCCTGGAGAAGCGCCGACTTCCTTTCATTTAGTCCGCTCAGCTTCCTTTCGCGTTCCCCGATTTCCGCATCAATCCCGTCAGCCTCAGAGGAGAGGGCTGACGCCCCTGACCTCTTCAGGGCGCACACGCTCTCCTTCCTGATTTTCTCGATATGCCCGCAGAGCGACTCTGCGGCCGTGAGGCCCATCGCGGACCTTATGGAGTCCTTTGCCCCCTCAAAGGATTCGTCATCCGCGATCCGGCTGATCTTCTCCCCGTCGAAAAAGAAGAACTTCGCTGTCTCAAAGGGAATGAGCTCCTCTGCGTAATAGTCCCAGCTCTCCGCGAGATGGAAATCCTCGGTGCCGTCCTTCTCCACGGTGAGCGCCTCAAGAACTTTTTCCCCGCTCTCGCTCCAGCATCTCCTCACCGAAATGGCCGTGCCGCTGTCAGTCTGCAGGGAGATCCTCACAGAGGCGCACCGCTCATCTGCCGCGCGGCAGATGCGGGATCTCAGGACATCACTGTACGGTGCCCTCCTCCCCGCGACATAGCCTGATGCCTTCTTCCCGTAGAGGCAGAGGAAGACGGCGTCAAGGATGGTGGTCTTGCCGCGCCCGTTCATGCCGCCGATGAGCGTGATGTTCCGCTCCCCGCCCTGTGTGGGCTCAATCCGGTGGAGCCCCCGGTAAATGCCGAAGTTATAAAGCTCAATAAGCGTAAAGCGCATCAGTCCTGCCCCTCCGCCGATGCCTGCTGACCGGGAGCGGCAGGAGCGCCGCGCTCTGCCTCCTCCAATCCTTCAGGCGCGTCATCCGGGAGCCCCTGCCGCGTCCTTCTCGCGCGGAGCATCTCCTCCGCGTCCTTCTCGTCCCGGTAGAAGGAATGCCGGATCTCAGCCTCAAGGCTCTTCACGGCGTTCCGCCTCACGCCAAGGACCGAGTTCCTGCTCTCGATGTCAAGGAGGCTCCCCACGAGCCCGGGGAGGAGCGTGAACCCCGGGTAACGCTCACTGCAGATTTCTGAGATGAGATCCCACTCCTCCCTGCCGAAATACCGGTTTTTCACAGTGCCACTGTCCTCAAATTCCTTCCCGGTAACCTCTTTGTAGATAAGGGGAAGGGAGTCACAGAACTCATGCTTCTCTTCGAGCCATATCCTCCGGATGGCGCGGAGCTCCTCCATGGTGATGAGCTCGGCGCCCCGAACCTCTGGCGGCGCGTTTTTCTCTATAAAGAGCTGCAGCCTCAGGAGCCTTCTGAGGAAATCCTCGCGCGCCTCTTTGGTGTAGGGCCCGTGCACCAGGCGCCCGCGGTGCCAGGTGAGGCACCCTGACGACCTCCGGAAATCCCTCCTCTGCCGGTCCATCTCGTTCGGCGTGAGATCCGAGCCCTGCCTGCAGCAGGCGATATAGTTCCGGAACTCAAGGAGCGGGAGCATCCAGGACTTCTCCTCATCGTTCCGGATCATGGCGGACAGGGATCTGTCCTCCGCCACCATGGTGCAGACCCAGCAGCCCATTCTGCTCCCGCCGCAGGAGGGAGTGCCGCTCTCCACCACCATCGGGCACTCGTTGTCAGCGGAGGCGCCGCGGTACATCGCGAGGAGGTCCTTATTGGACTGTCCCCAGGGATTCTCATGCTGCATCAGGAACTGCCAGACCATGGAGTCCTCCCAGTCCTCGATTGGCGTAAATACGTAGGTGTTGGGGTAGGAGCCGTTGGGGCTCAGGTGCGCGCGGTAGCGCTTCTCCTCATAGCCCTCCATCACTCTCCTCCGGGCGGCGCTCTCAGCCTTCCTTGAGCCCAGCACCAGGATGGCCTCGCTCTCCGCTGCGAGGATTTGCCGGATAAACCTGTTTGATGTCCCGATCTTGAGACGGTCGGTGCACCATCTGAAGTTCACCCTGGGAAAGGCGTAGCCCTGCCCAATGAGGTTTACCCAGAAGGTGTCCTCAATGGCGGGCGTCAGGCGGTGCGGCACTATGGGGAGCCCTTCCCTCTCAGCTCCCTCCTTCATCCTCTGAAGGGACTTTTTCGCCCAGAGCGCCACAACGGGGGACTCGACCATGGTATCGGTGCTTATGACATGCACTGTCTTTGCCCTCTTCTCAGGCGGTATCTCCCGGAGCGCCATCCAGACAAGCTGCACTGTCGCGGATGAGTCCTTACCGCCGCTGTAGCCGCAGATCCAGGGGATCCGGTCCTCAAGGTAGACCTCCTTTACCGTCTCAATCGCCTCCCGAAGGAGTTCCTTCGTCAGTACTTTTGCCATATAAACCCTCCGGCAGTCCTTCTCTCTCCGCCGTCCCTCGGCACGCAAATCCGCTGTGCGGAACAGCGCTACCGTTATCCCGCATCAGGCTTCAGGGGCGCCGCCGATATCCCGGCGTTTCGGGAGGCTTTTCTCCCGGGGTGAGCAATGCAGAAGGCAATTGATGTGAAGGCCTATGAATTGGGAATATTGTTTTTATTTCACTGTGCAGGGAGGCCGCGGCAGGCGCCTGGATGCCCCCGGGATTTTCCACATAGCCGCGCCGAGGCCCGCCCATAGCGCCCAGCGGACTGCCGCCCCGGCATCTCCCTCAGAAAAACGTCCGCCCTGGGCCCTCGGACATGGACAAAAATCTTCAGCAGTGACCGGGACCTGGAGCGCATTAAATCCTCTCGCGGATTCAATCCCGCAGGTGCAGATTAAGAGAAGTTTTAATCTTTAGGCAAAAAAGAATAAATACCGGGAAAAGTACTGCACCACAAAGACTTAGAGAAAATTCAGAAAAATAAAACACGATTGTTTTTTCCCAAAACTCCGGGGAAACGCTGCTCATAAGATGCGGGATGCAGGCAGGAATTTCCTGTGGCAATAAGGCCATCTCAGGCCGAAGACGTATGACAGAAGTATTCTGGTAACAGGAAGGTGCTCATGTGCCTTCAGAGGATGGATGAGGCAGGGGCCTTAAGCAAAGCCATCCTGAGCCCCGACATGAAAAATCCCGCCTTTGGGAGATAGCCCGCCGACGGGATTGCTGTTATCGAAAATAAAGCAGTCTTTCAGAAGCTTACGCGAGATCCGCGATGGCAGCCTTAAGCGCGGAGAGCTCCTCAGAAGAGAGCGTTACACCCTTCCCCATCTTCTGATGATCGGGCGACCAGGAGCGGATGTCGTACTTGGGAGCCTTGCCGTTCCAGGCAATAAGGTTGAGCTCCTTGGTCCAGCCGCTCTTCTCGGTTGAAAGGATGGCAATTGACTTGGTGATTTCATACTTGGGTGCGTCCATATCTTTATCTCCAGCACACTTCTTGTTTATTACCCACGGCTCCCTCCGGAGCCTTGCCGCAGCAGCGTTCAATAACCTGCCGCGGTGTCCCCTGACAGTTTCGAATCTTACTCCTATTCCTGGGTTTGTCACCTGTTTTGATTCATGGTACGGCAGTTTAAGCCATATGAGAGAAACATTTGTTGAAGAGTGGATTTTACCAGAGGCCGCCGAAGTGCACGGAGTCCACGTTTTCCCAAGGCATGCCTCAGATGCCACGAATCTCCCGCAACATCTTTTAACCGCATAAATCAACCACCGACAGATCCGCTTTCAGAATTGTTTTTTATGCTGGCTACGTTCTGTCTCCGCTTGAACCAGCCTTCCGAAATAGCCTGATACTCACGGCAGCCACCGCTTCCCTTACATTTTGATTTATAGCACGGTGAAGTTTTGCAGCGGCACCTGTCGCCATCATAGGAATAGAATCGGCAGCGGCCCTTGTACCTCCTTCCGAGGCTTTCTGAAGGAGTCTCAGCATCAGTGCCTGCAGGAGCGCCGGCCATGACTATGCTCTTGGCCTCCTGCCTTCTCTTCTTCCTGTTTTCTTTCTGCCTCTCTATGAATTCCTCTTCCGTAATCTGTTCATACTCCTTGCAATTCCCGCTTCCAAGACAATTTTTCTTAAAGAGCCAGCCATAATTGCAGGTGCATTTGTTGCCTTCGTATGAATAGAACCGGCAGCGGCCTTTATACCTTTTTGGCTCGTACTCATAATTGTCAGGATTCCTGCCCCAGCCCAAGCCATATGTATGAGTGTCTGTTCCAATCCCGTTATCTTTGCCCATAGAAAATCCTGTCTGCCCGCTTTGGCCTGATCATTCCTCTAAAGTATCCTGATACTCTGTGCACCATCGGCAGTTGCACGATGTCATATAGAACCTGCAACTGTAGCAGGTGCATTTGTCATCACTGCGGGAGTAAAACCTGCAGCGTCTTTTGTCTCTTCTCTTAAATCTCCTTTCTTTGCTCTCCCAGTTGTGGATCTGCATTGAAGTTCCCATTCTGCCGGATCCTCTCATATCTTCGCTTCTCCTGTTCTGTCAGTCTGCAGGCCTGCAAACACGGATTCACCTGCCCGAATACGAATCGTATGACATAGCGCGCGGCATTTTTGTGCGGTCTGCCTGTTTTTTAATCATTCCGCACTTCTCTCCGAAACCCACTGAATTCCAATGATCTTCTCTGTTCTCCTGACTCCAAATCTACGCGCGGAGCGCCGGTCACAGCCCCATACAGCAAAGAGAGCTGCTCTGAAAAGCCATGAAACATGGTGAGATACGGGATAAAAAGGGGCCGAAACGGCGAAGATCGCTGCCGTTCCGGCCCTTTTCATAAGTCCGCTGTCCTGCGAACCTTTTATTGCGATGTATGCCCGGGCGTTAAGGTCAGTAGTCGCGGAACCCGGCGAACCCGAACACCGACTGCGACTTCCCGTCCCCGAGATCAACCGTGTTGCGCTTCGTAACTGACGCAAGGCAGCGGATATTGCGGGACTTGAGCTCGGACACCATGCGGTAGGTGAAGGTCATCTCGCCCTGGATATGGACTGTCGCCTGCCTTCCGCGGCAGACCTCAAGGATCCTGTTCCTGTACTCCCTGATTAGGCTGTCAAAGGCCTTCTCATCCATGTCAGTCGGAACGTCCGGGAACGGCACGTCAGAGATGGTGCCGATTGCCCTCGCGGCCGCGAGCTGCGCCTCGCTCCACCCGCTGCTCGGATGGTTGGTGAAGTTGACGAATACCGACTCGCCCTGCTTCCTGAACGCCTCCTCAAGGTTCTCGTAGCTGAACTCCTTCACGCACTCCTCAATCTTGCTCACTATGACGTCAGGCGAGAACTGTACTTTCTTGAGGAGGCCGCAGTGCATGTACTGGTTCCTGATGTCCTGCACCACGGAGAACCTGTTCGCGATATCCCTCACCGCCGGGCTCTTCCACATCTCGATCATTTTCTTCTTGTAGTCAGCCCTCTTGGTATCGTTCTTTCCCGGTATGCCCCATTCACGAAGGGGAATATTCTGCGGGATTATCTTGAGGATGCTGCTGACGCAGTCTCGGTCGTCGATGACCTCGCTGTCGAGATCAAATCTCTTGCAGATGTAGGTTACAGTGCCTTCCATGAGGAAGGTGGTGGCCTGCTGGTAGTTCCGGTGTGTGCAGCAGTCCCGTGCCGTAAGGAAGAGGTTCCTGACGCTATTCCTCCTGTACTCTCCAACCGCGTCGCCGACCCTGTCGATAAGCGGGATGAAGGGCTCCTGGAGGCGGAGCGTGTCCTGGCTGATTTTCCTGACCTTGTCGAGCCTGTCCTGCACGGTACTCGCAGCCTTACCCTCATAGACATGCTTTCCGACGCAGGTGAACTGCTCGTCGCCGAAGAGCTCCATGTTGTCAAGGAGGTTCAGCATAGTTACTATCGCCTTGAGGCGCGGATAGTCACCGTTGAACACCTTATCCTTGGCACCGGCGCCTGCCTCGTCGGCCGCCAGCCCGCGGGCCACAGTCAGGTCAGGCACATAGATGTTCCTGAGCTTCTCGACCGATCCGGTGGAGATGTACTGATCCGCGGCAGCGGTCCAGTCCTGCAGCTCCGAGAAGGGAAGCAGGTTCACCATCGGGGCATCAATCTTGTTCTTGGTCCTGCTTTCCCAGTTGCCGTAGACAATGCCCATGACCTTGATGTGCTTGAGGAACTTCGCGTAGTTTAGGAGCACCATGACGAGCATCGGGATATAGCGGAATGCGTGCGTTACATCGAGGTAGACCTCATCGCCCTCCTGCAGCACGTCGTAGATTTTACGGAAGGTCTCCCAGATAGCGTCCTCCGTGCCTTCCTGGGAGATGGGGATTTCCCGCACCGGTGCCTTCAGCCCAAGGCTCTGAAGCTCATCATTGAGACCGAAATACTCCTCATCTGTCTGCGTAACGGGATCTTTCCTGATATTACGCTCAACAGTCCCGTCTTTTGTCTTCCTCTCAACAGACCAGTTGTCCGTCCTCGCCTTGCTGGTTACGAAGATGCACACGAGGTCCGTGCTCGTCCACTCCCTTGCCCCGTAGTACTCCAGGGACGCGCGCTGGATGAAGCGGGTCTGCTCCGCCCTGAAGTCACCTGCGTAGTAGACGCATTTCTGGTAAAAGCCTGTGCCGAGCACGGAAAGGAACACCTTCCTGCCCTCTTTCGCCTCAGTTCCCTTCTCTGTGTTCTCTGCCATAAAGCGTTCTCCCGCAGTTATTTCTTGTTGCTTTTCCTGAGCTGGTCATCGAGGAGCCTCGCGAGCTCCCTATCCACATATTCATTCATTTCCGCCTTCATCCGCTCAGACATCCAGGAGGTCCGGTCAAGCCCGTGCCGTGCCCTGAACTCATCCTGCGCGTCATTGATGCTGAAGCACATGACGTTGCAGTCCCTGCACTTCTCCCGGGTGTTGGGCAGCATCGTGTAGTAGGAGACGAAGAGCGCCATGCAGCCGGTGCCGCCGAAGTTGCCGACGGCAGTCTTGAACTTGTCGATGTCGGTCGTGGCGCTGATCTGGGTCTTGCATTCAACGAACAATAGCCTCACGCCGGTGTTCATGATGATGTCGATCTCGTTCTTCGTCGTGGGGCGGCTCTCGGGGCTCGTGTACCTGAATGAGACGCCGAGCCTGATGTCTGCGCCCTTCTTCCACCTCGAGAGCATTCCCGCGACGCGGAGCTCGAACCAGCCCGCAAAGAAGAGGAGCTCGCGGAGGTGCGGCGCGTCGAGCCTGTAAGGGTAGCGCCTCCCGGTAAGGGAGCGGAAGCACATGTCGGCATGCCCCTTGCCCTCGTACTCGTCGAACTCCAGGGTCGATCCGTTTGCTGGAGCCGGGCTGTAGGGCACCTCAATCTCATCCCTGTTGCGGAAAAACTTGGGGTTCGTCAGCGCCTGGAAGGGCTTGTGGTTACGGAGGTAGATGTTCTCAATCGCCGTTACGGCGCCCCAGTCCTCGTCAGTGAACTCCGTGATGGCGCGGTAGGACTCCGCGCTCGCGCCGTTGAGGCGGAAGACCACGTCCATGTCGGTGCCGAGGACTGAGGGCTTCCGGCTGATGTCGGAAAGATCGTAGAGCCGGTTGCTCTGGTCGATGTAGAACATCCTCACGTTCTGCCTTCCGGAGAGGAGGCTGTAGAGGACAATCGCCCAGATCTTGGTGCCGCCCGTAACGTTTACCGAGTACTCCGCGTCCGGGGACATGCCCGCGATCCAGCCGCCTATTGCCTCAGAGACCTGGCTGACGTCGACGGGATCGAGGATTACCGCCTCGCGCCTCTCGGGAGGGATCCCGGCAACCTCGGCGATGTGCTCCGCGCTCCCCCTGGTCTCCTTCGAGCAGAGCAGCACGGCCCTGTCCGGCTTCGTCTCAACGATGCCAAGGTAAACCGGGTAGGACTGCCCGCCTACCAGCGTGATGTGGATCTTCTGCTGCCCTTCCATGGAATCCCTGCCCTCCGAAGCTGTTTCCCTGGTATTGTAGGACATATTCTGCATGCCATGAAGAAAATCCTCCGGGATTCCTGACGGAGAGAACAAAAAGCCCCTTTCACTCAGAAGAATGCCCGGGACGGCCCCCGGAGTGAACAGCCTCCCGCGCCCATAAACGCCGACCGGAGGCCGCCTGCTGCATAGGCTCCGGCCTGCCTGAGAAATGCACAGTCATACGCCTTAAAACATCTTTTTTGGTGAAAAGCGCTCATCCGTCACACTGCGGCAATTGACATTCACCTTTCCGGAAAACAGAATAAGGACATAGGCTGTCACTGCTCACGCGCCAGGCCCGCCTGAGCGCGGAACGGAATATGCTTTTTCCCTGGCAGCCGCGGCGCCGGAGGGCTGCAAAAAGACATCCTGCGCGCCGCGTTTCCCATGTCCCCAATACCGGAACCTGACATGAAGACACTGACAATACAGTTTGACACCCCGATGCGCCTCGGCGAGGTGCCGTATTTCCGAGGGGCCGTGCTCGCCCAGCTCTGCGGAGCCGACGTTCTGTTCCACAACCACGGGAAGAGCGGGCTCCGCTACTCGTATCCGCTCGTCCAGTACAAGTCGATAGGCGGCCGCGCCGCGATCTTCTGCATAGGAGAAGGGACAAAGGTCATCGGCGGCTTCTTCGCGAAGAGCCAGCAGGACATGTACATCGGCCGCGAGTGGCGCGAGTTCCATATCGAGGAGGTGAAGTCGGACGAGGCGGACTTCGCCTTCTCAGAGACTCCCATTTACTACACCATCACGGGCTGGGCGCCCCTGAACGAGGAGAACTACTGGGCCTGGAAGAAGGCCGACGGCCTCGCAGAGAAGCTCCCGCTCCTCGAGCGCATCCTCCGCGGCAACATCCTCTCGATGCTCAAGGGCGTGGACATCTTCACCGAGAAGAGGATCACGGCGGTAATCGACGGCATCAGCAACGTCCATGAGCAGAGCTACAAGGGAGTGCCGCTCGCCGTGATGGACGCGGAATTCCACACCAACATCATTCTCCCGGGGAACATCGGGCTCGGCAGGCACGCGAGCATCGGCTATGGCCTCGTCAACAGAAAGGAGCTAACGCACTGAAATATGGCTAAATATCTTTACGCAGCCGCCGTGCAGGGCATCCAGTCGTTCATCTTCCAGACCAATGTCCTCAAGGACATCGTCGGGGCGAGCGAGCTGGTTGACTCAGTCTGCACCGAGGCATTCAAAAATCTTCCGGGAATCAGCTGGAAGGAAGAGAACCAGGTCATCGCCGCGGCCGGAAACGTCAAGTACGTCTTTGACACCAGAGAGGACTGCGAGAAGGCGGTCAGGGAGTTCCCGAGGACGGTCATGACCATGGCCCCGGGAATAACCATCAGCCAGGCGGTAGTCGAGCTCACTGACAACTTCGAGAAGGATGTCAACGATGTAGAAGAGCTGCTCCGCGCGCAGCGCAACAGGATCCTGCCTCCCCTCGCCGACGGGCTCCTCGGCATAAGGCGCGCCCCGGGCACCGGGCTTCCCGCCACAGGGAGCAAAAACGGGAAGGGAAGCGGCTCCTTCATTGACGAGTCAACGAAGCGCAAGCAGGGGATGAACGACACCGTCTCCCTCTGCGTGAAGAGCTTCTACGGGAAGAACCGCTACAAAAAGGGCGATAAGGAGTACCGCGAGCTCTATGATCGCGTACCCTTCGACGTCTCCGGGATCTGCGGGAAGAACGACTGGATCGCGGTAATCCACGCGGACGGCAACTCCCTCGGGCAGGTAGTCCGCCACGTAGGTCACGACCGGGATAAGTTCAGTGAGTTCTCCCGCGAGCTCGACAAGGCGACCATACTCTCAGCGAATGAGGCCTTTGAGCATCTTTGCAGGACCCGCCATATCGACGAGGGCGGCGGCCTCATCCCCATCCGCCCGATAGTGCTCGGAGGCGATGACATGACCGTCATCATCCGGGGAGATCTCGCCATCGGCTACGTAACCGAGTACATGAGGAAGTTCCAGGAGAACACCGGGAATGGCGCAATCGGGAAAATCATCAGGGAGGCAACAGAGAAGGATGAGCCGGCGAAAAGGATGACCCGCCTCACGGCCTGCGCCGGCGTCGCCTTCATCAAGTCCTCGTTCCCCTTCTACTACGGCTACCGCCTCGCGGAGTCGCTCTGCGACGCGGCGAAGAAGCGGGCGAAGGAAATCGACAAGGTCAATGTCCCCGCCTGCCTGATGTTCCACAAGGTGCAGGACAGCTTCATCGAGAGCTACGCCGACATCACGGAGCGCGAGCTCACTCCGCAGGAAGGACTTTCGCTCCAGTACGGGCCCTACTACCTCGACGAGGGCAAGGCGCCTCTGGGCTTCGGCACTGTCGGCTCGCTCCTTGAGAGCGTCTCAAAGCTCCGCGACGGCGGCGATGACATCAGGCCGGCGGTGCGCAGGTGGCTCACCGTGCTCCACGAGAGCAGGGCGAAGGCAGATCAGTTCCTGAGCCGCGCCAAGGCCGTGCACCCCGGGCAGAAGGCCCTCATCGGGAAGCTTACCGAGTTTATCAAACGTAAGGACAGCGAGGCATGCCCTGCCTATGACGTGCTTGCCCTCAACACCATCATGAGCCAGGTAACCAGGGAGGAGAGCCATGAGGATTGACTACAGCATTGAGTTCTTCAGCTACTGGCACTGCGGCTCCGGGCTTGCCGCTGGCGCTGACGTCGATGAGCTCGCGATAAAGGACGGTGACGGGCTTCCCTATGTGCCTGGGCGCACCGTGAAGGGTCTGCTCCGCGACGCCGCTGAGTCTCTCGCCCGCGCGGGAGCCGTGGACGGCGCCTTCATCCCTGAGGTGTTCGGCGTCTCGGGCGACGAGGAGGGGCACGGGCAGAGGAGCCTCGCCTCATTCTCAGACGCCACGCTCTCAGAGCGCGAGCGTGAGGTGATCACTGAGGGAAAGCTCCAGGACGGGCTCTTTGCCTCCGTCTCCTCGACCGCGATAGGCGATGACGGCATCGCGAAGGACCACACGCTCCGGAAGCTCCAGGTCGCCGTGCCCTGCACCGTTACAGGCAGCATCACCGGGGTGCCGGAGTCCGCGGAGAAGGACCTCGTAACCTGCATGTCCATGGTGAAGAGGATGGGGCTCGGCCGCAGCCGCGGGCTCGGGCGCTGTGAGATCAGGGCCGAAAGGAAGGGGGATTGACGCCATGGAAAAACTGCAGTTCAGATGCACACTGAAGTCAGATGTCGTGCTGAGCGCGAGCCCCGCAACGCAGGGAGGCGGCCGCACCCTTGACTTCATCCCGGGGAACGCCTTCCTCGGCATCGCGGCATCAAGCCTTTACGATAAGGAGGACGAGCACACCTGGCTCCTCTTCCACAGCAGCCAGGTGCGCTTCGGCGACGCGCACCCCTCTCTTGAGGGGCGCCGCGGGCTCCATGTCCCGGCAGCGCTCTTTTATCCGAAGCTTAAGAGCGTCACTGAGGAGTGCTATGTCCGCTATAAGACTCCGGAGACCGAGGCGGTGAAGGACATGCAGCTCAAGCAGTGCCGGAGCGGCTACTATGCCTTCGATGACGCTGCCCATACCGCGTCGCTGGTCAAAACCTCCCTGGGGCTCGCCATCAAGTCCGCCTATGACTCAGAGCGCCGCCGCTCGCGCGACGAGCAGATGTTCACCTACCAGTCCCTCCGGAAGGGCCTCGTCATGTACTTCGAGGTCGAGCTCGACGATGACGCGGCGTCCTGCCGCGATGAGCTGGTGAAGGCCCTCACGGGGGAGCGCCATGTCGGGAGATCGCGCTCCGCGGAGTACGGCCTTGTGGAGATCTCTCTGGCGAATTTCCCCGAGCCCCTCACCCATAAGGGAGACACGGGCGGAGAGCGTGAGGTGGCGGTCTACGCCGACGGGAGGCTGATATTCCTCGACGGGAACGGCCGCCCGAAGTTTGAGCCCACGGCGAAGGACCTGGGATTTGGCGAGAACGACAAAATCGTCTGGGAGAAGAGCCAGATCCGCGCGTTCAGCTACGCTCCCTGGAACTACAAGAGACAGGCGTTCGGCAACGACCGCACCGGCATCGAGAAGGGAAGCGTCATCATCGTGAAAACCTCCGCTCCGCTCCCTCCTGACCAGTATGTCGGATCGTACAGGAACGAGGGCTTCGGCAAGGTCCTCTATGATCCCGCCTTCCTTGAGGCAAAGGAGGGAGGCCTCAGCGTATACAGCTTCGCCGCGGCCAAGGCTCCGGAGAGCGCGAAGGAGGTGAAGCTCCCCGAGATCACGAAGAGCGACTCCCCGCTCCTCCAGTACCTGAAGCTCCGGAGCGGCCTCGCCGGGCGCGGCGGCGACATCATGACCCTCGTGAACACCTACGTCCGTGACAACGCGAAGAACTTCCAGCGCGGCGGAGAGTCGTTCGCCTCGCAGTGGGGCAGCATCAGGAGCCTTGCCATGACCATCAGCGACAGCAGTGAGCTCTATGAGGCGGTGAAGAAGTTCCTCACCCACGGCGTCGCCAAGGACAAGTGGGAGGACCGCCGCAGGTGGAAGGACCTCGATGACTTCCTTACCCCTACAGGGCGCCCCCGCGATAACCTCCAGGAGCTTCTCATCAACCTCTCATCCGAGATGGCGAAGATCTGCAGCAATAAAGAGTGAGTGCTATGGACACAAAGAACAATCAGGATATGTACAGATACCGGCTGCTCGCCTCAGTAGTGATGGAGGCAGCCGCTCCGCTTGCCGCAGGCAGCGGGCTAAAGAGCATCATGACTGACGCCACCGTGGCGCGCGACGCGAACGGGCTTCCCTATATCCCGGGCACCTCAATAGCTGGCGTCATCCGCCACGCCATGAAGAAGCACGCGGACATGGATCAGTGGATGGGCTTCCAGAAGGCAGATGAGGGCGAGGGCTCCCGCCTTGCCGTAACCGAGGCGAGGATCCTCGGAAGCGACGGCTCGCCCGCTGACGGGCTCATCCCGGATCCCTTTAAGGATCCGCTCCTCTCGCACCTTAAGGTGCTCCCCATCAGGCAGCATGTGCGCCTCACCCACAAAGGAGTCGCGGACAACCGGGGCAAGTTCGACGAGGAGGTAGTGCCCGAGGGCGCGCGCTTCACCTTCGAGATGGAGCTCCTCTCGGACAGCGCTGACAGGGAACAGTCAGAGAGGCTGATGGACGACATCATCGGCTGCATCAGGGCGGACAGCTTCCGCCTCGGCGGCGGCTCGCGCTCGGGCTTTGGAAAGATGAGAATCGTGAGCACCGGACGGCGCACCATTGATCTCCAGGACAAGGCTGACCTTGCCGACTACCTGGGGAAGAGCTCCCGCCTTGATCCCGCCTGGAAAGGCTGGAAGAGCGACAGCAGCCCGGAGAAGGTCCGCGACGGAGACTTCATCAGCTACACGCTCACCATCAGGCCTGAGGACTTCATGTTCTTCGGCTCCGGCTTCGGGCGCGGCGAGGCAGACATGACCTATGTCAGGAACCCGGCCATCGCCTGGGACAGTGGGAAGGGAACATTCGTGAGCGAGGACCAGCTCATCCTCATCCCGGCGTCGTCCGTCAAGGGCGCGCTCTCGCACCGCACCGCCTACTGGTACAACATGCTGGAGGGCGTGTTCACGGATAAGCTCCCGCCTGACGAGATCGCGGAGCACACCGGCGACAGGAACACTGCCGTAAGGTCCCTCTTCGGCACCGCGGGCGACGGGCACGGCGAGAACAAGGCGCGCGGCCTTGCCCTCTTCTCTGACGTAACGGCGAAGAAGACCTCGGGCACGCGCGACAAGGTCCTGAACCATGTCAGCATCGACCGCTTCACCGGCGGCGCCATCGACGGCGCGCTCTTCAACGAGGAGACGCTCTTTGCGAAGGGAACGGAGTTCACCCTCGAAATCCTTGTAAGCAAAGAGGCGGAGAAGGAGCCCAATGTCCTTAAGGCCTTCGAGAAGGCGCTTGACGACGTGAAGGACGGGCTCCTCCCCCTGGGCGGGGGAGTGAACCGCGGCAACGGCACATTCAGGGGAAGCTGGAGGAAAGAGTAAGCCATGGACATCAAAGACATAGACTTCAGCAGGAAGTACACCGGCTACCTCTGGCTGAGCAACGCGGCAAAGCCCATTGCCCTCACCGAGCCCGGCATCGTTGACAAATCGCTTTTTGAGAAGAAGAACCCGTTCGTCGCCGAGGCGCAGCTCTACGACAGCGAGGGGGACGTCTCGGTCAGCATCCGCTATGCGGACGGCAGGTACTACGCGGCCATCCACAAGGCCGCCAGCATCACCGGCGACAGCGCCGACGAGGTCGTCTACCCGGGCGTCAGGATGGGAGAGGGGAGCCCCCTGGGGCTCCGCTTCCGCCGCGTCTGGGGGCTGAGGAAGGACGATGCGTGCCTCGGGATGGAGGCACCCTTCGTCGAGAGCGAGGTTTTTATCGGATTCACACCTTTAAGCGGGGCTGATCATGACTGAATACATCAGAGCGCCATTCAATTTCGTACCGGTTTCGAGCAAAGTATTCTTCCCGGGCTGGGCGGATCAGGTCTCGCAGGACGTCCCGTTCTCCGATGCCCTCTCCGGCACCATCCATCTTAAGATCACCGCGAAGACCCCGATGTTCATCCGGAACGGCCACACCGAGAGCGACGAGAAGGAGGGGAGCAACGAGTGGCGCTCCTTCTCCAATGAGAACGGGAAGTACTTCATACCGGCTACCTCCATCAAGGGCGAGGTGCGCAATATCCTCGAGATCATGAGCTTCTCGAAGCTCCGCCTCGACCAGTCAGCGAAGTTCGCGCAGCGCGAGTGGGACAACCCCGAGCTCTACACCATCAAGTCAATCGCGGTGCAGTCAACGATCCGCTGCGGCTGGCTTAAGGAGACTGACAGCGGCTACGAGATCACGGACTGCGGGAAGCCCTTCCGCATCAACCACCTCCGCATCGACGAGTACCTGGGCGGCCACACCTTCGAGAACACCTTCTCCTACAGCAAGGGCATAGACCTCAATAAGGAAACGAGGGACGGCTTCGATCCGAAGACCGCCTCGTTCAAGTACTCCCTTGTGGAGAAGATAGGGAAGAGCCTCGAGGACCTCACCTTCTCCAATGACGACGAGTACACCGAGGCCTTCCAGATGAGGCGCGTGCGCGTAGATGCGAACGGGAAGCAGAAGGGCACCATCGTCCTCACCGGGCAGCCCGACAAATGGAAGTGGCCGCGCCAGAGGAACGGCGGCAAGTTCTGGGAGTTCGTGTTCCCGGACGAGGGCGAGAACCCGGTGAAGCACCCTCTCTCGGAAGAGGAGTTCATGCACTTCCGCTTCATCTACCGCGACAGCCCGGAGTGGAAGGACTACAGCAGGAAGCTCACCGAGAAGGGAGGAAAGGGCCTCCCGGTGTTCTTCCGCTTCGAGGGGAACAAGCTCAGGGACTTCGGCATGGCCTACCTCTACAAGCTCCCCTACGAGAAGAGCCCCTACGAGCGCCTGCCGCTCCCCCACCGCGACACCGAGCACCATGATCTCGCGGAGTGCATCTTCGGCTACACCTCAAAGGAGCAGAGCCTCCGCGGGCGCGTCCACTTCGGGAGCGCCTTCTCCAAAAACGCGAGGCCCGAGGGCGAGGTCAGGCTGGTTCTGAACTCCCCCAAGGCCTCCTACTATCCCCTCTACATCAGGCAGAAGGGAAAGGACGGGCAGGTCCCGGAGAAGCGCGACCGCAAGGGAAAGCCAGTTCCGCAGTACGCCACCTACAATGACGGATCGCTCTCCGGCTGGAAGCGCTACCACGTGCGCCGCAAGCCCTGGACCGGTGAGGGCGTCAGCACGGGAAGCGACAGGCTGGACACCATCATCTACCCCGTAAAGGCCGGATCCGAGTTCACGTCGGACATCACCTTCCACAACCTCCGCCCGGTGGAGCTCGGAGCGCTCCTCTCGGCGCTCACCTTCCATAACACGAAGGGCTGCTACCACCAGCTCGGGCAGGGGAAGCCCTACGGCTTCGGCAAGTGCGTCTACGATGTCGGGCTCGACGCGGAGCATGCCGCCTCTGCGGGCTACTACCTGGGGCTCTTCGAGGAGGCCATGAAGGACTTCGAGAAGGACTGGCTGCAGTCTGAGCAGATCACCTCGCTCCTCACCATGGCGAAGGAGGAGGTCGACAACAAGCCTGAATTTGAGTACATGGTCATGAGCAATGACCGCAGGAAGAACGAGTTCCTGCAGGCCAAGATGCCGCAGGCCCGCGAATACCTCGAGCCTGCCGCGGAGCGCCTCGGGAAGAAGGACACCGCCGCGGCGCTTGAGGGCGAGCTGAGGCCAGAGAGGCAGGAGGAGATGAAGGAGCTCGTGAAGACTGTCCTCGGGCGCCTTTCGGAGCTCGGCGGCGAGCCTGATGCCGAGATTGCCGGAAAGCTGCAGAAGTTTGAGAACGACGCCGGCGCGCGCCTTACCGTGGCGTCGCTCAGGAACGAGTGCGAGGCCAAGGGCCGGGAGAAGCGCGAGCAGGAGGAGCTGAAGGCCCAGGCAGAGCGCGAGGCTGAGGAGAAGAGAAAGCGCGAGCAGGCTGAGGCTGAGGCAAGGAGGGAGGAGGACAGCCGCGCGGTACTCAGCGCGGGGCTCAAGGCCTTCCTCGGCGATGCCCCGCTCAAGTACGGGCAGTGGTGCGGAAAGCTGAAGAAGTGGAACTCCCTCATCTCGAAGGAGGGCAGGACCTCTTTGGACAAGGACGAGCAGGCCGCCGCCATCGCCGCCCTGAAGCCTGCCTGCTCAAACCCAAAGGCTAAGAAGGACATCAAGTGGAAGGAGGCCTCGAAGCTCGTCGGGAGGACTGTAACAGAGGACATCGTGAAGAAGCAGAAAGGCTGAGGCAGGGCCTATGGAAATTGTCCTGGACAGCTACGGCTCATCACTAAGCCGGGACAAGGACGGGTTCGTGGCCGTCTCGGATGGCGGCAGGCAGCGCATTCCTGCCGCCGGGATAGACCGGATCCGGATAAGCCCAGGGACACAGATCACGAGCGATGCCGTGCTGCTCGCGATTGAGAATGAGATCGAGATCATCTTCGCTGACCGCAGGGGAAGGCCCATGGGCCTTCTCTGGAGCCCGCGCTACGGATCGATCTCGACCATCAGGAAGGGGCAGCTCGCCTTCTCATCATCGAAGGATGCCGCCATCTGGATCAGGGATGTGATCGCGCAGAAAGTCATGAACCAGCAGACGCTGATTCTGGCATTATGCGGAAGAGATGACCTCAGGGTCTATGTCAGCCAGAGCGTCTCCGCCCTTGCCGGCATTGCAGACCGGATCCGGGAGCTCAGCGGGGAGAGCGTCAGCGAAATAAGCCAGGAGCTCCGCGGCCTCGAGGGGCAGGCCGCCCACGTCTACTTCTCCATGATGAACCTCTGCCTCCCAGAGAAGCTCCGCTTCGAAAGCAGGAGCCAGCATCCCGCCACGGACACGACGAATGCCTTCCTCAACTATGCCTACGGCATGCTCTACAGCTGCATCGAGGGGGCGCTTATCCGTGCCGGCATCGATCCCTATATCGGCATCCTCCACATGGATGACTACTGCCGCCCTGTCCTGGTGTTCGATGTCATTGAGCTCTACCGCACCTGGGCCGACAGAGTAGTCTATACCCTGCTCTCGCAGGAGCCGGAGACAGACGATCTATGCTCGGTAAGGGAGGACGGCGCTTTCTGGCTCGAGTCTCTCGGACGGCGCATCCTCTCGCAGTCGGTCAATGACTATCTTGACGAGGTGGTAACAGAAAACGGCGTGAAACGCTCCCGCAGGACATCGATTGAGCTTTACGCCCAGGCGCTCGCGCAGAAGTTCAAGGGATACGCCAATGATAACGATCGGAAGCCTGAATGAGCGCTCTGGAGCCCTCAGGAAAGCCGGCGAGCAGGAGCTCCTCGGCATGCTGAGGACCCCGTCGGATGAGACGATGTCAGTTGTCAGGGATCTCCGGATCCACATGTGGGACGGTCCTGACGGCTGCCGGCTGCTTCTTAAGCAGCTTCCCTACGTTCTCTGCGGCATCTTCAGCCCGCTTGAGATGAAGAGGGAGAACTTCGCCTACGCTGACCGGCTCTTCGTCTGGATCAGGTACTGCCCGTCCATGGGCGATGAGCCTGAGAAGGTCAGGGACAGGATTACCGCCTCAAAGGAAGTGCAGATGTGCTTCTCCACGCCTAAAGGCGACGGGCTCATGGTGATGTTTGCCCTGTCAGAGCGCTGCTATAACGCCGGCCTCTACTCAGCCTTCTGCCGGAAGTTCTCACAGACATTCGCCATAAGGAACAGGCTCCTCGATGCCGTTGATCCTGCGTTCTCTGATGTGACACGGCGCTGCTTTATCGGCTCAGACCGGCAGGCCTACTACAACCCCAAAGCCGAAAAGCTCAGGATCAGCGACTATATCGATACCGCCAATCCCTATGAGGCGCTTTGGATCAAGCGGCATGCAGACGAGTACGCCAAGACCGCCAGGAAGCCGGATCCGCCTGAGCCCAAGGCCTCAGGTGAGCCTGACAGCGCGGTATTCGATGCCATAAGGGAAAAGCTCTGCCCGGAAGCAGCGGCAAAAGCCAAGGCCAGGGCAAAGCCAAAGGATCATGAAGGGAAGCCTCAGGATCCCGGCAGAATGGACCGTATTGCAGATGAGCTCAGGAAGGACATCACTGATGCCGGCATCGATGTAACCGGGATCTTCAGGATCCGCGGCGGCAGGAAAATACGGGCGCAGATAGACGGGAAGCACGCAGAGGTGAACCTCTTTGAGGAGAATGAGAAATGCGCGGTTCTCTTTTCACCGCTCAGCGGGGCAGATCCGGAGTTCAGCAGGATCCTTGCAGACATGGTCCGGAACTTCCTGGAGAATATGGACTGAGCCGGCGCGCGCCTGGCAAAGCTCAGACGCAGAGCGGCATGGAAAGCAGTTTTCTACAGATGGGACAGAGGCAGAGCCTCAGGGCAAAGCCAGAAAGCCCCAAAGGCAGGTGATTATGCTGTTCTTTGTGATGTACGATATCGAAAGCAACAAGGTCAGAAGGACCGTAGCCACTTACCTTGAGAAGAAGGGCTGCCAGAGGATCCAGAAGTCGGTATACCTCGCCAACCTCGACAGCTCTGTCTATGAGCAGATCCGCTCAGATCTCACTGAAGTCCAGGGCATGTACGAGAACAATGACAGCATCATCTTCTGCCAGGCATCGGTTGACGAGCTGAAGTCCATGGATGTCATAGGGCATAACCTGGACCTCGATCTCGTGCTCAAGGGCAGGAACACCATGTTCTTCTGAGAGGCCCGGTGCTGCCCTGCATCCTGCCGCCAATCAGTCATTTCCCATATCTGATGAAGTCCCTGGACAAAAGGATATTGCTCACTGTCGTGTAATCAGGACTGCAGCTTACCGCAAACGCGTCCCTGCATGCCTCCTCGAGCTTTTCCGGAGTGAACACCTTTGAAAGCCCCAGAAACAGCCGGCAGTGCGTTGCGGGAGTAACCTTCGAGGTCTGCGGAGCCTCAAGAATGGAGACTGCCATTTTCTCAGTAAACGGCCCGATCTCCTTTGCCCAGCGGCGGAGCTCGTCAGCATCCTCAGTAAATGACCTGTCCCTGTTTTTCTCCCGGTACAGGTGACGGTAAACCGTGCTGTACTTGCCCTTCCGCCCGTAGAGACGCTTATGGGCAGCTACGCTCTTTCCATCAACAAAAATCTCAATGCCGGCATCCGTTACCCTGACCCAGGCATCCTTCCCCGCATTCTCAATGGGAGCCGAGTAGCGCATGTACTCAAAGGTTACGTAGCCGTTGAGCTGTACCCTTGCCTTTCTCCAGACTACATACTCATAAGGCTCGGCAGGGAGCGCTGAGAGCAGCGGCAGCTCATTTTCCTGGAAAACCCTCTCACGGCTCTTCTCTTTTTCCGAATCCGGAAGGCTGTTGTACTCGCTGATCTTCTCCCTGAGCCTGAGGTTCAGCACCTCGATGGTTGAAAAGCTCTCCCCTTTGAGTTCTGAGACGAGCCAGGCGGCGGCCTGCCCTGCAGGGCTCACTGCCCCGTCCTCTCCCGCACCAGGCAAATCCATGCGAATCCTTGCCCTCTGCGGGACTACCGCAGTTCCGTAATGCTCGGAAAATTCCCGGAAGCCGCGGCGGAACTCCCTGTCAGTGCTCAGATTGCTCCGCCTGTATGGCACGTCGTACTGCACAATCATCTTCGGGGCACCGCCCATAAAGCCAAGCATGTGCACATTTGCCCGGATCTGGTCTGCAGCCTTAATGTCCGTTGATGCCTCGGCATACGCATAGCCGCTCACTGCCATAGCTGCCACAAATATGCTGGCCTGCCGCACTCTGCCTGTGCCCTGTTCCTTGATGGAAACTGCATTTTGGCTCCAGGCAGTCTCGATTCTGATGCCATGAGCCGGATGACGCCTTACCCCAAGCTGCTTCGTCAGATTCTGGCGTATGCACCGACAGAACCAGCTGTACATCAGCGGCCTTGCGTTCTCTCGCCTGCACTCATCCACGTACTCCTCCCAGAGAGCTTTTCTGCTGATTCCTCCGCTCATAAGCCTGCGGCTGATGCGGTCTATGTCAGGATGGCGCCAGTTGGATACATACCCAGATTTCCTGGGAAACATGATTTCCGCAAGTTTCTCTTCCGTCATCCAGTCAGGCAGCGGCCAGCTAAGGCCGAGTTCCGCCGCCCGCTTTTTGGTTTTTGCAATAGTTTTGGATGAGACATGGCAGGAGCTGGCAATCGAGTCCCTGTTCAGCTTAAGTGCACAGAGCCTCAGTATTTCGCGGTATTCAGACATCTGGTTTACCCCCGCATAATTGGAAAATTCGATAAAACTGCAGCCCGGAATGTTCTGGCAGCAGACTGATAGAACCATTTTGTCCATGTCCGGAACAGGTTAGCGATGTTACGATTATGACAGGGTACCACACACCGTTTCCTAGGAACACATATTCTGTTTCCATAATTACGTATTTTTGTAACTTTTGCCTACAATGATTTTTCAGAGCCATCTTAAATAACAAAATATGTCTGCCATTTCAAAATATAAAATTTGAGGCAGCTCTCAATAATTTTATTTTTCTTATTGACCTACGGGATGTTTTTTTTATAAGATGACCGCATATGGTCTCATATTTGTGGCCTTTGGCAGTGGGTGGCTGTCAGAGACCATATTCCATTAGAACAAGGATTAAGACACCCGGCCGTAAGTACTTCTCTATTAAGGAGCTCGTCAGAGACCATATTCCATTAGAACAAGGATTAAGACGGTAATTAATTGATAAATTAATTAATATCCCCCCCCGTCAGAGACCATATTCCATTAGAACAAGGATTAAGACACCACCCAGTACTGCCTCAAGGACTCCACCCACACTGTCAGAGACCATATTCCATTAGAACAAGGATTAAGACTGCAATCAGTTCGACGAGAGCTTTAATCTCAGACAGTCAGAGACCATATTCCATTAGAACAAGGATTAAGACCTGTTGGTTACTTCGTTCTTATTCTTATCGCTATTTGTCAGAGACCATATTCCATTAGAACAAGGATTAAGACTTGCATACATTAGCAACATCGAAAGATGATACAACGTCAGAGACCATATTCCATTAGAACAAGGATTAAGACATATAGGTGTTGCTTGAGCAATCAAGCAGTTCTTGTCAGAGACCATATTCCATTAGAACAAGGATTAAGACTTATGGTACTCCATCTCGCCAAGCCACACTGCCCCGTCAGAGACCATATTCCATTAGAACAAGGATTAAGACGATGAGAACTATCTCCCACCAGTCCATCGGCAGGGTCAGAGACCATATTCCATTAGAACAAGGATTAAGACTCGGACTCCGCGAATGCGTCAGTCCCGAAGACAAAGTCAGAGACCATATTCCATTAGAACAAGGATTAAGACTACCGTAAGGTAGTGGTACCCTTTTAGTTATTAAGTCAGAGACCATATTCCATTAGAACAAGGATTAAGACTGCTATATGTGATGGTTAAATCTGACGATAAGTGGGTCAGAGACCATATTCCATTAGAACAAGGATTAAGACCTGAGTCGGAGCCCGTGGCACAGCCGGAGCCCAAGCGTCAGAGACCATATTCCATTAGAACAAGGATTAAGACACCGGCTCAGGTGCTGGAGTCGTGCCGTGATAGTCCGTCAGAGACCATATTCCATTAGAACAAGGATTAAGACACAAAACCGTAGCAAGATACTTTTTTATCAGTACCGTCAGAGACCATATTCCATTAGAACAAGGATTAAGACAACCGATAAGTCCCTGACGAGGGACAAAGTGTAGTCAGAGACCATATTCCATTAGAACAAGGATTAAGACCCTTGTCGGCGGCCGTTTTCGTGCCGGTGCCCGCCTGTCAGAGACCATATTCCATTAGAACAAGGATTAAGACCTCAAACCAGATAGGGTTAATGGCGGTCTGATGGTAGTCAGAGACCATATTCCATTAGAACAAGGATTAAGACTTTCCGTTAATTACTTTCTTAAATTCAGCAGTATCGTCAGAGACCATATTCCATTAGAACAAGGATTAAGACCAACTGTCAGAGCGGTTCAGTCAATGCCGCTTATGTCAGAGACCATATTCCATTAGAACAAGGATTAAGACCCGATTCGGGAAGCGCCGATGAACTTGCCTGCGATTGTCAGAGACCATATTCCATTAGAACAAGGATTAAGACAGTTGGGCATGGCATTAAAGTTGGTGCCAGCTTCCGTCAGAGACCATATTCCATTAGAACAAGGATTAAGACTCCTATTGTCAGCCTCGATTTTGTTGAGACGATCGTCAGAGACCATATTCCATTAGAACAAGGATTAAGACTCGGCACTATAAGTACCTTTACGCCCTTTGCTTTGTCAGAGACCATATTCCATTAGAACAAGGATTAAGACAAATATGCTAGTATCCGTGAATTATGTTCTTCTCCTGTCAGAGACCATATTCCATTAGAACAAGGATTAAGACCAGCTACAGGGCATAAGCCCGGCACTTGCCCGGCGTCAGAGACCATATTCCATTAGAACAAGGATTAAGACGATAACGGTCTTGCCGTCACCCTCATCTACACGACTGTCAGAGACCATATTCCATTAGAACAAGGATTAAGACCTACTGACTCAACATGCGTGGCTTAATTAAGAGGGTCAGAGACCATATTCCATTAGAACAAGGATTAAGACCGTTAGTAACGCCCTTAGAATCAAAGTCATTAGGTCAGAGACCATATTCCATTAGAACAAGGATTAAGACTTTCCACCAGAACTGGATAAAGCCTGAATGAATGCAAGTCAGAGACCATATTCCATTAGAACAAGGATTAAGACCCGTGTGTCCAAGTTTATGTCAGATGAGGACATCGTCAGAGACCATATTCCATTAGAACAAGGATTAAGACTCCATTATGTGTTCATAATTGAACACATTACTATTGTCAGAGACCATATTCCATTAGAACAAGGATTAAGACAGATTACTTGGTAAACATCCTTGGCGCTACTGTGGTCAGAGACCATATTCCATTAGAACAAGGATTAAGACTACACTGACTTATTTCTTGGACTTCTTGGGCGCCTGTCAGAGACCATATTCCATTAGAACAAGGATTAAGACCAACCTCTGCCACTGCCTGAGCAGCAGCGCCAGCAGTCAGAGACCATATTCCATTAGAACAAGGATTAAGACTCAGGCGACTGAGTCTCCTCAGCTACCTGCTGTGCAGTCAGAGACCATATTCCATTAGAACAAGGATTAAGACCCTTCTTCAGAAACACAAGACATTACGTCCTCCGGGTCAGAGACCATATTCCATTAGAACAAGGATTAAGACTAAATAAGCCCGAACTCCAGTCTGGGCGCGGGTTTGTCAGAGACCATATTCCATTAGAACAAGGATTAAGACCGCGTCCGAATCTTTGCACGCTTTGGCCTGATTCGTCAGAGACCATATTCCATTAGAACAAGGATTAAGACGATAACGTTGAACAGGCCCGCGCGGTTTTTGATACGTCAGAGACCATATTCCATTAGAACAAGGATTAAGACACCAAGTGGGATAACGAAATGACTAAGGTTGGAGGTGTCAGAGACCATATTCCATTAGAACAAGGATTAAGACGAGCTGACCTCAACCCAGTCAAGGCTGCCGTCGTGTCAGAGACCATATTCCATTAGAACAAGGATTAAGACATGAGGAGAGGAAATGTCATGAAAAAGAGGACGCGTCAGAGACCATATTCCATTAGAACAAGGATTAAGACCCAGCTGTCGATGTAGGCGCCCATTGAGCCGTAGGCGTCAGAGACCATATTCCATTAGAACAAGGATTAAGACGTTCCAAGCGGACGGCGCTTGAGCGCACGAGCAGGTCAGAGACCATATTCCATTAGAACAAGGATTAAGACAGGCAACTCCTCATGCGGATCATCAGGGCGAAATCGTGTCAGAGACCATATTCCATTAGAACAAGGATTAAGACAAATGAGACACCTTGCCGTGAACGTTGACCTCACAGGGTCAGAGACCATATTCCATTAGAACAAGGATTAAGACCAAACCCTATTACGATCAGGCATTCAAACGAGGAGTGTCAGAGACCATATTCCATTAGAACAAGGATTAAGACTTGCTCTCCGTCAGGACAATCTCGCCCATGGCTGTCAGAGACCATATTCCATTAGAACAAGGATTAAGACTCAGTCACGGACATGATGCCGCTCTTTATGCCGCCGAGTCAGAGACCATATTCCATTAGAACAAGGATTAAGACCTGACCTGACTGTCCAGCAACAACAGCCTGAGCAGGTCAGAGACCATATTCCATTAGAACAAGGATTAAGACATCCCACGCGACGCAATGCCACGAGTCAGCCTTCTTCTGTCAGAGACCATATTCCATTAGAACAAGGATTAGGGAGAGATCATATATGACATAAACTGCCTTATTACGTAATTTGACCTATATCAAAAATTATAAAAATAGTGTTATTTGACTGAATTTGAACATTTTTTGAACTGTTTGAAAAGTCCAATGGTGGAATCCTGCAGTTGCTGGAGAAAATCCTGAGAATTTTGGTGTTTTGAGAATATAAGCTCCCCCTTCGGACTGCTCCGAATAAAAATCTGTGTCCTGATTGTGCTCCGGAGCTGAAAACTAGGCGGCTTCTTGTTTCTTCCGCTTCCTGTGCTGTTCTATGAACTTCTGAAGTGGCCATGGCTCGTGGTCGTATGTCTCC
>JAEEGJ010005471.1_pt1 | contig 39884 bp, 33 predicted proteins | sample 8958761 | NCBI WGS metagenome assembly JAEEGJ01 (sample SAMN16246546, study PRJNA631951) | gut metagenome | biome: gut microbiome; feature: rumen; material: RS-attached | host: Bos | place: Iran: Karaj | collected 2018-10 | reverse complement strand
AAAGATTTCTGCCGCTGTTTTTTGGCAATGTCCCGCTCCACGAACAGTTTTTTCCCTGTCCGCGGGTCCCGTCCCGTATGGAACATTTCGGTCGAAACGGTCATCGGTGTGGGCGTGAAATCCTGCACCTGCTCGGTCCGCACACCCCGCAGGGCGGGATGTTTCGAAAGGGCTTCCATATCCTGCATCGTGCAGCCCGGGTGGGCCGAGATGAAATACGGGATGATCTCGTAGTTGAGTCCCCGCTTGCGGACCAGGGCGCGGAACTCTTTCTCCAGCCGCTCGAAGAGTTTGAACGAAGGCTTGCCCATCGCGGCCAGCACGTGGTCTTCGGTGTGTTCCGGCGCCACCTTGAGCCGCCCGCTGGTGTGCCGGGTCACGATTTCCTCGAAATAGCGCTTGCCCGTAGCGTCGAGGAAGCCGTTCTCGTCGAGGAACAGGTCGTAGCGGATGCCGCTGCTGACGAAAACGTGCTTGACGCCGGGCACCTTGAGCACCTTCTCATAGAGCTGCAGCAGCGGTGCGTGGTCGTGGTCCAGGTTCCGGCACAGGTTCGGAAAGAGGCAGGAAGGGCGGCGGCACTTCGCACAGAGCGTCTTGTCGCGCCCGCCCATCCGGTACATATTGGCGGAGGGAGCGCCCAGATCCGTTATCGTTCCGCGGAACTCCGGATGATGTGTCAGCGCCTCCACCTCACGCAGGATCGACGCTTCGCTGCGCGACTGGATCTCCTTGCCCTGATGGGCCGTGATCGCGCAGAAATTGCAGCCTCCGAAACACCCACGGTGCGTCGTGACCGAGAACTTGATCATATCGTAGGCCGGAATGCGTTTCCCTTTGTAGCGGGGATGCGGCAGCCGGGTGAAAGGCAGGTCATAGATCCAGTCCATCTCCTCCGTGGTGAGGACAGGGCCGAAGAGGATGCGGGGAAGCTGGCCGGAAGTACCGTTGCTGATGGCTTCCGCCACCTGGAGGATGGGCTTCTCCCCCATTCCGGCAATCAGGAAATCGGCCCCGCTCTCCTCCAGGATCGGGGGCTTCATGCAATTGTCCCAGTAGTCGTAGTGCCGCTCGCGCCGCAGCGATGCCTCGATGCCGCCGATCACCACGGGGACATCGGGCCAGAGTTGCTTGAGAATCCGGGTATAAACGAGCGTCGTGCGGTCGGGGCGGGCGCCAGGGCGTCCTTCGGGCGTATAGGCGTCGTCGCTGCGCAGCCGCTTGGCAGCGGTATAGTGGTTGACCATCGAATCCATCGCCCCGGCGCCCACGCCGAAAAACAGTCGCGGCCGGCCCAGTTTGCGGAAGTCGCGCAGGTCGTCGCGCCAGTTCGGCTGCGGCACCACCGCCACCTTATACCCCTTCGCCTCCAGCACCCGGGCAAGGACCGAGACGCCGAAAGAGGGATGGTCCACATAGGCATCCCCCATAAACAGGATCACGTCGGGCTGCTCCCAGCCCAGCGCCTCCATTTCTTTCTTCGAGGTCGGCAGAAAGGGACTGTTCATCCTGGCTTCGCTTGGTAAAATACAAAGATAATAAAAAGTACGCTACTCTCCGGCGGGAAGCATATAGTCCGTCCGGTCGCCGGGGCCTGGCAGAAGTCTCCAGCTTCCCTTCTTCACCATTTTTCTGAGACGGTCTCCGAAAAGGGCGCCGTAATGGTTCATGAAGGTTTCCTGCCGGTCCGGCCCCTCATAAAAGAGAGATCCGATGCTTTCGGTGTCCGCCACGAAAGTGCTGATGAACTCCGGCCGGACGAAACCGTAGAGCGCCGTGCCGAAGAAATGGTACCAGGCGCCGTAGTTGTCACCCATCTCCTTGGAATCGTGACGGATATAAGCCAGTTTCTTCTGAAGCGGATCCGCTTCCCGCTCCCGCCGGTGCGGCTGGCCGGCCAGTACGTTCTCGCAGGTGAGCAGCGTCAGGTAGATGTTGCCCCCGTTCAGCAGGTAGCTTTCCTCGAAGAGCCAGTCGATCCGGACGCTACGGTCGGGGCAGCGCAGGACAGCTTCCGCCAGAGCCGCCTCCTGTCCGGTGAAGCAATATCGCGCGGTCCACCCGCAGGCCAGACACAGAAGCAGTTTGCTGCGCATCAGCAACGGCATGGGAAAGTCCTGCTGCTTGTATTCCGCGTGCCGCTGGAGCCTGTGCCAGAAACCGTAACGGAGATATTTCCGCGCTTCCGGCGACCATTTGTGCTCTTCGCCCGCCACCGGGACGATGTCCGGTTCGTGCTGCCGCATGATCTCGCCGCAGCGGTTCAGAAGACGGTCGATATCGATAGGCATCGTCTTCCCGATCCGGAAAGGGATATCCCCGTCCTGCTTCGCACGCTCGCGGTCCGCACGTTTTCTCTCCCGGAGCGAATCTGTCTGAGGGAGTTTTTCTTCGAACAGGTAGGTGTATAGTTTGACCGGAATGGTGTCCAGGTTACGGATGAGCCGGGCATCTCCCTCCGGATCGACCAGCTGCAGGCGGTCTTGCTGATAGGGCATCGACAAATATCCGCTTTCAACCCTGTCCACGAACACGCGCGATGTGCCGCACCCCGTCAGGAGCAGGGCGGCCAGCAACCCTATGATCAATGCGGGTCGTGACACGGGACTCAGGGACGGGACTGACTGGCGAGCCATTCGCCGGGGGTCTGGCCGGTACGGGCCTTGAAGTTGCGGTAGAAGGTGACTTCGCTGGAGAAGCCGGACTCCTCACTGATTTCCAACAGACGCATATCGGGGTTCTCGTAAAGCAGATGCTGGGCATAGCGGATGCGGTAGCCGTTCACATAGTCAATGAACGAGCAGCCTGCCTTGCGGTTGATACAGTCGGACACATAGCGGGAGTTCGAGCCGACAGCCCGTGCCAGATCTTCTTTCGTCAGGCCTTTCTTCAGGAACATGCGCCCCTCTTCCATTTGTTGGGTAATCCGGTCCATCAGTTCTACAGAAGAATCCCCGCCAGAAGAATCTCCTGTCGCTTCTGTCTGTGGCGCATTTGAGGGTAGCCGGCTCCGTCGATGCCGGAATGACAGGAACAGGATGGCGGCGGCAAGCAGGGCAGCAGCCACAATGATCCACAGCCACGGCAGGGCAGCCTTTCCGACAGGCGCCGTATGAATGATAAACGCTATGCCGTCAGGATGATAATTGTCAGAGTCTGCCACTCCCCCGACGAACGCAATGTCACCGCCCGGCATCAGGACCGCCCCTATCGAATAGACTGGACGGCTGTCAGGCGATTCAGCCCTGTAGCGGCTTACAGGCGCTTTCCCACCGTTCAGGGCTTCACCGTAATCTACCCTGGCCAAATCAATCTGACCCGTTCCTTTGACAGCCCGGATTATCCAGGCATATCTGTTTTCCCTGTCGGCAAGCAGGGTAGCGCCGGGAGTCAGAGCCTCACCTTCCGGACTTGTCATTGGCAGGGGCCGATCGGTTTCCAATACGGAGAACTCCTCTCCAACCACCTTGATCAGCCCTAACTGCCCGTCTGCCTTCCGGATAGCAGGAAAAATCCAGGCATATCCGCCCACAGTTTCGTCGCCGATGAAATAATTGCTTATCTGACAGACGTCGGGGCGTATCCACGATTCCCATTCCTGCAGCAGCGGCACTTCGATGGGATCTCCTTTCAAGCGGTCTGCCACAGGGTCAAGTTTTTCACCCCGAGAACCGGATGAGCTCAGTATCAAGGCATTGTCCGGTGCAGTCTGAAGGATTAGCGGAAAAGAGCGTCCAAGTGCCGGCACACGCAGGGATTCACCGCCGGACTCAGGGGAATATGTTGAAATCATATCCTCCGCATACCAGTTGCCGGCCACGATGATACGGCCGTCCGAGAGACGCACCGCACTTGCGTTTGCACCCCGTTTCATATCCAGAATGGGGAGCGGAGAAAAACTGTGCGTGGCGGGATCGTACAACTCCACGGCCCAAGTCTGTCCGATACCGAAAGGCTCGGCGCAACCGCCTCCCACCAGCACCTGTTCCGAAGGGAGAGTGACACCAAACCCCCAATCGTGGGGAAAATACATATCAAGCAGATGCCAGCTCCCGTCTCGGAAATACTCGGCCGTGGCTGTGGGGATAAAGCCCGTCGTGTGCCCGCCGATAACAGTCAGTTCTCCGCCGACACAGGCCAGGAAATGCCCGCTCCGGGGTACGTTCAGATCCGGTAGCCGCTCGACCCGCATCGGCCGGAACCCGGCGTCATGCACGTCTTGACCAGGCGTCTCAGCGAAGCCTGTAAAGCCGACCAGAGCCGTCAGCAGCAGGAGGAAAGGTACTGTTTTGCGCATTTGTATCAACAACTTGCGCAAAGATAAGAAAAACTTCTCAGTCGGACACGGGACGGATGGCCATCCCGTATTCCCTGCTGGTTCCGAACCAGCTGCCGGGTTTGCCCTTCTTGAAATAACAGGTTACCGTAAACGTATTGTCCATGTCAGACACCCACAGGTTTCCCTGGTCTTTGTGGTGAAGGGTGCTGCCGTCATAACCGTCAGTCTGGGAATAAAAACCGGTAAACGGGAGAAAGATCGTGTTGTCGTTCACCTTGCTTTTGACTTCATAACCGTCCACGCCAGACCGGGAAGTGAGCGTCCACGTGCATTTGTCGATCAGTTCCTGGAATTCCGCGCGGGTGGGCATCCGCCATTTGCCGCCGAGTTTGACACGGGCGGCGTCATCTTCAGGGTCCAGTTTCGTCTTATTGTCCACCGCTCCCTGGTTGCTGTTCGAATTGTATTTCGAACGGACCAGGATGATATCGCCGTAACTGCTTTTTTGTTCTTGCGTCCATTTGTAATTGTCCCACGTGAACTTGGTCTTGGGCGTTGTCTCGCCCCACGCGTAGAAGTTGCCGGACTGTTCGGGAGAAGAAGCGCCCAGGTTGCAGGTCGCCCACTTGACGCTCAGGCCGAGGTCGACGGCACCCTTGGTATCTCCGGGTTCATCACCGGAGAGGATTTCACAGGAATTGACAGCAAGCAGCATACAAGCGGCAAACAGGAAGGAAACAATCTTTTTCATGACAGGCAATGTGTTTGTTGTATGCAAAAATAGTCAGCCTTCAAGCCATCCCCTCCTCAAATCAAAAAAAACGGCACTTGCAAAACGCGCAACCGACTTTCAAAACGTGAAATCGTTTACGCTGCGGCGGCACGGGACCGAATGACGAGATACACGCCGGCGAAGACCAGGAAGGTGGCCACGAGTTTCTGCCAGGTGAGAATGTCGAGGCCGGTGATGATGCTCACGATGGCGGCGATGATGGGCTGGAGGTAGGTGTACATACTGACCAGCGTGGGGCGGATGCGCTTCTGGCCGAAGGGGATGAGGAAGTAAGCGACGAAAGTGGCGAAGAAAACCAGGAAGCCGATCTCCCAAAGCACGTTGTGCGGGAGCGCCGCGAAATCGGTCGTGACCAGTTCCCGGGCGGAAAACGGAAGCGACAGCAGCAGCGCGAAAAGGAAGGTCCACTTCATGAAAGTCACCACGCTGTAGCGCGAGATAAGCTTGCGGAAGGCGCCCAGATAGAGGGCGAAGCTGAGGCTGTTGAGCACCAGCATCACGAAGCCCAGCGGTGCGGTATGCTCGACGCCGCCCGACGCGTGGACCGAGTTGAAGATCAACAGCAGCACACCGCCGAAACTGACGGCAACACCCAGCGCCTTCTTCCAGGTGATGGGTTCCTTGGCGAAAAAGAAGGCGAAGAACATTGTGAAGATCGGCGACAGCGTGTGCATCACCGATGCGTCGATGGTTGCCGACAGCGTCATGGCCTTCAGAAAAGTCAGCTGAGGCACGAACAGTCCCACGAACGAGGCCATCATGATCAGCCAGATGTCACCTTTGGCGATGGGCTCTTTCGGAAGGAACAGCGACAGCAGCCAGAACAGCGACGCCGCGCCGATGGCCCGCAGCGTGAACAGCAGCATCGGCGAGACGGCGTCGGCATTGGCGATGTCCTTGCAGAACACGATGTTCAGGCCGAAGATCGTGTACGCCCCGGCTACCGCCAGATGTCCCAGAAGTTGATCGTGTTTCATCTACATCCGCTCCGGCAGATCGATGCCCAAGATCTTCATCGCGTGACGGAGGGTGCGGGCGATGACCGAGATCAGACAGAGACGCTGGTCGCGGACGGCGGCATCCTCTTCACGCAGAATCTGCGTGTCGTGATAATACTGATTGAACTCCTTGGCCAGATCGTAGGCGAAATTCGCCACCAGGGCCGGCGAATGCGCGGCGCCCGCTTCGCGGATCTTGTCGGGATAACCGCTCAGGATCTGGACGATGGACTCTTCCTTCGGCAGCAGCACGGCGCCGGTGACGGCCGGCTTGTAGCCCGCCTCGGCGGCCTTGCGGAGAATCGAGCAGATGCGCGCGTGCGTGTACTGCACGAACGGACCGGTATTGCCGTTGAAATCGATGGACTCCTTCGGATCGAAAAGCATCGTCTTGCGCGGATCGACTTTCAGGATGAAATACTTGAGTGCGCCCAGCGAGAGCATCTTGAACAGTTCGTCCTGCTCCTGTTCCGACATGCCTTCCAGCTTGCCCAGCTCCAGCGAAGTCTCCTTCGCCGTAGCGTACATCCTGTCGAGCAGGTCGTCTGCGTCGACCACCGTGCCTTCGCGCGATTTCATCTTGCCTTCCGGCAGTTCCACCATACCGTAGGACATATGATAGATGGCGTCGGACCAGGCGAAGCCCAGCTTGCCGAGGATGAGTTTCAGCACCTGGAAATGATAGTTCTGCTCGTTGCCCACCACGTAGATCATCTCGTCGAAACGGTATTCGTCGTAACGCTGCTTGGCGGTGCCCAGGTCCTGTGTCATATAGACCGACGTGCCGTCGCGGCGCAGCAGCAGTTTCTCATCGAGGCCGTCGCCCGTCAGGTCGCACCAGACCGAGCCGTCGTCGCGGCGGTAGAGAACGCCCTTGGCCAGGCCCTCTTCCACGAGCGCCTTGCCGTCCTTGTAGGTCTGGGATTCGTAATAGATGCGGTCGAACGCGATGTCCAGGCGGCGATAGGTCTCGTCGAAGCCGGCATAGACCCAGCCGTTCATCTTCTCCCAGAGCGCCCGCACTTCCGGATCGCCCTGCTCCCATTTCACAAGCATCGCCTGCGCCTCGCGAAGGATCGGCGCATTCTTTTCAGCCTCTTCGGGATCCATCCCGCCGTCCACCAGTTCCTTCACTTCGGCCTTGAGCAGGTCGTTGAATTTCACATAGTAGTCGCCCACGAGATGGTCGCCCTTCTTGCCCGAGGTCACGGGCGTCTCGCCGTTGCCACACTTGAGCCAGGCCAGCATCGACTTGCAGATGTGGATGCCGCGGTCGTTGACCAGATTGACCTTGAGCACGCGGTGGCCGCAGGCGGCGAGCAGCTGGCTCACCGACCAGCCCAGCAAGTTGTTGCGGATGTGACCCAGATGGAGCGGCTTATTGGTATTCGGGCTGGAGAATTCCACCATCACGGTCTTGCCGGAAGCGGGCAGCTGCCCGAAATCGGGCTGCGCCGCGATTTCCGCCAGATTCGAAGCCCAGTAGGCCCCTGCGAGCTTGATATTGAGGAATCCCTTCACCACATTGAACCGGTCCACCTGCGGATCGTTCTCCTGCAACCAGGCACCGATCTCGTTCGCCGTTGCCTCAGGCGCCTTGCGGCTGGTCTTGAGCAACGGGAAAACCACGAGGGTCACGTCGCCCTCGAACTCCTTGCGCGTCGGCTGCACCTGGATCAGCCCCGCCGCAGGTTCAACTTGATACAACGCCGCCACGCAACGCCTGGCGGCATCGGCAATATAATCTAAGGGATTCATCATAATTTATCTTTTTGAAAAAGAATCACTTTCTCTTTCAGGACCGTCTGCACCCACGCAGTCGTAAGTGGGAGGGGCCCAAAGCTTGCTTTGGGAGGGATAGGCCCCGAAGGGGCCGTAGTCCTGAAAGAGAAAGTGATTCTTTTCAGTTAAACTCATTTGTTTTTAGTCTTGGCGAAATAGCGGTCCATCTCCTTGCGGGCCTTGGGGGCCAGCATGAAGAGCGTAAACATCGTGGGGAAAGCCATCAGGGCGTAAGCGGCGTCGATCAGACTCACGGCCACGCGAAGCGGAATGATGGCGGCCACTACGAGCATCGCCAGGAAGAAATAGTTGTAATATTTGGCATACCGGGCTCCGAACAGGAATCCGGTACATTTCTGTCCATAATAGGAATAGGAGAACATCGTGCTGAACGCGAACAGGATCACGATCGCGAAAAGCAGATAATTCCCCACCCCGGGAATGGCCGCCTGGAACGCGTTCAGCGCATATCGAAGCCCTTCCATCGAGCCCATGCCGGAACCGGCGGGGACGATGGCGGGATCGAGCGCCGACCCGATCAGAATGGCCAGCGCGGTCAGCGTGCAGACCAGGCCCGAGTCGATCGAAGGACCGATCATCGCAACCAGGCCTTCGCGGACCGGCTCATTGTTCTTCGAAGCACCGTGCATCATCGAGGCGGTACCCACGCCGGCCTCGTTGACCAGTGCGGCGCGGCGTACGCCCGTTAGGGCGATCATCACGATCGACCCGATGCCGCCGCCCAGCGCACCGCGCGGAGTGAACGCCCCCACGAAAATGTCGCGGAAGACGCCGGGCACCAGACCGATGTGCCGGACCAGGATGTAGAACACCAGCAGAAAATAGAGCGCCACCATCGTCGGCACCAGCCGCGTCGCGATCTTGGAGATGCGCTTGATGCCCCCGATGACCACGAACGACACGATGGCCGTGATGATCAGGCCGATGATAAGCCGGAGGGTGACCGTATTCTGTTCAGCCGTGAAGAAGAGCGTGGTTACGCTTTCGGTGAGCTGGTTCGACTGCATCACGCAAAGCGTGCCGATCAGGCCGAAGATGGAGAAGAACACCGCCAGTGGCTTCCAGTTCCGGCCGAGACCCTGCATGATCATATACATCGGACCGCCCTGCGTCTCGCCGGCATCGTCCTTTCCCTTGTACATCACCGCAACCGTCCCTTCGAAGAACTTGGTGGCCATGCCCACGACCGCGCTCACCCACATCCAGAAGATGGCGCCCGGCCCGCCGATCGACAGGGCCACCGCCACGCCGGCGATGTTGCCCATACCGACCGTGGCGGCGATGGCGCTGGTCAGCGCTTCGAACGAGGAGATCTGGCCCGCGGCCGAATCATCCTTCACCCGGAGGGCCTGGATGGCGCGGCCGTAAAAGCGCAGCGGAGCGAATTTCGAGTAGCACAGGAAAAACAACCCGCCGCCGACCAGCAGGAAGAACAGCGGATAACCGCAAATGAAATCACTGAAAGCGGCAATGCCGTTTCCGACAGAAGACCAGAAGGTTTCCATAGCCGGACCGGATTAGCCGAGATAGCCTTTGAGCAGTTTGCTGCGGGCGCTGTGACGCAGGCGGCGGATGGCCTTCTCTTTAATCTGGCGGACACGCTCGCGGGTAAGGCCGAATTTCTCGCCGATTTCCTCGAGGGTCATTTCCTGGCAGCCGATGCCGAAGAAGTATTTCACGATATCGCGTTCGCGCTCCGTCAGCGTGGAAAGGGCGCGCTCGATCTCGGTGTTCAGGCTTTCATTCACCAGCCCCTTGTCGGCATTCGGCGAGTCATTGTTGACCAGCACGTCGAGCAGGCTGTTGTCCTCTCCGTCCACGAACGGCGCATCCACGGAGACGTGGCGGCCCGACACGCGGAGCGTATCGGCGATCTTCTCGCGCGGAATCTCGAGCATATCGGCCAGTTCATCGGGCGACGGCTGGCGTTCATACTGCTGCTCGAACTGCGAGAGCGCCTTGTTGATCTTGTTGAGCGAACCTACCTGGTTGAGCGGCAGGCGCACGATGCGGCTCTGTTCGGCCAACGCCTGGAGGATGGACTGACGGATCCACCACACGGCGTAGGAGATGAACTTGAAGCCACGGGTTTCATCGAATTTCTCGGCGGCCTTGATGAGGCCGAGATTGCCTTCGTTGATCAGGTCGGGCAGGCTGATGCCCTGGTTCTGGTACTGCTTGGCGACGGAAACGACGAACCGGAGGTTCGCGCGGGTGAGTTTGTCGAGGGCTTCCTGGTCGCCCTTCTTGATCCGCTGGGCGAGTTCCACTTCCTCTTCCACGGTAATCAATTCTTCCCGACCGATTTCCTGCAGGTATTTGTCGAGCGATGCGCTCTCACGGTTGGTGATTGATTTGGTAATCTTTAACTGACGCATATAAAAAAACAAGTGCCGTTTTTGAATCGCGGCACTTACTTATACGAATTTCGAAACAGATTGTTTCAATGCGTTACAGCGAAACGATGATTTCGTGCTGCCGGCCGTCGCGGAGGACGGTGACCACGGCTTTCTCGCCGGGACGAAGACGGCTGACCTGCTCCTGAAGGCCGGCGCTGTTGTGGACGGGATTGAGGTTGACTTCCTTGATTACGTCGCCCTGCAGGAGGCCGCCCCGCTCGGCGGGACTGTCTTTCTGGACATTGGCCACGTACACACCGTCGATGTCGGTCAGGTTGGCCTGGGCGGCCAGTTCCGCATTGACATCGATGATGCTCACGCCGAGTATGGCCCGCTGGACTTCGCCGAATTCGATGAAGTCGTCGACGACCTTGCTGACGATGTTGACCGGGACGGCGAAGGAGTAACCGGTGTAGGAACCGGTCCGGGAAATGATCGAGGTGTTGATGCCCACCAGTTCGCCGGCCGCGTTGACAAGCGCGCCGCCGCTGTTGCCGGGGTTCACGGCCGCGTCGGTCTGGATGAACGATTCGACGCGGTACTGGCCGTCATAGTTCGGCATCGAGCGGCCCTTGGCGCTTACGATGCCGGCCGTGATGGTGGAACGCAGGTCGTAGGGGCTGCCGATGGCCAGCACCCATTCGCCCAGGCGCAGATCGTCGGAATTGCCCAGGGGAACCGTCGGAAGGTCCTCCGCTTCGATCTTGATCAGGGCGATGTCGGTGGCAGGGTCGGTGCCCACCAGCTTGGCCGGATAGACCCGGTTGTTCTCGAGGGTCACCTCGATCACGTCGGCACCTGCGATCACGTGGTTGTTGGTCACGATATAACCGTCAGGACGGATGATAACGCCGGAGCCCAGGCCGACCTGGTCGCGGGGTGTCTGGGGGAAGCCGAAAATCAGGTCGAGCAGCGAGCCGCCCTGCTGGTAATTATTGCGTTGCGTCACTTTCACATAGACCACGGCCTGCACGGCCGATTCAGCGGCGTCGGAGAAATTGGCTACATTCGTCACCTCCACGCGGCGCTGGGGCACTGACTTTTTGTCAGCCGTGCCGGAGACCACGGTGGCCACCTCTTCCTGCTCCTGAATGCGCCGGTTGAGGGTCCAATTGGCCACCAGATAACCGACAAGTCCCGCTATCACAGCAGTTAACAGGATGTTGAGAAGTTTTTTACCCATATTGCTTCAATTTTATTATATTTGTAAGTCTGATTGATGTCTTTTCGACAAGAAAAAGAAATAATAAAAATTATACCAAAATGAAATTCACCGTATCAAGTTCCGAGCTCCTCAGCGGCCTGATGTCCGTCTCCAAGGTCATCGTTCCCAAGCCCACCAACTCCATTCTGGAGAACTTCCTTTTCCAGCTCCAGGGCAATACCCTGACCGTCACCGCATCCGACGGAGAGACCACGCTCAAGACCAACATTCCGATCGCACAGGTCAACCAGGAAGGGTCCACGGCGGTCCCGGCCAAGCTCCTGACCGATTCGCTCAAGGAGTTCCCCGACCAGCCGCTCGCTTTCAGCGTGGACGAAGGCAGTTCCGTGATGGATATCGTATGGGCCAGCGGAGCCTCCAAGATCCCCTGCTTCGATGCAGCCGACTTCCCGGAGCTCCCGGTCATCGGTGATATTTCCGAAAGCGTCATCATCCCGTCGGCCACGCTGCTCGACGGCATCAACAACACGATCTACGCCACCGCGGAGGAGGAACTCCGTCCGGTAATGAACGGCATCTTCTTCGACATCGACCCCGAAGTCACCACGCTGGTGGCCTCCGACGCCCACAAACTCATCTGCTACAGTTTCATGGGCGCCAAACTCTCGCAGAAATCCAACTTCATCCTCCACAAGAAACCGGCCTCCATCCTCAAGAGCATCCTGGCCAAGTTCGACGAAGACATCACCATCCGCTACGACAACAAGAACGCATACTTCAGCTTCGGCACCAACATCCTGGTCTGCCGCCTGATCGAAGGCAACTATCCCGCCTACCGCAGCGTGATCCCGAAGAACAACAACAATAAACTGGTCATCGGCCGGGCCGACCTGCTGAGCGTAGTCAAGCGTATCGCAGTCTGCTCGAACCAGATCTCCAACCAGATCCGGCTCAAACTCTCCCTCAACGAACTGACCATCTCCGCCCAGGACCTCGGCTTCTCGATGTCCGCCCACGAGACGCTCCCCTGCCAGTATGACGGGCAGGAAATGGAAATCGGCTTCAAGGCACCGTTCCTGCTCGAAATCCTCGGCAATCTCCCGTATCAGAACATCTGTATGGAACTGGCCGATCCGGCCCGCGCCGCGCTCATCGTTTCGGCCGACGACGCCCGTCCGGGACAGGACATCCGCGCCCTGCTGATGCCGGTGATGATCAACGCTTAACCGGGCTGATATGCAACTTGCCCTCAAGAACCCCCTCCTGTTCTTCGATATCGAAAGTACGGGATTGAATGTCGCGTCCGACCGCATCGTCGAGATTTCCATCGTCAAGGTCTCACCCGGCGCTCCGGGCGAACCCAACAAGGTGGATGTCAAGACCCGCCGCATCAATCCGACCATCCCCATCCCGCCCGAGGCGCAGGCCATCCACGGAATCAGCGACGACGACGTGAAAGACTGCCCGACATTCAAGCAGATCGCAAAGTCACTGGCCCGGCTGATGGAAGGATGCGACATCGCCGGTTACAACTCCCTCAAATTCGACATCCCGCTGCTCGCCGAAGAATTCGCACGGGCGAGGAGCGAAGGTGTGAACGTCGATTTCGACTTCCGCAAACGCAAACTGATCGACGTACAGAACATTTTCCACAAGAAGGAGCAGCGCACCCTGAAGGCCGCCTACAAGTTCTACTGCGGGCAGAACCTCGACAACGCCCACTCCGCCGAGGCCGACACGATGGCCACCTACGAAGTCCTGGAAGCCCAGCTCGACCGCTACGGAGCCGACGAGGAAGAACCGCTGCAGAACGACGTGGACTACCTGGCCAAATACTCGTGCCAGAGCCGGTTCGTCGATTTTGCAGGACGTATCGTGCTCAACGACAAGGACGAACCCGTCTTCAATTTCGGCAAGCACAAAGGCCGGCCCGTGAAGGAGGTCCTCAAAAAGGAACCCTCCTACTACAGCTGGATGATGGACGGCGACTTCACACTCGATACCAAACAGCAGCTTACACGGATCAAACTCTCGATGCAATGAACATCCACGTCGTCAGACCCGACGGAAGCTGGTATTCCCGTCCCGACATCACCCTCGTCCGGGACGCCGACCGCTTCTGCCTGCCCGACGACTGCCCTTCGGCGCTGGCCGTACACGGCTGCTGCATCCGCATCGGAAAGGCCGGCAAAGCCGTCGAGCCACGTTTTGCCGGGCGCTACGCCGACGGCTGGACGGACGCCGTCCTGTTTTATGGCCGCAGCGCCGACGGCACGGTCACGCCCTATCTGGACCGCGCCACGCAGGTGGACCGCACGTTCCACGGCACGGACACTTTGGATACGGCCAGACTGCAACGCGCCATTGATGCGCTGGTACGCATCAGCCGGCATCTTTCCCTCCGCATCGGAGATTTCCTGATCCTTGAAACCGACGCCCCCGCGGAACTGCGGCCGGGCGACTTTTTCGACAATATCGCCATCCTATGAAACAATTCCTTCAAAAATACGGCGCCACCCTGGCCGCCCTGGTCCTGTTCTTCATCCTGGCATTCGTCTATTGCAAGCCCGTCCTCAGCGGGAAGGTGCTGCAATCGGGAGACGACGTCAACGCCGTGTCGGCCGTCCAGGAAAGCAACCGTTATACGCAGCAGACCGGCGACCACAGCTGGTGGAACAACTCGATGTTCAGCGGGATGCCCTCCTACCAGATCGGCGGCGGCGAATATCGGGCCGACCGGCTGCTCGCCCCGGTCAAGGACTTCCTCCACAGGGGGCCGGCCCATCCGGCCTGGATCCTGATCTTCTATTTCATCTGTTTCTTCCTCCTGATGCGCAGTTTCGGCGTGGACCGGTGGCTGTCGATTGTGGGAGCCATAGCCATCGCTCTCTCGTCGTATTTCATCGTGATCATCGCGGCCGGACACGGCGGGAAGACCATCGCCATTTCCTACATCACGCTCGTGGCCGCCGGCTTCTACCTGATTTTCCGGAAGCGCTATGCTCTGGGAGCGATCCTGGTGATGCTCTTCACGGCCGTCGGTTTCAGCATCCATCCCCAGATGGCCTACTACCTGTTCATGATGATCGGACTCTTCTTCCTGGCGGAACTCTGGATCCATATCCGGGAAAAACGATGGAAGGATCTGGGCATCGCCACGGCGGTTTTCATCGCGGCGCTCGGCATCGGTCTGGGAACCGGCAGCGCCAACATCTTCGCCAACCGGGAATTCGCCCGGGAAACGATGCGCGGCGGCCATTCCGACCTCGTCGTGGAAGAGGACGGAGCTTCGTCCTCCGGGGACGGCCTCAACCTGGACTACGCTACCCAGTGGAGCTACGGCATCGACGAGTCGCTCTCCTTCCTGATTCCCGGTTTCAAAGGCGGCTCGTCCAACTACCCTCTCGGGGAACGCTCCCACACCTGGCAGGCCATCAAGCAGTTGGGAATGCCCGCCTCAACGGCCAGGAGCTTCTGCGCCAGCGTACCGCTCTACTGGGGTGACCAGCCCTTCACGGCCGGCAACGTCTATATGGGAGCCATCGTATGCTTCCTCTTCCTGCTCGGCTGCCTTGTTGTTCCCGGACCGTACAAATGGGCGCTGCTCGTGGCCACGCTCTTCTCCGTGGCCCTGTCCTGGGGACACAATTTCATGGGCCTGACTGAATTCTTTTTCAAGCACTTCCCGCTTTACAACAAATTCCGGGCGGTCTCTTCCATCCTGATCGTGGCCGAGATCGCGATGCCGCTGCTGGGCTTCCTGGGAATCAAGGCGATGATGGACGGTTCCGTTCCGAAAGAGAAACTGCGCAAGGGACTGTACCTGTCGGCCGGCATCACCGCAGGCATCTGCCTGCTTATGGCCCTGCTGGGGCGCAGCTTCTTCTCGTTCACCAGCCCGAACGACGCGGCCTTCAGCGGCCAGCTTCCGGAAGCCGTGTACAATGCCATCATCGAAGACCGGGCCGCCCTGCTTACAGGCGACGCCTGGCGCAGTTTCGGCCTGATTGCCGCGGCCGCCGTCGTGCTCTGGCTCTTCCTGGAGAAAAAACTGAAAGCGGGCTGGATGACCGCCCTGCTGGGCGTGCTTATCCTGGTTGACCTGTGGCCCGTGGACAAACGCTATTTTAACGACACTTATTTCCAGTCACCGCGCAACACCCAGGCCGTCTTCGAGAAAAAACCCTATGAGGAACAGCTGCTCAAGGACCCCGACCTGAGTTTCCGCGTGATGAACCTGACCACGAACACATTCAGCGAAGCACGCACGTCCTATTATCTCCAGTCCATCGGCGGTTATCACGCCGCCAAACTGCGGCGCTATCAGGACCTGATCGACGAGCACCTGTCCAAGATGCATCTGCCGGTCATCGGGATGCTCAACGCCAAATACATTATCGTCCCCGAAGACGGGCAGGCCGTACCCCAGCAGAACCCCTATGCCCTGGGCAACGCCTGGTTTGTCGAAGAACTCAAGGTCGTCGACGACGCACGCGCCGAAATAGACGCGCTGGGGGCCATTGACCTGGCCACTACGGCAGTGCTCGACAAATCGTTTGCCGACTGCGTGCAGAACACGCACCCCGGCATCGCTCCGGATGCCACGGCAACCCTCACGGCCTGTTCCCCGAAGAAGCTGGAATATGAGACCAGCTCCGCCACTCCGGGTACCGTTGTCTTCTCGGAAATATACTACCCGTATGGATGGAAAGCCTCCATTGACGGTGAACCGGCTGACCATTACCGCGTCAACTATCTGCTGCGCGCCCTGAACGTACCGGCCGGAAAGCACAAGGTCACCTTCCTCTTCGATCCCGACAGCGTGCGTAAAGGCGATACCATCGCCACGGTCTGCATCGTCGTGATGTACCTGTTCATCCTGGCCGCCATCGTCATGGCGGTCCTGCGCTTCGTCAAAAAACGGAAAGATGCCCCGGCCGCGCATTAAATGCTACACCCGGTCGTTCGACCTGCGACTGTACCGCCTCGCCAAAGGCCTTTTCGAAGACCTGAGGGATGCGGAAGGGAATCCCATTCCCTGCGTACGGCTGACCGACCAAAGCGCCGACGGCTATTTCTATACGATGCTGCGCGACACGGACTGCGACATCGCCGTCAACATCGATGAAGATGCTTTCATCGTCGATCCGCAGGCCGTGCTCGACCTGGTGGACACCCTGCTGGAAGGCGGATACGCCAATATCGGCTGCTCCGACGGGGATCCTGCCACCACGGGACGTGACCCGGTGGTCACAAATCCTTTCTTCAACATTTTCAATCTGCAGCTGATCCGCACGCGTTTCGACCGGAAAGCCCTTGTCCGGAAGCCGGAAGACCAGGAACCCTACTACCCCTTCTTCCACTGGCTGGCAGCATCATTCCCGACGCTTTACCTCCCGGCACGCCGGCACGCCGACGGCATCACGACCATCGCCCTCGACCCGCAGGGACGGGTTCTGTGCCTGCACACCTGGTTCTCCCGCTTCTATTCGATGCCGTCCTGGATCGTCCGGCGCATCGAGCCGACACAGGGAACGCAGAAGACACGCATCGACGCCGTCATCCGGGAAGCCTATGCCCTGCGCGAAAAGGAAGTTCCCCGTTTCAGCGCAGCCGATACACTTGCTTTCGCCGGCAACAAGGTCATCCGCTGGATTATCAAAGTACCCCAGCGGGTCGCCCGCTGGCCCTACAAACTGAAACGCCGGCTGGCCCGGCGGAAAAACGCCCTGCAATGACCAAGGTCTCCGTCGTCATCCCGGTTTACGGCGCCCGCGACACCATCGCGGCGTGCCTCGACACCGTACTGGAGCAGACGCTCGACGAGATCGAGGCCATCCTTGTGGACGACCACGGGCCGGACGACAGCATCGCCGTTGCCCGGGCACATCTGCAGGACTATTCCGGACCCAAACGGTTCCGCTTCATCGAAACGCCCGCGAACGCCGGCCCCGGCGCTGCCCGAAACCTGGGGATCGAGGCGGCCGCGGGTGAATTTGTCGCTTTTCTCGACAGCGACGACACGCTCGAGCCGGATTTCTGCCAGGCCCTGTACGAAGCTGCCCGGCAGGCCGATGCCGACCTGGCTTTCGGCCACATCGTCTTTGACACGCCCGACGGCCGTTCCGTCGTCCGGCAAAACCCGCCGGTACGGGACGGGGCTTTCGAAGGGAAGGCAAAACGGGCCTACCTGAGGCGTTTCACCTCATATTTTACGACCTACATCTACCGTCGCAGCCTGCTGCTGGAAAACGGCATCCGTTTCCCCGGTACGCACAGCGCGGAAGACAGCTGCTTTCTGATCTGCGGCCTGCTGTCTGCCCGCCGGATCGCATCCGTCGACAAAGCATTATACCACTACCGTATCTCCCCTGTCTCCGTCAGCCGGAAAAAGGACCGGGGGCGCTGGAAAAACCGGCTCGCAAGTCTCCGGACGATGGTTGCCTTCGCCCGGGAGAAAGGCTTGTACGACCGTTACCGCGGGACAATCCGCCTGCTGCTTTTCAAGAAAGGCTGGCTGATGGCCGCCAGGGATTATCTGACAAACAATTTGTTCTGACAATAATATGGGTAAACTGATCAAAGTCGCTTTCGTGGATTTCGAACCGGGCTTCGTCGTCGAACACAGCCTGCTCTACCGGATCCTGCTGCAGAATTACCAGATCGAGCTGAGCAAGGAGCCCGATTACCTCTTTTATTCCCACTACGGGGAACGGCACCTGCGCTACGACTGCATCAAGATTTTCTGCACCCGCGGGAACATCGCGCCGGATTTCAATTTCTGCGATTATGCCATCGGCTCCGATTACATCACCCTGGGCGACCGTTATTTCCGCTTCCCTTCCTACTATCTGGACCGGGAGAATTTCGCCCAGATGAACGACAAGACCTACTTCACATCCGACAACATCCGGAGCAAGGGCGGCTTCTGCGGTTTCTGGTACAAAATGGAAGAGGAGACTCCGGAGCGGGATCTCTTTTTCGAGCGTATGTCCGAGTACCGTCCCGTGGATGCCGGCGGTCCCCTGCACAACAATCGCGAAGGAGTTGTCAGCGAACGCCTGCCTTTCCTGGCCGACCATAAGTTCGCCATCGCCTTTGAAGAGTGCAGCCACCCCGGCTATACATCCGACGTGCTGATGCAGGCCTTCGCCGCCCAGACCGTGCCCATCTACTGGGGGAATCCGTTCATCGGCCGCGAGTTCAACACCCAGGCCTTCGTCAACTGCCATGACTTCCGTTCCTGGAGCGAAGTGATCGATGCCGTCAAGCGTATCGACAACAGCGACGAACTTTACCTGAAGATGATGCGGACGCCCGCCCTTTCCGGACCGGAACGCGACATCGACCGGATGGAAGAAAACCTGACCGCTTTCCTGACATCCATCATCGAACGTCCGCTCGAACGGGCACGGCGCACCAGCCATTCCAAGGCGCGCCTCAACTTTGCCCGGCGTGCCCGTATCAAGGAAATCCTATACCGTATCAGTCCGATGGGCTGGTGGGATTCCGTCCAGGATTTTATTGCGAAGCATCGTCGATAGCGCGGCGCAATGCTTCGATGTAGCCGCGGCCGTACTGCCGGTCAGGCTCCATATAGTTGCCTTCTCCCCATTCATTCCACGACTTGAGGAATACGATCCGGTGTTCTTCGGCCTTGCCGTCGACCAGTTTGAACGCCCGCTCAGCCAGTTTTCCGAATTCTTCCGGCGTGCTGTCCACATAGATGGAATCTTCCCGTGTCCTGGGCGTGCGGTCCCAATTGGGAACCAGCGTGGGATAGACTTTATCCCAGCGTTCCAGGTCCAGCAGCATATACTTGTTGATCTCCGCCTGACGGAAACGGAAGGGGCGGCGTATGCCCAGATACTGGGCGAACAGGTCGTGGAAGGCATTCTGCCACAGGCCTCGGGCCCGTATCTGCGCATATTGGTGGTTGTCGGTCGCCACCGCATCGTAACCCTGTGCCAGGATCCGCTTCACCCGCTTCTCCGCCACGGCCTCCGGATCGGTCTGTCCGTCCATCCGGGTCTTGGCGTAGGAACTTGGATTGGCCGTCCGGACCACGGCCACGAAATGGAAGCCCGGCAGGCCGTAGTCGCTGGCCAGTTCGCGCCACTGCGCCATAAAAGCCGGCGCATCCTTGAACCGGAACGGGTCGAAAACGGCGAAAAGCGGTTTGCCGTCCACCCGGATATAGCGGGGATCGCGGAAAGCGGGCAGCAAGGTCCGGAAATGCATCTCATTGTCTTCCCGGCCCGGATAGCGCTGCTCCATCAGGATCTGTGAACCGGCCTTGCGCGAGCGGGCATTAGTCCAGGTAGATGAGGCCCAGGTGTGGTTGGCCCAGCAAAGGCAGAACGGAAAGTCCGGTTTCCCGCTGGAGAGGACTTCATTGAAAGGCCGCTCAAGCAGCTGCTTCCCGTTTCCGAACCAATAGTGATAGTAGCAGAACCCCTCGATGCCGGCTTCCCGGGCCAGGGCCGCCTGCGCTTCGCGCGTTTCGGGAAGGCGCAGGTCGTAGAAACCCAGGTCGGCCGGAATGCGCGGCTGCACGTGGCCGCGGAAGAGCGGCCGCGCAGCCGCCACGTTGGTCCACTCCGTGAACCCCGGTCCCCACCAAGCATCATTTTCCGGAATCGGATGATATTGGGGAAGATAAAATGCGATGACCCTATGCTTGCCCATTTCGTTTTTCGATTTTTACGATTTGTGCAGGAACTCCGACCGCCATATAGCCGGCGGGAACGTCTTTCGTCACGACGGCACCGGCTCCGACAATGGCACCCCGGCCGATGCGGACACCCGGCAAGATGGAAGCCTTCTCCCCGATCCAGACATTGTCTTCAATGATGACGGGGCCCTTCGAGACAAGCGGACGCTTGTTCGGAGCCACTTCGAGCAACTCCGGATCGGCACCGCCGTGGGCATTGTCGGTAATCAGGACATACTTCCCCGTCAGGACGTTTTTCCCGAGTTCGACGCGGTCGATTGCCGTGATATGCGACCCGTCACCGATGGAACAGCCGTCACCGATAACGATCCCGGGGTCGAAACGCTGGTCCAGATAATGATCCCAGGCCGTGAGCTGGATCTGATTGCCGATCGTCACCCCCTGACCGATACGGATATATTTCTCTCCGACCAGCAGACGGGCCCGCCGGTCGATGATGCTTCCCTTCCCAAACTGACGGAAGCGGGGCGAGACGCAAAGCGTGTATAGACGGTTCCCTAACCCGCCGGCTTTTTTGCCCAAATAAGCGATAAGTCCCATATTCATTTTCCAAACAGTTTCTTCACCCGCTTGACTGCAGCCTTCCAGACAAGACCGGGGAGCGAAAGCCAGGCCGTGGCCACCAGTGCCCGGTAGCCGGCTTCCCCATAATACACGGACAGGCTCTTTTTCACGTCCCGGATAATGAACGTACAGTCCGAAGGCAGGATGACATGCTTCACATAAATCGTCCGCAGGAAAGCGAACAGTTCCTTCTTTACCTGCAGGAATGTGTCTTTCGAGATCCTTCCGTGATAGCGGAGATGGCTCAGGATGTCCGGAAACGTGACGGCGAACGCATGGAACACGTCGTAACCGCCCTTGCCCGTCTCGTCCTGCATACGCTGGCAGACGCCGTTCCAGATCACATAGCGGCTTTCCGGCCGCAAGCCGAACAGGAAGAGCGTATGCGGGAACGTGGCATCCACCGCCTTGTTCCGCATATCCGACAGATCCTCTTTCCAGGCGCAGGTGCCGGCGCTCCAGGTCGTCCGTACGCCCAGCGTACGGACAAAGGCATCCACACTTTCACAAGCGATGAACTCTTCGCCCCGCAGTTCCCCGTTCGAGCAATAGATGACCGGCTGTTCCGTGCCGTACTTCCGGGCAATATCCAGCAGACTGTCCACGCTTCCGGGAAGCAGGATGCTCCGATGGTTCAGCATCTTGCAAAAGATACCCGTACACTTTTCAAACGCATCGAGCTGATTGGTGAATCCGGACGAGCTGGTCTGCCAGTAATGCAGATTGTCTTTCCGGTACTCCCCCACGGCCCGGGCCAGGACGTCACTGGCCGCATTGTCGGTGATGACCACTTCGAACAGGCGCTCGTCCGCCCCCTGGGCGTAAATGCTGTCCAGCAGCGGAAGCACCCATTGGGCCGCCCCGTTGGTCGGGATACAGAGAGAAAGGAGCACGTTGTCCATCATCGTTGCAAGTATTCGTAAAACCTTCGGATCCCATCTTCCAGCCCGACAAGGTCCCTCTTGAAGAAACGGTCCAGCTTCTCCACGGACAGCACCACGGACGAGACATCTTCTTTCCGTCTATCCACATACCGGACAGCCAGCGGACGGCCGGTCGCAGCGCGGACTGTGTCCAGCACTTCATTCACCGTACGTCCCGTCCCCGAGCCGATATTGATCACTTCGTCGCAGACATCCGACAGCAGCAGACGGGAGACGCTGTCCGCCAGATCGTCGATATAGATGTAATCACGGACGGCCTGACCGTCGCCCCAGACCGAAAGGGGCTCTCCTGAAAGGACTTTTCCAAGCGCCACGGCAATCAGGCCCTGCCGGCCGTCCGGCCGCTGGCCGGGGCCGTAGGGATTCGAGGGCCGCAGGATCAGATACGACAGTCCGTCCGTACGGTGTTCGAACTGGATGAATTCCTCAACCATACGCTTGGCTATTCCATAATACGACTTCGGCGACAGGGCGGCATCTTCCCGGAACCGCTCACCCGGCCGGCCGTCGCCATACACAGTCCCGCCGGAAGAAAAGAATACGAAACGGATGCCCTCCGCAGCACAGAAGCGGATCAGCGAGAAAGTGGGTTCCAGCACCCTTTCCTGTTCCACGCGGAAATCCTCGTAGTTTCCGCCCGGCACCATCGTGGAAACCATATGCACGATACAGTCCACCTGATTCTCGCGGACAATCCGGCGGATCAGCGATTCGTCGGCAAGGCTGCCCCGCTCCAGGATGACATTCCGCCCGGCGATGCGCGAGACGTCCGCCTCTTCCGGCTCCAGCACGACAATCCGCCCGCCGAAGCGGCCGGACAGCCACCCGACGAGGTTCGAGCCCAGGAAACCGGCTCCGCCCAGCAACAACAGGTTATTCATTCCCTTGCGCATTTTCACCGGCCGTCAGTTTCAATTGCATCAGGAAGCGGAAAATGACCCGGTCGGCCGCACGGTTGTTATGCTCGTGCCGGTAGAAGTAGGCCAGGTCCTTTTTCGGATTCTCCTTGAAATAGACGTCCGTCATCTGTCGTTTCATTTCATACACGTCCCATGCCTTCGACCAGTAATGATTGATCTGGATCGTCTTGCGGCGATACTCCCGCTCAGATCCGAGCTGCGAGCCTCCCGGACGCGCAGCCTTGACGAAACGGCGGGACGGGTCGACTGGGCCGATCCGCCGCCGCAGGGATGTGCCGGCCACAGGGACGAGCACCGAGGTCAGATGGTGTGTCGTGGCATCGAAGCGCGCGATATCATAGTCGGTGTTGAAAAAGCATTTCCCGACGTGATAGAGCCTGTCCCAGGAAACCGTATACTGTTCGATCACATACCGGGAATAATCGTGGCGGAGCCGGCCGGACGTACCGAACATCTGCCAATACACGACGATGACCGGGAAACGGTCCATCGTCCTGATCCAGTCGTGCAGGTCCGTATGATAACGGGGGACGATGAATTCATCGATGTCGAGGAAACAGGCCCACTGTGTCTGGTCGCGGCAGTTCTCGTAGAAATGCCGGTATGCCCCCATCTGGTCCTGGTTGTGCGGCCAGTCTGTCAGCGTCACCCAGCCCCGCTCCTGATAGGGCTGCAGGACGTCCCTGAACCCGTCCTCGGAATTGTTGTTATACAGGTAGAAATGGTCCACTCCGACCATATGGTGATATTCGATCCACTCGCGCAGGAACGGTGCCTCGTTCTTGAAAATCGCGCAAAGGGAAATGTCATAGCGTTTCCCGTAGGACGGACGGCGCCACAGGAAAAAGCGCGTGACGCAATTGTCGAAAGCCACGTGGATGCCGTCTTTGACCTGCCGGCGGGACAGATGTTTGAGGAAACTCATTTCTTGATCCGTTGAAGAAAATAATCGACACATTCCTTGAACGTGACCGAAGCGGTAAGCCGCATGAAAACGATATAGATGACGGCAGTAACGACGATCTTGGCGACCATCCGCCACGCCATGCTGTCGATTCCCCGCGTAAGGAACCAGGCGGCCGCGATGGAAACCAGCGTGACACCCAGGAAGGGCAGCAGGTCGGCCAGCAGGGCCATGAACGAATATCTCACTTCCCTGCGGGCCAGAAGCCACCATACCAATAGCCAGAGGACATTGATAACCGTCAGGCAGATCACCATCCAGGTGATGCCATACGGATAAGCCAGATAAATCGTAGCCAGCGTAGCGACCATAAGGGCGATGTTCGACCACATAAAGGCACTCGACTTTCCCCGGCTGATAATCAAGCCCGAACAGACATTGATTATCGGGATGAAAGCGCCGCCAACGCACAGGATCTGAAGCAGCGGAATGCTGTCGATCCACTTTTCGCCGCCGACAAGTTCCAGGAACTCCGGCGCGATAAAGGCGAGTCCCAGCATCGCGGGGAAAGCGATGAAGGCGGCGAAACGCATCATTTTCCGCAGTACGCGGAGCTGGCGCGTATCGTCGTCCACGACGGCAACCATCACAGGCTGCACCACGCTGTTGATCATTCCGGACAAGACCGAATTGCCCATCGAACTCCATTTGTTCGCCTGCGTATAATACCCCACCCGGCCAGCCGGATAGTATCGGCCGAGGACGACTGTGATAAAATTCGAGTTGATGACGGACACGACATTGGTCGCAAGCAGTTTCACACCGAAACGCAGCATCTCCCGGGCAGGACGGAAATCAAAACGGAACTTCGGATGCCAGCCCGAGAAAAGCCAGTACCCGAAATTCGTCAACGCGCTCAGGATCAGTGCCTGGATCACAAGCGTCCAGTACGCGAATCCTTTCCAGGCAAGCGTGACGCCGACCGCACCGGACACGACGACCGCGACGATGTTGACGATGGCCAGTTCCTTTATCTGCAGTTTCTTGGTCAGCAGGGCTTTCTGCGCGGTTCCGAAGCCGGAGAACACGAAGCCCAGGAAGGTCCAACGGGCCACGGCCACCAGTTCGGGCTGATGGAAATACCGGGCGATAAGCGGCGCGCAGAAGAACAGGACCGCATAGCACAGGAGCGCGATCAGCAGATTGCACCAGAAGACGGAATTGTAGTCTTCTTCCCGGATTTCCCGCCGGTTGACCAGTGCCACGAAGAAGCCGCTGTCCTGCAGCATCAGGGCAAGCATACTGAAGAGGGCAAGCATGCCTACCAGGCCATAATCGTCGGGCGACAAGGTCCGCATAAGGTAGATTCCGAAAGCGGCGTTGAGAACCTGTTGCACCAGGTTGCTCATACCGCCCCAGAACAGGCCTTTCGAAGTCTTGTCTTTCAGCGACGAGCTGCCCATCTTCCCAGGGAATCGGTCCTTACATTTCCTTGACCCAGAGTCCGTGCAGGTTGCAGTACTCGTAAACGGCTACGACAGGACTCTTGCAGACGCAGAATTCAGCGACAGCCGGCTTCTCGGGATCGAGCTGCACCAGCTGGCCTCCGTTTTCCGTCTCGACGTAAATGAAGCAGATGTGATGTTCGGGAATCATCGGATGCGGAACGCTGCCGATCTCGACCTTGATCGTGCAGTCGTCCACTTTCGTAACATGCGGCACGTGCTTCTCGTAAGCGCCGTCCGCATCTTTCGGACTGAGTTCTTTCATCGTTTCGCCACAGCATACAGGCGTCACGCCGCCGTCGACCACTTTGACGATTATGTTGCCGCAATGGGGGCATTTGTAGAATTTTACAGCCATAATACCGCTATTTTAAACATTTTCAATCTTCAAATTTAACGTTTTTTATTGAAAAAATTGCTTTTTTGTCGGATGCGGATTCCGGAATGCGCCTTACTTTGTATCGGGCGGGAATAATCCCGTCCACAACATAAAAAGGAGGTTATATGAAAAGATTCGTGCAGGCGGGGATAATCTCCGCCGTGCTGGCTGCGATGGCAGCCCTTCCGGCATCCTGTACCTGGATGCCCGATTCCGAAGAGCAGGGCGACGCCCGGCTCGCTTTCCACTTCATCCGCACCAAGGCCGACGCAATGCCGGACACCAACCGCTTCATTCTGAAGGTCCGTTCCGCCGTTTCAGGCGACATTCTCTACGAAGGACTCTACGGCGACCGTCCCGCTACGCTTCAGGTTCCGTCAGGCACATATACGGTCAGTGCGATGTCCTGCGACTTCCCGGCGCCGGCCTTTGACACACCGCTCTACGGCGACGAGAAAGAAGTCGTGGCGCGCAGCGGCGAGACCCTGGCCGTCGGCTTCCTCTGCACCCTGCGCAACAGCGGCGTGCGCATCGAAGTCTCCGACCGTTTCCAGAGCCGCTATCCCGGGAAACTGCTGCTCAAGCAGACAGAGGGACAACTCGACTACGGCTATGCCGAGTCGCGCACGGCCTGGATGTTCCCCGGCGAAGTCAGTTTCTGTTACAACGACGGAAAAGCGGACAACATTCTCTTCCGGCGCACGCTCGGCGCCGGTGAGATCCGTACCCTGTCGCTCGATGCCACGAGCGACGAATCCGGCTCCGCCTTCAGCATCGCGGTCGATACCACCGCCACACGCACCTGGGAGCAGGTGGTCGTCGGGGCGGAATCGACGGGCGACGGCCTGACAATGGCCACGGCCTACAGCGTCGCCGAACTGGCAGCGGCCGACTGTGCCGGCGACACGGTCTGGGTATGGGGCTATGTCGTGGGAGCGATCCTGGCGGAAAATACGGTCGATTTCAGCTGCGACACCACTTCCGTGATGAACAATCTGGCCATCGCAGCCTCAGCCGCCACCCGGGATCCTGCATCCTGCGCCGGCATCTACCTGAGCAAGGCCGCACACAAGAACGCTCTGAATCTCAAGGACCCGGCCAACCGCGCCACCGTCCTCCACCACAAGATCTACGTCCAGGGCAAAGCCTACAATTACAAGAAATTCCCGGCCCTGACCAACCTCTGTCAGTATCAGTTGGAATAAAAAGAGAGATAAATGTTACTTTTGTCATGAAAGCCGCCGGAATAGAATGATAACAGAAAGAACTATGAAGATAAAAGCCATCATCGAGAAAGGAAAAGACGGGCTTTACGCCGCCTATTCGGAAGACCATATCGGCAACAGTTTTTTTGGCGGTTTCGGAAATAGCGCCAGCGAAGCGAAAACAGACTTTATTGAAAGTGTTCAGGAGGCCATTGCGGAGAATTTAGCCGAAGGTCTTGATACTCCGCTATTTAAAGACATTTCCGTCGAGTATCACTACGATCTGCCTTCATTTTTCAATTGCTTTGACTTTATCAATGTGAGGAAATTTGCACGATACGCCGGAGTAAACGAAAGCAAAATGCGCGCATACAAAAGTGGCGCTGCCTACCCTGGCGAAAAAGTGACGGCAAGAATCGTCAAGGCCATCAAAACCATCGGCACCGACCTGAGCTCCGCTTCAATCTAAGCCACAGAAAAGTACCCCTGCTCCAAGCGGGTCTTACGAAAAAAGCGCGAAGCGCGCCGGGCGAAGCCCGAGGGGTGCGGGGATGTGCCCCGCAAGAAAAAAGGAGGTGGCTTAAGCCACCTCCTGTCACAAAAAGAGCTCCTGCGATGCAGAAGCTCTTTTGTGACCCGCTTGGGGCTCGAACCCAAGACCCCAGCATTAAAAGTGCTGTGCTCTAATCGCCTTCAGAACAACATTTATCTGTAGCCCGTCCCATAGTCATCGTCATACGGCTACATATAACGTCACAAACTGTCTATTTCAATACTCTCTCCTTACAAAGCTAACAATCTTTCTGAATAATACTATAAAGAATTCACCTCTAGCTAGCCAAACACTCTCCGGTCAACTATCGTGATTTAACAAGAGAACATGTTTCATAAGTCCCCTTATCGTAATCGTAATCATATCTTAAAAGTAATTCGGAAGAAGTGAGTTTTTCAACTATATATGGCTTTTCATCCGAGGTCATCACTATCGCATTGTTCTTCTTATCATAAGTATAGGCAGATTGCCTTTTAATTTCCCCTTTTTCTATTTCTTTATATGAATGCTCATCAAAAACGAATATATACTCCTCTCCCTGGTATGTTTGTTCACCCCTTTTTTCCCAAAAAACATAATCTTCTACTTTAACCGCCATCCAAGTCCCTATCAAATCACGGGGAACTCCATTATCATCAGTTTCATCAGATGAGCATGAACAAATTAAGGGCAAGATGCCTACAAGTAATAAAAGAATCCTTTTCATAGTACGTGTTGTTTTATACTTTCCAGAATCAAGCTCCACCTTCGCCACAGTCTCTTACAAAGATAGATAATAATTTGATTCATAGGTGTGAGTGGGTGTTGTTTTTGAAAAAACTATCTGAGTTGCTTTACCGTTTCATCCGCAAAACTGTAGTATTGGCTACCGGAAAGAATAAGGAAGATCACCCATGCCTCCTCATGGTCTAACCCGGAAGAGTGCGGGATAAATCTCTTGTTCATTCTACTGCTACGGAAATAGAGCGCAATGTCACAAAGCGCGAAGCGCGCCGAGCGAAGCTCGAGGGGTGCGGGGATGTGCCCCGCAAGAAAAGGAGGCTGCGCAGCAGCCGACTGGTCACAAGAAAGAGAGGCAGCTACGGCTGCCTCTCTTTCTTGTGACCCGCTTGGGGCTCGAACCCAAGACCCCAGCATTAAAAGTGCTGTGCTCTACCAACTGAGCTAGCGAGTCTCCCAAAAATGGGACTGCAAAGATATGCAAATATTTACAATTTGCAAAAAAATCGGGCCGACTTTTCAGCCGGCCCGAACGATTGAGACAACTGCGGACGCCTACGCGCCGAAATTGTCGTACAGGATGCTTTCCGGCGCGACGCCGAGGGAATCCAGCAGATTCACGACCGACGAAACCATCATCGGCGGACCGCACATAAAGTACTTGATGTCCTCGGGCGCCTCGTGATCCTTGAGATAGGTCTCGTTCATCACGTTGTGCACGAAGCCGGCGGTGTACTTCACGCCAGCCGCATCGGCGGCCGGGTCCGGACGGTCGAGGGCCAGGTGGAAATGGAAGTTCGGGAATTCCTTCTCGATCTCCGCGAAATCCTCGAGATAGAAGGCCTCGACCAGGGCGCGGGCACCATAGAAGAAATGGACTTCCTTCTTGGTGCGGAGCGTCTTGAACAAGTGCATGATGTGGCTGCGCAACGGAGCCATGCCGGCGCCGCCGCCCACGAAGACATATTCCTGGCTGTCCGGATCGTCCTTCGGGAGAAGGAACTCACCGTAAGGACCGCTGATCCACACCTTGTCGCCCGGCTTGCGGGAGAACACGAAAGTGGAGGCGATGCCCGGAGGCACGGGCAGCATCTTGAACACGCCCTTCGGCTGGCTGCGGTCGAACGGCGGCGTAGCGATACGCACGTTGAGCTTGATGACATTCTTCTCCGCAGGATATGAGGCCATCGAGTACGCACGGATGGTCGGCACGGTGTTCTTGTACTTGAGGTCGAAGAAACCGTATTTCTCCCAGTCGCCACGGTAGATCGGATCCACGTCCATATCGGCGAAAGCCACGTCGTACTCCGGAATGTCGATCTGGATGTACTCACCGCTCTTGAACTCGATGTTCTCGCCCTCAGGCAGACGGACGGTGAACTCCTTGATGAAGGTGGCCACGTTCTTGTTGGAGATGACCTCGCACTCGAGTTTCTTGACGCTGAGAGCGGAGTCGGGCACCTGGATCTTGAGGTTGTCCTTGACCTTCACCTGGCAGCCGAGGCGCCAGTTGTCGGCGATCTGCTTGCGGGTGAAGAAGCCCGTCTCGGTGGGGAGGATGGTTCCGCCGCCCTCGAGTACCTGGCACTTGCACTGGCCGCAGTTGCCCTTTCCGCCGCAGGCGGAAGGCAGGAAGATCTTCTGTTCGGCCAGCGTGTTCAGCAGCGAGCCGCCCTGCGGCACGTCGAGCACTTTCTTGCCGTCGTTGATATCGATCTTGACCGTTCCCGAAGGAGTGAGTTTGATCTTGATGAAAAGGAGCAGGGCCACGAGCAGGAGCGTGACCACGACAATCACGAGAATTGCTGCAAGAATCGTATTCGTCATAACGTGTCCTCCCTTACAGTGAAATGCCCATAAATGTCATGAAGGCCATACCCATCAGGCCCACCACCATAAAAGTGATGCCCAGTCCCTTGAGCGGAGCCGGAACCTTCGAATAAGCCATCTTCTCGCGAATGGCGGCCAGGGCCACGATGGCCAGCCACCAGCCGATGCCCGAACCGAGCGCATAGACGACCGCTTCGCCGCAGCCCTGGAATTCACGCTGCTGCATGAAGAGCGAGCCGCCGAGGATGGCGCAGTTCACGGCGATCAGCGGAAGGAAGATACCCAGCGACGAATAGAGCGCCGGCAGGTATTTCTCCACCACCATCTCGACGATCTGCACGAAAGCGGCGATTACCGCGATGAAGAGGATGAAGCTCAGGAAGCTCAGGTCCACGTCGGCGAAACGCGGTCCCAGCCAGGCAAGGGCGCCGGGTTGAAGGACGAACTTGTTGAGCAGGTAGTTCAGCGGGAGCGTGCACAGGAGCACGAAGATAACAGCAATACCCAAACCATTTGCTGTCTTGACATTTTTGGATACCGCCAGGTATGAGCACATACCCAGGAAGTATGCAAAAATCATATTGTCAACGAAAATTGACTTTACGAACAAGCTGATGTATTCCATGATCGATTTGAGTTAAGGTGTTATTTCTCCTGCAGGTCCTTCTGGATGGACCGCTGGACCCAGACGATGCAGCCCAGGATGATCAGCGCCATCGGAGGAAGGATCACCAGGTTGTTGGGAACATAGCTTGCGGGCAGGACGCGCAGGCCGAAGAGCGTGCCGCTTCCGAGCAGTTCCCGGAAGAAGGCCACGATGATCAGGATCATGCCGTAGCCGGCGCCGTTGGCCAGACCGTCGAGCAGCGAGGGGATCGGCTTGTTGCCAAGCGCGAAGGCCTCGATGCGGCCCATCACGATACAGTTGGTGATGATCAGGCCGATGTAGACCGAAAGCTGTTTGTCGATGGAATAGGCGTAGGCCTTGAGCACCTGGTCGACGAGGATCACCATCATGGCGACCACGACCAGCTGCACGATGATGCGGACGCGGTTCGGAATCGAGTTGCGGAGCAGGGAAACCACGAAACTCGAGAGGCCGGTGACGATGATGACCGAGAGGGCCATCACGCAGGCACCCTTGAGCTGGACCGTAACGGCCAGCGAGGAGCAGATACCGAGCACGAGGACCGTGATCGGGTTGCCCTTGAAAATCGGGTTCAACAAGGTTTTCTTGAGATCTTCATTCATGGCTTAACCCTCCTGATGATTGTGTTCGTGGTTATGATCATGGTCGCAGCCGTCTTCGCAGCAGGCATCACCGGCGGCAGCGCCGGCTTTCTTCTGCAGGAAGGGAATGTAGGCCTTGAACCAGGTGTCGAGCGCTGCATCCAGACCGTTGCAGGTCATCGTTGCGCCGGTGATGGCATCGACGGCGGAGTCATCGCCTGCCGGTGCACCGCCTTTGACGATGCTGAACGCGTCGTCAGGCTTGGAGAAGTTGACCTTCTTTCCCTTGAACTGCTCGCGGAACCAGGCTTCGTCCTTGATCTTGGCACCCAGACCCGGCGTTTCGCTTTCGTGGTCGAAGTAGGCACCCAGGATCTCGGTGCAGTCGGCGTTGAAGGCGATGTAGCCCCAGATCGGGCCCCAGAGGCCGGCGCCGTAGCACGGGATCACATTGACCTCCGCTCCGTCCTTTTCAAAGACGTACACGGGAAGCGAAGGATTGCCGGAGGCGATGTTCTTGTTCTCCTGCTTCAGATTGTCCTGCAGCTCGATGGAACCTTCCGTCTCGAGTTCGCCGGTTTTGTTGCCTCCGGCGTCGACCAGGAAAGCGTTCTTGATGTTGGCACTGTACATGGCAAGGACCTGGTCGTTGCCTTGCTTGGCCAGGTCTTCCTTGCTCGCGAAGCCGGCGGCGGTCAGCATCTGGCTGATGGTCTCGGCCTTGATGTTGGCGTCCTGCTTGGGCTTGAGCGCCATCGCGGCAATGGCCAGGATGGCGGCCGCTACGACGACGATGACGGTCGTGTAGACAATGGTGTATACGTTGTTGTTGGTATTCATCTCTATACGGTTTTAGCCCGCTTGAGCCGGCGGTTGATGTTGGCGCTGACCACGTAATGGTCGATCAGCGGTGCAAAGGTATTCATCAGCAGGATCGCGAGCATCATGCCCTCGGGATAGCCCGGGTTGAAGAGACGCACCGTGATGCAGAGGGCGCCGATCAGGAAACCGTAGATCCACTTGCCGGTCTCGGTCTGCGCGCTGGTCACCGGGTCGGTGGCCATGAACACGGTACCGAAGGCGAAGCCGCCCATCAGCAGCTGTTCCCAGCACGGGATGTCGGTCACGCCGCCCACCGTACCGAGCCAGCCCACGAACAGGGCGCCGAGCACGGAAGAGCACATGATCTTCCAGCTGGCCACGCCCGTGCAGACGAGGATCAGCGCACCGATGAGGATGGCGATCACAGAGGTCTCACCCACTGCACCCGGAATGTTGCCCAGGAAGAGGTTCCAGGCACTGGTACCGGCCGCGGAGAGACCGTCGAGCGAAGCGTGCGAGAGCGGCGTGGCGCCCGAAAGGGCATCGACCACTTCCCCGCCCTTCCAGGGCGTTCCGCCGGCGAGGGCCTTGCTCAGGCCACCCACCCAGATCGAATCACCCGACATCTTGCTCGGGTAGGAGAAGAACAGGAAGGCACGCGCCAGCAGCGCGGGGTTCCAGATGTTCATGCCGGTACCGCCGAAGACTTCCTTGCCGATGATCACGGCGAAAGCCACGGCGATGGCGAGCATCCACCAGGGAACGTCGACCGGGACGATGAGCGGGATGATGAAACCGCTCACCAGGTAGCCCTCGCTCACCTCATGGCCCTTCATCTGGGCGGAGGCGAACTCGATGCCGAGGCCGACGATGTAAGAGATCAGATAGAGCGGGATGATCTTCACGAAGCCATACCACACTTTCTGCCAGAAGCCCCAGCCGAGGCCGAAGACGATGCTGTGCTGCTCACCGAGGTTCCAGATGCCGAAGAGCAGGGCCGGGACCATCGCCATGACGACGATGATCAGCAGGCGCTTCAGGTCGACGCAGTCCTTCACGTGCGTACCGCCCTTGCGGGTGACGCGGTTGGGGACGAAGAAGAAGGTCTCGAACGCATCGAACGAGGAATGGAGCCAACTCAGTTTCCCACCTTCGGAAAAGGTCGGCCGGATCTTGTCAAAAAAATTCTTTGCCATGCGGGTTTCCTCCTTACATTTCTTTCATCATCAGCTCGATGCCGCCACGGATGATGTTCTGGATTTCGACTTTCGAAGGGCAGACGTATTCGCAGAGGGCCACGTCTTCCTCAATCACCTCGTAGATGCCCAGCTGCTCCATCTTGTCCGGATCGCCAGCCAGGCAGGCCTTGAACAGGTAGAGCGGATAGATGTCCATCGGGAGCACCTTGTTGTAGACATCGTTCATCAGGAACGGGCGTTCGCCGCCGTTCTCGTTGGTATCCATGTCATATTTCTTGCGACGCAGGAAGGCCGGATAGGCGCGCGAGACGGAGAACTTCTTGCTGCGGAAAGGATTGATCCAGCCGAACATCTCGTAGTAGTCACCTTCCTGGAGCACGCTCACCTGATTGTGGTAGAAGCCCAGGAAACCGTCGCGTCCGACCGCTTCACCGCTGAGCACGTCGCCGCTGACGACGCGGACATTGCCCTGCCCGAAATAAGACGCGAGGGAAGACATGCAAACGCCGGCGGGAACCTCGACGTACGAGGGTTTGACGGCGGCGGGGCCTGCCACGGTGATGATACGGCGGGTGTCGTAGACGCCCTTGAGGAAGAAGCGTCCGATGACGGCCACCAGGTGGAGGTCGACCGTCCAGACCACTTCACCCTTGTTGATGGGGCTGATGTGGTTGATCTGGACACCGACGTTACCGGCCGGATGCGGGCCTTCGAACTGGTGGAAGACCACGCCGGTGAGTTTGTGCAGCTCACCGCCGGCGAAACTGCGGGCGGAAAGCGACAGATGGACGCCGCCGCGGGTGAGTTTGCCCAGTGCGTCGACGCCGGCCTGGAGGGCCGCAAAGTCGTCCTTGAGCGCGAACTCGGGATCGGGGCCGAGCGGAGCGGTGTTCATACCGGAAATGAAGATGGCCTTGGGCGCGGCGGCGGGATCGGCCACCGTGCCGAAAGGACGCTGCTTGAGGCAGGGCCACAAACCGCTGCGGAGCAGCAGTTCCGTCATCCCTTCCTTGTCGAGCGAGGCGATTTTCGGAACGTCGAAGCGGACGGCTTCGCCCCGTCCGTCCGCCTTGATGCGGACAGCCAGGAGCTTGCGCTTGTCGCCGCGCACGACGGCGTCGACCGAGCCGCTGACCGGCGAGCAGAACACCATCTCGGGGTTCTTCTTGTCGGCAAACAGGGGCGTTCCGGCCATCACGCTGTCGCCTTCCTTCACCAGCAGGCGGGGAACCATACCGCGGAAATCGGTCGGCTTGACCGCCACCAGATCCGGCGTGACGCGTGCCGTCACCTCAGCAAGGGCGGCTCCCGAAATGGGGAGGTCCAGCCCCTTTTTCAATCTGATTTGATCTGACATGAAATTATTTGGTTAATTATAAATATTTTACATTTATCCGGCAAAGTTACCTATAAAAAGTCACTAAAAAAAGTATATTTTTGCACCATGATGAACAATTCGCAAACGGACCTGTTCGAGGGGTTGAACAGCGCGCAGAAAGCCGCTGTGGAATGTACGGAGGGGCCTTCGCTGATCATTGCGGGGGCCGGCAGCGGGAAGACGAGGGTGCTGACCTGCCGGGTCGCACACATTCTGGAAGGAGACTGCAGGCCCGGCCAGGTGCTGGCCCTTACTTTTACCAAAAAGGCGGCCGGCGAGATGAAGGAGCGCGTGGCGCTTCTGGTCGGAGACCGGAAGGCCCGCTGGATCCAGATGGGCACCTTCCATTCGGTCTTCATCCGCTTCCTGCGCGAATATGCTTCCCAACTCGGCTATCCCGAGCACTTCACCATCTACGACCAGACCGATTCGCGCAGTGTGATCAAGCAGTGCATCAAGGAGTTGGAGCTGGACGACAAGAACTACAAGCCCGCCGTGGTGCAGAGCATCATCTCGATGGCCAAGAACAGCCTGGTCACCGTCGCCGGCTACCGCGCCAATGTCGAGAACATGGAGCGCGACCGCATCGCCCGCCGGCCCCGCCTGGCCGACGTCTACCAGCGCTATCAGGAGAAATGCCGGGCCGCCGGGGCCATGGATTTCGACGACATCCTGCTGCAGATGAACATCCTGCTCGCCCGCTTCCCCGAGGCCTGCCGGGACATCGCATCCCGCTTCCGCTATATCCTCGTGGACGAGTACCAAGACACCAACCACGCCCAGTACATGATCCTGCGCCGTCTGGCAGAGCCGCATCACAACATCTGCGTGGTAGGCGACGATTCGCAGAGCATCTACGGTTTCCGCGGCGCCCGCATCGAGAACATCCTCCGTTTCAAGAAAGACTATCCGGAAGCGAAAGAGTTCCGGCTGGAACAGAACTACCGCTCCACGCAGACCATCGTGGCCGCCGCCAACAGCCTGATCGCCCACAATGAGAGGCGGCTCCGCAAGGAGTGCTTCTCCCGGGCGGGCGTCGGCGAGAAGATCGGAGTGATCAAGGCCTACACCGAAAGCGAAGAGGCGCATCTGATCGCCTCTTCCATCGTCGAACGGATCTACGCCGACAAAGCCTCCTACGACGCCTTCGCCATCCTCTACCGCACAAACGCCCAGTCGCGCGCCTTCGAGGAGGCGCTGCGCAAACGCAACCTCCCCTTCCGCATCTACGGCGGCCACGCTTTCTACGAGCGGGCCGAGATCAAAGATATGCTGGCCTATTTCAAGCTGGCGGTCAATCCGAGAGACGATGAATCGTTCCGCCGGGTGGTCAACGTGCCCGCCCGCGGCATCGGCGACACCAGCATCGAACGGCTCGCCGTGGCCGCCGCGACGGCCCGCTGTCCGCTCTACAACGCACCGCTGCTCGAAAATGAAAAACTCTACGCTGCAGGGCTTAAGGACGCTGCTATCAAGAAGTTGCGCGAATTCGTCGCCCTGATGGAGCCCCTGTCGGAAAAGACGGAGAAAGTGGATTGCTACGAACTGGCCCTGGAAATCGGCCAGGCGTCCGGCTATCTTGCCGCCCTCAAAAGCGAAAACACGCCGGAAGGGCTCGCCCGTTTCGAAAACGTGGAGGAACTCTTCAACAGCATCAAGGAATACAGCGAAGAAGAAAGCGAGATGCGGCAGATCCTCTCCGAAGATGGAGAAGCGCCCGTCCAGGGCGTCGTCACGCTGGGCGACTATCTGGAAAACATCTATATGCTGAGCGAGGCGGAAAAAGACGACACGCAGGACCCCGACCGCGACCAGACCAACAAGATCGTGCTGATGACCGTCCACGCGGCCAAAGGCCTGGAGTTTCCCTATGTCTATATCGCCGGCATGGAGGAGAACCTCTTCCCCTCGGAAAGCATGAACGACACCCCCGACAAGATCGAGGAAGAACGGCGCCTCTTCTACGTGGCCATTACCCGTGCCGAGAAAGCCGTCACGGTGTCCTACGCCCAGAACCGTCGCAAATGGGGCTCCTCCGAGACGACCCGTCCTTCCCGTTTCCTGAAGGAAATCGACCGGAAGTACTATGCCGTCGAGCCGGACACCGACAACAACCGTTACGATCCCTTCCCGCAGACCCGCTTCCGCCAGTCGGACTTTGAAACTTTCAGACGCCCGTCCGTGACGCAGCGTCCTTCCCCGTCACAACGCCCGGTCCCGCCGCAACAACGTCCCGTCCGGCCGACGCCTCCCCCGCCTGCCCACACACCGAGTCCGGGATTCAGCCCCTCGCCCATCGCCGACCTGCGTGTCGGCCAGCGCGTGGAGCACGACCGCTTCGGATACGGCACGATCCTGTCGCTGGAAGGCGACGGACCCAACCGGAAAGCGGTCGTGGATTTCGAAACGGGCGGTCAGAAAACCCTTCTGCTCAAATTCGCCAAACTGAGGATCGCCCGCTAGGGCGAGCCTGCCACGCGTGCGCCAGGCACCTGTCTATCAGAGCTTGTCGCCGAAAAGCAGGGCGTTCGCCAGAATGGCGTTCGTACCCAGCCAATAGGCGCGGTAGGCAAAGTCTTCCTGGATGTAGAGGATGTATCCGCTGCCCTGGTGCTTGCCCGCCACGAGCGGAGCCCCGGCGAAGCGGGCCAGGTTTTCGGGCGTCACATAGCCCGAACGATACGGCGCGGAGGCGTAACGGAGCAGCACTTGTGCGTCGGGAGCGACCGTCCACACCGTCGCATTGCCCTTGAAGACATCGATACCCGGCTGGTGATAGCCCCAGAAAAGCGGGCTGTCGGGAACCATTTCCGCCTGGAGGACCAGGCCGCTGACGCCTCTGCCCGTTTCAGCCGAAATACTGTCGTCACCGATCATGCCGGAGACCTTGTGGGCCTCTCCGCAAAGCATCAGCGTGCCGCCGGCCTCAACCCAGCCGGCCAGTTTCTTCCAGGCCGCGGCATCCACTTTGTCCAAAGCGACATTCCCCGAAAAGACAAGGACGTCATAGCGTCCGATATCGAAGTTCCGGCCGGCAAAGGTACCCAGATCCACCAGGGAATGGTTCATCGCATAATGTTCGTCGAGCAGATGCCACAGCGAGCCCTGCTGACTGGATGCGCCGGTATCCGTGATGATCGCCGTCCGGGGCTGCCGGACCAAAGAACGGTCTTTCACGTATGTGTCAAGCGTCTTCCGACGGCCGCCGGAAAGTGCCGTTACATCGACGGCGCATTCCGCGGCAAGCGCGGAGACGACTTCGTGCAAAGCCGGCCCGTCGAGCGGCTGGCCGGCCACAGGAACCACGAGCAGGCCCGTAGGAGACACTTCCACGCGGATACCTTTCCGCTGAAGCGCAGTAACCAGACGCGGCGCATAGAACTCGCTGGCTTCGAAGGTGTAGCCGAACGGGCTGACACCGCCTTTGACGCCGCCTTCCGGCAGGACGGCCGCCCGGATGCGCTCGCCCACGGCAGGCGCTACGGAAACCGTCTCATACTGCAGGTTATAAGCACGCGCAGGCGACCAGGTGGAGATGTCGTAGAAGCGGTCATCCTTGAACTCGGTAATATCTTCAAAAATGCCCTTGACCTTGTAGTAATGCTTCTGGCGGAACGGGACGAAGTACTGTCCCTCCTTCCCTGCTACAGGATAGACCACAATCTCGTGCAACAGCAAGTTCTCCAGGAACTTGAAGGCAATGCCGCGATTGCCGCGCGCATCGAAGACATACCCCGCTGCATCGGCGGCCGCCGCGCGGTCTGCATCCTGGAAGAAACGCCGCTGATAGGCCTTGAGCTCCGGCGCGATGGCGAAGGAGGCATCGACCACGGCCCGGGCTGCCGTCGCATGCCAGTTGACCGTCTCGCCGAAACTATGGATGCCTGTCTCGCCGAAATCCCGCAAGTGGCCGCGTGAGGAAGAGAGCTCGTGAAGGATGCAGACCGAGCCCTGGATGTCGCCGTAACAAGCGCCTTTGCCGATGAAGAAATCATCGTATCCCCGCCCCGTATAATACGGCACACCGAGCGAATCCAGGTAACGGGCCGTCGTCTGGCTGATGGTCAGGGTCAGGTCCTGGTTCTGCTGGGGGATATACTGATATGTACGGTTCGGATCGCCCGGGCTGAAATAGTACAAACCGCTGCGGGCGCTGCCCATCTCGTGCAGGTCGAGCAGCACGTTCGGCATCCAGTGTTCATACATCGTCACCAGGTTGCGGCCTTCGGGATACTGGGCGGTGAGCCAGTCGCGGTTGCAGTCCATCCAGTAGTGGTTGGCACGGGAAGAGGGAGACACCTCGTGATATTCCCGGGACTGGTTGTCGAGGAAATGATGGGCACTCGCATTGCTGTTGACCCAGGTCGCGAAGCGGCTCATTCCGTCGGGATTCTGTGCCGGGACTACGACCAGGACCGTATTGTCCAGCATCTCCTTCACGGCAGGATCCTCCGAAGCGGCATAGTGATACATCAGGCCCAGGAGCGCCTGGGCACCGGAAATCTCGTTCCCGTGGATCGTCGCGCTGAGGTCCACGACCAGCGGCATCCGGTCCAGGTCGAGCGTCCCGGAGACTGCCACGTCCGTCACCTTCAGATGCTCCTGCCGGATCTCCTCCAGGCGCTGCTGGTTCGCAGGGGAAGTGATGCAGACCTGCAGGAACCGTCTGCGCTCGAAGGTATAGCCGAAGCGCTCGACCGACACGCGGTCGGAAGCGGCGGCAAGATAATCCACATAGCGGGTGATGTCGCCCCAGTCGGCCAGCCTTTCGTCGAGATCGAAGCCCAGGAATACCTGGGGAGGCTGGAGGGTGGGATTGTACTGAGCATAAGCCGCCTGCAACGGCAGGACCAGAGAGAGCAGGATCAAAAAGCGACGGATCTGTATCATGATGACAGGTATTATCGGCCGGCAGGGCGCCTGGGGCCAATTCAAAGATACAAAAAAAAGAGACACCGCGTCACCGTCAAAACCCCTCTTCCAAAAAGTGCTAACAATCGCCCGAATCGGCCTATGGCAAGATGCAGCCGATGGCATAGGTTTTGCAACTTCAACGCTCGAAGTTTTTCATAGTTTAAGTTTAAGTTTAGGTTAGTAGGAGGGCGTGTTCCGACAGTGGAGCACGCCCTCTGAAAATGAAAGAAGGAGGACATCTTTCGATGTTCTCCTTCTTCTTGTGGCCCTGGTCAAGATTGAAAAGGATATTAAAGACCCTTATTTTTATACCAATCCAGATTACACTTGGTGTGGAAGGAATCGGCAGGCCATAATAGATGCAAAAATTAGTTCGTTTGGCCGCCGGAATGGCCGATTTAAATTACTGGTGCTATTTATTCACCCGCTGGAAGACGATGGGAGTGGTGCTGAAGTCGGCGGCTATGCTGGTCCAGCCCTGGATCTCCAGGCAGCTGTCGTCGTCGTAGACTTTGGCCTGCATCTTCTTGCCTTTGGGAGTAGGTTGTGGTACGTAGCTGTATGTCATGTCACCTTCCTTCCAGAAGCCATCCTGGATATAGAAGCCCGTATCGTTTTTGTAGAGCGTCAGTTGAAGGTCAAAGCC
>JAEEGJ010005470.1_pt1 | contig 39892 bp, 25 predicted proteins | sample 8958761 | NCBI WGS metagenome assembly JAEEGJ01 (sample SAMN16246546, study PRJNA631951) | gut metagenome | biome: gut microbiome; feature: rumen; material: RS-attached | host: Bos | place: Iran: Karaj | collected 2018-10 | reverse complement strand
CCCTTGAAACCGTCTTTAACCCAAAGACTACCGACTGGCAGTTGTCATACGACGGCCGTAACAAGGAGCCTATCACCTTGCCTGTGAAGTTCCCTCTGCTTCTTGCACAGGGCGTGGAAGGTATTGCCGTAGGTCTTAACTCAAAGATTCTGCCACATAACTTCTGTGAGATTTGTGATGCAGCAATAGCATATCTGCGTGGTGAGGAGTTCCACCTCTACCCAGACTTCCCTACTGGCGGTTCAATAGACGTGTCAAAGTATAATGACGGTCAGCGTGGCGGTACGGTAAAGGTTCGTGCAAAGATAGAAAAGCTTGACAACAAGACACTCGTAATACGCGATATTCCATTCTCACGCACATCAGAGTCGCTTATCGATTCTATCACCCGTGCGGTGGAGAAAGGTAAGGTAAAGGTGCGTAAGGTTGAAGACCTTACAGCCGCAAACGTAGAGATTCTCGTTCATCTCACTCCTGGCGTTTCATCAGACAAGACATTGGACGCACTCTATATCTTCACCGATTGTGAGGTTAGCATATCACCAAACTGCTGTGTTATCAAGGATAGAAAGCCACAGTTCCTTACCATTAGTGATTTGCTTCGTGCAAGCACAGACCAGACTCTCAACCTCCTGAAACGCGAGTTGGAGATTCGCAGAGGCGAGTTGCTTGAGCAGTTGTTCTTCGTTTCTCTGGAGAAGATTTTCATTGAGGAGCGCATCTATAAGGATAAGAAATTCGAGAATGCCACAAGTGTAGATAGCATCTGCGAGCATATCGACGAGCGACTTACACCATTCTATCACCTCTTTGTTCGTGAGGTAAGGAAGGAAGACATTCTCCGTCTTCTCGAAATTAAGATGCAGCGCATTGCCAAGTTCTCAAAGGACAAGGCTGACGAGCTGATGGCAAAGATTCAGGCTGAGATTGAGGAGATAGAGCGCGATTTGAACCGCATGGTAGATGTAACGTGCGAGTGGTTCGAGCATCTGAAGGAAAAGTATGGTGCAGAGCATCCACGCCTTACAGAGGTACGTTCTTTCGATACTATCGAGGCTACAAAGGTGGCAGAGGCAAACCAGAAGCTGTATATCAACCGTGCAGAGGGATTCATCGGTACAGGATTGAAGAAAGACGAGTTCGTGTGCAACTGTTCTGACATTGACGATATCATCCTCTTCTACAAGGATGGTAAGTATAAGGTCATCCGTGTTGCGGATAAGATATTCGTTGGCAAGAACATTATCCATGTGCAGGTATGGAAGAAGAACGACCTTCGTACGACATACAACATGGTATATCGCGACGGCAAGCAGGGCAACTACTACGTGAAGAGATTCAACGTGACAGGTATGACACGCGATAAGGAGTACGACCTCACAATGGGTACGGCAGGCTCAAAGGTTCATTACTTCACAGCCAATCCGAATGGTGAGGCTGAGGTTATCAAGGTTACTCTTGAGCCAAACGTGAAACTGAAGAAGATTTTCATCGACTATGACTTCTCTACCCTCGCTGTAAAGGGAAGAGCATCACGTGGTAATCTCTTGACAAAGAACACTATACATAGGATTTCGCTCAAGTCACATGGTCACTCTACATTGGGCGGTCAGAAGGTATGGTATGACCCAGACGTGAACCGTCTGAACCATACAGAGCACGGACAACTGCTTGGCGAGTTTACTGACGATGATCAGATACTCGTAATACTGAGCGATGGCGATTTCTATGTCACCACTCCGAATGTGGATAACCACTTCGAGCAGAATGTGAAGCGTATTGAGAAGTTTGATCCTGACAAGGTTTACACCTGTGTTCTTTTCGACAAGGACAATAAGAATCTTCCATATATTAAGCGTTTCAAGCTCGATAAGGCGACAAAGAACCACCATAACTACCTGGGCAACCCACAGTCAGAGGAGGTTCTGTTGACCGATACCGTTTATCCTCGTCTTCTCGTTACATTCGGTGGTGCTGATGCTTTCCGTCCACAGATGGAGATTGATGCAGAGCAGTTTATCGGCATCAAGGGATATGACGCTCGCGGAAAGAGACTCGCCACATGGAAGGTTGCCAAGATTGAGGAGCTTGAGCCACTTCGTTTCCCAGATCCAACGGATGATAGCTCTGACGATAATGAAGAGGATAAGGAAGAGAATCTTGATCCAGACGCAGATAAGAGCGAGCAGCAGGTACGTGATGAACTCACCGGACAGACGTCATTAGACTTCGGTGACGAATAGATTCATGTACAATCAACCATGTACAATGTACAATTTCCCCTACATGCGCACGTTCCTTATTATAATAGTAATATTATTTGTTTCCTATGCCAAAGCACAGGAGAAACCTATTATTGACATTTTACTACCTCTTGAAAGGATGACTAATGAATATGACATCATTAGTACTCGTCAGATAGAAAAAAGCACAACCTTTGCAATAGGCAATATAAACAGATTGGACACTTATCTTTCGCAAGAAGAATATAATGGTACAGAGTTTCGTTTTATTTCAGACTTGTACAAAATAAGACTCGACATATGGGACCTGAATTTCACCCATGAGGGTGCCATCGACTACACGCACAATAGAGTTGACAATGCAAACACCTTGGCTGGTCATTATGATTTTGCATTCTCTATGCTGAAAGCTATAGAACACAGAAACAAATATAGTTTTCATGCAGGATTCATGACTGACCTTTATACTGGTTTTGCATATAACATGCGTAATACTGCGAATAATCCAGCACAGGGATATGCATCACTTTCTATTGGAGGAGCAATAAAAGCCCACTATGATTTATTAATCAGGCATAAAATACTTAAAATAAACTATGAAGCACGTTTGCCATTTGTCGGCATAATGTTCTCACCGGCATACGGACAGTCATATTACGAGTTATTCAACAACGGGAACTATGATAATAATATTGTGGTGACATCAATAGCCATACCGCAGTACAGGCATCAGCTATCCATAGACTATCCGATAAACAATCAGACATATATCCGTATAGGTTATCTTGGTGATTATCGTCAAAGCAAACCAAACGAGCTCAAGCAGCATACATACACCAATTCCTTCCTTATCGGGTTTGTATTAAGGAAATGAAACACATGTACAAGGAAATGAAACACCTAAGCATACTGTCCCTACTCATCCTTCAACTCTTCACATTCACTTCATGTGTGGAGGAGGAAGAATATGCAAATACCCCGACAGGAAACTTCGAGGCTCTATGGCATATAATGGATGAGCATTACTGCTTTTTCGATCTGAAGCAGAAGGAATTAGGTGTTGACTGGAATAATGTCCATGCAAGATATGCGTCACAGGTTTCGGACAAGATGACTAATGATCAGCTCTTTGAGTTCCTAAGCAATATGATCGGGGAACTGAAAGACGGACACGTGAACCTATCCGCATCATTCGACTATGGAAGAAACTGGTCATGGAAGGAAGACTATCCAACCAATTTCTCTGACACTATTCAGAGGAAATATCTTGGTACTGACTATAAGATTGCCTGCGGATTGAAATACAGAATCCTTGAAAACAACATAGGATACATCTATTGCGGAACGTTCGAAAACTCATTCGGAGCAGGAAATCTTGACGAGATTCTGCTATACCTCGCTCCATGCAATTCACTTATCATTGACGTACGAAACAATGGTGGTGGAATGATCACATCAGCCCAGACTCTTGCAGCTCGATTTACGAACGAAAATGTTCTGGTCGGATATATGCAGCACAAGACAGGCACAGCGCACAATAGTTTTTCAGAATTAAACGCACAATATCTGGAACCAGCAAAGGGAATAAGATGGCAAAAGAAGGTCTGCGTACTTACAAACCGCTCGACCTATAGTGCCGCTAACGAGTTTGTGAAATACATGAAAACTCTTGGTGCAACCATCATAGGCGACAAGACCGGAGGAGGTGCAGGAATGCCGTTCTCAAGTGAGTTGCCTAATGGATGGGGGGTGCGTTTCTCTGCCTGCCCTATGTACGACAACCAACATAACAGTACGGAATTCGGTATTGATCCAACGATAAAGGTTGACATCCAGAGCTCGGATTTCCAGAAACAAGTCGATACAATAATCGAAACTGCATTTTCAGTCAATTAAAGTCGGCTGATTCTAAAATAAAATAAGGTTTCGCAAAAAGTCCCAAAAACGTTAGCACTCCTTTGGCAAAAAAGACATTTGGATTTATTCCAATGCGATTCCCATTTCTATCTGGATATCCATTGCATTTCCCGATGTCAATTCATAGTCAAAAACGAATTCAAAGAATGGGACATTCTGCCTTCGTTCTGCCTTCGCTATGCCTTCGTTCTACCTTCGCTTCCAACAATAATGGAGAAACGACATTATAACCAAGGCATAACGACAGAAAAAAGTATGACAAACATGATACTTTGGAACAACTATAATACCCTACTTTTTTTAACATTACGGGAAAAGCGATTTAAAGATGTCCTGCATAGACAATTTTGACGATTATTTACCACTAAATACGCGCATATATATTAACAGAATAATTGCAAAACACGCATAATTTGTTAATAAAAGTTAAACACGAGAATATTTTGGTCAAATTACTTGTAGGAAATCAATTTATTTTATTACCTTTGCCACAGATATGATAAATATAGTATAAGTAGATGTATAATCGATAAGTAAATACTATTGTTGCGTCTGTGGCGAAATTGGTAGACGCGCTAGACTTAGGATCTAGTGTCTTACGATGTGCAGGTTCGAGTCCTGTCAGACGCACTAACAGAGTATAAAGAGTATAATTGAATAAAAGTACTAACATAATCAATAGAAAAGACATGAAAAAGTTTTTATTTATTGCTGTTCTGTGTCTGTCAGCAGTATTATCTGTAAACGCACAGGTAGAGTTCAAGTTAACATCAGATGGAACATTCCATATGAGGGACGGTCGAAACTTCGCAGTTGTACCTTTCGACAAGAAGACTGCGCACGAAATTTATACAGCACTCTTCACAAACGCATCTGAGGTGTTTAGAGACCCTAAGCAGAAGGTCATCATTACAATTGATGGTGCTTCTATTAATATTCGTGCATACGACCCTAAGTTGACTTACGCAAAGGAAGGTGAGTATCTTGGAACTTACTACAACCTTAACTTCGAGGTAAAGGACGGTAAGGTAAAGGTTGACGCTCCTATCGTGGACGAGAACCTTACAAGATCTAAGGATGGTGTACGTGACAAGGACTTCTCTAAGCTTGTTCGTTCATGGTATCAGGAGGCTACTCTCCAGGCTAGGTATGCCGATCAGGCTGCTTATACCGAGCAGGAGTTCAATGCAATCATCAATGGTATCCTCACTGGTAACTACATGATTGACAGCTCTGATAACTGGTAATCGAGTTCTAACTTTAGACATAATAAAGTTGTCAACCGCAAGGTTGGCAACTTTTTTTTATGCTTTAACGTAAAAAATGCGAAAGTAAACAAGTATTCTCATTTTTTTTCAGTAAATTTGCAGTCATAAATCTATAAATAATGAATAACAGCAACTTAACCGAGAAATGGAGCGAGAACGTAATCATCGTAGATGGTGACTACGTTGATTCTGTTGCTTTCAACCTCATAGTAAACTTTGAGCGAATGATAGGCCGTCATATACCAGAGGCAGACCTTGCCCACTGGCTTGACTGCATAGCCCTCGACGGAGGAGTTAAGGGAGAATCAGAAACTTCGGTCATCTTCATTCACGACAAAGAGAAGGAAGCAATGAAGAACTTCCGTCCTTCACAATATGAGGAAGATATGAACGGCAAGGCTTTTCGCGACAATCTTGGAGAGTTCACCATGAGCAGCTTCCCTGTGGAGAAGGTTGTCAGCAAGGATGACTTCATCATTGACATTGTAAAGACAGCATCCAACCACAAGGACGTGAAGCGCGTTATGATTATTGCCGACTGCGATGACGGCACTATGGTGGATTATCTCCGACATGCCCTAAAGGATGTTGACGACGAGAAGAGAATTACCGTATTCGGTATGCAACCGCTTGCGGGAGGCAACTTCAGACAAGAGATACTCGGCTACTCGTTGATGTCAGCACTCGGTATCAAGAGCGAAGAAATTAAGGCCAATTGAAAATTAAAAATTGAAAGTTGAAATTAAGAATTGAAAATTATAAATAAAAAAGATATGAACGGAAGAGTTTTAGTAATCGGTGCCGGTGGCGTTGCTACCGTAGCTATCGTGAAGATGGCAATGAATAGTGACATCTTCAAGGAGATTAAGATCGCAAGCCGCACAAAGGCAAAGTGTGATAACATCGTGAAGTACATCAACGAGAAGTTGCCAAACTGCAAGGCTGTTCTCTCAACAGCAAAGGTTGATGCTGACGATGTAGAGCAGTTGAAGGCTCTCATGAGCGACTATAAGCCAGAGATTGTTGTAAACCTCGCTTTGCCTTATCAGGACCTCACTATCATGGACGCATGTCTTGCTTGTGGCTGTAACTATCTTGATACAGCCAACTACGAGCCAAAGGACGAGGCACACTTCGAGTACTCTTGGCAGTGGGCTTACCGCGAGCGTTTCGAGAAGGCAGGTCTCTGTGCTATCCTCGGTTGCGGTTTCGACCCAGGCGTTACAAGCATCTACACAGCATACGCAGCAAAGCATCACTTTGACGAGATTCAGTATCTCGACATCGTTGACTGTAATGCCGGCAATCACCATAAGGCATTCGCTACGAACTTTAATCCTGAGATCAATATCCGCGAGATTACCCAAAAGGGCTTGTATTACGAGAACGGCAAGTACATCGAGACTGAGCCAATGGAGATTCACAAGCCTCTCACCTACCCTAACATCGGTCCTCGCGAGTCATACCTCCTCCACCATGAGGAGATAGAATCTCTCGTTATAAACTACCCAACAATCAAGCGTGCCCGTTTCTGGATGACATTCGGTCAGCAGTACCTAACATATCTCGACGTTATCCAGAACATCGGTATGTCACGTATCGACGAGGTTGAGTATGAGGCTCCAAAGGCAGACGGCACAGGCGTTGAGAAGGTAAAGATCGTTCCTCTTCAGTTCCTCAAGGCAGTTCTTCCAAACCCACAGGAGCTTGGTGAGAACTACGAGGGCGAGACATCTATCGGTTGCCGTATCCGCGGTCTGAAGGATGGTAAGGAGCAGACATACTACGTCTATAACAACTGCAAGCATCAGGATGCTTATATGGAAACAGGCATGCAAGGCGTAAGCTATACAACAGGTGTTCCTGCCATGATAGGTGCAATGATGTTCCTCAAGGGAATCTGGTCAAAGCCAGGCGTTCACAACGTTGAGGAGTTTGATCCAGATCCATTCATGGAGCAGCTTAACACCCAGGGCCTCCCTTGGCATGAGATCTTTAATGAGGATCTTGAACTTGATTAAAAGGCCCCTCCCATCCCCCCGAGGGGGGAGCTTTTAAATAGTATTAGTAATATAAGACTCCCCCTTGGGGGAACCGACATTAAATTGTAAATAATATGGCAAAGAAAGAAAAAGACGAGAAGCCTCTCGATGCAAAAGAGGCAAAGCTGAAGGCATTGCAGGCAGCACTCGGCAAGATAGAGAAAGACTTCGGTAAGGGAAGTATAATGAGACTCGGCGACGATAAGGTGGAGAAGGTGGAAGTCATTCCTACAGGTTCTATCGGTCTTGACATCGCCCTCGGTGTTGGTGGCTATCCAAAAGGCCGTATCATCGAGATTTACGGTCCTGAGTCATCTGGAAAGACAACCCTCGCTATCCACGCTATCGCAGAAGCTCAAAAGGCTGGCGGTATCGCAGCAATCATTGATGCAGAGCACGCTTTCGACCGTTTCTATGCAGAGGCTCTCGGTGTGGATGTAGAAAACCTTTTGATCTCACAGCCTGACAATGGTGAGCAGGCACTCGAGATTGCAGACCAACTCATTTCAAGTGCTGCCGTTGACCTCGTTGTCATCGACTCTGTAGCAGCCCTTACTCCAAAGGCTGAAATCGAGGGAACAATGGGTGACAATAAGGTAGGTCTTCAGGCACGTCTTATGTCACAGGCTTTGCGTAAGCTCACATCAACGATATCAAAGACAAATACAACCTGTATCTTCATCAACCAGTTGCGCGAGAAGATTGGTATCTCATTCGGTAATCCTGAGACCACAACAGGCGGTAACGCCCTGAAGTTCTACGCTTCTGTACGTATCGATATCCGTAAGGCTGCAGCCATCAAGGATGGTGACACACAGCTTGGTAACCTTACCAGAGTTAAGGTTGTTAAGAATAAGGTTGCTCCTCCTTTCAGAAAGTGCGAGTTTGATATCATGTACGGACAGGGTATTTCTAAGGTCGGTGAGATTCTCGACTTCGCAATAGAGTACGACATCATCCAGAAGAGCGGTTCATGGCTATCATACGACGGTGCAAAGATTGCTCAAGGACGTGACAAGGGTATTGCCATCCTCAAGGACAACCCAGAGCTTGCAGAGGAAATCGAGGCAAAGGTTCGTAAAGTTCTCGCAGAGAACAATGGACAGATGCCAGAGAAGAGTTCTTCAAAGGCGGATACCGTTGTAGAAGAGGCTGAGTAAAGTTTTTTATAACGCACCTTTGGTGCTATAACTGACAATAATTACCAATCTTACCAATCTTGTTCCAATAAAATGACATTATATATTTATGGCTAAAGATTGGTAAGATTGGTAATTTTTGTCAGTTAAAAGCAGTTTACTGCTTACATTAAAATCACGAACTAAATTCCCACTTTATCCCCACATATGACAAACATAAGACACATTATCCTCTGTTCATCCCTCCTCATGCTTAACGGCATGACAGCAATGGCTCAGGGAGATGGCGGCATTTCCCCTGAGATGCTTGCCAAGATTCAGCAGACACGTCCGCAAGGCAATGCGGAGAAGGCTCTTGTCAATGCTATGGCGACAATGAACATCAACGACCTTGCAAAGAATGCAGCCAAGCAGGGAAAGATTGATACTAAGTTCAGCATCGAGACACCAAAGCAGAATATCCATAACCAGAAGTCATCTGGCCGTTGCTGGATGTTCTCAAGTATGAACGTACTCCGTTCTCGCTTTGCACTTGAGCACAAGGACACGCTCGCCGTGGAGTATTCACAAGACTATCTGTTCTTCTATGACCAGTTAGAAAAGGCTAATCTCTTCCTGCAAGGCGTTATCGAGACAGCATCAAAGCCTATGGACGATTCCGATGTGAAGTTCTTCTTCCGCTCTCCACTCAGCGACGGCGGTACGTTCTGCGGAATAATAGATCTGACAAAGAAATACGGTCTTGTACCAAAGTCTGTACGTCCAGAGACCTATCAGGCAGAGAATACCCGCCTGATGTCAAATATCATCGAGACAAAGCTGCGCGAATACGGTCTTGAACTGCGTTCTATGGTTGCTGCCAAGAAAAAGGCAACAGCCATAAACAGTCGTAAGACAGAGATGCTCGCAGAGGTATATCGAATCCTCTCCATGACTCTTGGCGAACCTGTCAAGGAGTTCAAATACGCTCACCGCGACAAGAGCGGTAACATCAAGGGCGAGGAGAAGACATACACCCCTATGGAGTTCTACAAGGAGACCGTTAAAGAGCCGATAGAAGACACCTTCATCATGCTCATGAACGACCCACGACATCCTTATTATAAGGTGTATGAGGTGGAATACGACCGCCACACATACGACGGCCATAACTGGCGATATATTAACCTCCCTATTGAGGATATTGAGTCTATCGCCATTGCATCCCTGAAGGACGGCCGAAAGATGTACAGCTCGTATGATCTCCCTCAGATGGACAGGAGCCGCGGATATATGGATCTCAACCTCTGGGACTACTCTACCCTCTTCGGTTTACAGTTCCCAATGACAAAGGCAGAACGCATCTCCACATTCGAGAGTATGTCGGCACACGCCATGACCTTGACTGCCGTTGACCTCGACAAAGACGGCAAGCCAAAGAAATGGAAGGTAGAGAACAGTTGGGGAGAAAGCAACGGTCAGCAAGGCTGTGCGATAATGACCGAGGACTGGTTCAAGGAGTATATGTTCCGCCTCGTCGTTGACAAGAAATACGTTCCAGAGAACATTCTCAAGATAAAGGACGAGAAGCCGACTATGATTCCGTATGACGATCCGTTGTTTCAGGACGAAAAATAGAAGCCTAACCAAGCCATCCCAAAAGGAAGGATGTTTTTTATACATTCAATCGCAAAAATGACGAGCGCTTATTACTATCAAAAATCATTCCTTTTTGGGAAGGCTTGGTTAGTCAAAATTTACTATAAAACCACCTTCTTAGTTCCTCTTATGTTGCTCTTATGCTGCTCTTATGTAGCTCTTATTCCGGAAAAGAGCAAAAAGGATATCAGAAACGGCTTCCTCGGAGAGTCACAGTCACAATAAAAAACATCATATCAATACTTGCTTTAGCACATCAAACTTCGCATACCGACGTACTCACGCAAAAGTTAAGTATCGACAAAGAAAAAAGTGAATACTTTTTAAATCTTTTTACCATGATTATACGTCTATACTTATAGAGACATAAATAAAGTCAAACCAACAACATAAAACTCTTCAATCTATGAGACGACTAATAACAATATCATTTCTCTTGTTCATTGCACTATGCGGATGGGCTAATGGAACTGTATCTGCAAAGGATTCCATTTGCATTATCGAAGGAACTGTAAAGAACCTTCCTGATGGCTGTGATGTTATTCTATACGGCTCTGCCGGCAAGTATAGTGGCAATCAGAAGACAATCACACAGATAAAGAAGGGTAAATTCCACTTTGAGAAAAAAGTGAAAGGTGATGAAAAATACGAGGTGTTTCTCTTTCCTTGCATAGAATCTCTCACTTTGTTTGTATCTCCAGGAACAAAGACTATAATCACAGGTAATGGTACACATCCGTCCACTTGGAATGCAAAGAGCGATAATCTTTTGCAAAAGGAATGGAATGCCCTTCAGAAACTTGAAAGGGATAGTATTCCCGAATACCTTTCCACACAGCTTAGGCTTAACGATATTGAGGCTGAACTATATGGAAATCCAAAAGAGAGTAAGAAGGAAAATCTCCTGAAGGAAAAGGACGAACTCATAAAGAAGAAGGATGAATTGTCAGCAAGATATGTGGAGGTGATGTGCAACTTCATTAAGGGAAGCACATACAGCGACGTATTAGAAAGCAAGCTAAGAAACATAGCCGAGAGAACTATTTTTGTAGAGAAAAAGGAAAAGCTATGGGAAGAGCCTTTCTCTAATATCCTACGCGAATTTCTGGAAAAAGCGCCACAAGAGTGCTTGCAAAGTCCGAATATCGTTTATGCCAAGAAACTTATTGGTATGCCAAAGGATCATTTTCCTACGAAGCCTGGATCTCAGTCAGTTAAAACCCTTGTTGCCCCAGCAAATGGAAATGGCTGGTGTACTTTCTATGATGCGGAAAAAAGCTATGAGGCGGATGACCTTGCTGAAATATATGTCATCAAGAGAAAGGAAACAGATGGGACTTATGAACTCACAGACAAGACAGAAAATATAATACCTGCCGGTGTACCTGTAATATTACATCTTGGAAGATCAATGGAAGATGGGACAAACTATTCTTTCCTGAAAGAGGTGAACAGCAACAACACACCTGATGATTTCAGAGAATGGAATTTTCTTGATATGACATCAGTTGGAGAGAAAGTCATGGGATGGCGTATTGGCTTCTCTTCTGACGAGAACAAGGTGGCATTATATCCTTGGGAAACTGACGATGCAGAGGCTGGTGTTATATATTTCAGGAAGCTTAATAGCTATATTCCAGGATTTGCCGTCACAAATACACTCAGCAAATGGGATGTTGATAATAAGAAAAGAATTGGAAGTACACAATGCTTCTCTCGAAACCTGCAACAAAAGCCTTTGACATCCAAAGGAGAAATTTCCTATTGCATTAATGCTGATTTCAGTAACAATGCAATCAAGACTTATGCATTGCGTGGAACTACCGTTGAAATAGATTCTACGGATATAGAAAGGTTTCCTGAATTTTTAATGGGAGACAAACTCATAGTAGCGAATGCTTACGGGCGACGGAATTATCATGTAGGTTTATGGAAAAACAACAGATTAGAAAAGACTGAACTTTTATTTACTGTCGGAGATGGCCCAAACGACTATAGACGTTTGAAATTTGCCAAGGGAAATAACAATTCATTACTTGCTTTAAATGGAGGATTCTTCCCCCCCTTCTCTATGACTGTAATCCCTGACGTTAAAAGCATAGAAGATCTTAAAGACACGTCAAGATGGAAAAAATATGATCTTAAAGACATGAAGGAACTTTTCATTCAAGGCTCCCAGTATTGTTCCTTGTCAGATTCAACAATATTGGTAAGTGGTACTACAAAAGAATATTTTGGGCATATTCTATCAATTATTGACTATAAGAACCACAAATGTATCCCATTAGATTTCTGGCCGGATGACGGTATGGAAATTGACAGTTTGGTCAAATGCAGGGTTTATACAGGTAATAGTGTAGTACGCGGAAATGGCAAAGGCCGTTATCTGTTTCATCTTTATGAATGGAGATATTCCTTTATATTCACAATTGACGGAAACAAAGTGAATGTAGTGAAAGAACTATACACTAAATATCCAGAATATTCAACCAAGAATAACATGGATCCTATATGGGTAAAATTTCCAGAAAGGGTAACAAGTGCCGTTAACGATAAATACGTGTTTATATTGCCTATTGATTCAGACAAAGAAGGAAAGAAATTAAGTTCTGAAGAATATTATCGCACTGGCCAAACACTTAACGGAAATACAGTTGAGATGTATGACTGGAATGGAAATCTGCTTAGGAAGTTAAAACTGGACAACTTCGGTCATTCTCTTATGCTTTCAGATGACGGCAACACTCTATATTTGTCAAATGATGACTACTGGGATGATCTTGATCCCCAAATCTGGAGTTATGATATCAGCAACCTTGACGCTCTGCCTGTTGTTGATGATTCGAAAGAATTTACAGCCTCTGTCCCCCTGTCCACACAGGGAATAATTATCGAGACTCCGAAAAGACTCCAAGGTGTTGTAGAAGAAGGTGACATGATGGCTGATTTCGTACTTTATGACTATGATGACAAGCCTCACCACCTTAATGAGTTCCTTGGCAAAGGCAAATACACCATCCTTGAGTTTAGTTCCCTTGGTTGCGGACCATGCCAGAAGGCAAAACCAGCCCTTGAAGAGTTCTACAAAGAGAACAAGGATAAGTTTGAGATGATAACAATTTCAGCCGACAGGGAGAAAGCGTGGAAGAAAAAGCCATTGGGTGAGGTAAGTTGGCATGAGTGGAACGACCATGCCTTGGCCGAAGAGATAATGAAAAAGTACCATGTTACAGGTGTTCCTACCTTTATCATCATAAATCCAGATGGCAAGGTGGAAAAGAAGTGCCTTAATCTCTTTAATTTCTTTGAGGCATTAAAGAATTACATTCCAGCCGAGAAACTGGAGGAATACATGAAGAAAATGGAGTAAAAACTAAACCGAGCCTTCCATTTTGGGAGGCTCGGTTTAGCTTTATATTATGAGAAGATGATGGTCTTGTTATGATATGTGAGAATCTTCCTTTCGATATGCTTCTTAACTGCGCGTGAGAGGACAATCTTCTCGAGGTCCTTACCCTTGAGAACAAGAGTCTCAGGAGTGTCCTTATGAGTGATGCGTACAACATCCTGCTCAATGATAGGACCTGCATCAAGCTCAGAAGTAACGTAGTGGCTTGTAGCACCGATGATTTTCACACCACGCTGATAAGCCTGGTGATAAGGCTTTGCACCAATGAATGCAGGGAGGAATGAGTGATGGATATTGATAATCTTATGAGGATAACGCTTAATCATATCCTCTGAGATAATCTGCATATAGCGGGCAAGTACGATGAATGAGATACGCTCTTTCTTCAGAAGCTCCATTTCTGCCTTCTCCACCTCCTGCTTGTTTGACCAGTCCTTCTTGATAGACCATACATAGTAAGGAATGCCAAACTGATCTGCCACGTAGCGAAGATCCTCGTGGTTGCTGACGATACATGGAATCTCAACATCAAGTTCACCAGCCTTATAACGTGCAAGAAGATCGTAGAGGCAATGGCTCATCTTACTTACGAACAGAGCCATGCGAGGCTTCACATAGTTGAAGTAAATATCGAACTCCATCTCATATCGTGAACCGTACAATGTCTCAATATACTCCTCTATCTTCTCAGAAGGAATGGAGAACTCTGCAAGCTCCCACTCCACACGCATGAAGAAACGGCCGTCAACCTTATCCACATACTGATCAAGGTAAACGATGTTACCATGATTGTCGGTAATGAACTTAGTGATATCTGTGATAATACCCAGCTGATCCGGGCAATGTAGCAATAATATAGCAGTCTGTTGCATTTCCACTATTATACGATTTTTGTAATTTGTCGAAAGTCTAAGGTCAAAGGTCAAAAGTCGAAATTCAAAAGTCAAAGGTCTCTAACCTCTAACCCTTAGACCTTAGTCCTTAGCCCTTAGCCCATTTTAGATGCAAAAGTACAAATTTTTCAGCAAAACTGCAAGTTTTAGTTATTATATATCTCATTTTTCAAAGTTTTTTCATAACTTTGCACTCATAAATTAGAAATGTGCGCCAACCTTTGGGGCTGACACGCACTATTTATTTTGTGCGAGGATGCTTTGCACGTTGTACCGATAAATCCGAATTAGCTGAACGCAAAGACGCGAAGACACGGAGTTTTATCATCTTTACTATTCTGCTTCTTAGCGTTTAAAATTCTACTGTAAATACTAAAACCACTTTTAATGGATATGAAAAAATTATACTTATTTATGCTTACAGCCGGACTTTCCGTCTCTGCTGTAGCACAGCAAAAATTTGAGTTGGGTAAGCCCAATAACGACAACTACCGATACTTGGACAAGTATCAAGCCCTCAAGGAGTATATCGACCGCTCCAAATATCCAAACTTCAAACTCGGTGTTGGAACTACCGTAAACGACTATCTCAACAACTCATTGGTCAGGGATCTGACAAACAAGAACTTCAACGAGACTGTTGCAGGTAATGCCATGAAAATGGCAAGTTGTGTGGACGGCAATGGAAATATGAACTTCACCACGGTGAAGAACTATGTGAAGAAAGCTACGGAAGCCGGACTCAGCGTCTATGGCCATACCCTCGCATGGCATTCACAGCAGCCTAACGGCTGGCTCAGAAAACTCCTTGCCGACAAGCCTGCTCCAGAGCTTACCGACGGTGATGTGGAAGTTAAATCAATTGCAGCAAGCAAGGATTTCCGCACTCAGCAGAACGTTGGTTGGAAAGCAACAGAATCTGACTTTGGATACAAGCTCTCATTTGATGCTACTAATGGTTTGAAAGTAAATTCAACAACAAAGTACTCGTATCAGGTGCAGTTCGTCGGAATGTCTGACATCATTCTTCAGAAAGGCAAGAGCTACAAGGTAACCTTTACCGTAAAGGGTTCTGAAAACGGCAAGTTAAATGGCCGCCTCGGAGACTGGTCGGTAAACGGCCCTAACTTCAGCGTTCCATTCACCAATGAGTGGCAGGATGTGGAATTAAACCTCACACCTCAGTTGGAGAGCAGTTTCATGCTTTTGCAAGTTCCTAACTATATAGGTGACGTCTATATCAAGAGCATCAAATTTGAGACAACAACCAAGGGAAAGACCACAACCGAGGAGCGCCGTTGCCTCAAGGCTCATGCCACAGAAAAGCAAAAAGATGCTTGGGACAATCAGATGTGGCTCGTTCCTGGCTCATTCACTTCTGGTGCAAGCTATGTGTTCACGGCAGATGTTCGTGCCGACAAGCCTGCATACGCTTCTACACAGATTCACACAACCCCAGGCTCATACGTTGGCGATGGCATAGGAAGTATCAATTTCTCTACCGACTGGAAAACCATTACCCTTAGCGGAAAGTTCGGCAACTCAGGACAGAGCATTGCCCTCAACCTCAGCGAACTGGCTGACGATAACAACTACTATTTCGACAACGTGAGTCTGAAGATTAACGGTGTTGAGAAAATCAAGAACGGTGATTTCGAGGGTACTGAAGTAAGTTCATTCCAAGTAAAGGAAAATGGTGGAGCAGCAAAAGATCCTACTATCTGCATAAATCCTTCATACGTATATATTCCAAGCACCACCCCACTCACACAGCAGGAGCGTCACGACACCCTCGTCTATGCTATGGACAAGTGGATAAAGGGCATGATGGAGGCTTGTGACGGAAAAGTAAAGGCATGGGACCTTGTAAACGAGGCTATCTCTGGCGGAGGTAACGACGGCCAGGGCAACTATACCCTTCAGCACTCTGAGGGCTATAACCCTAACGGCACATGGGATGTAGGTGGCGATGCCTTCTACTGGCAAGACTTTATGGGCGACCTCGAATACGTTCGTCAGGCTTGTCGTCTTGCTCGCAAGTATGGTCCGGAGGATGTCAAACTCTTCATCAACGACTACAACCTCGAATCCGATTGGGATAGCAACAAGAAGCTCAAGTCACTCATCAACTGGATAAAGAAATGGGAGGCAGACGGTGTTACCAAGATTGACGGCATCGGCACACAGATGCACATCTCTTACTACGAGAACAGCGGCACCCTGAACAGCAAGAAGAAAGCCATTACCAATATGTTCAAGCTCATGGCAGAAACAGGCAAGTGGGTTCGCGTCAGCGAGATGGATATGGGTTACGTAAACGCAAGTGGCAAAGACGTACCAACCAGCCAGATGACCGAGACACAGCACAAGAACATGGCAGATTTCTACGAGTGGATTATCAAGGAATACTTCAGTCTCGTACCTCCAGAGCAGCAATGGGGTATCTGCCAATGGTGTGGCACAGACTCACCATCAAACAGCGGATGGCGTGCCAACACACCAGTAGGTATCTGGGATCTCAACTACTACCGCAAGCACGTGTATGCAGGCTTTGTTCGCGGACTTAACGGAGGTGAGCCTACAGGTATTGACAGCATTGAGGCTGACAAGAAGGTTGACACCTCTAAGGGCATCTACAACCTCAACGGTATGCGTATGCCAACAACCTCTCTCGACGAGCTCCCTTCAGGCCTCTACATTGTAAATGGAAAGAAGGTTGTGAAGTAAAAAGACCCTCGAAAGAGTAAAGTAGAAAGTGTAAAGAGTAAAGTGTAAAGTATAAAGAATAAAGTTAGGGGATGTGTCAGAATTGGCACATCCCCTTGTTATATCTTCAAGTTCACCTATTTCCTTTCGCTCTGTTATGCGTCTTACAAAGCATTTCGCAGTTTTCTATCGTTGTCTCACCTCCACGACTCCATGCCGTAACGTGGTCAGCATCCATTTCCGATAACTTCCAGATGCGCGTCCTGTTTGAATTATTGCCAACAGCACACAATGGACAGTTGCTGTGCCCATTGGCCTCTGCTTCATCTGTCTGCTCCTTATACTTTCTCTTCTTTGTGTGCTCGTCGAATATTCTGACATTCAGCAATGTCTTATCCTCTTCCCTGCCAAGAACATATTCAAACACGCCTTTCTTGTTCTTTACATATTCATCATCAAGCAGTTCTTCTATCCGTTCACGCACATTCTGAGTATTGTAAGGCTCACTATGATACTTCTCATACAATTCTCCCCATGCCAAGCCTTTCATTCCGTCGTATGGAGCTCCGAATACTCCCTTTGCCCAATCAATCACAGAATCGAAATAACTTTGAAGTTCCGAGATATTATCGTCATAACGATGTTGTGCCATATAGGCATCTACTTTGTCCTTGCCTTTGGCTACCCATGCCAATGCCTCAGCCAAAATTTCCTGACGTTTTGGATTTCCATTAACGTAACATTGCCATTTCTGCATCTGAGGATTGTTACTGTTGCTATACACCTTCTTTGCATTAGTAACAAACGATCCTGAATAGATAGCGTTAAGCAATTCCTGTTCTTTTAGTGGCTCTCCGGCTATGTTTATGGTCTTAAACCAAGACTTAATTTCATGTTCCTCACCCTCACAAATATAAATTGTGAGAGGAGTATTCAATATTCGTTCTTGTTTTGAAGAAGCAAGGCTTGTGAAAATCTGCTCATTACCATTCTCATCCTTGATAGTAAATTTAGAAGTAAGAAATCGACCAAGCGAAGTTATACGTTGCTGACCGTCAAGAATTTCATACTTATCCTCTGCTGTTTTCACGAAATATATCAAGCCAAGCGGATATTTCTTCAAAACACTATCTATTACAGGAGCTTCCTTGTTTTGCTCAAAATAGATGTAATTACGCTGATACTCTGGCTGAATAACGAGCCTACCGCCCCAGCCATGCAATCCCTTACCCTCATTGGTATCATAGACGAAACCCTCGCAAATATCTCTAACGGTAAGGTCCGTTCTTAGTGTTGTTTCCATAGTTATTGCTTTTTACGGATTAGAATTCTTTGATATACTTTTTCATATCTGCCATTAATTACAAGAACTCCACTTGCATTTAGGTCGTAAGTTCCTTTTTTCCCAAATTTTGCGAAATAAGCATTTTTACACTCTTCACTTGTATATTTTTTAGTCTTGAGAGAGTATAAATCCTCATTTTCGCACATTCCTAAAATATCAAACTGTTCGGGACAATATTTATTTAGAAAACTGACTGGTACCCCCATTATTCCCTCATAGTCAATAGGAATAGCATCTGAGAAAGGAACTTCTATTGCATCATAGTTATCATAGTGATAATATTCTTTTCCTTTTACTTCCTTATGTTTAGAATACATTATATTTTCTTCCATAGTCATAAGGTCAAGAGGATGATGACGTTTGCCATGCTCAAGATTTGTAAACCAACAACAATTTCTAAATTTCACAAGATGGGTATTCTCATCAAATACTCCTTCTGCATATTCTCTCTTTGAATAGCCAGGAATACCAAAATATGCATTACCACCAGAGAAACCATTGCCTAACCATAACAGATCGTCTTTAATAAGAGGAAATATTTCCTTATATGTTATAGCATTCATACTACCTATTAAAACAAACTTCTTATCACCCTCCATTATCCATGTCATAAACTCCCTAAACAGAGAGAAAGGAGGATTAGTAATGATAATATCTGCTTCATCTCTCAAAGCACAGACTTCGTGTGAACGGAAGTCGCCATCTCCTTCAAGGTATTCCCATTGAAGGTCGTCGATGTTTATTCTGCCATTACCATCCACATCCCTGTCAAGCACGAAAATCTTTCCGTGCGTCTTGCTTTTGTCCGCATTAAAATTAGGATTACTGGTTTCAAAAAGTGTTGGTTGCCAAGCCTTTATCTTCTTCGATTCTGGAGCGTATGAGGTGGATATAAGTTTCTTTATTCCATAGTTCTCAAAGTTCAAGGCAAAGAACTTAGTGAAATTACTCCATTCCGGATCATCACAAGGAAGCAGAATAGTCTTATCTCGGAACACATCAGGATTGTATTCCACATACGCATTCATCTCTTGCTGAATGTCGCTATACTGAGTATAAAACTCATCATTCTTTCCTGCTTTCGCTTTTCCAAGGTTAGTATTAGCCATAATTATGATAGATTTATGAGAGCATCAATCTATCATCTGGCTACGATTATTAAAGACATAAAAAGGGGGTGTGAACCCTTCTTATTGGTCTTCCGAGGCAAAGCGTAGGAATATCTGAACCTCCGACTTAATATAAGAATGCCCACACCCATAGAGGGTGAAGACATTGTACTATATTCATTAAGTCAGTAGGCTCCCACGCATACATACGGAGAAGCCAACCATTATTGGTGTGGTGTTTATTCAGATATAAAGTTTCCTACGCTTTTTCTGGAAGACCACAATAATAGTCAATGCTTTATTATTTTCAATATGTCGTGTATCGTTTCATCACATAGGATTCACGATACAAGTGCAAAAGTAATCATTATTCTTGATAACTCCAAATTTCTTTATGATTATTTCTTGTTCTCTCTCAAAAGGCTAATCATAGGTCAGATTTTTGTTACTCTATGATATGAAAAGATTATCCGCAATCTTCCGATAGACAGCCTGAAAGGCTAACAAGCACTTAGCCTAGGGCACCGCCCTAGGGAAATTGGAGGGATTACTAACGCCCTGTAAGGGCAAAAGCCCTAAAATAATGAGGTAATGCTTTTGCCCTTACAGGGCGAAATTATCGATATCTATATACCTAGGGCGATGCCCTAGGCTAAGTGCTTGCTGGCCTTTCAGGCCGCATTTTAACTTTAGCTGCCCCTTCCACGTTCTGATAACTATTTGGTAAATACGGATAATCATAAAACGAAAAATCCACCATACGAATAGCGATATTGCTAATGTATGGTGGATTTATTGTAGTTCCCTTGTAAGTCCGATGCAAGTCCGTTGTAAGTCCCATGTAACTCTTATGTAGCTCTTATGTAGCTCTTATGTAACTCTTATGTAACTCTTATTCACCTCCCATGATCCTATAGTTCAGGAACGGAGGAGAAGCGGATTAGAAGCGAAGGAATAGCGGAGGACAAGCGAAGGAAAAACCACCCTTGAATTGTATCACTCACTTTCACAGAAAGAAAAACTGTCTTTTTCTGAGTATGATTTTTTTCTACAAGTTATAAGCGCACCTTTGGTGCTTGAACTGACAACAATTACCAATCTTACCAATCTTCATCCAATAAGAAATGAGTATTTATGGAAAAAGATTGCGCAGATTGGTAATTATTGTCAGTTAAAAGCAGCTTGCTGCTATACCTTCTAATTTCGTCAGATTCGTGTTAATCTTAATCTCTTAATTTATTAATTTCTTTTGAGGAGATTCAGCTTAACCTTTGGAGCGAGGGCGTTGTTAGTCTTCTCGGTATATTCCGTAAGCTTCAACTGGACGGTACCACGGATATCCGCGATGTTGGCTCCTACCATGAAGTTATAGTTTCCGGCATCAGCAATCCAACGGCTGTTAGCCTCATCAAAGCTTGCGAGGTCACGCAGAGCCATAGTCATCTGCAAGGTCTGTGACTCGCCAGGCTGAAGGAGATTTGTCTTGCCAAATGCCTTGAGTTCCTTCTCAGGCTTCTCAATTGAACCGTTAGGAGCAGCAACATAAACCTGTGCAACTTCCTTACCGGCAACCTTACCGGTATTCTTCACACTAACGCTGACAGTAATCTTGTCGCCCACCTTCTTGACAGTAGGCTTGCCAAACTCGAATGTGGTATAGCTCAAGCCATAGCCGAATGGATAGGCTACATCCTTGTTCCATGTGTCGAAATAGCGATAGCCAACCCATATATCCTCGTCGTGGTTGGTGAAATCACGTCCAGGAACACCTGCATCACTATAATTCTGTATTGCCTCATAGCTGAAGAGCGGCATATCCTGTGGGAAGTTCTTTGTAGAAGGATGGTCGGTTGCGAAGATAGGCCAAGTCATAGTGAGACGGCCAGAAGGACAAACCTTACCTGTGAGGATGTCAACAACATTATTACCACCCTCTTCACCAGGCTGCCATGCCACGAGGATGGCATCAGGGATATTACTCCAAGAAGCAGTCTCGATAACGCTACCAGAATTGATTACCACGATGACAGGCTTGCCAGCAGCATGATACTGAGAGCAAACGCTCTGGAGCATTTTCTTCTCAAGGTCTGTGAGAGAGAACTCACCTTCGATGCTACGGTCAACGCCCTCGCCTGCCTGACGTGAGATTGTGAAGATAGCAGCATCAGAATTGGCTACCTGACGAGATATGCAGAGGTCGCTAATCTCGACCTCAGGCACTTTCTGGTCACCCATATATGGAGCCTCAAACCAACGGTCAGCAGGACGGTCAGCCTCAAACTTCAGCTTAGCAAAGGCATTATACTTCTGATAGAGTTCCGTAAGGTCGGCAGTAGTCTCGATACCTACATTCTTCAAGCCTCCCACAAGGTCGATGATATAAGGAGTATGAACGCAACCAGAACCCACGCCACCAGAAAGGAAGTTGTAGGAGCCAGTTCCGAAGAGCGCCACCTTCTTGATATTGTGCATAGGAAGGGTGTTGTTGGCATTCTTGAGAAGCACCATACCCTCAGCAGCAGTCTCACGGGTGATGGCAGCATGAGCCTTAAGATCGGGTGCCTCAGAAGGCTTATAGCCACGGAAATGAGGAGTCTTAACGATATATTCCAACATTCTGCGGATGCACTTATCCACATCCTCCATCTTGAGCTTTCCATTCTTCACGCCATCAACGATATCCTTAACCTGCTCAGGTGAACCCGGTTCCATAAGGTCGTTGCCCGCCATAACCTCGTCAACGGTGAAGAGACCCTGGCTCTCACGCTTTCCTAACCAGTCAGTCATGACAATTCCCTTGAAGCCCCACTCATTGCGGAGGATAGATGTGAGAAGGTCTTTGTTGGCGTTAGAGAAAACGCCATTAACCAGATTGTAGGATGACATTACCGTCCAAGGATCAGACTCACGAACAGCAATCTCAAATCCGCGAAGGTATATCTCACGGGCAGCACGCTGGCTTAGTCGCTCGTCCACACGAGTACGGCTTGTCTCCTGTGAGTTAACGGCATAGTGCTTTATGCTCACGCCCACTCCCTCACTCTGCACACCGTTGATATATGCGGCAGCTATCTTACCTGTAAGGAGCGGATCTTCACTATAATACTCGAAGTTACGTCCACAGAGAGGGTTACGGTGGATATTGACACCAGGACCGAGGATAACATCGCAGTTGTATTCCTTAGTCTCATTACCGATAGCCTTACCCACACGCTGTGCAAGGTCGGTATTCCATGTAGAGGCAAGACAAGTGCCGACAGGGAAGCCTGTGGCATAGTATGTCTTCTGAGTTCCGGGACGTGTCTGGTCAATACGAACTCCGGCAGGACCATCTGTAAGAATCGTTTCTGGAATACCAAGTCGCTCAATGGCTACTGTAGTACCGGCAGCTCCCGGTACGGTACGTGCAGCTGAACCTGCAACAGCAACAGGCGAGAAGAAATCAAAGAGTCCACCAACGAGAAGCTTTGCTTTCTCCTCAAGTGTCATTGCGGATATTACCTCATTGATATTATCCTTTGTAAGCTTAGGGGCTTGCGCCGATGCGTTAAGACTCGTAATTGTCATTAGGGTTAAGATTGATTTTTTCATAAAAAAAGGATTAAAGAAGACCCCCTATGCAGGGGGATTTAGAGGGTCGATTATAAAATCTGAAGGATTGTGTTCATCTTCCAGTTTGTCTCATTCCATTCAGAGCCGAGGGTTGAGTCCTTGAGGATTCCACCTCCGCCATAGAGGGTGGCTTTTCCGTCATGGAAATGCCCGCAACGGAGATTGACGAAGAGATTTGTCTCGTTCTCTTCATCCAACATTCCCACGACACCAGAATAATACGCCCTGTCATAGCCTTCATTCTCTCTTATGAAAGCAGCAGCCTCCTTTGCAGGCAAGCCACATACGGCAGGAGTCGGGTGAAGAGCCTTTATTAAATTGATAATTGATAATTGATAATTGATAATTGACTGTTCACCTTCATTTGGCTTTGGGGCAAGATGGAACTCTGTCTTCAGATGAACGAGTTGTCCGGCACGAGAGGTGTAAGGTCCTTCTTCCTCAAGAATACGGGCATAAGGACTGACACATTCACGGATATAGTCAGCCACGATTTCCTGTTCCTTACGGTTTTTCTGACTCCACACGATATTCTTTACAGGTACGGTATCAGGAACAGACATTGTGCCTGCAAGTGCCATTGTGCGATAGTGAGTACCGCTACCAGAGACAAGTATCTCAGGGGTACAGCCCATCCACACGCCCTCACCAGGTATCTGCGCGAGATAAATCATCATGCGAGGGTAAAGACTACAGGCACGATAGAAAGCCGCCATCAATTCCTCTTCGTTATCATCCCATTCCCATTCACTTGCACGGGAAAGTACGAGTTTGGTAAACTCCCCTTTCTGAAGGGCACTCATAAAAGCTGAAAACGCCTTGGCATAAGATGACGGATTCTGGGTGATCTGTGATAAGTGTTGGGTAGCCCCCCCAGCCCCCGAGGGGGAGAATGGGTGTTGGGTGATAGGTGTTGGCTGTTGAGTACCTTCAAACAGAAGTACATCGTGCCCTGACTCAAGGTCATAAGGAATCATTACGAAGCCTTTTCTGCCTCGTATGTCATCGATAGACTGCAGTCGTATGACTTTATCACATTCTATCCTTATCGCTTCACTTGAGTATGGTAGTCTGTATATAACCATAAGCCTAACCAAGCCTTCCCAAATGGGTAGTCCGATGTTGATAACATCGGAGTATGTGACCTGATGTTTTATAGTATTAACCCTTTATATTTTATTAGCAAAACCGATATCTTAGTATCTAGATTCTCCCTTCCCTTTGGGAAGGGCCGGGGTTAGGCTAAAACCATATTAGTAACCCTCTCCGTTGAGAGTAAACGACCATCCTCACCTCTGACTTCTACGTTCCAGATATGGGTGGTGCGCCCTATATGGATTGGTGTTGCCTTGCCTATCACCTTACCCTCCTTAGCCGACATGCCTATGTGGTTGCCGGAAACCTGAAGTCCGCAGATACGGGCGTACTCACCCACGATAGCAAGGCTTCCGGCACCTGCAAGTGTCTCTGCCATAGCAAGGGCTGCACCTCCGTGGAGGATGCCGAAATACTGTACCGTATTCTCGTTGATAGGCATCTCGCCAAGTACGGTTTCATCATCAGTTGGCAGGAACCTGATACCAAGCATATGGTTCATGGTTCCTACCAGCCGAGAGTTGAATATATCGCATTGTTCTTTTGTCATAATAAAAGACCCACCCCCAGCCCCTCCCGTAAAGGGAGGGGAGTAGTTTGTATTTATCCCTCAGAGTGGATTATAACAATTAATAATTACATTTTATGAGACACACTCCCTATAGCGAAGATTACTATTCACTCCCCTCCCTTTAAGGGAGGGGCTGGGGGTGGGTCTTATTTCATAACTTTCCTGCTTCCTGCCCCTGACACCTCGATATAGATGCCACGAGGAAGTGAGTTGAGACTCTTACCAACAAATACGCCATTGAGAGTGTAATAAGCGGTAGTTGTTGTACGCTGGTTGTTAGCCGCAACCTCTATGATACCAGTCTCGATTTCTCCAGAAATGATATCCATACCCACGAATACGTCAGATGGCTGAATAGAGTTTGCGTATGCGATTGTAGGATGTCTGAAGAGATAGTAATTGTTACCACCGTCAGGGAAACGACCTACAGTCTGATCGTATGCCATAGGACTATAATGCATGGTATCGGCAAACTCCTTCATCTGAGGATTAGCATCGAAATATGCAGAGTTGTTTGCAACAAACTCATCACTTGAACTGATCAGTACAAGAGCTTCTCCCTTATTCTCCAACTTGAAGTTTGCATGAATCTGAGACTTCGCATCACGCTTACTGCACCATACGATGAGATGACCATGAGCAGGAATGATTGCAGCCTCATCTGTTGGAGCTACAATCTGATACTTTTCAGGTTTCTTCTCATTATCGCTGATGTAAAGACCATTGACGTTGAGGTCATAATCGGTAGTGTTGTAAAGCTCTACCCAGTCATCCTTCTTGAAAAGCTCATTAACAAGCATGTCATTACCTGCGCTCACCTCGTTGATCTTGATAGGAGCATCAGCGAAATCAGGAAGTTGTTCCTTCTCAGCCTTCTCCCATACTGCGGTGAGGTTGATGGTGCCTGTTGCTGGCATCTCGTACTCCATCTTTCCAGATACGCTCTTGCCATCAGATGACTTCCAACCTACGAAACGGTATCCAGCAGGAGCTGCAGCCTTGAGAGTGATTGGTGCGAAGAGCTTGCCAGAGAACTTACCCGTAGGTACTTCCATGCCATTTACAAGGATAGAAGCGCCCTCGATATTGCTTGCAAGTGTTACGCTCTGAGCCACCTTACTGCCAAGATTCATATAAGAGCAGTTCTTCAACTGAGTAATCATGTTTGACTGACGTGATGACAATCCGTTGATAAGCTCGTTAACACTCCATGTAGGATCAACATAACCACCTGTGCTGAGATAGTCAGCCATATCATTGATAATCTTCTTTGCACGTTCAGGCTCAAATACTGATCCTGCAATAACACAATATGCATCAATGAACTTCTTGCGGAATGTCTCGTTGCTGAGCATATTCTTAAAGATGGTAACAACCTCTATCTCCTTGTACAGACGAGTGCCGTTTATGTTCTTGTTCTTAGAATAGTCAAAGCCTTTGAGTTCGTTGAAATTGAAATTCTGTTCTTTGAAGAAATCATCGAATGGCTTGTTTCTGTTCTGCGCGAAGTCAACGTCGAAGAGCACAAAGCGGAACTTACCGTCATTCTGGTCGCGATAAGCCTTCACATTATTGTGTGGCCAGTCGTCAGAACCCAGATAGAACTCTGTTGCCATATAGTTGATATACTCGTCGATATCAACAAGCTTGCAAATCTCGTTATATGAATCCTCTGAAGAAGCAGTCTTTGCAAGCTCATACCACTTGTTGAATGAATCCTTGGTACCAGCCTTCTGAACATAACCAGAATCGGCACAAATCTCAAACTGATCCATAAGGTCAGTATCTATACCGTAGTTGGCATAGGCATGATGCTTGTTGTTTGGCTCTCGCATATTGAGCACAGCATAAGACGCACCATTGATATACACATGTACTGGCTGCCATGCCTGATGCTCCAGATACAAACCGCTTGAAGCCACAATCTGCTGCATAGCAGCATCCTTGATACGGCAGCTGTTATCATTACCGCCATTACGTATCTGAAGAGTCTTATGTTTGAGATAGCTCTTACCGTTCTCAACAGCAGGGTTATCCTTCTCTGTTCCAAAGAACTGATATGCAAACGTATTGTTGAGGTCGTATGCCTTGCCTGCCTTCAGCTTGAAAGAATGAGGACTCCATGCCCTACTCCATCCACCACAGGCAGAGAGGTCGCACTCCTGAGAGATAACACACTCGTTTTGGGTTGTGATATACTCGAAGTTTACAGGACGGTCCCAGTCCATGTTACCGTTGTACTTGTCGTCCTGACCATTTCCCGGACGGCCGTAGCTAGAATACTCAAACATTCCGACCTCAGCACCAAAGAGATTATCCAGATCAGTTACGATAGAGATAATTGGGAAAGGCTCGTTGTTATTGTTCTTGATATAGGTACGTGTTACAACAGGGCTTGCAAGCATTCCATCCTGGAAAAGACGGAAACGATAGCATCCGGAATTACTTACGTAGAACTTGCCGTTTGTAGAAGTCTTGCCGTTTGTAAGGGTTGGAGTAGTACCGTCGGTTGTATAGCGGAGTGTAGCGCCCTCTGGGATAGTAACAGTTACATTAAGCGAACCTGTAAAGAGCTTTGCAGGGGTATCAACCTCCGGCTTCTTGAGTTGCTTTGTGTTGAATACCGATGTAGAGTTGCTTGCACCAGGTGTAGGAGCATCTGTAGTTCCCCATTCGCTACCACCATCCTTTGTAAGAGCGTATGACACACGACTGATAGCCTCTGGATATGTTGCCTCTGCCAAGATATTCTCACCATCAGATATGATTATCGTACCACCATCACAATCGAGCTTGTCATCAATCTGGCGATATGACTCTTTCGTGAACACCTCAAAGTGGTCGAAATTGAGAACAGCAAAGCTATGTGCAGAAAGCGGACCATAGTTATCTACCAGACGATGCTTCTTCAAGTTATTAGCATCATCAGTAACATAGAGACCGCCAAGTGCTATGCCTTTATCCGTAGGATTGTAAAGCTCCACCCATGAACCGAAGTTGGTTGAAGGGTCACGATATACATCCACGTTAGCAGCCATTATCTCATTAATCTTGATATTCTCTGGAGAAGCCTTCGCAGGAGCCTCGACAGTTACCGTACATGACGTATGCGCACCACCTTTGTCAACCGCAGTTGCATAAATAGTGGCAGTTCCCACGCTAATAGCCGTCACGTTTCCATCCTTATCCACGGTAGCAACATTTGTATTGCTTGATGACCAGGTCACACTTGGATATGTAACATCTTCTGGTGCAAGGGTATAAGAAATATGTGCTGTCTCCAAAGGAATCAACTTTATCTCAGATGGACTAAGTGTGATTTCTTTCACCTTGATAGGCTCACCCCAATACTCCAGTTTCCAATCGTCGATACAGGTCCAGTCATTATTAACTTTCTCAGACTTGCGAATACCAATCTTCAGCTTGCCGTCCTCGCCTACTTCAAATGACAAGGTGTTATTGTAATAGCCGGCATTAAACCAATAATAGGCAGCCTCCATATTGTCAGGTATATAGAACTGGTATGAGGTTCCTCCCCACCAATTTTCCGTTTTGTTTCCTACACCAGCTGTACTACCACCAAGTCCATATTTCTGGATACCGGCACTTGCAGGAACGATGGCAACACTATAGTCATCTATGGATGATGTGGCATAGAGCTTTGCATATTGATTAGCGGAATAATTTCCACTTTTATAAAGTGCATAGTCTTCAGATGCAGTACCCATACGGTAGAAACCCTTGAGGCGCACACGATACTTACCAGCCTTTAAGCCTGTAATTGCCTGATAGGTATCATAAGTCTTGTTGAAATGCTCTGCATTCTCCACCGGATTATAACCGCTAAGTGGAGTACCTTCCCAAAAAGAATAATTGTTATTTGCATAAGTAGGATTCTTGACATATTTTTCTGTTACGTCAAGCCATTCTTGTTGTGCATTAGCAGCAAAAGCCTCCAGCACAACCATTGCAGTCAGTAGAATTCGCTTCATGCTTATGAAATTAGTTATTTTAATTTTTTATCTTCTTTTTTACGCAAATTCACCCCAATCCTGCCTTTCTGAAGGTAGGGTTATTGGGGTGGCAAATTAAAAATTCGCACTAAATCAAAAGCACGTATCAGCTCCCCAAAAGGACTTGCACACGTTCTTTGATTTGATGAGTGCAAATATAGACAAAAAAAATGACATCACCAAAGAAATCACCTCTTTTTATAACATTTCCTTGGTGTTGTATGGATTTTTGTTTACTTTTGCGCTCAAAAAGAGAGATATGAAAAAGTTGCTTGTCATTATAATCGTTTTGGCTAAATGCCAATTTATATTTTCACAAGAAGAAAACTTGTCGGCATTTTTTGCAGATGCCGAAACAAAGGGCATTCCTGTTTATTCCAATGATACAGAAAATGACATTATTACTAATATTAAGGGATTCTCCACAAAAGAGAATTGGCATGATATAGAAATATTGGAAAAATCAGACAAAAGGTATAAAGTACGTATAACTTCGTGCTTTGATGAAGATGAAGCACCCATAAACGGATGGATTGATAAAGAGCAATGTGGTGTATGGCTTCATGGCAGATTTATCAACCCCAACCTTAGTATAGTCAATTTATACCTTATGCCAGATCAACCATATCCATTCCTAAAAATCACAGACCAGTATGCAGACGATTTTAGGAAATATACAAATGGCAAAGCGGTTCCAATACTTGATTATAAATTTTATAATGGAAGATACTGGATAAAAACAGTAATAACCAAAGATAAAAAGGAAATTGTTGGATGGACGATTGACTACTGTCCAAATATATTTCATTCTTGCAATTAAACATAATTTTAATTCCAGATTGATAAAACCCACTATATTTTAGGGGAGTGATGTGTCTATACTTTAGGTTCGTTCTTCCTCCCTTCTTTCTTCGCTCTACCTCCGTACCAAAGTCGGTGCAAAGTCGGTGCAAAGTCGGTGAGGAAGCGGAGGATCATCGAGTTTGGTACGGAGGAAGAGCGAAGGTAAAGCGATGGCACAACATTATCATATATTCAATCCAAGACCTTCACTTATCAGCTCTAATCACGTGAGTTCGAACTTTATTATTAAACAAATCCTCAAATTTTGCATTATTCATAGTTAATGTATTCATTTTATGCCGTTTTCTGAGAAAAAATGAATAATTTTGTAGACATTTTGTTTTATAAGGTAAAAGTATAGATTGATATGAAGGTAATGTTTCTTTCACTTTTATTATCGGTGCCTACAGCGCAGAGCGATAAGGTTATGCAACTCTACGAGGCAAGCACTCGGTATTACGAAAGCCAGAAATACGATAGTGCTGTAATCGTGGGCGAACAGGCGTTGCCCCTTCTGCAACAGAAAGGACTGAAGGCCGAAGAGGCCGAGCAGTTGAGCATCCTTTCAGTTTGTTGCATGAGACAGTCCGACTACGACAAGGCTCTGCAATATGCCAAGGCGTGCAACGAACTCGAACGCAAGAACGGTAATGCCGAGCGTATCAGTTCTTCGCTTAACACCATCGGCAGCATCTATGTGGCAGCAAAGCAGCCACAGGAAGGACTGAAATATCTGCAACAGGCTTTGCAATATGCCGAAAAGACAGGCAAAAACTCCCGTATTGCCCTCACTTGTGGTTCTCTTTCAGAAACTGAGTTCGCGCTCAATCACAACAAGGAGGCCATGAACTATATTGATAGGGCTATTGAACTGGAGCGCAAGGAAGGTCGTGAGGCAAAACTCCGCATACGTTTGGCTCAGAAAGCCACTATTCTTGCAGGTATCGGCAAGAGAAAAGAGGCTGTAGAAACATTCGACAGTATCATTCCATACTTCCGCAAAACAGGCAACTACCAGTCGTTGGCTATCTCGCTAAATAAGGCAGGACAAACCCTTCTCGACATGAGTAATGCCCAAGGCATAAGCACCAAGGAGAAAGAGAATCAGGAACGACGTGCTACCGAATATTTCCGTGAGTCTGCCAAGCTATGCCGAAACATGGATAATCCTTATAATGAAATGCAGGCACGTCGCGGACTCTATCAGGCTCTTTGGACGCTCAATCCTGATAGTGCACGAATAGAGTTGGAAGCTTTCAATCTGCTTAAAGACTCCCTATACAATAACGCATCGGCTGAGACTTTGGCAAAATATAATGCAGAGTTCGGTGTTGACGAGTTACAGGAAGAGAACACGTCTGTGCGTCGCTCACGCATCTACATCGTTATCGTAGGTGCTATTCTGCTCTTGGTGGCTATCGTTCTTGTGATACGCCAACGCAAGCTGACAGCCCTACAACGCAAGCGTCTAAGCGAGGTCAGCATGACTCTCGACGAGTTGCGACAGCGCTATGAGAATTTGACGGCTACCGACGAGAACGGACATCCTTATGACGTACTATCAGAACAGGATAAGGAATTCCTGACAAAGACGATGAGCACTATAACCGAGCAGTTGGAGGATAACCGCGTGAACGTGGACGAACTCGCTTCTGCTCTTGCCATGAGTACCTCGCAGTTCCGTCGTCGACTAAACGCTCTGACAGGCGAGACTCCACAGAGCTACATCACGAACATCCGTATGCAGAAAGCCCGTCATCTGCTCGACACACATCCAAACCTTACAGTTTTAGAGGTAGCTCTGCAATGTGGTTACGACGATCAGTCAAGTTTCACCCGAGCATTCAAGCGATTCTTCGGAATTACTCCAAGCGAATATCAGCAAAGGAGTAACTAATAGCGCCCCGAAGGGACAAAAGCAACAAGCCCATGGCATCGCCATGGAGAAATCAGATGGATAACTAACGCCCTGTAAGGGCAAAAGCTCTAATATATTAATGCTTTTGCCCCTACAGGGCGAACTCATCAACTGCAATATACCTAGGGCGATGCCCTAGGCTAAGTGTTTTTGGGCTTTCAGCCCGCCTGACACGTAATTGCGGATAAACATTTTATTTTTTTATTATCTGAGTCAAATTTTCTGGTCATCGTCGGGAATTTTTGTTCTCAAACCTAGCAACGAAGTTGCGTTTATAGGACATTTTGAATTCATCGAATTCTAGTTAATTTATCACCATGTAACATAAAACTTTCGATTTTATACCATTTCCTTGAAAAAATAGCCTCAAAAGGCGTTGTGGAAGATTCTGCACAAGTTTTGACAGATTCTGCACAACGCCTTTAGTGTTTTGTATTGTACCTTTGCACTCGGAAATCAGAGACGTCCACCGGCTTGCAGCCGACGTTGACTATTTCTCTCGTGCGAGGATGCTTCACACGTTGCAACTGAAATCAAAAGCATAGAAATATGAAACCTACCGACCACATGAACACCATCATACACCGCGAGGCTAAGCGCTACACAGAGGAACAGATGCGAATACTACTCTGTATGCGCGATATGGTGAAAGAAGAGGTGAAGAAAGAGGTTGCAAGGCAAATCAAGATGATTAACAAACAATAATATTCACTATTAAAAAAATCACATTTATGAAAAATTCAATCAAAATCCTTATGGCAGTTCTTGCCATGTTCACTTTCAACACAGTTGCTAACGCACAGTTCGGACTGCTGAAGAATGTAGTAAAAGAAGCTATTCCAGAAAAGAAGAAGACGGTACAGGTGATAGCATACGACGAGAACTATCCATTGAAGAAGAATGAGACAATGCTAACATTCAAAATGCCTGGTACAGACAAAAAGGTGATGGCTATAGTACCTGCAAGCTATACCGTTAAATCATACGAGGCTTTCGAAGGACAGGCATGGGAGGACAAGAAATTCATGGCTCGTGTCAAGGCTGCTATCGAGAAGAAATATCCTACACCAGATAATGCGAGAAAGGGACAGTTGAAGGCTAAGTTGGCTGAGATTGGCACAAGAGAAGATGCATGGTCATATACCCGCAATAGCCTTGGCAGAATCCTTGACCGCTACTTCCGCGTATATGCTGTCTATGAGTTCGAGGATGGCGAGGTATATCTCACCGAGTTCTATGCTGTGCAGAACTACAACGGCTCTGGCTATGATGATAAGATTGTGGTGAACTACTCATCTCGCTATGGTGATGTTAAGTACTCTATCGAGAAGTGGGAGGCAAAGACTGACATCTTCACCTCAAAGATTAGTGGAGGAAATAAGTAATACCGAGAATTCACACAAACTAAAAAGAGTGTTGAGCTTGTATATTGCTCAACACTCTTATTTATTTGGTTTGAAGGTTTAGAGGTTGTCAGGTCGGATATTAACGATGCTGACCTAAAACCTTATAACCTCAAAACCTAAAATAATCAATTATAATACTCCTTCTTACCTGCAGCAAGGGTATTCTTCATCAGAGAGCAGATAGTCATAGGACCTACGCCACCTGGTACTGGAGTGATGAATGAACACTTTGGAGCAACCTCATCAAACTTCACGTCACCATTGAGGCGGAAACCGCTCTTACGAGTTGCATCAGGCACACGAGTAGTACCAACGTCAACAATAACGGCACCTTCCTTAACCATATCAGCTGTAACGAAGTTTGGCTGTCCGATAGCTGCGATGATGATATCAGCCTCACGACACTCCTTCTTGAGGTCCTTAGAGTGAGAGTGACATACAGTTACTGTAGCATCACCATACTGTTTCTGCACCATGAGCTGTGACATTGGCTTGCCCACGATGTTAGAGCGACCGAGCACAACACACTTCTTACCTGATGTCTCGATACCATAACGCTTGAGAAGTGTCACGATGCCAAGAGGAGTAGCAGAGATGAAACAAGGAAGACCGATTGCCATACGACCAACATTGATTGGGTGGAAACCGTCAACATCCTTACGGTAGTCGATAGCCTCAATGATTTTCTGCTCATTGATATGCTTTGGCAAAGGAAGCTGTACGATGAATCCGTCAACATCAGGATCATTGTTGAGCTTATCAACACACTGAAGGAGTTCTTCCTCAGTAATGTTGTCCTCATAGCGAATCAATGTTGACTTGAATCCACAAGCCTCGCAAGCGAGAACCTTATTCTTTACGTAAGTCTCTGAGCCACCATCGTGACCAACAAGAACAGCTGCAAGGTGTGGCTGCTTACCACCACCAGCAACAATCTGCTTTACTTCTTCTGCAATCTCAGCCTTGATAGCTGCTGCGGTTGCTTTTCCGTCGATTAATGTCATCTTTTCATTTACCATTTACCATGTACAATGTACAATTTCACGAACGCATAGTTTTTTTCCTGAACACGGAATCTCAGCGTTCTATGTACATTCTACATTACACTTTACACTTTTCTCTTTACACTTTTAATGTGGCTGCTTCATCATCTTAGCCATCTGGGCCATCTTTGCAGGGCCCATACCGCTAACCATCTTCATCATCTTACGAGTCTGGTCGAACTGCTTGATGAGCTTATTAACCTCCTGCACATTGGTACCAGAGCCCTTGGCGATACGGTTACGACGAGACTGATTAAGAATCTCAGGATGCTGACGCTCCTTTGGAGTCATAGAATAGATGATAGCCTCGATATTCTTGAATGGATCATCACCAATCTCAACATCCTTGATTGCCTTGCCTACGCCAGGAATCATAGAAGCGAGATCCTTGATGTTACCCATCTTCTTGATCTGCTGTATCTGATTAAGGAAGTCGTTGAAGTCGAACTGGTTCTTACGAATCTTCTTCTCCAGTTTCTTTGCCTCCTCAAGGTCGAACTGCTCCTGAGCACGCTCAACGAGTGACACAACGTCACCCATACCGAGGATACGGTCAGCCATACGCTCTGGATGGAAGACATCGAGAGCCTCCATCTTCTCACCAGTACCGATGAACTTGATTGGCTTTGTAACCACGCTGCGGATAGAGAGAGCAGCACCACCACGAGTATCACCATCGAGCTTTGTGAGGATAACGCCGTCAATCTCAAGACGCTCATTGAACTCCTTGGCTGTATTGACAGCATCCTGACCTGTCATGGCATCGACAACGAGAAGGGTCTCGTCAGGATTAACAGCAGCCTTGATGTCCTGAATCTGCTGCATCAGCTCCTCGTCAATAGACTGACGACCGGCAGTATCGACGATTACCACATCATAGCCTTCTGCCTTTGCCTGCTGTATGGCATTCTTGGCAACTGCTATTGGATCCTTTGCACCTTCCTCAATATGAATAGCCACCTGAACCTGCTCTGCAAGAACACGCAACTGCTCCATAGCAGCCGGACGGAATGTATCGCAGGCAGCAAGGAGAGGCTTACGATTCATCTTGTTCTTGAGCATGAGGGCGAGCTTACCTGACATGGTAGTCTTACCCGCACCATTCAAACCTGACATAAGGATTACGGCAGGCTTCTGCTGTAACTTGAGTTCGGTAGCCTGACCACCCATGAGTTCGGTAAGCTCATCATGAACGAGCTTTACCATGAGCTGTCCTGGCTTGATAGCTGTGAGTACGTTCATACCCAGAGCCTTCTTCTTCACAGAGTCAGTGAAGGTCTTAGCCACCTTATAGTTTACATCGGCATCAAGGAGAGCACGGCGCACGTCCTTGAGAGTCTCTGCTACATTGATTTCGGTGATCTTACCTTCACCCTTTAGTATCTTGAACGAGCGTTCAAGTCTTTCTGATAGATTTTCAAACATCTTGTCATTTACAATTTAGCTATTTACTATTTACTATTTATTTACTATTTCTGAAATATTTACTATTTATCTTCGGCAATGTCTAAGTCAAAATAGTACATTCAAATAAAATAGTAAATAAATAGTACATAGGAACTTGCGAAGCTTGGTGAGCTTTGCGAACAAATTGTCAAATAGTACATCTACTTTACTCTTTATTCTTTACACTTATCTGTAACTCCTCCAACTGCTTTGGATCGAGATAGCCCGGAGCATCGAGCATTACGTCACGACCTGAGTTGTTCTTAGGGAATGCGATGCAGTCACGGATTGAGTCGAGACCAGCGAAGAGGCTTACGAAACGATCGAGACCGTATGCAAGACCACCGTGAGGAGGTGCACCGAACTTGAAGGCGTTCATCAGGAAGCCGAACTTTGCCTGTGCCTGCTCTGGTGTGAAGCCAAGAATCTCGAATATCTTCTGCTGAAGCTTTGCATCGTGGATACGGATTGAACCGCCACCAACCTCAACACCATTGATAACCATGTCATATGCGTTGGCACGAACACTTGCAGGATCGGTATCGAGAAGTGGGATATCCTCTGGCTTTGGTGATGTGAATGGGTGGTGCATAGCCATGAGACGCTGCTCCTCGTCGCTCCACTCGTACATTGGGAAATCGATAACCCAGAGACAAGAGAAGTTGAACTTATCACGGAGTCCCATGCGTGTACCCATCTCAAGACGAAGCTCGCAAAGCTGCTTACGAACCTTCATTGCATCGTCACCAGAGAGGATGAGGATAAGGTCACCAGCCTTTGCCTGCATCTTATCCTTGAGCACCTGAAGTGCAGCCTGATCATAGAACTTATCAACGCTTGACTTCACGCTGCCGTCTTCCTGAACACGAGCATATACGAGTCCCTTTGCACCCACCTGTGGACGCTTAACGAAATCTGTGAGTTGGTCAAGCTGCTTACGGGTAAGTACAGCCTGTCCCTCGCAGCAGATACCACCGATGTATGCAGCATCATCGAATACAGCAAAGCCTGCTGGGAAGATGCTTGGTACAATCTCCTTTGAAGCGTTGTCAATCTGTGTTGTCTTCAACTCCACGAACTTCATGCCGAAACGTGTATCTGGCTTATCAGAACCATAATACTTCATAGCATCAGCCCATGTCATGCGTGGCAAGGTTGGGATATCTATGTTGAGAATTGTCTTGAAGAGGTGACGGCTCATGCCCTCGAACATCTGGAGGATATCCTCCTGCTCTACGAAAGACATCTCACAGTCAATCTGTGTGAACTCTGGCTGACGGTCAGCACGGAGGTCCTCATCACGGAAGCACTTACAGATCTGGAAATAGCGGTCGATACCTGCTACCATTGAGAGCTGCTTCAATGTCTGAGGTGACTGTGGAAGAGCATAGAACTGTCCTGGGTTCATGCGAGAAGGTACAACGAAGTCACGAGCACCCTCTGGAGTTGAGTTCACGAGGATAGGAGTCTCAATCTCGAGGAATCCCTGCTGATCGAGATAGCGACGAACCTCAAATGCGAACTTATGACGAAGCTCAAGGTTCTTACGTACACATGAACGGCGAAGGTCGAGGTAACGGTACTTCATACGGATATCATCACCGCCGTCGCTCTCATCCTCGATAGTGAATGGAGGCACCTCAGAAGTATTGAGGATATTGAGATTGCTTACGATAATCTCAATATCACCAGTTGGAATATTCTTGTTCTTTGAATAGCGTTCAGCAACAACGCCTGTTGCCTGAATTACAAACTCACGTCCGAGCTTGCCAGCCTTCTGACGCAGATCCTCAGCAGCATCCTCATTGAATGCAAGCTGTGTGATGCCATAACGGTCACGAAGATCCACAAAGGTAAGCGCACCAAGGTTATGTACGCTCTGTACCCATCCTGCGAGAGTAACGGTCTCGCCAACATTGGAGATACGCAGTTCTCCACAAGTCTTTGTTCTGTACATCGTTTATAATAAATAAAAGACCCACCCCCATACCCCTCCCATAAATGGAGGGGAGTAGTTTGTATCTATCCCTCAGAGGCGGATTATAAATAATTACAATTTACTAACTTTGCGACCTATCCCCTATAGCGAACATTACTATTCACTCCCCTCCCTCTACGGGAGGGGTACGGGGGTGGGTCTGTTGGGTTAGGCTTTACAGCTCCACTACCCCATATTCTGCAAGCTGTTTTACGAGAGTCTCAACATCCTTACGAGCGGTCTCGAAATCAACCTCATACTCTTCAGTAACAGCCTTTGCCACATCATCAATGGTATCTTTTCCTGCAAGCATCTGGTTCCAGATGAACACAGAAGTCTCGTTGAATGCAATGACATGTGAGAAATCAATGTTCTTCTCACCCATTGCCACCATCATGTGCTCGCCACAAACAGAGCGAACCTCAAATCCTTCGTTTATTTTCATAAAATATATCTAATAAAATAGCCACCCAGCCCCTAACCCCAACCCTTTCCCCGCTCGGGGCAAGGGAGTTGTTACATTTGGACGTTATCGGTGATTGTTTTATATATTAATGTTTATTTTTTCTTCACCTCAAATGATTAGAAATACTATCTACTCCCTTGCCCCGGGCGGGGAAAGGGACGGGGTAAGGGGCTTATACCAACCTATTCCTAACCCCCATCGGCAACCTTCTCCATACAGCGAGGAACCAACGTCTTGCAGGTCGCACCTTCATCCAGAACTTGGAGTAGCGCTGGAACTTCTTGCCGTCAACATAGTCAGGAGTCTTACTGCCTTTGCGCAGGAAAGCCTTGGCAAACACCTTCACATCCTCGTGCCTTATCACAGGGTCAGGACGTAGATTACCATCGCCAAGCATCTGCACATGCGTATTGTCAAGACGCCAGATGCGATGAAGGGCATAACGTCCGGGAGACAACTCCGCAAGGACTATATCCCCCACCTTCAACGGGCGGTCTATCTTCGTGAGAATCGCAAGGTCACGACCATCCTCAAGGAACGGACGCATACTGAAGCCACGAAGTGGTATCGTCACGTCGTGCCCTTCATTTGCCAATGCGATGACTTCCGGAAGGAACTCCGCATTGTTCATGTATTTTACCTTTTCTTCCAACAAATCCAAATACGACATCTCCCCTGCCCTCTCTCATAGAGAGGAAGCCAAAAGGCAATGGGGAATATTTTTTTACAAACAACGAACCCCGAAGGGGTGACACCTAAAAGGGCAGTGCGTAAGCGCTGTTATTTGACGGGTATGATGTAATTTGAGCGCCGTAGGTGCGATACCTAATATAATAAGTGCCGCACCTACGGCGCTCATCAATATCGCTTCTTTATATCAACGGCGCTATCGCACCGCCCTATTAGGTGTCGGGCCTTCAGCCCTCTTCTTGTCCATTCTTCATCCCTGTCGAAGCCACGACTGCAGAGTCCCTATCCGGAAGGCAATGCAGGGTATAGACAGGAGTAGTCTCTATCATCTTTGTCACCGTATCGCCATTACAACGGTATATCCTCTCATCCCATTTCATTGTAGAACATGCTGGGAGAAGGGTTATAAAGGCATCTATCGGACGCAGACGCTCCAGACTATTGCTTTCCGCACGCTTTATCAGGGCAATACCTCCAAGCGGAGCCTTGATGTTGCGATAGCATGGTGTCTTTCCACTCCACGGACTGCCATAGATGAATGCCTTGCCGTCAATGATACGCACAACAGGATTATCATCGTTCATCAAGTCCGAACCGGGAATAAACCTCAGCCAGTTACTAACCTGAGTACTCTTTCCCGTACCGCTCTTTGCCGTAAAGGCATATCCCTTGCCATCGTTCCTGACGAGAGAAGCGTGAATGAGACAGGTGTCGAGAGGTGCCGTTGCAAAGGCATAGCATAGCATTATGACGGAGTTAAGTCCGTATGAACGCATACCATAGTTACCCCTTAACGCACATTTGCATACATGGAAGTCCTCATCGGCTATAAGCAAAGCCACCTCATGACCGTCAATATCACGGATTATGAACTGGTATCCGGCTTTCTGTTTCTGACCGTCGATTTCCTTTTCCACACGGAACACCTTGGTCATTCCGTTTCCTGTATCCACATCACGGATAAGGTAGCGCTCATCTTTTTTCACAGGGCGCAAAGAGTCATCCACGGTGATATCCAGTAAAACGGCAGAGCCGTCATCATCAGTCTGGAATGAGACAAACGACGACAGCATCTTCGCATCCTGATAGTCATCAAGGAAGC
>JAEEGJ010005469.1_pt1 | contig 39898 bp, 34 predicted proteins | sample 8958761 | NCBI WGS metagenome assembly JAEEGJ01 (sample SAMN16246546, study PRJNA631951) | gut metagenome | biome: gut microbiome; feature: rumen; material: RS-attached | host: Bos | place: Iran: Karaj | collected 2018-10 | reverse complement strand
GCCTTGGCCTTTATCTTCACAGATTCATGATCGAGCAAAGATGCAACGTAGGATATTTTCTCTTTCCGGCAGGACTTGTCTTTTGTTATCGCTCCAAGTTCTTTATATATATCTTTTTCTTCCAATCCGTTATCTCCATATTTGTTATATGCGCTCGAAAATCAGACGGCCTGCTTTGCAAAGCTTTCCAGCGTTTCCTTCTCCATCCTGATTATCTGCAGCATCCTGTCGATCGCACAGACTTCGATATATGAGACGTCATACTTGAGCATTATCTCCTTGTTCTCCAACGTTCCGTTCTCGTATTCATCAAGGAGGGCTCTGCGGATCTTGATCTCACGAGCAAGTTCCTTTTTGTTCAACACACCCGAATACATTACGGCTAAGCAGAACCAGACAGAATCAAAGTCCACACGCTCGAACAGCGCACAGACAGTATCCTTTAACTCCTGCATGCCGGCTTCGGTAAGCTGGTAAACAGCCTTCTTATCTGATTCGCCGGTGTTCTCGATATAGTTCTTCTTTTCGAGTCTTAAGCATGTCTCATAAAGAGTGGTCGCACCGACCGGGAACCAGTATTTCATATTCATTCTGTCGATCATCTTGAGCATGTCATAGGCATTCATCTCACCTTTCCTGAGCATTCCCAAGATCACTATCGAAGTTTTTGACAACATTTGAGCTTCTCCTCCACTTCCTGAATAAAACCCATATAACTGAAGCAAAAAGTATTACCAGAGCTATACCGAAAGAGACAGGGTTCCTGATCCCGTCTCCTGCTTCAGATGATACCAGAACATCCCACAAAGCTCCTACACCCCAGAAGAAAGGAAATATGACCAGCATGTTCCTTGTGATGTAGAACACACCGCAATACATAAGTCCTACCAGGAACAAATGCAGGAACTCAGGCTGGAATCCGGCATGATGAAGCGAATAGAATACTGAAGTAAGTAATATCGCAGGGATGATCCCGAATGCCTTTTCGAAGCTCATTCGAAGGAATCCATATATGAATGTCATCTCGAAAATCCCTGCCACAAGAATATAGGAAGCACCATAAAGGTTCTTCAGTGAGATGACATCTGCAGGCTTCCCGTCCTTTAAGAAAACTGCAAGAAGGCCTGCCGCAAAGGCCAGGTTTAATATCAGGCTTAAGGCCCACTTGCGCTTGGTAAATCCGAGCTCTGCAATGATTTCTTTGCCCTTTTTCTCAACATACAGGCTTACGAAAACCACGCCAAGGCCGAATATCATCAGAACATCCCTTAATATGAATGCTACGACCATGTCTCTTAAAGAATCACCGCCAAAGGGGATCATCAGAAGGCTCAGGGCAATCATCAAAAGACCTGCAACAACAGCAATCCCGGTATCTTTAGTTACATTAAATCTAAACAGTTTTTTCATTCTTGCATTAGTCTCCTCATTACTACGTATGCGTAGTATAGTACGTATACGTAGTAATTGTCAAGGAGTTTTTCATGCAAACAAAAATGGGCTCTCTCCTTTTGAGAAAACCCTAATCTTTTTTGCTCAAGCGACAGCAACAGAGTTGTCAACTATCGCATATGCTCGAAAAATCGCATTTAGGATAGAAAATCGCCAATTTCTGTAATTTTCTACGAAAAAAACGTCATTTGCGATAGCGCCGGCAGTTTTGAGCGTACTATAACCCGGTGTGTAAACATCAAATGATGTAATACCACTCTTCGCTCTGCTTGACCTCTTCACTCTTAGCGTGCCTGCCGTCAGCCTTGTTCTCTTTCTCGAGATTCGTCATGCTGACCTTCGAATTCGGCTCAACAGATGCGGTGATAAATGAGTTGCCGCCGATTACGGTATTCTCGCCGATAACAGTATTGCCGCCGAGGATCGAAGCATTAGCGTAGATGGTAACGTTATCGCATATCGTAGGATGACGCTTCTTGCCTGAGAGCTTCTGGCCGCCTCTAGTAGAGAGCGCGCCGATCGTAACACCCTGATAGATCTTAACGTTGCTGCCGATTATGGAAGTCTCACCTACAACGATACCTGTACCATGGTCGATGAAGAAATACTTGCCGATCGTAGCGCCCGGGTGGATATCGATTCCGGTCTCTGAGTGCGCGTATTCGGTCATGAGACGCGGCAGGATCGGAACCTTCAAAAGATATAACTCATGTGCGATACGGTAGACTGTGATCGCCATAAGGCCCGGATAAGCGAGGATTACCTCATCGAAGTTTGCAGCGGCGGGGTCACCGTCCAATGTAGCCAGAAGGTCTGTCTCAATGTATTCCCTGATCATGGGGATCTTCTTGAAGAATTCAGTCGTGATGCGGTAGCTCTCTTCCTCGCGCTTTTCATCTGTCATCTTGTCGTCGCTCTGGGAATAGTCGAGAGCCCTGTAGATCTGCTTTTTCAAGTGATAGAAAACATCTTCGATCGTTACCGCGAAGGAGTTCTTCGGATTATAGATCTTATATGTGAGATCGCGGAAATATCCTGGATAGATGATCCTGAAGAAATGCTCAACAAGCTCTCTTACCTCATCCTTGTCAGGATTGCTGAAGAGCTTTATCGCATCAATATTCTTTCCGCCGTTATAGTCATCAAATATCGCCCGGACGATCTGGTCGATCTCTTCATGCATGGCATCTTTAGTCATATTATCTTCTCCTTCTTCTCAATAAAAAACCCGAAAACTTCATTGTTTCCGGGTGAATCTTACTTACAAATCATTTTTTACCGGCACTCATCGCATACGAACTGCGCCCTTAAGATCTCACCCTTGGGACAAACAGCAACAACAACATAAAAGATTGTTCTCAAATGTCATATGCAACTATACCTTTCTTTTTTCTTATTATGGATTCTATCAACAATTACCTACCCAGTCAATCGGAAGGTCTTTGTCAGGCAGCTTGACCGGTCAACAGCAGTTTTAACAGAAAAAGCAGCAGAAGATGGCCCGGATAGAACGCATAGAACAGCCATTTAAGTCCCTTGCCCTTCTTTCCGTTATATAGCAAGAGCGGCACTATACTTAATCCTGTCGTACAGTAGTAACCCATCGTTCTTGTAAGTGCCAGGAAGGCGACTCCGGGGATCGGCCTGACATAATGATTCACATCCTTAAACACATAGAACAGGAACACTGCTGCTACTGCAAACATCGTATAATCCGCTTTAACCAGCATAGCAACGGCCGCCATGGCAACTACAGCCAAAGCCCCAAGCATTGTCCTCCAAACACTGTATCTGCCTTTGATCTCACTTTTCGAACCTCTGATAAGATCGAAAAGCATCAGCGCAGCTATGGAGATAAAGAAGGACAGCATTATATTCTGGTGAGAAAGATTGATATTTCCTTCAAAGGCCAGGTCGAAGGGCACTTCACTTACAAGCGCGAAAATCCCCATTCTCAGAAGATACTTGTTCCTGCTTCGGGTATGAATATATCCTTCGGTAATACAGAAGGCGAAGATCGGCATTGCAAGTCTTCCGACCATCCTCAGCCAGGCAATTTCAGGGAAAAACACATCGCCCACATGATCAAAGACCATACTGATCATGGCAATGATCTTGAGCATTGTCCCGTCTAAACATCTGATGCCTTGAGTTTTTCCCATCTTAAAATTCCCGCCGCCAATATTATTAGATCACGCCGGTCATTATAACATTGCGAAAATCTGATGGTAAGGGCTCTTGCAGCCGCACATCAAGCGTTACTTGATCCTCTTGAAGATCGAATACTCAGCCCAGCTGTACTGTGACATGTACTCACCCTGATAGGAATTCAGGATCGTGCTGTCGCCTTCAAGATACTTGAAATAATCGCACTCAATGCTCTTGGGATTGATACCGATCTGGCCGCGCTGTCTTACGACAACGTCCTCTCTTCCGAGTTCGCTCAAGGTCTTGGTAAGGTCCTGTCTGAGCTTCTTAAGATAGTCCTGACGGTCCGTGCCGAAATCATCGTCTTCCCAGATGACCGCGATGATCTCATTGTTCGTGCACATCGCGCCTCTCCTGTCGATAAGATATGCCAGGAGTTCTTTTGTCTTCTTATACTTGAACTTGATGGGTTCACCGTTGCAGTAGACTTCAAAATTGCCGAAAGTAACAGCCTTGATCCGGTCCTGTTCAAAAACGGTGCCGTATCTTAATGTCTCCAGTGCCTTCTTGATCTTTTCTGACGTAACGGGCTTCATTATGTATGCCGATGCATAGAGCGAAAAGGCATCGCCCGTAAAATCGCCGTAACCCGTAACGAATATGATATTGATCTTCGGGTTCATTGTCTGAAGTCTCTTGGCAAGGGTTATGCCGTCAACATCCCTCATTTCGATGTCGAGAAAAGCGATATCACAGCCGTTCCTGCCGACAAATACTTCAGCATCAGTCGTCCTTCTGAATGAATTGACAGTCTCATTAGGAAGATTATCCTTAATAGCCGCAACAAGAGCTTCCAAAGATAACTTCTCATCATCTACAGCTATAATGTTCATTTAACGTTCTCCTTATTCACCTGCAGAAGGCTTTGCGTCTTCTTCGCCGTCATCATCAGGTCTTACTTTTGCCTTCTCGCCCGGGAGCTTGGGAATGGTAATTACCGCAGTGGTTCCCTTGCCCTTGGTAGAGAAAATATCAAGTTCTCCGTTTACCCTCTTCTCGATCCTGAATCGCACGTTGTCTATTCCGATATGTGAACGGCCGTCATAAGCACGCGACTTATTCGGATCGAATCCTACGCCGTTATCAACAACATAGATATAGAAATTCTCAAAATCCTCTATGGTCCTTATTATGATCTTTCCGCCATTGGTACTCTTGGCGATTCCGTGTTTAACGGCATTTTCCGCCAGAGGCTGGACAACGAGCATCGGTATATGGAAATCCGAAGGTCCGATATCATACTCGATCTGCAGATCCTCATCGAAGCGGAGTTTCTCAAGATCAAGGTAATTCTTGACATGTTCCAGCTCCTTGCTGAAAGGTGCCAGCTCATCAGAGACAAGGGAATCGATATTCGCTCTTAAATAACTTGAGAACCTGTCGATGGCAGTCTGGGCGAGCTTGGTGTCTTTCGCGCACAGATAATAAATGATATTCAGGACATTGAAGACGAAGTGCGGCTGCATCTGGGTAAGGACCATGTTGAGCTGGAGATTCTCGATCTCTTCCTTCTTCTCTGCAATGACCTTGTTCTGGTTTAAGAGCACCATATTCTGCTGGAGCACCTTCTTATTGAGCGCTTCTTCGAGATAGGTGATCCGGACATTATTTACGATGAAGATAATGATCAGCGAGATCGACATTCCGATGTTGGTAAGGCCGATGCCGGGCTTAAAGATAACCTGAAGGACTACCATCGAGAACGGGATCGTTACATAAAGGAGCAGGCTTATGATCTGCTTTACCATGAGCCTCTTGGTACAGATTATTATCTGGAGAACGACAAGAACATACAATACACCGATAAGAACAAGAGCGACATTATACAAAGGCTGTCTGTGATAGACGTTGTGCTCATCGATAAGATAGTACCAGTGAGTGTATTTCGCGGAGATAATACTGGTCAGAGCGCAGCCTGCAGCAAAGTAATAAGTGAACGTAGCTACAGCGTTCGACGCCTTACCTGCTCTTGCAAGATACTTAACATATCCCACGAACAGCGCGACCATCAGATACTGAAGAAGCATCGTAGCAAGCATCGCTAACCGGAAAACCACATGCGCCCAGGGCTCGTCGACATTCTGGCTTACAACTACACCGACGTCGAATGTCAATGTGGCCGCAGTAACGAACTGCATGATGCACATAACGGAATCAGCTCTGTTGTTGATCTTTCTGACCACGAGAAAGTATATTCCGATGCCGGAACATATCAGGATTCCCCAGATCTCAAATGCTGCCAGTAAGTACTCAACTTCCATTATTTATTCAAGCCTTCCGGTTTGTTCATCTGTGCTACTTCTTCAGGTGTCAAGATTCTTAGATCTCTATAAACAAAGCATATAACATCAATTATAAACATAATAGCACTAATTGCTATCATGACCGGCGTATACTTGTCGCACATGACCACCGGAGTCGTCATATCTTCGGTAAGGAAGAATACAAGAACTGAAGAACACAGAATGAATATCTCAATAGCAGTACCGGTGTTGACCCTTAAACGGAATCTCTTGAGCTTATCCTTGATCTTATCGCCGTATCTTATGATCGCCATGGCATCAGAGCCGCTGTATCCGTATCCGGAATAAAGATCCCTGATCTTCTTTGCTGCCTTGCTCTGGCTGAACTTGATCCTTGCCTTTGTAAAAGGCAGTACTACGACGATGCAGTAGATAACGCATACAACGTTAAGGAATGCCCAGTTCTCGGAGCCGAAGGGGTGTCCGATCGCTGTGAGCCTGTCGATAACAGTGGGAGTATCATTGTTGTTTCCACCGTTATTGCCGCCGTTCTCGCCGCCGTTGTCCGCAAATCCCGGAATATCCTTGTAATCGACAGGAGTAGCTTTGCAGAAAACAACGATTCGGCCGTTTGTTATGGCGGATTCACATGTGGAGAGCGCCAGTATCATTGCAGGGTCTCCGGACTTCTGGAGCTGGTCAAGCATGGCAGGTCCCTCTTTCTCGAACAATTCGAGAGCCTGTCTGTCAGAGTCGCTCAAGAGCCTGTAGAATTCGGAATGAGTGAGGATATACTTGATCCTCTCGCTTATCGTAAGCGCCTTTATATCGTAAACATTCTCATCGTAAGCGTCAGTCAGCATGACAGCGAAAACATCGAGCTTATAGTATCTGCCGCCCGCATAGAGCCAGCCGCCCAAGTGAGAATTGAAATAATCTTCTTTCTTATACTTTTCGAGATCACCGAACATGGCACCGTTATCCATGTGGTGACCGAAGATAACATTGTAGGGATCGGAAAGATCTTCCGAGTTGTCTGTCTTAAGATAGATCGCACCGGTAATGCTTGTCTTGCCGTAGATATCCTTGGTGGCATATTCAAGGTCATCTTCGCCCTGAACGACCGGATAGTCGATATTAGTATCGTAGACAGTGATCCAGCCTCTGGCATCCTCATTGACTTCTTTAAGTCTTGCAAAGCTGTCCTGATCGTAATCAGATCCGCTTCCGTCACCATTATCCTTACCCTTGCTTCCATCATTGGTATCAACAGGAATGGGTTTGAACTGTTTTAATTCGTAGGATGAGAACGCGTGCTGGTTGATATAGAACGTATCATAGAGAGAGTATGCAGCAAACATTATGATGATCACTGCAACAACGGCTACGATCGCTCTCATAACCGTCTCAATGATCTTAACGATGCTGCATACTGTCTTCATATGATGCCTCTATACTACTAAGGAGATTACAAATTGTTACGCCTTATCAAAGTAACAACTGAGCCTTTGATCTCTTTTGCTTTAACCGTACCGTAGTAACGGCTGTCTTCTCCGCCCTCTCTCCTGTCTACCAGGATGAAATATTCGCCTTCGGGAATAGTCTGGGGGAATTCCTCATAGCCCTCGTAACGGGGCGTTGTGTAGTAGATCTTAGGTTCTTTGATTGCATTGCCGTTGACGATCAGATGAGCTTCGTCAGTGATATCAACCGTATCGCCGCCTACGGCAATGACTCTTCCAAGGTAGATCGTATCGTTCTTATTGATGACTACTACCTCATTAACGTCGAACTTTCTGTCAAATCTGAAATAAAGGAGCAGATCTCCGTAATCGACTCTCGGAGACATATCATTCGAAGGAGCCTTCATGATTCCGAAAACAACTCCCAGCATGAGCCACACGAGAATTATGATTATCAGGATGCTCAGGAGTGAGAAATGGAGAGATCTCATCTGTGACTTGGCCTTGCCGATAGTCTTCTGTGTACCGGAAGCTACAGAATTCTCCTCATTTCTCTTCTCTATATTAGTATTCTCACTCATATGGCTACCTCTTATTACTCCCCTGTGGTTTTTAAATAAGGTACGGATGCTTCTTCAGCATCCGCACCCCTTAAATTCATTTTAACCGATAATCTTAGCGATTCGGATACCTTTCCGTATCAAGCTTCGTCTTCTTTTCTCTTAGCTGTACCGGCAACCAGGAATCCTACACCGAATGTAAAGAGAATTACGAACGGAAGGATTGCAAGAGCTACGCCTGTAGGTGAGATGAGAACGTATTCATTTGTGAATTCAACTGTCTTATCTTCGCCTGCTGCACCCTTCGTTGTAGTAACTGTAACAGGATCAGTATTATCCTGAGGCTCAAGCATTACGTTAGAAAGATCCGTCTCAGCTCCGCTTGTAGTTACATAATAGATCTTAGCGTCTATATCGTTCTTCTCAGAGATACCGACTGTTGTTCCGCAAGGGATACCGGTATATGTAACTGAATTACCATTAGCGATAGTTGTTGTTATACTTGCATCCATAGCTAAAGGATCGCCATCAGAAGAGATAAGATTGAAATTACCGGTGACGCCATCAGGTTTGGTGAATGTCAATGTGAACGGGAAACCATGGTCATTATTAGCAGCATCATTAACAAGTGTCTTTTTTACTTCAAGATTATAAGTATAGTATGCATCTGCCTTAAGTGTTGCTGCGCCGGAACCTGAACCTGTTGTTGTGTCAACAAAACCCTGTGTCTTAACTACATCATCAAGATTGTTGCTGGCAGCAGTAGATCCGTCGATATCATCATCAACCGCAAACAAAACGTAGCCGTAGATCTTGTAACCTGCTGTCTCGCCGTCCTTAGGATCTCTTACATAAACATCGAGATAACGGACAGTTTCAGTTGCATTATCGCCAACTACTCCGACAGCAGCTTTGTTTGAACATGTCTCAGTAACTACATAACGATAGACACCTGCACCGGGGAATGTAACACCATCAAAGCTTATTGTAATAGGCTTAAGGTTAGATGCACCAGCAGGCGCTGCATCTACCTTTTCATTATTCGGATAAGCAACCGCTCCTGTAATAGTCGGGGTGCCAACGCCGGCCTTTGTTAATGCCTTAACGCCGTCTGCATCTGTAATTTCCTTTTCTGCTGAACCGGCTCCAATAGTATATGTATAGCTTACGCCAGGTCCATAGACTTCATCAGCTGAAGGATTGTAAACCTTAAGATCCTTCTGAATTACCAGAGTTGTTTCAAGAGCAGTAGCAGGATTTTTATCACCTGTTACGCCTTCTTCCGGCAGTTCAGCAGCCATTGCTGATACGCCCAGCGCGGCTACCATAGCTGTAGCAACGAAAATACTTGCTACTTTTCGTAATATGCGTTTCATATTAGTATCCTCCTCATTAGTCATCAGTTTTGAGTTTTTGAATTTGTTGGTAGTTTGATGTTTGTTGTAACTTTTTTATACCATTTGGTTAGGGACAGAAATGGGACACTTTAAGCATTTTTGATACATTTCTCGAAAAGTGTCACACTTTGTTAATCATTTTCGCTTTGCTCCTGCCCCCCTTTCTTTATTTCACGTAATTTATAAAAACACATCTTATATAATCAATAAATATTTACTTTTGACCTATTAATGATCGAGCATCTGTTCATTCGTTCTCTTTCCTCTTCCTGCGCCTGCGCTTCAGCACGACCGGTACCAGCAGCAGGCTGGAAGCCAGCAACAGTGCATATGGATGCACATTGGAAGTGACTCCGGTCGGAGTGATCAAAGCTGTGCCCTTGTTTTTGAAGACTACAGTAAGGCTGTTGTTCTCATCAGGCTCAAAGGCATTATCGTTGCTTGTAAAATTCTGTGGTCTTCTGGTTGCCTGTTCCACCGCAAAGGTGTAGGACAATGTGGAGTTATCTGTTGAATAGGTAATGTTGTTCTCAGGAACCACGTTTTCTACGAAAACCTCCGATGTGTAGCCGTTCTTCTGACTCTGAGTGATATTCAGCGTGTACCTATAGTCAGAGACATAGTCGTAAACCTTTTGCTTTACACATTGCTGCAAGTAGTCCTCTTTTACCACAAGGCCGTCTTTATCGGTAACTGTGATCCACACACTGTACTCATAAGGCTCGGCTGTTGTTCTAGTAACCGTGATCGTGACCATATACTGCTGATTGTTCTTGAGTCTCGTAGACACAGAACCCCACGTGCTGTTCGGTGCACCGTATTCTAATGCACTGCTGTTCATTTTACCCCAGACCTGAACGTTCTGGATCTCGATATTGTAATCAAATTCGTCAGCTGAGTTTCCTCCCTCCGTACGGTTTTCCACGGTAAAGGTGAAGGTCTGACGCTTTCTTTCCGTCCAGGAAGTAACCAGCGTTACGTTCTCAGTAACAGGCTGCGTAAAGTCAAAACCATAATTGTTAAGAACAGTCTGAACGTTCTGATCAATGTTTTTAGCACTTGACCGGTATCCGTCTGTCGTAGAGTTATATTTAAGCCATTTGATGAAGACCCACCCGGTTTTTTCGGAATTTGGCGATGGATCAGCAGGCTTAGGGACACATTCGCCTTTAGCCACAGTATATGTGACATAACGCAGATCCGAGCTGTCCTGATAGAAAGCGTACGCACCGGGAGTATTGGTCACAGCCGGACCGTTCCAGGTATGGAGCTTGACCGGATTAGCATTAATATTGCCATATACGATATTGTATCTTACCATAACGGTATCACTCCAAACGGCGTACAGGGTCTGATTGTAGGGAGGCTGCTGACTGAAGTCCCAGAGGTAGTCGCTCTTGATCTTTTCCAGCACATTGGAGCCTGAATCCGGAGTAATGGTCGTCTCTCCCCATGTAACCGCTGTATCGGAGCTGAAGTCTGAATGAGAAGCAATATCCGAGTTGGTCGTCCAGCCGATGAAAATCTTGCTGTTGTGATCCGGGTCAGAAGGACGGTAGGAATTATTAACGATCTTTTCTGAGTCAATCGTGTACAGATCGCCTGAAGCATGTACGTAGTTCTCTGATGATTCCGTCCAGATACCGCCGTTTACATTATAAATGACCTGAAGAACGGGTTCTTCAGTATAGGTGACAATGATGCCTGTAGGATTGGTCACCAGAGTGCCTGTATAAGTTGCGGTTCCGCCAAACGGGATCTTGTCGCTGCCGGTGCCGTAAGGATCGGTCGAGCCGAATACGCCGTTGACTTTCAGCTTATAACCGAGGTGATCGTTAGTCGCCGTTGCCGTAACGGTATCAGTGCCTGCAACCGCACCCGGGAGGACGATCTTGACCTCACCGTTTACGTCACCCGACTTTGCGGGAACGGTGATCGTGCTCGTTGCCGCCTCACGGTCGAATTCACCGGTCGCCTTGTTGACAATGCTGATGGTGCTGTTTCCGCTTCCGGAAAGATTTATGGTGATCGGCGCGTCAGTAGTGTTGACAAAGGTGACATACACCATGGGCTCCCACATCGCATAGAGAGTCCTTGCATCGTTTCTGGTGACTGCTATAACTGAATCCGCAGCATATGCCGGGATATAAGCCTTAGCGGTCGTCGGACTGTTCGGATCAGAGTTTTCGTCAAATCCCAGCAACAGATAGCCATTTTTATGCGTGAAGAAATTCTTGCCCGTGATCTTATTAAACGCCTTCGTTGTAGCATATCGGTACAGATGCAGCGAAATATTGGACTGGAAATCGCCGAGCAGGATCTGCGTCGGGTTGCTTCCATCCATATGGTCAGTCGTATTGATGATCGAACTTCCGGGGCCGCTAAGTGCAGGAAGCAACGTGGAATCAGTTTCGTTCACATATCCGTCATGAGCATTATTCGCATCGAGGATCAGGTTGGTAACATCCGGCCTGCGGTAAGAATCACTGACACGCTCGTAATACGCCTGCATGTGTATGATGCCGCCGTGTCCATCGGTCTGGGTAACCAGCGCTGAATTTACGGTAAAATCGTCGCCGGGGCTGTAGTAGATCGGGTTTCCGTTTTCGCCGAACTGGATCGGTGTCCATTGCTGGTAGGTGTATTGCTGTCCGTTAACAGTGATCGTACTGCTGTTCCCGTCCGGCCTTACCACACGCCAGCCACGGAACACCCAATTCTCCGTTACATGCGTGGGCGCCCTCAGGATGTTCGTTGACGACTGGTCGGCATAGAGTTGCGTCGCCGGAAGAGCCGGATCAGTCCACTGTTCAATATCGCCGATGACGGCGGTGAATTGACCGTTCTCCTCTACGAAGAAATAAGGATTATATTTAATATAGATGCCGCCGTCGAGTCGCCATTTTGCGCGAAGCTTGATCTCACCATAGACAGGATCGTTGAAGTTGTAGGGCATGGAAGCCTCGGAGCCGTTATCATAGACCCTGTACCAGCCCATAAAGGTCCAGTGCTCGCTCTCGGTGATATGACGGTATTTCTGTGTGGAAACGTAAGTAGTTTTCCACTGGTCAAAGCTAAGGAGCGTAATATCAGGGCGCGATCCGTTATTTATGTTCGCTTCGGCAACCTTGTAATAGAAATCATACAAGTCAGACAGCTCTGTTTCCGTGACATACAGAGCGATACGCAGGTCAGACGGGAGGCCGCTTGTGCCGTCAGTCTGTTTATGCTGCATGTTGACATAGTAGTAGACATGGCCGCGGTAAGTTGCCGCGTCCTTATCGCTCAGCTGTACATAATTCTTCGGACTGAGAGTGTATTGACCGATCCTTTCGCCATAGGTGCCGTTGAAGTAGGTGGACTGGTCACGGCGGTATCCGCTGTCAGCAGGACGCTCTACGATCGGCTGATTCTGGTCATCTAAGACCTGCTGGCCAGTGACCGGATCCAGCTTATAGAGAACACCGCGGTTAAACGCTCCTCTGCCGGAACCGTCATACGAAGATGTTTCATCATGGTTGATATGGTCGATCTCACCACCGTTCGGATCGATCTCCACCTTGTACTTAAGCGCTTTCATGACCGGATAAAGCAACACATTGGCTTTAGGCATAGTGCTGTTCGCAAAATCGAAAGGTTCGCCTATGCCGGCTTCATTGGTATACCAGCCAAGGAATACATAACCTGTCCTTGACGGCGGATCATACTTGTTTGCATCCGCAAGAGACTGTGTATAGTAATAGGTATCTGTCTTATGGTCCGCCTCGTTCTCGTACATGAAGGTCAGGTTATACTGCTTCGGTCTGAGGAAGAAGTATATGTGATAATCCTTCTGGCCGGATATATCCGGATTTGTAACCTGTGTAGGGTTATAGCAGCTGTAGAAGAGTTCATAGCCATCAGGCGTGTCAACCAGCTGGAACTGAGGTTCCAGGTTTGAGATGAGGAATCTCGGAGAATCTGAAAGCTCTATGAAATTGCGCCCTGCGATCTCGCTCTTATCACCTGCGGTGTGTTCCTGGCTCCAAGTGGTCAGATTATATGACTGGTAATCATTTCCTGAGACAATGTGGGCAGTATTCGGATCGTAAGTGCCCGGAATTGCCTCGTAGAGGATATGATACTGCTTAAATCTGGTGGATTTATTCTTTTCTCCGAACCAAGCCACCAGATGGTGAACCTGATTTTCGTTGATAATTGCATCTCCGGCTCGGTTGCTGCAGAGTTCCGCAGACATATACTGGTATACGCCGTTGATATCCGGGTTTGCACCCTGAGGATTGCCGACGGTATTTCGTTCATTGGCGATACGGCAATAAAGGCTTCCGTAATAAGCAGCCCAGATGTACAACGTATATTTCGAATTGTCGGGTCCGGCAAAAGTGAAATTCGGATTGGACGGCGAAGGCCAGCGGTCACCGATGTAAGCGCCGTACTTTGCCTTGATGACGTACAGGTTGGCCTCATCATCCGCCGGATCATAATCACCCATGACATTCGCATTTGTAGTGACGTAGGTCGAATCATAGGTATTGCCTTTATAAGACATCGAATATGTCCCCGAGTATGATTCCGAGGCATTATGCGAATTGGTATAGCCCAAAGCCGTAACCTTCGAGTCCTTGAACATGTATTCTATCCAGTTGCCATCCCAGGTATCAGGCGTATCGGCCGGTTTCTGGTGTCCGCCTGATTTTACGTAACCGTCACGGCCAATGTGGAATACGATCTTAAAGACCTTGCGACTGAAATAAACGTTGATGACCGTAGTTCCGTCGCCGTTTATGACAACGGATGCGTCAGATAGGTTCTCGTCCAGGTCGTAGAACTTTTTCTCATCCGCAGGTACTGCTCCGGCCTCGTCCAGGTATTGCTCGTTCAATATTGAAACCGAATTAACCTTGAAGTTTTTTAGAGCTGACAGGGGCAGCGTAGATCCGGAAGCATAGCTTGTGCCAAGCTGAGCATTCAGGTCTGTAGTCGAAATAATCTTTACGGAAGCGGATGTATAATCGTCTTTCGGATCGGAAGGTGCAACATAATTCTGCTCCTGTGCATTCTCCGTCCAGTAAACGATAGAGATGTTGGTCGCCGCAGGGATCCATTTTGCATAGAGTGTCAGACGAGAAAGCCCGTAGTAGAATTTTAGCTTGCCGTCAGCTACTTCCCAAGCCTTTCTCCCTCCCTCATATCCGGGGGGAATCGTCATATCTGTACGAATGCTGACCTTTCCGTCTGTGATAGTTGTTTCGGTGATACGTGTACCGCCAGTAAACTCTCCGGTACTTGTATCATAATGATCAGGATTCACGTACCAGCCACCAAAATCGTAGCCCCTGCGAGTAGGAGCATCAAGCTTTGTTAATATGCTCTGCCTTTCGATTTCCGAAAGAGAAGCGTTGACACCGGTTTCCTCCCATGCCATCAGATAGCGTGATTCGACATAGGTGGCACCGTTGCCGGAGATACCAACGTTAAAATCCGCCCAGCGGGCTTCGATAAAGATAGGATAGAGATCAATATCTCCTGTGACAGTGATATATTTTCCGTCTTTTCCGGGATCCTTGAGCTCGTTTCCGTTATAGTCAATAGTTTCAACTTTGACCCAATCAGTGCCGTCATAATACTCCCAGCCTTTAAAGATGAGGCGGACAGCATCTGTGCTGGTTGCCGCAACATCGCTGACCTTGACTTCTGCGGAAGAAGCACCGCCGAACACCAAAAGCTTGCGCGTCATCAGGTTGGAAGCGCTGGATCCTGCTCCGGAATCGTGCGCGAACTGCATAAAGTTCACAAAATGATAGTTCTCATATACGGGCGCAACAAGGACGTGCACATTGCCGTCTTTATCGACAGCACCGGATCCTGTAACTCCATCTAATGACCAATTAACCGTATCTCCGACACTGACATTTTTCTCACTGATGGAGATAGGCTTCTCAAATGCGATATGGTCGGGTTTATCCGGCCATGTATAATAAAGTTTATTATTATTTTTACCTATTCCGTATTCATCAGTCTCTCCGCTCTTCACATACGGATCTACAACATACCAGCCATAAAAATACTCCGTCGCGGTATTTACAGGATCCGCGATAAGCTCGAGCGATTCATCATCTTTCAATATCTGGGAATTTTGTTTGTCCTTATTCTCACTCTTATTATAGAATTCATAAGGATCTACGGCATAGTAAGAAGTATTACCTTCAGTCATCGGGCTGCTGAAATCGGCACTGATAAAATGGAACTTGACTCTGGGCGTAACAACGGTGCTCTCATCCTCGTGCTCGATGATAACATAGACACTGAAATGCCCTGCTTCGAATTCTACCTTACCGTTCTTAACCTCAGCGTCGATCTTCTCGATATTTTCATTCTTGATGTCGACCGGCTTGCCGCTCTCGGCGATCTCATCAGGAACATAAATGACTTCTGTTTCATTTTTTGTAACGCTGTTACACTCTTCCGATGCTACCTCGATCTTGAGGAGCTCAGCGGGCTGCCATTCGTTTCCATTCTTATCGAAAACCTTGATGTCGTAAGCTGCGATAACCTTTGCACCGCTGACTTCGACCTCTACTTTCTCTGCAGTAACTTTAACGTCTGCAGGTAAAAGGCCTGAAACGTATATATTTTCGCCTTCAGCCTTGATCCTGCGCTCTTTGAGCTCGATATCAGGCTTAGCGGGCTTTGTCTCATTATTCTCAGGCTCTGATGGAACCTCTTCAGAACTTTCTGTCTCTTTTATTTCTGTTTCTGTGGATTCTGTTGTCTCTGGTTCTGCCGGCTCTGTGTTTTCGATATCCGTGAAAGCTGTTTCATTTTCACCTTCTGTAACATCGATGACATCAGTTTCATTTTTATCTTCCGGTGTCACATTATCAATCGTGGTTTCAACGGGAGCTGCTGTGGTCTCTACAACGGGATCCTCGCTCTCGGCCGAAGACGCCTCAGCATCTTCGACCTCATCAGCGAAAACAGTTCTTATCGAATTGAAGAGCTGGCCTGCTTTGTCGTAGGACATGATTACAGAGGTTGTCATTGCAGCAACCAGAACGATAGCAGTGCTTTTTTTGAATAATTTGCTGTAATTTATACGCTTCATATTCATGTCCTCTTCAAACAAATTGCCCAGTCTTACAATCCGATAATAACAAAGCACCGGGGACAGAATGGGGACACAATAAAGCTAATTAATATAAAAATCTGTAATTTTGTTTTTCTTTATCTCAAAAATGATCGATCAATCTGCAGTACCGTTAGGTACGGTCTCTATGTGCGGGACAACATAACTGCCGATCTCACCCCAGGTTCCCTTTTGAGAATCATATTCTTGAGTATATTTTGTGGATCCTTCTATTGGTTTACCTGCGATCAGATAGAAGTCGCCACCATTAATAAAGACTGCTTTGTCATTAACGGAAATGGATTCAATGGTGACATCTTTATCAGGATCGTACTTGCGGTCTTCATAGCACATCTTAGTTACAATGTATTTTCCGTCCCGCTCTTCAATCTTGTTGCCGGCATTTACTATTCCGTCAGCGTTATCCATAGTTACATAAACGCGAAGTCTATCATCTTTTACATTCCGGAGCGAACCGCCATAACGGCTGTTTTTCTCGCATACCGCTTTGTCGAAAACAATAACTACTTCGTACTTGAAGATAACGATGCGCTCAAGGCCGTACATGTTATCCGGAGAACATGTATATACCGCTTTGGCCTTTTCCTCTCCGTCAATAACTATAGGAGGCGCTGCGCACCCTGACAGAGAGGCAATCAATGCCATTATTAAAGCAATCGAAAATAATCTCGTTTTTATTCCCATAAAGATCCCCAAACAAATAAAAAACGATCTTCGCCGATACCGGCTCAATTACTAAACGAGATTATTATATCAAAATATTAAATACTGTTGCTGCCCTTGCTGTAAGGGATTAATCAGAGTGTTGCTCCAGCGCATCCTCCAGCGTGTGCCAGGCGAGCACGGCGCATTTTACTCTTGCGGGCACTTTCGCTACACCGGCCAGAGCAGAGCAGTCTTCGAGTCTGTCTATATACTCCTTCTCATCTGCTTCGCCCTTTATCATGCGCAGATAGAGATCAACAAGGCTCTTTGCCTCTTCAACGGTCTTTCCCTTGATCAGGTCTATCATGAGTGAGGCGGAAGCCTGTGATATCGCACAGCCCGAACCGATGAAGCCTATGTCTTCCACGATGCCGTTTTCTATCTTTACCTGGAGAACGATATCATCGCCGCATGAAGGATTGTTGCCTTCCAGACTTACCGTAGCACCCGGCACAGGCCGCCTGTTGTGGGCAGCACGGCTGTTCTCGGTAATTATCTGAGAATACAAGCTCTTAAGATCCAATTTCCATCACCTTCCTTGTCTGCTCCACCGAGCTGAGAAAAATGTCTACATCTTCTTCATCGTTATATAAAGCGAAGCTCGCGCGAAGACATGATCCGATCCCGAGTCTCTCCATTAACGGCTCGGCGCAGTGGTGTCCCGCGCGTACGCATACACCAAAAGAATCCATTATCGTAGCTGCATCATGAGGATGGACGCCTCTGATATTAAATGATATAAGGCTCCTGTCCCTGTCAGACCCTGCCGGATATATATCGATCCCGCCGATATCCTTAAGACCATTTAAGGCCTTCCTGCAAAGTTCAGTCTCATGTTCCCGGATCTTATCAAGACCGATCGATTCCACGTAACGGATTGCTTCGACAAGCCCTGCTTCAGCACCGAGATTGCAGGTTCCCGCTTCGAATTTCCTTGGTGGTTTGGCATAAGTCGTACCGCTCTCATGGACATGGGATATCATGTCACCGCCACTTAAGAAAGGCGGCATCTTATCCAGCAATTCATATTTGCCGTAAAGAACACCTATTCCCATCGGTCCGTAGACCTTATGTCCGGAGAATGCTGCAAAATCAGCATCCAGATCTCTTACATCGACTCTCATATGTGCAACGCTCTGTGCGCAGTCGATGACCGCTATTCCGCCGTTCTGATGAACGAGGCTTACGGCAAGCTTTACGGGGTTTTCTATTCCCAATACATTTGACACCTGTGCCGTGGCAAGGATCTTTGTAGATCGCCCGATCTTTGAGGTCAGCTCCTCTTTAGTATATTCGCCCTGTTCATCCGGATACAGATAAACTACTTTGGCACCTGTGATCTCAGAAACGCGCTGCCAAGGAACAAGGTTGCTGTGATGCTCCGATACGGCAACGGCTATCTCATCGTCTGTTTTAAGATTGGCAAGGCCGTAACTGTAAGCCACCAGATTAAGCGCTTCTGTTGCGTTGCGGGTGAAGATTATCTCTTCATCCCGCTCGGCATTCAGAAAACTTGCAATTATGCTTCTTGCTTTTTCATGTACATCAGTCGCTCTCATTGCGAGCTCGTATACTCCCCTGTGGGGATTTGCATTATCGGCTGTGTAATATCTCTTAACGGCAGCCAGCACCACATCCGGCTTCTGCGTTGTCGCAGCGTTATCGAGATATACCAGACGCATATCGTTTTCGAGCTTGCTAAGTATCTTAAAGTCTTTCTTATAATACTGAGAGAGCATCGAGTCTTTCTCCCATTGATTTCATTACTCTGTTCTTGATCTCTTCATTACCGATCAGGTCGACAACAGGCGAGAACCTGGATTCGATGATGAGGCGCTTCGCGTCTCTTAACGGCACGCCCCTTGACTGCAGGTAGAAGAGCATATCATCGTCAAGCCTTGTAGTCGTTGCCGCATGCATTCCCTCGACCCACTCTTCTCCGCAGAGGATAAGTGGCGTGGTAAGATTCGTTACTTCATCGGAAAGCATGACGGTATCCTCACCTTCATGGCCGATCGCATGCACGCATCCGCGCTTGAAATCGACAGTCTCCCTCAGAGTCTTATAGGCACGCCCGGACAAAAGTCCGATCGCCTTGATCTCAGAGAAAGTTTCCCTGCCGTAGAAGTTCGTGCTGTCGTTCATATCAAGAATCTCATCGTTATCAGCAAGATATGCCGTTGTTACGTTGCAGCGGCTGTTATCGCCGATAAGTTCTGAACGGATTCCGTAAAGTGCACGGAGGCTTCCTATAGCAATCCTGACTACTTCAATATCAGCGTTCTCTTCGGCTTTAATTGCAACACCGCTCCTGATGTCTGAACGGATACCCGACAGATTAAGCAGATAGAGCTTTAATTTGGCATCCCTGTGAGCATAGACCTGTGTCAGAATATCCAATTGCTCTTCATTCTCAGAATCAATTATCTGAACAAGCTCGGCTTCGGCGCCTTCGAATACCTCAAGGCATTCTCTTACAACGCCTTCCTTATATTCTGATACGAAAGTGTTATCCCCGCTTTTTGCAGCCACACTCTTGCACTTGATCACCGATGCATTAGCTTTAACGTCGTTGTCAAAATCTGCTCCCGCACCGCTTACCATGGCATCGAAAACAGGACTTACGGAATATTTTTCCAGCTTTTTGGAATTATTTATGTCTCTCTCGAAAACTTCCGGTGCATAGTTAACCTTCAGGTGGTTCCATGTAGGCATCGGAATAGTATTTACTCTGTAACTCATAACAATACCTCTGTCAGCCTATGCTGCCTTTCATCTCAAGATTGATAAGGTTATTCATCTCAACCGCATATTCAACCGGAAGTTCCTTCGCGATCGGCTCGGCAAAACCGCCTACGATAAGGGCCTTCGCGTCGTCTTCGGACAGCCCCCTGCTCATGAGATAGAAGATCGAATCTTCACTGATCCTTCCGATCTTTGCCTCGTGGCCGATGTCGACCTTGCTGTTTCTGATATCTGATACAGGGATCGTGTCAGATCTGGACTGGTCATCGAGCATCAAAGACTCACAGGTAACTGCAGACTTGCTGTTTTCAGCTTCACGGTTGATCTTAACCTCGGATCTGAAGTTCGACTTGCCGCCGTCTCTTGAGATCGACTTGGTCGTGATATGGGAACTCGTGTTCCTTCCCATATGGATGACCTTTGCACCTGTATCGAGCTCCTGGCCTTCTCCGGCAAACGTGATGCCCGTATATTCCATTCTGGAATTATCGCCTTTGAGGATGCTCATGGGATAGAGATATGACGTGTGCGAACCGAATGAACCTGATACCCACTCGATTATTCCGCCCTCTTCAACAAGAGCACGCTTGGAATTCAGGTTGTACATGTTCTTGGACCAGTTCTCGATCGTCGAATATCTTACACGTGAATTCTTTCCGATATAGATCTCGACACATCCGGCATGGAGATTTGCTATGTTGTACTTCGGCGCTGAACATCCTTCGATGAAATGCAGATAAGCATCGTCTTCAACGATGATGAGCGTGTGCTCGAACTGGCCTGCGCCCGGAGCATTGAGTCTGAAATAAGACTGCAAAGGGATCTCCACCGATACGCCCTTGGGAACGTACACGAATGAGCCACCTGACCATACAGCGCCGTGAAGAGCCGCAAATTTATGGTCTGTTGCAGGGATCAGCTTCATGAAGTGTGATCTCACTACATCTGCCATATCACCCTTCAGAGCGCTCTCGATATCTGTATAGATAACGCCCTGTGCTTCTACTTCTTTTCGAACATTATGGTATACGATCTCAGAATCGTACTGTGCACCTACACCGGCAAGAGACAATCGCTCGGACTGGGGAATACCGAGCTTCTCGAATGTATTCTTTATATCTTCCGGAACCTCTTCCCATTTCGCGCTCATCTCACCCTTCGGACGGACATAGGTAATGATGTTATCCATATCAAGTCCGTCTATGGAAGGTCCCCATGTTGGGATATCAAGTGAGTTATAGATCTTCAGTGATTCAAGCCTGAATTCGGTCATCCACTCAGGATCTTCCTTTTCCAGTGAGATCTGTCTTACAACTTTTTCCGTAAGACCTGAATCAACGATCATTGCAGGATCAAGTTTATCCTTAAAATCGTACATGGTGCGGTCGATCGCATCCACCCTCGTTTTCTCTTCAACTTCAAACATGATCACACCTCTTCCGTTACCGAGGCATAACCGAATTCATTGATCCTGTCGATAAGACTTCTGTCTCCTGTTCTTAAGATCTTGCACTTTCCGATAACATGGACCTTATCAACATCAAGTCCGTCAAGGATGCTCGCATTGTGAGTAATGATGACAAGCGAATTTTCCTTGTTGTGGAAGTGCCTGATACCCTGAGTTACTGTCTTTACTGCATCGACGTCAAGACCTGAATCCGTCTCATCGAGGAAAGCGAGCTTCGGCTGGAGCATAAGGAGCTGCAGTATCTCGGCTTTCTTCTTCTCACCGCCGGAAAATCCCACATTAAGATATCTGTCCGCATAAGCGTGATCCATTCCGAGAGCATCCATCTTCTCTTCGAGTTCACGTCTGAAGGCAACGATCTTTTCCTTCGTTCCCCTGATGGAACCTCTTGCTGTTCTTAAGAAGTTCTCCATCGTAACGCCCGGGATCTCCAAAGGATTCTGGAACGACATGAAGATGCCCTTTCTTGCTCTCTCGTCAGGCGAAGCATCAGTAATGTCCTCGCCGTCGAAAAGGATCTGTCCTTCCTCTACTTCGTAGGAAGGATCACCCATTACAGCCGAAACAAGAGTTGACTTTCCAACACCATTCTGTCCCATCAGGACATGGATCTCGCCCGGTTCGATCTTGAGATCGACACCGTTAAGGATCGTCTTGTCTTCAACTGCAACCTTGAGATTTTTAATTTCTAAAAGTGCCATTAATGTAACCCCATTTCCAAATATTTGTTAGTCATGACTAACTTCAAAAAGAATTATATATCAAATTAGTAGGTTTAAAAGGGCGCTTTATCCCGGTAATGCTAAAAGATCGTTGAATTTTGGGCGGGTTTAGACATTTTTATTCCCGAATGAAAATCATTTTAGGGCTAAAAATTTATTACAAGAAAGCGTCCTGTAATATTGTCTTCTTGATCAGCTTAGCCTTATCACCGAATCACAACATTCATTGATGAACTCGTAATCGTGCGTTACGACATAGACGGTCTTTCCCGCCGCCTTAAGGCGCTTCAACTCCTGTGATAAACGCATCATATTGAGTTCATCCATTCCGCTGGTGGGTTCGTCCATCAGTATTATGTCTCTGCCTGCAGCAACACTCGAAGCTATTGCAACTCTCTGTTTCTGTCCGCCTGACAGAGCCATCGGATGATGGTCAGCAAGATCCCTTATGCCGAAGCGGTCCAGGATCTCTAATGCCTTTTCTTTCTTCATATCTTCGCTTAACGAATCATTCATGCCGATTATCAGTTCATCCAAGACACTCTCGGTGAACAGCTGATGGTTAACGTCCTGGAAAACAAGATAACAATCCCTGCTTCTAAGTTTTCTTTTCCAGCGGCTGCCGTTCAATGTGATCTTATCCTTTTTTGTCTTATAGATACCGCACAGGCACTTAAGGAAGGTGCTCTTGCCCGCACCGTTATTTCCGATGATCGCTACTACCTGATTTCCGGGAAGGCTCAGGCTTTCCACGGATAGAGCGACAGTCTTTCTGTCGTAAGAATACTTGAAATGCTCTATCCTGATATAATCCCTGATACCTTCATCAGATCTTCTGACGATAAGTTCCGGTTCTATGAGCGGCCTGATCCCCATATCCTTAAGAGACGGACTCAGATCACTCATTTCCTCACGGCCAAATATCCTCGTTATCCTGCCGTCTTTCATCACAATAAGCCGGTCAGCCAGTTCCCTGAGGAAGAATAAGCGGTGTTCGGCAATTATGATGGTCTTTCCCTGCTGCTTCCATTTCGCCAGTACACATTTAAGCTTTTCGATGGATTCGGCGTCGAGATTGGAAGACGGCTCATCAAGAACGATAACCTTCGGATGCATAACGGCTACGCTGCCGCATGCGATCCTCTGCTTCTCGCCGCCTGAGAGTTCAAAGATACTGCGGCCTCTAAGCTCTGTAAGATCCAGATCATCTGTAACCTGATCCATCCTCCTGATTATCTCGGAAGGATCCATTGCGATATTCTCTGCTGCAAAGGCCAGTTCACTGTCAGTATCGACGTTGAAGAACTGGCTTCTCGGATTCTGGAAAACGCTTCCGACAGTCCTTCCCAGTTCAGTCACTGACTTTCCGATGATGTTCTCACCATCTAAGAGCAGTTCACCCGTAACTGTTCCCGGATAGTAATTTGGCGCAAGTCCGTTTATCAGCCTGGTAAACGTAGTCTTGCCGCATCCGCTCTCGCCCGTAAGGACGATCAGTTCTCCATCTTCAATGGTCAGATCGATATCAATGAGATTGCCCTTGTCGGTCTTATTATTCTTATATTGGAAGTTGATATTCGAAAATGTGATCATGTTCCGATTACTCCTCCCAAGAATACGTGTGCGAAAAGTCCCGCCGCGGCACACAGGAACATAATAATATCCAGAAATGAGAATCCGACTTTGGCTATGTGCGTTCTCTTTCCGTCAACGGAAAGACACTTGGTCATTGATGCCGCCGAGAGTTCATCCGCGATCTTTGAAACAGACATAAGAATAGGCACCATGACATATTCCAAAACATCCAGCGGATTTCTTCCCGCAAGACCGATGCCCCTCATCTTCATGGCGTTCTTAACGTCCTGCCATTCTTCTTTCAGCGTCGGGAAAAAGCGGAACATTACAGCGAACGGTATTACGATCACCTTCGGAATATGCATCCGTTCCATAGACGTAACGAACTCACTTACCGTCGTGGTCTTCATGAGGTAATACGCCATCATTACACCCGCGAGGAAACGCGACAGCAAGCCGGTCGTAAACAGCAGTATGATGAGGGGTACAGGATGGATATCCTGCAGTGTAAACCGCTCAAACAGGAATACATAAAGATACAGGAAAAAGTATATGAATGATCCTCTGAACCAGGTCTCCCTCATCATCAGGAAAAACGGGATCAGGGCAAAGACGATCCTCACGGGCACGAATATGCCCGTGATCTTTCCCGTCATCATTACCACATTTATAACTACGAGTAAGAGCAGTTTTGTTCTCGGATCGAGTTTTCTCATTCAACAAGATTTGCCTTGGCAAAATGCTTTCTTAAGATCCTCTTGGCAAAAAGACCGCCCAGGAATCCGCCGACAACCGCAATGATTATCATTCCGATGAACATCCAGTCAGGTGTAAGCGATCTTATGACCTCTACATACTCCTTGCCATATCCCTCTTCAAGATTGGCAAGATAGCTGTCTCTGTATCCAAAGAACAGCGGCAGTCCCATACCGGCTGTCCATAGCATCATTGTTCCGCAGCACACAGGACCGAATTTGATCTTGCTGAAACCGGCTTTCATCCAGATAAGATCCGTAATGAGTCCTGCAGCAAGTCCGATTACGACGCAGGGCCAGGGTCTTCCCATCAGTAATGTGATAAGACCGAGAAGCAATCCCATGATCGTGATCATGCCGAACTTCTTGACCTTTGTTAAGAATATCATGATCGGGATAGCTCCAAGGAAGCCCTCAATGATCCCTGCAAATATAAATGCCTGCGGGATAAAACCGAGCATCGCTACCAGAAAGATACAAAGGAAATGCAATGCCGTATAGATACCGATGTTAATTAAATCTTTTACTTCAAACTTCTTCATGCTGTTTTTGCTCCTTTCTTCCAAGCAATATCTGAGTTGATCTTTTCAGTGAAGTTTTTGTATAAACCGCCTTTATTCATAAGCTCGGCATGGGTACCGCGCTCTTTGATAATGCCGTCATCGACTACAAGGATCTCATCTGCACTTCTTATGGTCTTAAGCCTGTGTGCAATGACGAGCAAAGTCTTGTCCTTTACCAGTTCGCTGATGGCTTCCTGGATAAGGCTCTCGTTATCCGCATCTACTGAAGCTGTTGCTTCATCCAAAATGACAATAGGAGAATCTTTTAAGATGCATCTTGCGATAGAGATACGCTGTTTTTCTCCGCCCGATAAAGTCGCACCGCCTTCACCGATAACCGTATCGAATCCGTCAGGAAGAGCCATTATGAAGTCATAGCAGCGGGCCTTTTTCGCAGCCTCGATAACTTCTTCTCTGGTCGCATCAGGACGTCCCATAACGATGTTGTTATAAATGGTGTCCCGGAAAAGATATACACGCTGGAACACCATGCTTATCTGCTGCATCAGCTGCTGCATGGTAACGTCCCTGATATTGACACCCTTGATCCTTACGGTTCCGGAATTAACATCCCAGAATCTTGCCAGGAGATTGGCGATTGTGCTCTTTCCGCTTCCTGAAGGACCTACAACGGCAGTCATTGTATTAGGCTTCATCTTAAAAGAGATATTCTTCAATACTTCCTTCTCGTCATATGCGAAAGAGACATTCTCGAATTCGACTTCCGCTCCTTCATATTTCTTCGGGAAGATGCATTTTCCGCTGTCATCAAGTTCCGGAACAGCCAGAACCTCTTCTATCCTGTCCATGCAGGCGCTCATGACAGTAAGTCTTGTGGATTCGTTATAGAGCGCATATACCGGCACATAGAGATCAAATAAGAAGAGCATCATGGCAACAAAGGCCGAGGTTGTGATAACGCCGTTCATAACAAGAAGCACGCAGATTCCGAGAGTAAGCGCCGAACCTGTGGCGAAGATAACACCGAGTCTGATATTCCAGGGATGGACCACATGCTCGAACTTGATGTTTTCCTTGCAGCTCCTGTCGAAATTATCAGTCAGATCCTTGGAAGACTTGCCAAGCATATTGAATGTCTTTATTATGTTCATTCCTTCGGTGTAATCGATTACGGCTGAAGTAAGTCTTTCCGCCTGTGCCTGACGCAAATCCGAATGCCTCTGGATCTGCTTCTGTGAAGCCTTTCCGCATAAGATTATCGCAGCAGTAGTGATCAGGCCGACAATGCCTACCCTGTAATCGAAAACAAACAGGAATATGATCATGATCGCTTCAGAGAAGAAATACGTCATAAGCTGTGCGATCTGTGACATGCACACTTCCTCGACCATGGACATATCTGTCGTGAGGATCGATGATATCTTGCCTATATTGCCTTCAGTGTAGTAACCCATCGGAAGGTTCTTAAGATGCTCGCCAATGGCGATCCTCATGTCGGCAAACATCTCAAAGCCTGTAGCAGACTGAAGCCTGTCACCGATGTACTGTGAAATGATCTGAAGCAGAAGGATCGCAGCCATGGCGATCGAAGCCTTCATAAACAGGTCTGTAACATCATTTCCCTGTAAGAATCTGTCAATGACAAGAAAGGCTACGATGACCGGGCTCTTCATAAGAAGTCCCTTTATGAAGCAAAAGATATAAGCCAGTCTGATCCGAAGCTTTCTCTTGCCGGCAGCTTCGACGATTCTATGTATTAACTTGATCATGGTCTTACACTCCCTCCTTTATCTGCCACTCACCGGTCTTTGCCTGAGAATCCCACAGATGCTTATACTCTGCATTTCTTCCAAGCAGTTCTCCGTGAGTGCCTATATCACTGATGTTCCCGTCATCGAGAACGACTATCTGATCAGCTTCAACGATCGAAGGCAGTCTGTGAGCGATGATGATGATCGTCTTATCCCTGATGACCTGCGAAATGGCTGCATTCATCTTTTCTTCATTCTCCGGATCGATAAATGCGGTAGCCTCATCGAGAACGATGATCGGAGCATCCTTTAAGATCGCTCTTGCAAGAGCAATGCGCTGTCTCTCACCGCCTGACAGCATCTTTCCGCTGTCACCGACCTTTGAATCTATTCCCATTGGAAGTTTTTCAAGAAAATCACTGCACTGCGCACGCTCTGCAGCGGCAAGCACCTCGCTTCTGTCTGCACCGGGCTTACCGATGAGAATGTTCTCATAGATCGTTGTATTAAAGAGGAACTGTTCCTGTGATACATATGAGATCTCATCATTAAGAGCTTCAAGGGTCATATCCGTAATGTCCTGTCCGCCTATTGAGATCGAGCCGTCATTCAGATCGTAGAAATGTACCAAAAGCTTTGCCAGCGTGGATTTGCCGCTTCCTGACTCACCCACGAAAGCCGTCATCGTATTCTCCTTTATCTCGAAAGAAACCCCATGTATTACTTCAGCATCTTTATAAGAGAACCTCACATTATCGAAGCGTATATCATGGTTTGCACCTTCAAAGCCGTTATCGCCGGTCTTAAGTCCTTCGCCTTCAGTCAGCTTCTCAAGTGCCGAGATCTTATACTGAAGCTGAGGAAGCGTTGAACCGTAACTGCCTACCTTGAGCAGCGGTGTTCCGACAGAGATAGTTAAGCAGATAATGAGAGCAAACTGTGAAAGTGTGAGTGTTCCGTTTGCAAGGAATATAACGCCTGCCGGAAGCGAGAATATCGTCATGCAAGGCAGAAGGCTCGTAGTAATGGCAAGGAATGGCCAGCAGACCTTATACCAGTCCAAAGTATAATTCCTGTAATTAACAACATCTTCCTTATATTTTTTGAATGATTCCTCATGTCGGTTAAATACCTTTACGACCTCCATGCCGTTAACGTACTCGATGATCGTGTTGTTCATCTTTGCTGCGGCCGCATAGTATTCGTTCATCTTCTTCATGCATGAACCGAACATGACAAAACTAATGATAAGCGAGAGCACAAGTGCAGCAACGCTCAAAAGTGCCATCCTGATATCTACAAAGAACATTGCAATGATCATGACGGCCGCGCCCATAAGGTTGGAAAACCCTTCAGGTACCGCATGCGCCAGCAAAAGTTCAATACCGTCAATATCATCCGTAAACACCTTTTTAAGCTGGCCGGTTCCAATGTCCTGGATATTGCCGAGAGGCATTTTCTCGATCCTGCTCTGAACATAAGTCCTGATGTTCTTCAAGGTGTTGAATGCACCTTCATGAGAGAACTTAAGGCCGAAGCAATAGAGCACCTTATATGCAAGGATGCATAAGAAAAACAGCAGCACTCTTATCAAGACATAAGATGCACTTATATTCTCCTTATTCAGCAATGGTTCTATCAATTGGTAAACCAGTAAATAAGGAACCATCGAAAACAATACGCCTGCTGTAAGCACCACCATCGCAAGGACAGTTTTCTTCTTATACTTTCCGGCATACTTAAAAACGTAGGAAATCATATATGTCCCTCCATTAATATATCTTTGATGATCTTCTCCTGAGTCATCGCGTACTTCCTGATCAATCCCTTATCTATCTCCAGAAGTTTGCAGTAATCCATGAATAAGCAGATATTAGATGTAAGCGTTACTATCTCGTCCCACGAATAGTCATGAACAAAAGGTTCACAGATAGCTTTCCAGTAAGCGGCATCGAGAATATGCAGGTCCGTCTTTGATATCTTCTTTCTGGTAATCCCGCGTTCATAAGCCTGCAGATAAAACCGGTAATTAGACTCACTCATATTAGTTGCGAGCTTATGCTCAAAGTCCTGATACTTGGTACCGGAGCTGCAGCGGAGCAGCATTGTAAACGGCTCCTTGCGTTCCATTATCACTTTGAACCAGTAGAGCATAACTTCATCGCTCATATGCCAGCAATTGACAAGGAATTCCTCAGACTGAGGCTGCTTAGATAATTCATCTTTATATGTCAGACACTTATAGATGAAATCCGCAGTGTCTTCCACTATTGCGGAGAATAATTCCTCTTTGCCTTTGAATCTTTTGTAAAGTGCACCGGTGGTTACATTGGCTCTTCTGCATATATTTCTCAGTGAAGCCTTCTCAAAACCCTTTTCGAGAAATTCTTTCCTGGCGCACTCCATTAATCGTCCGTCAATGGACTTATCCGATACTGACATATTCATTCCTTAAGATATAGATCACCGATAACACTGTTATCTGAAACTACATAATGTTAGTGTAAACTAACTATTGAGTCAATAGGTTTTTTCAAAATCCGTAAAAGATAAAGATTATTTGCGTTAAGGGCATTCAGAATACCTAAAAAATCAGTCTTAAACTTGCACATTAAGTGCAAAGAATAATCCTTAAAATGTGTTATCATAACAAAAGTTAGTCTTAACTAACATTTTCGTAAATAGATATAGGAGGATAATTCCAATGAGTGAAATTTTCGAGGGCATTCCCGAGATCAAATTCGAAGGAAGCTCGAGCAAGAACCCGTTCGCATTCAAGTATTATGATGCAGACCGCGTCGTTCTCGGCAAGAAGATGAGCGAGCATCTCCCCTTCGCCATGGCATGGTGGCACAACCTTTGCGCCAACGGTACAGACATGTTCGGCAGAGGCACGGCTGACAAGAGATTCGGCGCCGCTTCCGAAGGAACTATGGAACATGCTAAAGCCAAGGTTGATGCAGGCGTCGAGTTCATGAAGAAACTCGGCATTAAGTACTACTGCTTCCATGATGTCGATCTTGTACCTGAAGCAGATGACATCAATGAGACTAACAGAAGACTTGATGAGATCTCTGACTACATTCTCGAGAAGACCAAGGGCACTGATATCAAGTGTCTCTGGGGCACGGCCAACATGTTCTCCAATCCGAGATTCATGAACGGCGCAGGAAGCACCAACAGTCTTGATGTTTACTGCTTTGCTGCAGCACAGGTCAAGAAGGCTATCGAGCTTACTGTAAAGCTCGGCGGTAAGGGCTATGTTTTCTGGGGAGGCAGAGAGGGTTATGAGACTCTTCTCAACACTCAGGTAAAGTTCGAACAGGAAAACATCGCAACCTTAATGAAGATCGCGCGTGATTACGGCAGGAGCATCGGATTTAACGGAACATTCCTTATCGAGCCCAAGCCGAAGGAACCCATGAAGCACCAGTACGATTACGATGCTGCAACAGCTATCGGCTTCTTGAGAGATTACGGTCTTGATAAAGACTTCAAGATGAACATCGAAGCTAACCACGCTACACTTGCAGGACACACATTCCAGCACGAACTCCGTATCAGCCGCATCAACGGTATGCTCGGTTCTATCGATGCCAACCAGGGCGATATCATGCTCGGCTGGGATACAGACTGCTTCCCGAGCAACATCTACGATACGACACTCGCAATGTATGAGATCGTCAAGAACGGCGGACTTCCTGTAGGAATCAACTTCGATTCCAAGAACAGAAGACCCAGCAACACATACGAAGACATGTTCCACGCATTCATCCTCGGTATGGATTCATTCGCATTCGGTCTCCTTAAGGCTGCCGAGATCATCGAAGACGGCAGACTCGAGAAGAATATCGAAGAGCGCTATTCTTCATTCAATTCCGAACTCGGACAGAAAGTCAGATCCGGAAATGTCACGCTCGCAGAGCTTGCAGACAGAGCCGCTGAACTCAAGGCACCTGCTGTTCCCTGCTCCGGAAAGCAGGAATATCTTGAAGGTGTACTGAACAACATAATCATCGCAAATAACTGATCGAAGTTCTAATCCCAACAAAAAACGGGGAGTCTCAAATAACATGAGGCTCCCCGTTTGTACTATTGTGCCTTTCGGGTAAAGGTTGCTTATTTATGTTGAGGAACTTCTTGCCTTCTTTAATGCGGCAAAAGCTTCATCGCTCAATACATGTTCGATCCTGCAAGCATCTGCTTCGGCGGTCTTTTCGTTCACGCCGAGAGACATGATGAAATCCTTCAGAACAACGCGTTTCTCGTATATGTTCTTTGCGATGCTCTCACCTTTTGGTGTCAATGTTATATATCCTTGCGGATCGATCTTTATATAGCCCTCGGTCTTAAGCTTTCCCATAGCGCGGCTTACGCTCGGCTTCGAAAAACCCAAGTGATTTGCAACGTCCAACGAACGTACCGGCTCATCTTTCTCAGAGAGCACCAATACTGATTCAAGATACATTTGCCCCGATTCTCTAAGGACCATAAAACCTCCTGTTCTTCTAAAAGGGAGAAGGACTGCCGCCTCATCAAGACGGCAGCCCCCCTAGACATGATGTATAAACAGAGGAGAAATCATTTCTTAACGTTAAATGCGCGCATCTGCGGATAATCTGCTGCGTCGCCTAATTCTTCCTCGATTCTCAACAACTGATTGTACTTAGCAACTCTCTCAGAACGTGAAGGAGCGCCTGTCTTGATCTGGCATGTATTAAGAGCTACAGCAAGATCAGCGATAGTAGTGTCTGCAGTCTCACCGGATCTGTGAGAAGAGATTGCCGTATAGCCTGCCTTGTGAGCCATCTTGATAGCTTCAAGTGTCTCGGATACGGAACCGATCTGGTTGAGCTTGATGAGAATGGAGTTACCTGCACCGAGAGAGATTCCCTTTGCAAGTCTTTCTGTGTTGGTTACGAAAAGGTCATCGCCTACGAGTTGTACCTTGTTGCCGATCTTGGCGGTCATCTTCTGCCAGCCTTCCCAGTCTTCCTCATCAAGGCCGTCCTCGATGGAGATGATAGGATACTTATCGACAAGGGACTCCCAGTGAGCGATGAGCTCGTCTGATGTGAAATCCTTGCCTGACTTGGACTGGTGATAGAAGCCCTTGCCCTTCTCACTCTTCCACTCGGAAGAAGCGGCATCCATGGCGATCATGAAGTCCTTGCCGGGCTCATAGCCTGCAGCCTTGACAGCTTCAAGGATCTTCTCGATGGCAGCTTCGTCGCTGTCGAGCTTGTTGGGAGCAAAGCCGCCCTCATCACCTACAGCTGTAACATCGCCCATCTCCTTGATAAGCTTCTTCAATGTGTGGAATACTTCAGCACACCATCTTAAACCTTCCTTGAATGAAGGAGCGCCTACCGGCATGATCATGAATTCCTGTGTATCAACTGCGCTGTCTGCGTGAGCACCGCCGTTTAAGATGTTCATCATAGGAACAGGTAATTTTGTGCCCTGTACGCCGCCTAAGAATCTGTAGAGCGGGATATCAAGAGCATTTGCTGCTGCTCTTGCTGTTGCAATAGATACAGCAAGGATCGCGTTAGCACCAAGATTGGACTTATCCTTTGTACCGTCTGCCTCGATCATCGCCTTATCAACAGCATAGATATCTGAAGCATCAAGTCCTGTGATGGCATCGCAGATTACCGTATTGATGTTCTCTACGGCTTTGGAAACGCCTTTTCCGAGATATCTTGACTTGTCACCGTCTCTTAATTCCAGAGCTTCGAATTCGCCCGTGGAAGCGCCGCTCGGAGCTGTTCCTCTTCCGACTGTGCCGTCATAAAGAGTAACTTCAGCTTCAACTGTAGGATTTCCTCTGGAATCGAGGATCTCTCTTCCGTAAACATTTACGATTTCCAAAAAATTCATGTTAAACTCCTTCATCTCTTTCGAGATTTTTAATATTTCAGTTGGCCTTTTTGGCTCCCTGATTTGCAACTGCTTTCATCTTTGCTTCAATAGCGGCCTGATCGCCAAGATATCTGTGGCTTATAGCCTTGAAGTCATCGCCTAATTCATACACAAGCGGTGTTCCCGTAGGAATGTTAAGACCCAAAATATCCTCATCAGAGATGTTATCGAGATACTTAACGAGAGCTCTTAATGAGTTGCCGTGAGCAGCGATGAGAACGCTCTTGCCTGCACGGATCTCAGGAACGATCGTCTCGAGATAATAAGGAATGACTCTCTCGATCGTTGTCTCGAGGCTCTCTGTCAAAGGCAGGAAATACTTATCAACATATTTGTAAGCAGGCTGCTTTGCAGGATTTCTCTCGTCATCTTCTTCCAATGCCGGAGGTTTTACATCGAAAGAACGTCTCCAGATCTTTACCTGATCCTCGCCGTACTTCTCTGCAGTCTCAGACTTGTTTAAGCCCTGCAGAGCACCATAGTGACGCTCATTAAGCTTCCAGGACTTGATCTGGGGGATATAGATCTCATCCATCTCATCGAGGACGAGATTTGCCGTGTGGATCGCTCTCTTGAGAACTGATGTGAAGCATACATCAAAAGTAATGCCTTCAGCCTTAAGGAGTCTTCCGCCGTTCTTAGCTTCTTCCCTTCCTGCATCGGACAGATCAACATCCGTCCAGCCGGTAAAGAGATTTGCTTTATTCCATTCGGATTCACCGTGTCTTATCAGTACGATTCTGTAACTCATTATTAACTCCAGTTCCGATCAGCAGAGCTGACCAAAAATATTAGGATGCGAGAGCTGCGCCGAGATTCTTGCAGCTTGCAACGCCGTCAGCATCAGGTGCATCGTTAACAGTAACGCTGTCGCATACAAGGTTTGCGCCTGCTGCCTTGCAGCGGTCTTCCCAGTTTCTCATCCATTCGCCGTCGCCCCATCCGTAAGAACCGAAGAGAGCGATCTTCTTGCCGGAAAGAGAACCCTCGATTGCAGTAAACATAGGATCGAACTCGCCTTCCTCAAGAACTTCGGCGCCCATTGCAGGACAACCGAATGCGATTGCGTCGAATTCAGCTACCTTATCTGCAGTAAAGTCAGAAGGACCAAGAACAGATACCTCTGCGCCCTTCTCCTTCATGCCGTCAGCTACAGCGTTAGCCATAGCTTCTGTATTGCCTGTACCACTCCAAAAAACAACTGCTGTTTTCATTTATGTAATTCCTTTCTCTTGGCGTCAGCACGCCGTTGTTAACTTTTCTATGGTGCTTCCTTCACGAAGTCTTCTGCAGTAGACAGATGTGCATTTGTTATACAGAGCGAAGCGCCTTTTCGCTTCATCAACATCTCCGTAGACTTTCCAGCACCCGATGCACTTTGAACCGCACGCATGATTCTCGATGAAGCCTCTTACATCCTCAGACGGATACCCGAGGAACAGACCGATTTCATGCGGAAATTCGTCGGACTCGAAAAGTCTGCTTATAAGTGCCTTTACACATCCTTCCATGTCGTCAGGCTCATACCCGAATTCCGAAAGAAGATCTCTGACGTCTTCTTCCATAAAGTACTTACGGAGTTTCTCCGGACGGTACATATAGACCAGTGAAGGCTTATTGTCAGAACAGACAGGAATGAGGCGAACACCGTAAGGATGAAGTCTGATATTGAGAGAACGGACGTGTTCCAAGGTATATTCATTCGTCTGCCCCATGCAATTAAACAGACTGCCTACCTTTATGCCCGCAAGAGTAGGTGCGCAATTCCTCACCACTATCTCGTCAAACATCGGAAGATTCCTTTCTAGAAGTTTCCTTCGGTTATTCCCCATTTACATCTGTTAGTCTTAACTAACCGACAAAGAATATACCAATTTGTTTGTGAGATGTCAATAAAAGATTTGCGTGAAATAGAAGTTAATTCCTATCAGACAGGCAGGATTACCTGAAACGCCTTGATTTACTTTGAATTACTACACTTTGTATACTTGTTGATATATACTGTTTTCGAGATTTCCGACACATATTTACTAGGTTGTATGTTAATTCCTATTGACTTGGTGGGTTTATAGGTTTATCATACATGCATGCCATAAAAACCTGTCTCAGGCGGCGCACCCTTAATAGCATCATGTTTCTAATCTTTCCTCTATTCTGTACATGATCGCCCGCCTGACTCATGATCTTTTGTTACGTCAGTAACATGAATAATCGCCCGGGAGCCCACAAGTTTCCGGGCTTTTTAATAGGAGACATGAACATCCCATAGACCATATCCTGAAGTTCAGAGACCGGCGGCTGATCCGGCAGTGCGGGATATAATGCAAAAACAAGGACCTCAGAACAGTGTGCAGATCCAGGCGATAACAGCTGATATCGGGAAGAATGCGATGACGTGTGCAAGATGTGTTTTCCAGTTGTATCCGAAAAGATAATGGCCCAGCACAGGCTTGCACTCAGGATAGAAACTCGGGAAGAAAGTGAATCCGGCATTGCAAAGCAATACCCAGTCAAAGAAGCCGATATCGTAAGCTTTAAGGAGCAGGAGCATGATGAGGAACCTTCCAAAAAGCTGCCAGAATGTAAGATCATCGCGGATGCCAAGAACAGCACCGGTCACGACTGCTCCTATCATCAATGCAAAGGCCAGGATGATGATCATCCATCCGACTATGTGCTGGCCTTTGAACCTCTCGGGTTTTGTGTCAGGTACCGCGTCTCTTACTTCCTTGGGTGCAGATGAGAAAAAGCTCTTATTCTGCACAAAACCGACGCCTCCCAGAAGGAGCAGGAAGAGCCCTGCCATCATCATGACTGCAAGTAATAACGTGATAAGTATCTGCATAATATCACCTCACAAAAATGTACAAATGAGAGCAATGATCAGACAGCATACAGGTATCATGATGCACTGCCTTATCTGCTGCTTACGGTTAAAGCCAAAGTCTTTCCAGCCTTTGCATCCTTCCGTCTCAGGAAAGAAGTGCTGAAAGAATCTTGTTCTGGTCAATATGAAATAATCGAAAAATACTATGTCAAAAACTTTAATTGACGCGCCGATGATCAGGAAACGCAAGAGGAACTGCCAGAATGAATATCCGTTCTTTATGCCATCTGATGCACCATAGACGAATAAACCAATATAAAGAATACAAAATGCCAAAAGGATCACCCATCCCATAAACCTCTTAAAAGTCATCGGCTGGTTTTCGACACGGGGTCTTAATCTTTCCTGCACGTCTTCAGGGAAAAAGCTGATAAGTCCCGGCGACGGTAAAGTTACCGTGACACCCAATATCAGCAAAAAGAAAGCAATGCAACCTATCAATGAAAGAACAACAGTTACGATCATTTCTTTTCGTCCTTGCGCCAATAGATATAAGCCGGAATGAAAAACGTCATTTCGAGAAGACTCTCGACAGAGCCTAAGATACCGTATTCACCGGTAAGTTTTGCTATTAAAGCAAATGCCAGTACGACAAGTGCATATCCGCCGAACATAAGAGATACAAGCCTTTTCCTAAGGCCGAACTTTCCGCTTAAGATACCGTAGATAAGCACTATCTCAGTTGAGTAACCAAGGATGACCAATACAATGGTTAGAGGGTTCATATAGCTTTCAGCATTCGCGAGAAGAACCGAAAACTGCTCAGCCGTAATGCCTGCTTTGACTGCGGAATTATATGTAAGAGGAGCGTAAACGCCCAAAGCAAAATGCATATAGAGCACGCCGCCGATACAAAGGAACGCAGGAAGGATCAGGAATCTGCCTGCCTTCTCGAACACCTTATCGAACATCCTTGCAAGGCTTATAAATCCCAAAAGCAGCATCAGACTTCCTATTACACCGATCCACATCGATGTCATGAGGCGCCATTCAGGGACCTGCCACAGTGTTATCTTATTATCCGAAGCTATGTCGGTGCCGAGATAAAGAAATGCATCAGCAACCGCATATACAATGGTTCCGATGATTCCGGCTAAAGCCAGCTCCCAGTTATTTGATGCCATAGATAAATTCCTTACCGGGGCTTTCTTGCCACACTGTGCAGTCTGCAGAATCCGCGCTTCTCAAAAAGCTCCATCTTAAGGCCCGCATTCCTGCAAAGCATATCCACATCTTCTTTTCCGTAGATCCTTACATCACCGTGACCTATGAGATTGATGAGAGGCATCTCTATGTGGTTGCAGAACCACCTTACAGCCGCACTTTTCATTGTCATGTCACGAAGGATCAGTCTTCCGCCCGGCTTAAGCACCCTGTAAACGCTGTTGAAGAAATCCTGCACATTCGGATAGTGATGGAAACTCTCGCAACAGATGACCGCATCAAAGGAATTGTCTTCAAAAGGCAGGTTCTCACAATCACCTACCACAAACTCCGCACCGGGTATGTTCTTGGCTTTTGCCACCTCGATCATCTTGGGAGTCAGATCAATACCGGTGTAATGCTTCTCGGGATATTTCTCATATAAAAGAGAGATCATCGGAGCCGTTCCGCATCCGCAGTCAAGAAGGCTTTCAAATGGTTCCTTCTCCAGTTCGGCGAGCACATCGGGATAGTCCTTTTTGCACATCTTGTAGACGCCGGCCTGGTCAGTCTCATAGACGCTTGCCGCCTTCGTGAATTCTTTTATCGAGATCTCTTTATATTGTTTATCGTTCATGTCAGGATATCTCCATAAATTCATCGATCGCCTTAAGGACGGGCTCGGCATACTTTCTCTCGCCGAACAGCCACTGTTCATGCTGCATGTCGAACTCCCTGATATCAGGATCACGGAAGTATTTGAGATATCTCTTCAGGTACTTCCCGCCCATCTTTTTCGCATAGATGAAATGCGCTGTTGTGCCTTCAACATGTATATCGTCTTTTAAGTGAGTCAGAAGATCTGTGTAGTATTCGTTCTTTATCGATCTGACATTGAACTTCGAGAATGCTTCGATGAAAGAATTCGCGACCTCATCGCTCATCTCGAAAGAATCCATCATCATCTTCTTTATCTTCTGCTTTTTCTTCTCGCTCTTGGTTACGCCCGTAAGCAGAGGGGTTACCAGTGCCGCCTGAAGTTTTGCTGCCAGCACGCCGCTCTGGTCGAGATCGGAGCTTCCGAATATACCGTGGTCAACGTGAACCTTCTCACGCATTATGAGCTGTCCTACAAAGGTCCCTCCGAGAGAAGAACCGAGAGCTCCGTCGATCCTGCCGCCGAAGTTATCTATGATGTATTTTTCTATCTTCTCCGTGACGGTGATCATATCCGGAAAGATGAGATCACTTCCGTCAAAACCGTCGTAGTTAACGCAGATCAGATGATACTTCTCTTTAAGGTCATCTGTGACGTTTAAGAAATTCGACTGCCAGTCGCAGCATGTGCCGGGCAGGAGCATCAGTATCTTGCCCTGCTTGTTTCCCATCTCATCAAATGTCATCCGAATATCCCCCTCTTCTTATAGGGTTCAGATACGCATCCGAGGAAATCATAGCCCGTATCTTTAATGGTCTTTTCCATAAGAGCGGGATCAGGCTGATCGTCACTTATGAACGTTGCTTCCTTCTTCGCCCTGGAAGCCTTAACTTTCTTAGCTTCAGGAAACGCTTTCCTGACAGCATCGCTTACGTGTGCTTCACACATCCCGCACATCATTCCGTCTACCTTGATCGTTGTCTTAAACATAATTACTCCCTGTTCTTTAATACTTCTGCCGGTGTTATCTTTCTTATCCTGTTTGTAAGAGCAAGATTTATTATCAGGTAAAGTCCTATGATCACTCCGAAGATCGCCACATACATCTCAGGTGGGTAATCCGGTCTTATACCGACGCCCACATTGCTTACGAGATATCTCGGATAGACATAATCCATGATCATCTTACAAAGCGGTATTACGATAAGTGCGCCAATTGCGACCATATAGAAATTGCCGTCCAGATACATCTTACGGACTTCTCTTCTCCTGAATCCGAATATCTTCATTAGCGATATGTTGAATGACGATCTGTCTATCATCATCTTTATCATGAGATACATTACGACAACAAAGATCACTGCTGAGCCTGTTGACATGGTTATGATCATAGGTCCCATCATGTCGGAATAGATTCCGGCGGATTTTTGGATCTCGCTTTTCGAGACCGTGGAATAAAGCCTTCCGCTGTCGATATCAAGGGCGTGATCTGAGAAAACGACATTGTAGTAATCGTCAGCCAATCCGAACATATCCCTTGTCCTGTCAATGTCCATGAACACCATCATCGACGCGGAATAATCGAAGATATTCGACACCCTGAAAGCATATAATCTGCCTCCGTTGGTATCCTTGAGTGTAAACTCATCGCCAACAGAAAGGTTATATTTGATAGCCACTGCAGAACTTAATACGATGTCCGTATCGTTATCCGGAAGATCTCCGGTATCAAAGAACGGATTATCCCTGGTTATGCCCATGAGAGTTACATCGAAAGTATAGCCGTATATATCTTTCTTAAAGCCTTGTGCAATGGCCTCATATCCGCCTTCAGGCACTTCCTCTGTCGGGTATTTGTAGTTATACATGTATTCGTATTTAGTCTGGCTTACATAGTAGTCTTTGACTTTTCCGCAATACACATAGGTATTGAGCGACATGAATGCTACAAGAAGGCTCATAAACAGGCCCAGGATGACCGCAAGTCCTGCGCGGATCTCACGCAGCATCTGTCTGATCCTGAACAGGTTAATGAACTTCAGTCCCTTGATCTTAAGCTCCTTGCCGCGCACAGCCTTCTTCTCATTCCTGAGCAATGCCAGTGGCGTCTTCTTAAGCCTCTTGCGGATAACAAGAACATTTACGATAAATGCTGTTACCGGAGGTACTACAAGTCCATAAATAAGAATAAAGGGCGTTATCTCGACTTCTATCGCAGGCATCGAGTAATAATTCAGAGAGTCCGCAAGCTGTGCCTCTATTCCAGCAGGCGTCAGAACGGCAATCAATGTACCGATCACGCCTGAGATAAAAGTCACGATTACCGGCACTGCGACGTAGCTTAAAGTGAGAGTCCTTCTCTTTATGCCCATCGAATAAAGCGCGCCTATGACGGAGCTTTCCTGGTCGATCGTATGAACGATGAATACTGATATTACGTACGCGAAAAGAACTACGAGCAGTATTCCGAAGATGATGCTCGCAGAGTAATTGATCTGAACGTCATCAGCGGCCGTATCGATCCTCGGATTATCACCGTGGTTCATGAACATCATCAGATTGGATGTCTT
>JAEEGJ010005468.1_pt1 | contig 39905 bp, 27 predicted proteins | sample 8958761 | NCBI WGS metagenome assembly JAEEGJ01 (sample SAMN16246546, study PRJNA631951) | gut metagenome | biome: gut microbiome; feature: rumen; material: RS-attached | host: Bos | place: Iran: Karaj | collected 2018-10 | reverse complement strand
CGACATGGTGCCGCAGAAGAACGACGGCAACCCGCACGACTTTGAGAACGATCCCATCGAGACCCATATCGAAAACGGTTGGGTGAAGGCCAACGGCACCACCCTCGGCGCTGATGACGGTCTTGGCGCAGCTGCTGCCATGGCTGTGCTCGAAGCCACTGACCTGGTTCACGGTCCCGTCGAAGCCCTCTTCACCATCGACGAAGAGACAGGCATGACTGGTGCCAACCTGCTGAAACCCGGCGTCTTGAACGGCGACATCCTGCTCAACATGGACTCTGAGACTGAAGGCGAACTCTACGTGGGTTGCGCTGGCGGTATCGACAACATCGGCACATGGACACCAAAATATGAAAACGTTCCCGCTGGCATGGTGGCCTACAAGCTCTTCGTGAAGGGCCTCAAGGGCGGTCACTCTGGCATGGACATCAACCTCGGTCGCGCCAACGCCAATAAGGTGCTCAACACCATGATGCTGATGGCCGCTGACAAATACGGTCTCCGCATGGCATGCATCGACGGCGGCAGCCTCCGCAACGCCATCCCAAGAGAAGCAATGGCTATCGTGGTCGTTCCCGAAGCCAAGAAAGTCGAGTTCGAGGCCTACGCTAAGGAATACGAAGTCATCGTGAAGGAAGAGTTTGAAGGCATCGAGCCTGAAATGGCCATCCTCTGCGAACCCGCCGAGATGCCCAAGCAGGTCATCGACCTCAAAACTCAGGAAAACATCTTCTGCGCCATTGCCAAGTACCCCAACGGTGTCATTGCCATGTCGAAGGACTTCGAAGGCACCACTGAGACCTCATCGAACCTTGCCACCATCAAGATGGACGGCGACAAGATCGTGTGCGCCTCATTGACCCGCAGTTTGGTCGATGCCGACAAGGACAAGCTGGCTGCCCTGATCCGTAAGAACCTCACCGACAACGGCGCCGAAGCCTACTCCACTGGCGACTACCCAGGCTGGAAACCGAACCCCAACTCCCCGATCCTCAACACCATGAAGAACGTCTACAAGGAGAAGTTCGGCAAAGAGCCCAAGGTGATGGTCATCCACGCCGGCCTCGAGTGCGGTATCCTCGGCTCGAAGTATCCGAACTGGGATATGGTGTCGTTCGGTCCGACTTTGGTGCACCCACACTCACCTGACGAAGCTCTGCTCATCGAGAGTGTTGGCCCATTCTGGGAGTTCCTGGTTGAGACTTTGAAGAATATTCCTGAAAAATAATTTTCAAAAAAAGTTGCGTGAAATAAAAAGTTTTGTATTTTTGCAGCCCGAATTGAATGGATTAGAAATTAATTAATACATATACGAAAATGAAACGCACTTTCCAACCATCGAACAGAAAACGCAGAAACAAGCACGGTTTCAGAGAGAGAATGTCAACTGCCAACGGCCGTAAGGTGTTAGCTCGCAGAAGAGCAAAAGGCAGAAAGAAACTGACCGTTTCTGACGAATACTAAAATAAAGATAGAAGCCGTTTCTATTTCTTATTTAAGGTATAACGAGAAAGCCGCCATTAGGCGGCTTTCTTTAGTTTAGAGATAAGAGATAAAAGATAAGAGTTCAGTTATCACACCCAACTTTTATCTCTTATCTCTTATCTTTTATCTCTTATCTCACATCTATAAACAATCTCCTCTCCCCTACGCGCCAACCTCATTCTTTCCCGCTGTTCCTCTGAAACTTCATAATAAAGTCTATCCTCTACCACTTCAAAGCCTGCCTTACGAAGCACGTCAGCATAGTCGCGACCGAACTGGCGCACATGGTCGTATTGGCCATAGAGACGTTGGCGTTCCTTAGGATCGGTAACGGATGGATCTTCAAAGGTATCCACATCAGGATTGATAGGCACCAGCAAGATGGCCCAGCCGCCAGGTTTCAGAATACGCTGAATCTCCTTGAAAGCTTTTCCAGCGTCACTCACGTGCTCCAACACATGGTTACAGATCACCACGTCGTAAGTATCCGAGGGCTGGTCGATGGCCGTCACGTCGAGATGCAGGTCGGCAATAGGTGAATCCAAGTCGGCGGTGGTGTAATCGAGGTTTTTCAGGGCACGGAAACGCTTCAGGTAAGGCTGTTCAGGGGCAAAATGTAATACCTTCAACGGAGCGGTAAAGAAATCCGTCTTCTCTTTAAGGTATAGCCAAAGTAAGCGGTGACGCTCCAGCGACAAGCAATTGGGGCACATCCTATTATCCACCGCTTCGCCATAACCGTAAGGCAAGAACTTACGGAAATGTTTGCCGCAAACAGGACATTCCACCTTGTTCCCCCAATAAAACGGCCTGATCAGGAAACTGAAAAGATAGCTGCAACGAATCAGGAACTGACGGGGAAATATCTTGGTTAATAAGGAGATAAGCTTTTTCATTATAGGTTCATTATGACGTTTGACAACGATTTCCAGGAATACTTTTCTTTCTCTACCGTGATTTTATGGGCGAATTCATCGGCTCTGTTGTTTTCGAAAAAGTCCAACAGCGCATCGGTGATGCTATGCACTTCGGGAAGCACCGCATAGCCGACTTCACCATCAAGGACGATCTCGTCCAGACCTCCTACATTGGTCACCAGCATAGGCTTCTCGAAATGGTACGCCACTTGGGTCACGCCGCTTTGGGTAGCTGATTTATATGGCTGTACAACGATATCGGCAGCGTTGAAATAGTCTTTCACTTGATCATCTGGGATGAACTCGTCGTGAATGATGACATTGTTTCCCAAGCCATACCCCTGTATCTCATCGAGATAGCGTCTCTTATCGTCATAGAACTCACCTGCCACGATCAGCTTGATGGGATATTTCCGCAGTCGGTCGTCAGCAAAAGCCTGGATCAGCCAATCCAAGCCTTTGTAGGCCCGAACCAAGCCGAAAAACAGCATGTACCGATAGTCAGGAGACAATCCAAGTCGTTCCAAAGCCACTTCGCGAGGCTCTTTTGGGCCATAGTGATCATAGATTGGGTGTGGTGAGCAAGCCTTGGGTTTGTCGCGTTTATCCAATCGTTGCACGTCTCTCAGCACCGATTGCGACAGCGCGACGAAGCCATCCATCGACTTTATGAAAAATGGAGGCAACACTCGGTCAAGGATACTCCTCTCGTGAGGCATCATATTGTGTACCAAAGCGATACGCTTAGCTCTTTTCAGATATCGAGCAATCACCCCGTAACAAGGAGCGAAAAACGACATCCAGTAGGCGAAGACTACAAGGTCGTATTGTTGATCACGAATGAGTCGGCCCACCTTCATCCAATTGAACGGATTGATGGAATTCAGGCATCGGCGGATATTGAGATCGGCAGGGACCTCTCCTTCAGCGTATTGCGTCTTCCCTGGAAAGAGAAAGTTCGGGTATTGAAGGGTAAAGGTATAGACGTCCACCGTATGGCCTTCCGCTTGAAACTGACGTGCCAGGCGTTCGCTGAAGGCAGCGATCCCGCCACGATAAGGGTAAGCCGGTCCGACAATAGCAACTTTCATTTTACACCCCCAAAGAGTTTCTCTTTCATTACAAATCAATATAAAGGCAAAATTACAAAAAACCCCTTCAATCGCAATGCTAATTGAAAATTTCGTAATTTCGCCATCAATTAAATACACGAAACCACATCACTTCAATCATGAAAAATATCGACTGGAAATCTTTGATCAAAAAGACATTACCCCATATTGGCGCCATCGCTGTCATGTATCTTTTCACCTTGATTTACTTCAGCCCAGTTTGCTTTGACAACAAAACAATTACGCAAGGTGATATGGTTAACTTCGCCGGAACTTCCCATGAAGTACAAGAATTCCACAAAGAAACGGGTGAATACTCAGGTTGGACCAACGCTATGTTTAGCGGAATGCCTACCGAAACATTGTTCGGGCAACCTCCTTTCAATATATTCAACGAGTTATCGGTGGTGTTTCGAGGAGGATTTGACTATCTCACCGCCGGCATGATGTTCAGCTATTTGATTGGTTTCTATATTTTTATGGTTTGTATTGGATGCAGTGCATGGTTATCGCTTCTTGGTGCCATTGCTTATGCTTTTTGCTCCTACAACTTCATTATCATAGAGGCAGGTCACGTAACCAAAGGTTACGCCATGGCTTTTATTGCGCCCCTTTTAGGAGGCATTATCCTCTCCTATCGCAAAAAGTATCTTGCCGGGTTCCTAGTCACACTGATATTTTTGGGCATTGAGATTTCCAGAAACCACTTACAAATCACCTATTATGCAGCACTTATGGTGATTTGTTTCGCTATTGGATTTTTCATCCAATATTTGGTCAAGTACATCAAAGAAAAAGAGTCTTTAATTCCTTTCTGGAAAGCCAGTGGTGTTTTATTATTAGCAGCCATCCTCTCCTTGGGGCCTAACATGGCCAATCTATATTCCAACTATGTCTTCAGCAAAGACACCATTAGAGGTGGCTCTGAATTGAGCATCAAACCCAATAGTGACACCAATACGGTTTCCTCGACGCCCAACGAAAGCGGCTTGGAAATTGATTACGCTTATGCATGGAGTTATGGTAAAATGGAATCCTTCACCTTACTCGTTCCTAACATGTATGGCAGCGGTCACACGGTTCTTGAAAAAGGCGACCCTACTATCCAGCAACTGCGGCAAGTCGGATACGGTTCCACCTATCTTCCCACCTATTGGGGTGATCAGCCTTTCACCTCGGGTCCTGTTTATGCGGGAGCCGTGGTATGCCTTCTTTTCATATTAGGCCTATTCGTAGTAAAAGGCCCTGAAAAATGGATACTGCTCGCCACTTTCATCATCTCGTTAGTGCTCGCATGGGGTAAGAATTTTATGCCATTCAACGAATGGACTTTCCACCATCTACCCTTATACAACAAATTCAGGGCTCCATCCATGGCCCTTATCATTGCCGGAGTAGCCATGCCCATGCTGGGAATGTTGGCCCTAAAGAACATCTTCTCAGAGGATTACGACAAGAAAAAAGCCTGGAAACATCTTCGTTACAGTCTTTATATCACCGGAGGTTTATGTTTGCTTATCATGTTGCTTGGTTCCACTGTTTTCTCTTTCGTTGGAGCCAACGATGCCCAATTCCAAAACCAATTCGCCTCAGCCGGATTTGACCGTAACGGCATCAACAATGTCATGGACATCCTTTACGATTATCGCAAGTCGATGCTCATGAAAGACGCTATCCGTTCGTTGATCTTCATCATATTGGCCTTTGTAGCCATTACTCTTCACCTAAAAGGCAAAACCAAAAAGACGTGGATCCCAGTGGTGATACTTTGTGCCATCACACTGTTTGACATGTGGCCTGTTGCAAAACGCTATCTCAACAACAGCGATTTCGTGTCGAAGAAAAAAACAGAGAGTAATCTTGAAGCCACTCAAGCCAACAAGATCATTTCAATGGATCCCGATATCAACTTCCGCGTGGCCAATTTCACATCAAGCACCTTTAATGATGCCCAAACCTCATACTACCACAAATCGATTGGAGGCTATAGTGGTGTTAAGCTTCGTCGTTACCAAGACATCATTGATTTTTATCTTCAGAACGAAATCAGGCAAGGATATGCAGCCATTGTTAACGCTCAAGGAATAATGGAATTCGTTAACCCTGACCAGATAAAAGTACTCAGCATGCTCAATACCAAGTACTTCATCCTTGCTGGAAGAGACGGTCAAACCATCCCCCTTGAAAATCCTTATCGTTATGGAAACGCTTGGTTTGTCGACCATGTGCAATGGGTTGAGAATGCCGACGAAGAAATCCTTTCTCTTAAATCCACTGACCTAAAGCGCGTCGCCATCGTTGATAGGAATTTTAGCGATAGGATTACTCAAGAAGCCTTTGATATTGACTCCACGGCCACCATTGTCAACACCCTGTGCAAACCCAACAGATTGCAATACAAGTTCAATGCAAGCCGAGAACAACTCGTGGTCTTCTCTGAGGTGTTTTACGAGAAAGGCGGTTGGGACGTTACCATCGATGGACAACCCGCCAAGCATTTCAGAGCTGACTACTTGCTACGAGCCATGATAGTTCCGGCAGGCAGCCACGACATCGAGTTCACTTATACTCCCCATGCCAGACTGCTCGGCTGCAAAATCAGCAACATAACCTCAGCCATTTGCATTATCATCATGCTATTGGGAGTTGTATTGGCATTGAAACCAAAGCGAAAGGCTCAATAAACGCGTTTACGTGTGACGAAAGGATATTTGATGAGGATGCACACATGCGACCATAGTGTTGGAAGCAGTCCGAAATGCCTCTTCATGATGACAAACCTTTCCTTCAAACTTTGTTTACGGCGTTTCGTTGACAGTCCTGCTGTTTGAAACTTTGACAAGTATCCATCAATATATACATTCTTACGAGAAACGTCAAGTACTCGACACATCCAATCGTAGTCAGCGGTCAGTTTGTAGCTAAGGTCGTATTGCGGAGCAATGCTACGACGCACTATCACCGACTGGTGGCAAACCACAAGTCCGTCCAGCAGGCTTTTCCTGGTAAGATTTGCCGGAGCAACGCGATGCCTTTCTCCCAGCACCTCGTCATCTTGACCAATAATCACCGTCTGTCCATACACTACGTCTGCATTGGGATTCTGTTCAATGGCATCCACCACCTGTTGGAGAGTTTCCGATGAAAATATTTTGTCACCGGCATTGATAAACCAAATAAAATCGCCTTTGGCAAGACCTATAGCTTTGTTCATCGCATCGTACAGGCCTTGGTCTGGCTCAGAAATCCATCGATACTGTTCTGAACTGATTCCAAACTCCCCTTTCTGCACACGGTTTTCGAACTCCTGAATAATGGAATTTGTATCGTCAGTTGAGTTGCCGTCAATTATCAAGTATTCAAAATCATAACAAGATTGATTCAGCACGCTCAGCATTGTTTTTGGCAACGCTTTCTCGGCATTATATGTCACTGTAACAACTGAGACTTTCATTGAAATTTTTCTTATGATATTTGCTTTCTAATGACATAATAACAACTCTGTGGTGCAATACGCTGGATTTTACTTTTTGCATAATAGTGAATATTCCAGGAAAACAGCTCAGACAATACATGATCAATACGTAAAAAGCACTTACTATTAAGAAATTTTGCACCATGAAGCTTTCTTTCTAAATAGGAATGCATGAAATAATGATACGAATAATAAAACACTCTGCCTTGGTGCCTTTCAATAATTTGTTTTATATAAAAAGCGGGTATCCCTCTCTCATTTTTAGTTAGGCCAACGCGATTATTTGTACCCAATTCCATAGAATGTACCGGTTCTCTAATTAACATGTATCCTCCTGGTTTTAATACACGCATTAATTCAGATAACACAAACGAAACATTTGGGATATGGTGTAATACGCTAAAACAAGTAATTAAATCAATACTATTATCTGGCAAATCTATATTACCCTGGATTGATGCTTTTACATATTTTGGCACAATAGATCCAAGTTGTTTAGAAATCATGGATTCTGAGGACTCAATGATTGTAATGCTTCCCATATGATCAATGTATGGCAAAAACTCATAACCCCATGCGGATCCAAGTCCTAGAACATTCTGATATGTTTTATTTGGAATTTTTCCATATCCGTATAGAACATCCATGTTCTTATATTTAAAATCTTCGGACTTGTCGAGTCGAATACCTTGCAGCTGAGCATATGCTTCTTCTTCCTCTTCATACCATTGCCGTATCTGCTCTGACGAATAGTCATCACCAATTAAATAGAAGCTGTTTTCTTTGTTCATAAATTAAAGAGTTTCTCTTATTATATTAAAATATCTAGTCTACTGCACAAAACCATACACTTCCTGCCATTTCTCCACAATACTATTTATTTCAAACTCGTGGCTTTTTACAACAGCATTACGACCCATTTGTTGGCGTTGAGTATCATTCATCATAATGCTTACAAGAGCATCTTGAAATGCGCACAAATCATTGTTTTGAATAATCCTTCCGTTATACCCGTCTTCAACAATGTCGTGAAGTGCTCCAAAGGAGTCAAAAGCCACCGTTGGTACACCCATTTGCGAGGCCTCCATTAAAACCATAGGCCAGCCTTCTGCAGACGAGGTCATCAAAAAAACGGATGCTCTTCGATAATACTCAATAGGTTTTTGTAATCCCGTGAAAACGACACGATTCAATTTCCATTTTTTTACAAGATATTTGTAAAATCCCTCTGCCTCACCAGTGCCCACTAATGTTAAGTTCCAGTCTTTTAATCGCGGGTCTTTTTCTATGTTTTTCCAGACCTTTAATGCAAGAGAGATTCGTTTGCTAAATTCATCAAAACGGGCAACTACCAATACTTCTTTTCGCTTATTCTTTATATCATTCGAGCTAGCGAAATCGTCAAATGTCAATGCATTGCCTATAGCTTTAAACTTCTCGGACTCTTTCATCCCGATGATATCCAGATAAGGCTTGCGGTAATTAGAAGACAACAAGACCACATTATCGCAATTTAAATAAGGCATCAAATACTTATTTCTGATTATCCTATTTGCAACAGGCTTCACCAATGGGCGTATTGCAGTTATCAACCATCTTCTTAATTCTCGCAAAGGATGATCACCATACACAATGCTGTATTTTACACGTAACCATGAGCCGTATGCTACGGTTTCAAATCCAGGACAAACATGCAGACAATATAAAACCTTAATATGATGCTTTTGTGCGATACGAAATATAAGCGGTATAGTATAGATATTCTCTTTTTTCAGAAAATTAACCTGTATAACATCTATGTCATTTCGAATCAAAAAGTCTTCGAATTCTTCCTCTCTAAAATCCTTATGCAATTGAATACGATCATAAAAGGGAGCAAGCAAACGACCCGCAGGCTGATTCTCATAAAAGCCAAGAAAGCAACGATACTCAAGTTTCTCTTGTAAATATCGAGATAAAACAAAAACAATTCTATTCACCCCCCCGCTTGAATCGGGAGAACAATCAAAACTGTTGATGTATAGGATGTTCATCTGTAATTACTTTTGCAAAACGACCTTGAGAGTATTTATAATTTTTTGTGATGGCATAACTCCATCCTTAGGATACAAGTAGTCATTATAGAACTTTTCTCGATCAACTCTCATCGGGTCATCCCCTTGAATTACCACATTATTAATGAATGCTTCGATTTGATCTATATTTTCCGCATGATAGTGAACATCAAAGCATTTCCTTCCAAACGGGTTCCAATGTGTCAGCACTTGTGGATCACGCAACATGAATAGTGTTGGTTTTTGGGTATATAAATACTCAGCAGTAAACGAGGCACAATCATGAATCATTGCATCTGAGGTTTGAAAAAGATCCATATAATATCCTTGCTCTATTTGGGTATTTTCCATATCCTCCCATTTTTTGTAATAAGCTTCGGTTTTCTCCTTTCCCCAGATATTGATAAGCTTAAACTTTAGTACAGGATGAGGTTTGAATGCGAATTGCACCTTATCCTCATATTTTTTTGCAAGGTCCAACATTTTATCGCAATAGACCAAAAAGTTGGAAAAATTGAAAAGATAATCTACCGTATGATGAGGAGCCCAAATAACCCTTTTCTTAGGATGAGACTGCGGTTTCCATACATCCTTAGGACGGAATTTAGGATCAATCAGTTTTTCTGTAGCTAAAGCGCCAACCACTATGGCATTATCACCTTTACACAACGAATACTGTTCAGCAAAACCTTTTTGGAATTCTGTTTCCACCCAAAATCTCCATAGCAAATTATTAAAAGGAAGATTGTAGTTTATCCTGTAAATATCTATACAACAGATGCCGTATGGGGCATATAAGGTCAATTTATCCCTAAAATTATATAAATGATACTTTGGAAGAGTATCCTTATAAGGCTTGGTAAAGAAGACAATGTCAGGATTAATTGTTTTCTTCACATCCAACCATTTATTAGCATCAAAATCATAAGCACAAAGGGTGTTATAACCTTGGGCCTGCGCAAAAGACAACGTTTCACGCATTACCCTGAAACACTCTTGTCTATCGTAACTAAGATGAACATTGTATGGAGATACGATTACAAAGGGATCAAATTCCTCAGATTTTTCAAAAAGCCTATATAGTTCATCGTATTTCCAAATAGAACTGCTTTGAAGGAAGAAAGCAACCGTTAGTCTGCTTTTCCCCTTATAGTCACGAATCAAATCATCTTGTTTCTTTCTGATTTTCTTTATTTTGCGTTTTTGAATACTGGGAAAAGTCGCTATGAAAAAATCATGGAACATCAATGTTTTATACAAAGTATCAATCATTGACAATCCTGTATGCTCTTTTATTTTTTTTATCAATCCCATTGTTGTTTCCGACCATCAATCTTTGATAAGGTAACTTACATTCTTGACCATTCTTTTTCTTTAACTATCTATTCTTTTGAAATCTTTACATCAATAACCTGACCTGTAACATTGGAAACCAGTGTTTTAAGAGAAGTTTCCGCCACTTCCTCGGCTTTCAGCAAACTATCTTCAGGCTCTATGCCAAAGTTCTTGACCCTCATAGGTGTCTTTGTCCTTTCAGGGTTAATGACATTCACACGAATTCCATCTTGATCCCATTCTTGTGCTATAGCTTGCATAAAATTGACTACTGCTGCTTTGGTGGAGGAATAGATGCTATAAAACGAGCGGCCTCTAGTATATGAACTGGACGTGTAAAGCAATAATTGTCCTTTGGACTGCTGCAGATAAGGATAGGATACCAAAGCAACATTAATCATCCCTTTATAATTGGCAGAAATCATTTCGTCAATTAATGCCGTATCCATAGTAGCCAACGGCTCTTTCGACAAAATTGCAGCGCTGTTCACAACATAGTCAATTCGATTCATTTGATGAACTACTTGGTCAATAGCTTTTTTAACACTTCCGTAGTCAGAGATATCAGTATTAGTCGTGGATCTTGAAAACGAGAATACCTTAGCTCCAAATTGACTAGCCATAGAAACCACTTTGGCACCAATACCTGAATTGCCTCCAAAAACCACCATCACTTTACCTTTCAGTACCTCAAGATTGCCATTTTTGGGAGCCTTGAATGATCGAAGCTGGAAAAGCTTATCAAGTAGATACACATCCTCTTTATAGGTAAGCTTCATGTTGGATTCCTCTCCCTCAACCACAAATATGGGCGTTTCAGGAAGATATTTCACCACAATCCCGCAATCATCGGTACTTTTGAAGCATGAATCCTGCAAAGCCAATTCGTATGCTTTTTTTATTGTAGATAAACGGAAGGCTTGGGGGGTTTGGCCGCGTCTAAGTAAACTGCGGTCTGGAATACTGGTAATCCTTTCCCCTTTATTATCGACCTCAATAATTGTATCTGTGGCAGCAACTGCAACATCAACTGCTTCATAACGATTCAAGGCCTCAATAACGTCATCAATAATCCTATTGCTAACAAGTGGGCGTACCGCATCATGGAATAATAGATTAGCTTCCGGTTCATTGCCATAGGCTTGGATGGCGGACAACGATGATAGATATCTTTCGTTTCCACCCTTCAATACTTTTTTCACCTTTGACCAATGGTTACGAAGAATAAGATCCTCCACGGTATTGACATAACTCGGATGAACCACTATTGCAATTTCATCAATACCTTCGTGACGTTCGAAAACATCAATCGTATGTTCGATAATCATTTTGCCAGCCACTTTGAAGAACTGCTTAGGCGTGGCAGTACCCAACCGAGCGCCAACACCACCAGCCAAAATGATAGCAATGTTTCTATTCCTATTCGCAGAAGCTTTCATTATCCATTTATAGTTATTCTCATTGCAAAAATAGAGTTTTTATATGAATTAGCTATAAAAAAAGCTCATATCGATACCAATAATTCAACATATCCATTTTCGTCACGTTTTGTTACCTTTGCAAAAAAACTTACATTCATATGAATCACCGAATCATTTTGGCTTTCCTACTGATAGCTCTGATGCTGTCATGCGGCAGACAGCAATCCAAGAACCAACCAGAGCAATCATTTCAGTTGCAAGTGATGAGCTATAATGTGCGTCATTGCGCAGGTATGGACCTGGTGGTGGATTATGATCGGACTGCTGCAGTGATTATCCAACAACAGCCCGACGTAGTGGCACTTCAGGAATTGGACAGCATGACCGGTCGTAGTGGACTGCGTTACCAGTTAGGCGAGTTGGCTCATCGCACTTCATATTATCCAACCTTTGGAAGTGCCATTGATTACGACGGAGGTAAATACGGCGTTGGTATTCTATCCCGCGAACAACCTTTGAACAGCAAATGCATCCCTTTGCCTGGAGAGGAACCACGAGTATTATTGGTAACCGAGATGAAGGATTATGTGCTGGCCTGCACCCATTTGGATCTCGAAGAAGAGGCTCGACTGGCATCGGTTCCCTTAATTGTGGAAGAGGCTCAACGCTGGCAAAAACCTTTTATCTTGACAGGAGACTGGAACGACACCCTTAGTTCCGCCTTACTTCAGGAGTTGACAAAGCATTTTACCATTCTTTCAGACAACACTCCCTCCTACCCGGCCGATGAGCCGAAAGAATCCATTGATTACGTAGCCTCATTTAAGACGCATTCCATTGAATCATTGGAATCCATTGTAATCAATGAGCCCGAAGCCTCGGATCATCGCCCTTTGTTGGTAAAACTTAGATTGGCGCTTCGTTCTTATTAAAACTTATTTTTCTAACTTTGCAATGCTGTTAATAGCATCAATGTTATGACAAACAAGAAAGTCTTCGTTTCGGGTTGCTATGACCTGCTGCACAGCGGTCACGTGGAGTTCTTCCGTCAGGCTGCACAGTACGGCGATTTGTATGTTGGCATTGGAAGCGATGCCACCATCCTTGATTATAAGCACCACAAAACCGTCTATTCCGAACAAGAGCGCCTCTTCATGGTGAAAAGCATTCGCTATGTAAAAGACGCCTACATCAATGCCGGAAGCGGAATCATGGACTTTATCCCGACTGTCGATTTCTTGAAACCCGACATACTTCTTGTTAACGAAGATGGTGACAAAGAGGAAAAACGCCGCTTTTGCGAAGAAAGAGGCATCGAATATGTGGTGTTAAGACGAGACCCTCATGAAGGTCTGACGGCCCGTTCATCCACCGACTTGAAAAAGACCCAAAGCCGCATCCCGACACGCCTCGACATCGCCGGCACATGGATTGACCAACCTTATGTAAGTTGCTTTGCTCCAGGTTGGGCTATCACTATCTCACTCGAACCAAATTTCGAGATTCGCGAACGCTGCGGACTGAGCACCTCAACCCGTAACGTCATCAAGAGAATCTGGCCATATCAGTTGCCAAACATGGATCCAGAGACCTTGGCCCGACTAGTGTTCTGCTTTGAGAACCACCCCGAACGCGATGACGACATCATCAGCGGAGCACAAGATGCCATCGGCATCTGCGTCCCTGGTCTTTGCCGACATTGGTACAACAACCATTTCTGGCCGGAAAAGATTGAGACCTGCCATGACGAATCCATCCTTCAATGGCTCGAAAACCATCTCGTGATGATTCCAATGGAGTCGCGCAAGCCAGGTTGCTCAGTGATGGAAGGCAAAGATATCACCGAAGCGAAGGTGAAGACTTTAGCCAATGCCGCCGAACGTTGCTGGGAAGCCATCATGAATAAGGACCTTAAAACTTTTTCCGAGGCCTACCGCGACAGCTTCAACGCTCAAACCGCCTTGTTTCCCGCCATGATCCAAGGTTGCGTCCCCAGCTACATTCAGAAATACGAGCATCAGGTTTTGGCTTATAAAATGCCCGGCGCCGGTGGCGGAGGCTATTTAGCATGTGTTGTAGACGATGCAGCTCAATTTTCAGACAAGCACCCCGAAGCCATACAGCTCACCATTCGTCGTCCAGGGTTTTAACCGAACAAGAAGTACACGAAATGAAACTGGTTGAAAAGAAATACATAGTCCCTTTTATCTTCATCACCGCACTCTTTGCGCTGTGGGGCTTTGCCAATGACATCACCAACCCAATGGTAGCGGCCTTCCAGACTTTGATGGAACTGCCAGCCGCCAAAGCCTCGCTCATCCAATTCGCCTTCTACGGCGGATACGCCACCATGGCCATCCCGGCAGCGTTATTTATCCGGAGATATAGTTACAAAAGCGGCATCTTATTGGGTCTGGGTCTTTACGCCATCGGTGCATTGCTCTTCATCCCCGCCGCAGCGCGACAAAGTTTCACCTTTTTCTGCTTTAGTCTGTACATCCTAACCTTCGGTCTCGCCTTTCTTGAAACCACAGCAAACCCTTTCATCCTCTCTCTCGGTGCCAAGGAAAACGCCACACGCAGGCTCAACCTCTCACAAGCCTTTAACCCTATCGGCTCCCTGGCTGGTATGGCCGTAGCTTCGATGGTAATACTTCCCAACCTACTGAGTGACAAGCGTGATGCCGCAGGTAATATCCTCTTCCCAATGCTAAGCGAGTCAGAGAAAGCGGAGATACGTTTGCATGACTTGGCAGTGATTCGTGACCCGTACGTCATCCTTGGAATCGTGGTTCTCATCATGTTTGTGGTTATAGCATTAGTTAGGGTACCTCATAACTCTAAACTTGACAACTCTGAACCAACTCTAAACTCTAAACACTCAACTTTAAACTCAATAAGAAGATTGTTCCACAATCGAGTATATCGTGAAGGTGTGATCGCCCAGGTTTTTTACGTTGCCGCACAAATCATGGTATGGACTTTCATCATCCATTATGCCGACCAACTTGGGATTGACAAAGCCACGGCACAAAACTACAACATCATGGCTATGTGCCTCTTCCTTAGTGGCCGCTTCATCTCCACCTGGCTCATGAAATACACCGACGGTCGTCGCCTACTCACCTTATTCGGCATCGGAGCCGCCCTTTGCTCCCTTGGCGCCATCCTCATTGTAGGCATGGCTGGTCTCTGGTGCCTTGTAGGCATCAGCCTCTTCATGAGTTTGATGTTCCCCACCATCTATGGCACCGCCTTAGAAAAAGTCTCACAACAAGACACCTCCCTCGGCGCCGCATTTTTAGTAATGGCCATCGTAGGAGGTGCATTGATGCCTCCGTTGCAGGGTCTCGTCATTGACTGCGGCACCGTCTTCGGGCACCCTGCCGTCAATGTCAGCTACAGTCTGCCTCTGCTATGTTTCATCATCGTCGCCATCTATGGCGTAAGATCTAGAAAACTATGAAAAGATATTGCCAAACCCTCACCCTCGTCGATGACGAGGTGATGATTCAAAAATATGTTGAAGCACACGCCCACGTATGGCCTGAAATCATTCAAGGCCAACGTCAAGTCGGCATCATTGATATGCAAATCTACCGCAAAGACCGTTCTTTATTCATGATCATGGACACCATTGACGACTTCGACTTTGCTCGTGATATGGCTCGATTGGCTCAGCTTCCACGACAAGCCGAGTGGGAGGCTTACGTAGCCCAATTTCAAGGCTGTTCGGTCAATGCTCGTAGTGATGAGAAATGGCAACTGACGGAGAGGATTTTTTAACAACTACGCCTTTTTTCTTAACCCCTTTGCCTTGTCAATCAAATCATTCACTGACTGGGAGACTTTTAACTTGTAAATCGCTGTCAAGCCCAAAATCACTAAAAGGATTGTCTTCAGCACGGCATCAACCAACAATCCGAAAACAGGCTTAGCGAACAATCTAACAAACAAGGGAGTTAACAATGAGGACCACCCCCAGTTCAAAGTAAAAAGGACCAAAACAACCGCAGCTACATGCAACATCGTACTGGAAAAGAGTTGCACTTTGACCTTCCATTTGAGGAACGACAGCAATAAGATATAGTATAACACATAGGATATTAGGAAAGCCATAGCACCTCCATTGATATCCCATTTCGGCACCCAACATTGGTTCAAAACAATGGACATCCCTGCTAGCAACACAATGAAGACTAAAGAGTAGTGATAATACTTCGAATAGCTAAGCACAGTTGTACCAACCGCCAACGTTGAAGCAAACAAGCGTGCTAGAGCCAATATCAACACGGTCAATTTACCCAAACGATAAATATTGCCATTTGGCAATATATCAAACAAAAAGTCGATATTGATCCAAATAACAAAGAGTACCATGGAACCAACGATAAATTGATGCAGGGCTACATTTTTGCATAAGCCATCAGTAGCCTTCAAATCCTGCTTTGACATAGCTTCGGCAATATGAGGTTGAGAAATAGCTCCTAATGAGCGATAGGGCATCTCAACCAATGCTGCAATATTGGCAGCAATAGCAAACACACCGGCCAATCGAAAACCGGTCTTGCCCGCCACAAAAAACTTGCTCAACATAGGAATCAAGTTACCAGCCAAAGCCCATACAATCATGAACAAAGTGTAAAGTAGGAAATCCCGCTTCAGTTGTGGAGTAAGAAATTTTGTTTCAATCTTGAAAGAGACCCTTTTCAATGATAGTAAATACACGAAATTGATCAAGGTGGCTAGGCAATACATCACGCATAACGAAATAATAACCCCTTCAAAACCAACCACTTTATAATAATAGAGAAGGTATATGATCAAGGTGCCAACACGCAATCCTACTTCACGTATAAACTTAGGCAAAGAAATACGCATCAGTAGATTGCTATTGGTTTCAAAAACAGCAATATACAACATAAACAACGCCAACGGAATCAGATAATTGACATAATCGCCAAAAAGAGTTGAGTCCTTAGAGAAAAATCTCACAATCGACTCCTTGAAAACAAGAAAAATCAAAAGAAACAAGATGAATCCTATCAACGGAACCAACAATGTCCAACCAAAGAATCCATGATCATAGTGTTTATCATCCTTGAAGAATGGATAAAAACGCATAGCCGACCAACTGGTACCCAACTGAGCCAATCCCGAAAACAGGATGGAACACTGCAGCAACACGTCAATCAAGCCGATCTGCTCCGGCTGAAGCGCCTTGGTCTGAATGAAAAACGTAGTGACAATGCCCACGGCCACCCCGATATAGGTGGCTATCGTTCCCTTGATGCTCTGTCGCGCTACGATACCCATGATTATGCTTTTACATCATTGGTAAGCTTCTCCCTCATGGAATCGGTTTCAAGATTCTCTTGATCCGCCTGCTGCTTCTCCTGCAGAATGAATTGACGATAAGCTAAAATGATCAACTCGCTGTCCTTGTTTTCTTCAATCAAGTTGTCCACGATGACTTCCTTATCCTTAATCTCATTGCGCAGACGCTCTATCTTTTCTTTCCTAACGGCAATGGCTCGTTCTTCACTTTGAATGGATTTGCTCAAGGAATCAATCACAATCTGCTTCTTCCTGGTGTTATCCTCCGAAGCGCTCAATCTGTCTGCATTCCGGCGAATACCTGAATTCAAATCATTGCCCGTAAGAATCAAGATGGACACAATCCAAATCCAAAGCAGCAGGATGATCAGCGTCCCGATGGAGCCATAAAGCACATTGTATCTGGAGAAATTGGAGATATAAATATTGAAACCAACGGTACCCAGCACAAACAAGATAGTTGCCAGTATGGCACCAGGACTAAAGATAACAAATTCACGGTATTTCTTGCCCTTGCGATTAGGATGCTTCAGCTCCACACGGTAGTGCTCGTTATAACGTACATTGCCGAAATAATACAATATGGCAATACCGAAACACAAGGCGAAGACAGCGATAACCCAACGCAACAGGTTAAAGAGGAAGAACACAAACTTACCAGCTGCAATAACTTCATTATCAGCAAGCTGCTTTAATACAGTGCCTCCCAAGGAGATGAGAAGGATGGAAATCAGCAACAGGGCGCCGATGATCAACAGCATGAGGATGGCGAAAATACGCTGAATCAGCCAACCTTTGAGGCCGATATCCTTGTCGGAGATATAGTCGGCATAAACATTACGGAAGCCATTGAAGAAAGCCACAATGCCACTGGAACCGAACACCAAGCACAGAATGATACTGATAGATAGCAATCCTTCATGCGGTTGGTTCATAATGCCATTGATGATACCGGTCACATAATCGAACGTCCCCATCGGGATGAAGTCCTGCAGCACCTGCATCAAACGTTCGTCGAGATGTGGTATCGGGATGTAGGGGATCATCGTGAAGAAAAAGAGAATGAGCGGGAACAAGGCCACAAAGAAGTTGAACGCCACGCCCGCCGCACGGTCGATGGTACGGCCTTTGGTGAAGAGCTTGATGAAGTCGGTGAGCACGTCAAGCAGCGGCACCTTAGTACCAGGAAAACGCACCCTCCTGAGGAAGTTGTCGTCCTTATGGTACCAAGCCTTCAGTTCCTCATATTTTCGTTGGATCCACATATTCATTGCCATTATAATGTGCAAAATTAAAAAAAAAGTAACTTTGCAAACAAAAATTCACGCCATGAGCGAAGAAACCGTTTCCCATGAGGGAGTCATCACCAAGATCGATGGCGACACGCTTGAAATCAAGATCATCGCACAGAGTGCCTGTGCCGCCTGCCATGCCAAAAGTGCCTGCACCATGAGCGACCAAGCCGAGAAGGTGCTTACCGTTCCCAAGCCCGAAGGACAGGAATTCCAGCTCTTCCAAAAAGTGAAGGTCGTGATGGCTGTTGGTCAAGGTAATAAAGCCGCAATTTTAGCCTATCTCGTCCCCATCATCCTGCTGTTGGCGGCACTCTTCATCTGCCTCGGCATAGGTCTGAGCGAAGGATTGGCTGCCCTCATCGGCATCGCGGTGCTGATACCTTATTATTTTATATTGTACTTGCGTCGGGATCAGCTCAAAAAAAAGTTTGACTATCGAATCGAATAAATAATTATTTTTGCAGGTTAAAAATTGAAAAACAACTAAAAATATTCCACTAATGAGTAACACTCTACTTATTTCATTGATCGTACTCGGAGTACTGGGTGCCGTGTTGTCGGTGATCCTGTATTTCGTGGCCCAGAAGTTCAAGGTCGAGGAAAATCCTTTGATCGACGAGGCTGAGGCCTGCCTGCCTGGCGCCAACTGCGGTGGTTGCGGCTTTGCCGGATGCCGTGCCTTGGCTGAGGCCTGCGTGAAGCAAGCCGCAGAGAAAGGCAACATCGACGGATTGGCCTGCCCTGGCACTGACATGGGCAAGGTAGCCGCCGTGCTCGGACTCACCGCTGCCGCTTTCGAGCCTAAGATCGCTGTGGTGCGCTGCAACGGTAGCTGCAAAAACTCGCCTGCCAAGGTGCATTACGAAGGCGCTGACATCTGCGCTTTCGCCAGCACCCTTTACGCTGGCAAGGGCGGCTGCTCCAAAGGCTGCATGGGCTTAGGCGACTGCGTGAAGAAATGTAACTTCGGTGCCCTGCACATCGACAAAGAAACCGGTCTGCCGGTGGTCGATCCCGACAAGTGCGTCGGCTGCGGCGTTTGCGCCCGTACCTGCCCTCGCAACATCATCGAGATCCGTCCAAGAGGCAAGAAAGACCGCCGCGTCTACGTTTGCTGCTCCAACACCGACAAAGGTGCCTTGGTCGTCAAGAACTGCGCCGTGGGCTGCATCGGCTGCCAGAAGTGCTTGAAGGAATGCCCGTTTGAGGCTATCGAGATGCGCGGCAACCTCGCCTACATTGACCCTGCCAAGTGCAAGGCCTGTGGCAAGTGCGCTAAGGTATGCCCTCGTGGCGCCATCCACGCCATCAACTTCCCAACGCCCAAAGCGGAAGCTCCAACTGAAGTTGAACAAGAAAAAACCGTTACAGCATGAATCCAATAAAGACCTTCCATAAGGGCGGCGTCCATCCCGAGGAGAACAAATTCTCGGCCGACCAGCCCATACAAGACTTCCCGATGCCCAAGCAGATCATCGTCCCGCTGGGACAATGCCTTGGCGCACCGGCTGAGTGCATCGTCAACAAAGGCGACCGCGTGCTGACCGGACAACTCATCGGCACAGCTAAGGGCTTCGTCTCCGCCAACGTCCACTCCCCTGCTACCGGCACTGTCGCCAAGGTGGATGTGGTAATGGACCACACCGGCTACTACAAACCCGCCGTCTTCATCGACCGTGAGGAACAAGACGAATGGGTTGAAGGTGTCATCACCTCCGATGAACTCATCACCGACATCAAACTCGACGGTAAAGCCATTATTGATAAGGTAAAAGAATGCGGCATCGTCGGCATGGGCGGCGCCACCTTCCCCACCCACATCAAGATGATGGTGCCCGAAGGCAAGAAAGCTGAATACGTCATCATCAACGCCGCCGAATGTGAGCCTTACCTCACGTGCGACTACCGTCTGCTGCTCGAGAAGACCATGGAGTTCCTCGTTGGCGTGAAGATCGTGATGAAGGGCGTGGGCACTGACAAAGGCATCATCGGCATCGAGACCAATAAGATGCCTGCCATCGAGCTGCTCGACAAGACCATCCGCGAGCATCAAGACCTCTTTAAAGGCATCGAGGTGCAGCCGCTGAAGACCAAATATCCTCAAGGCGGTGAAAAGCAGATCATCAAGGCCATCACCGGCCGTGAGGTACCCTCTGGCAAGCTGCCTATCGAGACGGGTTGCGTGGTGGTAAACGTGGCTTCCACTTTCGCCATCTACGAAGCTGTCCAGAAGAACAAGCCTTTGATTGAACGTATCGTCACCGTCACCGGTAAGTCCGTGAAGAAGCCTTCGAACTTCCGTTGCCGTTTCGGCGTGCCTGCCGACCTCCTCATTGAGGCTGCCGGCGGTCTGCCAGAGGACATCACCGATGTCATCAACGGTGGCCCGATGATGGGTAAGTCCGTCTCTGTGACCAGCTTCCCCACCATGAAAGGTACCTCGGGCATCCTGCTGATGACCCGCCGCGAGGCTCAGGATCGCCACCAGACCAACTGCATCCGCTGCGGCCGTTGCGCCAAAGCATGCCCGATGGGTCTGCAGCCCTTCCTGCTCCACAAAGTGGCCAAGCTCAACGACTTTGACGAGACCGAGAAGAACCACATCATGGACTGCATCGAGTGCGGTTCATGCGAGTTCACCTGCCCCGCCAACATCCCATTGCTCGACTATATCCGTTACGGCAAAGCCAAGACCGGAGCGATTATTAGAGCTAGAAGTCAGAAATAAGATAAAAGTTTAGAGATAAAAGATAAAAGTTATGAATAACTACACAATATCAGGCTCGCCGCACGTTCATTCGACGGAGAACACCCAAAAGATCATGTGCAGGGTCTTCCTTGCCTTGGTTCCCGCCTTGCTTGTGGCTATTTATTACTTCGGCTGGTATGCCCTTAGGCTGACTATCGTAACGGTCGCCGCCTGCATGCTCACCGAATGGATTATCCAGAAGTTCCTCATCAAAGGGCCTTTGACCATCAACGACGGCTCGGCTGCCGTGACAGGTCTGCTTCTGGCTTTCAACGTGCCTGCCAACCTTCCTATCTGGATGGCTATTGTGGGCAGCATCGTCGCCATTGGCATCGGCAAGATGCCTTACGGTGGCTTGGGCAAGAACCCCTTTAACCCGGCTTTGGTAGGCCGTGTGTTCATGCTCGTGTCGTTCCCGACCGCCATGACCACTTGGCCACAGGCTAATCCAATCTTCGATAAAGGTTTCTTCGCTGACGCCATCACAGGTCCCACACCTCTCGGCATCCTGAAGGAGTCGGGGGCTGGCACCCTGGCTGAGATGGGCGACATGCAATTCCTTGACATGGTGCTTGGCAACCGCGGCGGCGCTTTCGGCGAGGTCTGCGCCATTGCCCTCCTCATCGGAGCCATCTATCTCCTCATCCGTAAAGTCATTGATTGGCAGACTCCGCTGACCATATTGCTCACCGTGTTTGTGTTCACTGGCATCTGCCACCTGATCGACCACGAGACGTTTATCGCTCCTTGGTACCATCTGGTCTATGGCGGTCTCATCCTCGGCGCCTTCTTCATGGCTACCGACATGGTGACCACCCCAATGACCGTCAACGGCAAGATACTCTTCGGCTTTGGCGTCGGCTTGATCACCGTGGTGATCCGTCTCTGGGGTGCCTATCCCGAAGGCGTTTCGTTCGCCATCCTGATCATGAACGCCTTCACGCCGCTCATCAACAAGGCCTTCAAGCCTCAAGTTTTCGGTGTTGTCAAACCTTCTAAAAAATGATCGCCATGGCAAAGAAAGAATCATCACTTAAAAACATGCTGGTCGCCCTGTTCGTCATTACAGCGGTATCGGGTGGACTGCTCGGCCTCGTCTATGGCATGACCAAAGACGCCATCGCCGAGGTGGATCTGAAGAAGAACCAAGCCGCCATTGAGGCGGTACTCAACACCGGCACTCCCATTGACCGTATCGAGGAAGCCGTCGTTGGCGAATTACCCTGTAACTTGGCTTACGATGCTGAAGGAAACCTCCTCGGCGCTGCCGTCAAGACCTACTCGAACACCGGCTTCAACGGCCGCATCGAGCTGATGGTCGGCATCTTGGCCGACGGCACCATCAACGCCGTTTCGGTGCTCTCACAAAGCGAGACCCCTGGCTTGGGCGCCAACATGGTTCAGCCTAAGTTCAAGGATCAGTTCAACGGCAAGAACCCCGCATCATTCAACCTGAAAGTCAAGAAGGACGGCGGCGATGTGGATGCCATCACGGCAGCTACCATCAGCTCACGCGCCTTCACTGGTGCCGTGAAGCTCGCCTGCGACAGCTTCGAGGCGCATAAAAGCGAATTCATGAAAGGAGGAAATGACAATGAGTAACAACTTGCAAACCTTCACCAAGGGTCTCATCAAAGAGAACCCCATCCTGGTGCTCCTTTTGGGCTGCTGCCCGACCTTGGCAACGACAACCAGCGCCATCAACGGTATGTCGATGGGCTTAGCCACCACCTTTGTGCTCATCATGTCGAACCTGGTGATCTCCCTGCTGAAGGGCTTCATCCCCGACAAGGTGCGTATCCCTTGCTTCATCGTCGTCATCGCTTCGTTCGTGACTATCGTACAGCTGGTGATGCAGGCCTATGTGCCTGATATCTATGAGACCCTCGGTCTGTTCATCCCCCTCATCGTGGTGAACTGCATCGTGTTGGGTCGCGCTGAGGCTTTCGCCTCCAAGAACCCTGTGTTCCCGTCCATCCTCGACGGTGCCGGCATGGGATTGGGCTTCACCTTGGCCCTCACCGTGTTGGGTTGCATCCGCGAGTTCCTGGGCAGCGGCTCCATCTTCGGAATGGGCATCCTGCCTGAGACGGCCAACATCCTGGTGTTCATCCTGCCTCCAGGCGCTTTCATCTGCCTCGGTTTCGTCATCGCTATTGTCAACAAACTCAAAAAAGAAAGTCACTAAGCCATGAAATACCTCATCATTATCTTATCGACCATCTTGGTCAACAATGTGATCTTCAGCCAATTCCTTGGCATTTGCCCCTTCTTGGGCACTTCTAAGAAGACCTCGACCGCTTTGGGTATGGGCGCCGCCGTCATCTTCGTGCTGACTTTGGCCACCCTCGTGACTTGGCTGACGAACCAATACATACTGATTCCCTTGAATCTGACCTTCTTACAGACTATTGCCTTCATCCTCATCATCGCCGCTTTGGTACAGATGGTGGAGATCATCCTGAAGAAGATCAGCCCGTCGCTCTACACCGCCCTCGGCGTGTTCCTGCCTTTGATCACTACCAACTGCGCCGTGTTGGGTGTTTCGTTGACTGTGGTCACCAAGGAGTTCAACTATGGCGGCGTGGCCCACATGCTGAGTCTCGGTGAGTCCGTCGTTTACGCTGTGGGTATCGCCCTCGGTTTCGCCATGGCTCTGGTCATCTTTGCCGGTGTCCGTGAGCACATCGACCTGATGGAGCCTCCCAAGGGTATGAAAGGCACCCCTATCGCCTTGATCACCGCTGGAATCCTGGCCTTGGCCTTCATGGGATTCACGGGAATTGTGTAAAGTTAATAGTTAAGAGATAAAAGATAAAAGTTGAGGTTGACTGATTGACAGTCAACCTCTTTTTTTTCACCTATTTTAAAAAAAAGACCAAAAATTCCAATAAAAGATGTATATTTGGCGTTTGTTAATTTAAATAGGAGCACGTATGAAACGTCATTTTATAAATACATTGGTGATTGTCCTGTTTTTACTGGCCATCCCGAAAACCCAATACGGACAGCAATACCAAATTGCTCAAAACGAGACGACCATTAATTTCGACATCACCGACATCGCCAACTTCAACGAACGAATCATTTTCCTTCATGACCTGATCAATGACGGTCGCTTCAACGTGGTGAACAGCGAGCAAGATGGCGTTTTCATCATTAGCGTCGACCCAGCTTTCGAAGGCATGGATCTGAAGAGCACCTTTGCCGATTTCAGGGAGCAAAACGCCAAAGCCTTTTCCAAAATGGACAAGGATGATTCCTCCGAAATCGCCATTGAATACAAGTCGCTTCTTTCAGAAGAGATGATTCACTCCTTGATGATGGATGTTTATATCCTGTCCAGGCAAAACAACCTCTGCGCCAACGCCGACCCATTCTGCACCGACAATGGCTTGTACCAGTTCCCTGCTGGTGTCAATGCCGGCTCTGGCGAAAGCGGTCCCAATTACAACTGTCTGAGCACCAGACCCAACCCCGCTTGGTATTACATGAGAATAGGAAACCCTGGAAACATCAACATCTACATGTACAGCACCCCTGGCGAGGATATCGACTTCTGCTGCTGGGGTCCTTTTGAAGATCCTATTGCGCCTTGCCCCTCTGGCTTAACCGGAGCAAAAGTTGTGAGCTGCAGTTATTCTGCCAACCCTACTGAGACCTGCGTCATTCCCTCTAGCGCTCAAACTGGACAGTATTACATTTTGGTCATTACCAACTTTTCCAACCACGCCTGCAACATCACGTTCAGTAAAACCAGCGGCAGCGGCACCACCGACTGTGGCATCATGCCTCCTTTGGTTAACAACGACGGTCCATTCTGCGTTGGCGATCCTATCCACCTGACAGCTAACGGACAAGCTGGAGCTTCATACTCCTGGTCTGGCCCCAACGGCTACACCTCCAACCAGCAGAACCCCACCATCAACAACTGCAACTTGTCACACTCAGGTTCATATATCTGCACCATCAGTTTGAATGGCCAATCCAACAACGCCAGCACCGAAGTAGCGGTTTATGCTAAACCCACGGCCAACTTCACAGCCACTTCAGTGTGTAAAGGTGAACCCACTCAATTCACCAGCACTTCTACCACCAACCCTTCGGGACAACAAATCACAAATTATACATGGGACTTCGGCGACGGTCAAACTTCAACCCAACAGAACCCCACCCACACCTATACCGAGGCAGGCAATAAGACCGTTACCCTCACCGTGGGCGTCGGCCATGGCACTTGCACCAGCTCCAAGACACAGACCGTCACCGTTAATGCCGTTCCTGTGGCTAATGCCGGCAACGACCAAACCATCATTTACGGCGCCACGGCACAACTCAGCGGCTCAGGAGGTAACGGCAGTTTCAACTACCATTGGGAACCCGCCAACCTCGTGGTCAACCCCAATGCACAAAACACCCAAACCGTCGGCCTTTCCGCATCGCAAACATTCACGCTGACTGTTACCAATCCTCAAGGCAACTGCTCTGACACCGATGATGTGACCATTAGCATTGAAGGCAGCAACATGACATTGTCACCTAACGCCAACCCATCCACTATCTGCGAAGGCAGCTCAACCACCCTTAACGCACATGCAGTCGGAGGCTCTGGTAACTTCACTTACAGCTGGTCACCTTCCACTGGACTCAATTCCACCACCATCGCCACCCCAACGGCATCACCCACCACCACAACAACTTATACCTGCACGGCATCTGACGGATACACCACTTTGTCAGGCACCGTAACCATCACCGTCAACCATCCTGAGTATTCTGAAGAAACAGCTTACACCTGTCCCGATGAACCTTACCAATGGAACGGCCAATACTACACTGGTGAGGGTGATTACCTGTATGAAACAACAACCGCACAAGGATGCTACAAGGCCATCACCTTGCATCTGCATTATTATCCCACCTACGCCGAAGGATCCGTCACCTACGCTTCCATCTGCCATGGCGACAGCTACCCATTCCACGGACAGTCATACAACACCACAGGACGGTATTCCCACACATTGGAGACCGTTCACGGATGCGACAGCATCGTGTGGCTCGACCTCACGGTATATCCCGACAACGGTGTGACCGAGCATCCATGGACTACTTGCGAAGCCGACCTTCCCTACCTATTCAACGGAGTGTATTTTAACCAAGCGGTTGACACCATGTTCACCATGCAGGACATGTACGGCTGCGACAGCCTTGTAAGGTTCGTCCTGACCATCAACGAATACACCATCCTTCCAACCGAGAAGCATTATCTCTGTTATGAAGGAGACACTCCTCCTCCATTCACATGGAGCGAAAACGGACAGACCTACGAAGGAGAGACAATCGTTCAAACGGATATCCTTCCCTACGGCAACTGCCAAGGCATCTACAGCCTCGAGGTTCACCAGCTCAGGAAACCCGAAGTGGTTCAGGAAACCGTCACTGATTGCGACAGCTATGAGTGGATTGTTGAAGGCGTAACCGTTGGGAACTATACCACATCAGGCGATTATCATTATTCCATTCCGATATATTACGACAGCAACGATCCATCAACCCGTTTTGATTGCGACCGTGAGTTCGTACTGCATCTCACCGTGAATTATTCCGACCAAGGTAGCGACATGATCTCAAGCCAATGTGATTCTGTGCCTTTCACCTGGTTTGGACAAACTAACTGGTATAGCGAAAACGGAGTTTATGAGTTTAACAACGGCCTTACCACTCTTGGTTGCGATAGTACATTTATCCTGAGGATTGAGGATATGAAGTACACCCCGATACCATTGATTGTTTGTACCGACAACGGCATTGCCTATCCCCATTATCCCATCACCGCCACTGAGTTCAACGTCAACCGCTACACCTATGCCGTTACCGATCCTCATACCACTGACACCTACACTGTTGAATGGAGCATATCCAAGGACACTTGGCCCATCAGACCCCAAGGCCTTACATGCGAAGTGTATGCGATGGATTGGTCCACCGATACCGTATGGCTCAACTGCAAGGTGAAGAATATTTGCGAATCTGTCGGCATCGAAACATCTTACTATCTCATTCCTTCCTTCTATGGCGTACTAGAGCAAGAGTATTATCCCGCTTCGGTGAGCATCTTCCCGAACCCCAACAATGGACAAATGCAGATGCGATTCGAAAATATGGAAGGCAAACTCAGCATCAAGGTCTTCGGCTCAACTGGAGTTCTGGCTGATAGTTTCGAGATTACCACAAAGCAAGCCGGAGAAACCTACAACTACTCCATGAAGCGCTTAAACAACGGCGTTTATTTCTTCGTCATCACTGACGGCAAACGTAGCATTACCAAAAAAGTCGTCATCATCAACTAATCACCATGATCTCCCGAATACTCAAAATAGCTTCTCTTTCGTTTTTGATCTTTGTGGCCATTTCGTGCCAAAAAGACAATGTTGAGCCATTGGACTATTCGGTTCAGGTGATTCCTGACATCGCCACCATCTTTAAAGATCATTACGACCTGATCGAAGCAATGTATGATCTGGATCAGTTACACTTCGGCGACAACCCGCCAAAGCTCTATGCTGTCGACACCACCAACGGGCACAAGGATACCTTGGGATTCTGTAGTAGCCATTTGTCATTGAAGACATTCATCAAATCGGACTCGACGAGTACTTTCCCTGCTCCTTCCGTCATTTTCTACACTTATCAATTCCTCATTAACGACCAGCATAAAGGCGTTTCCTCCTTGTATTTCAGAAGTCCCAAACTTGAAGAAGGTCCCGAAAACCATTTCATCGAGACGGCTACATGCCTTGACTCCGTTTTCATCATGGGAGAAAAGCCTTACTTCACTGCCTATTATTATCAGGATATCAAAACCGACAAAGTCATTTATGGCAGCACCTTCCCTGACCCAGGGCCCAAACAGGCTGTCATCCTTTCAGGAAAGATCACCGATAATGGTATTGAAGACTTTTATATTGGGGTCAAGATTTGTGGCTTCAGCAACCTGGAAGGAAGCGGATTTACTCCTGGTTTTAGTGGCTTAAATATCGGCGATATTGAAGTTTACTATAAGGACTTTATGCCATTCACGTATTGGGATCCAAACCAAACCAACAACGACTGAGATGAGAAAGGTTTTTCGTTACATATTGATCCTTGTTTTGATTCAACTCAGCGTTGAAGCGACAGCACAATTCAGGAAACCTTTGTCGGGGCCCAAGAAGCAATCAGACGAGGCCATGTTCAATATTGGAATTATCGCTGGTCCAAGCATCACCCAATGGCATCATTTCAATGTGACTGAAGCCGAGAAATGGTATCTGAAGGATTACACCTCAAAACTGCAGCTGGCCTACACAGGTGGACTTTATTTTGAAGCCATCCTAAGCAAACATTTGTCGGTAGGCGTCAATGTCCTTTATACCCAGCATAACATCAGCATGCAGTACACCAACGAGCATTTCGCTCACAGTTGGAACAATGGCGTTCAGTATTCCAAACGTACCTACGACATCACGGCCAATTACCAAACTGTTTCCGCAGCATTACCTTTGACCTATTATTTCTTAAACGTCAAGGATCCCATCAGGCCGTATCTCTACATCGCGCCTCGTTTCTCCTACATCATTAACGGAAAACTCACCCAAAACGTTAAAGATTACATACAGAGTTCATCCGGTCAGACTGTAATCGACACGACGGGCCAGATTGCTCCCAACAACCATGTCAATTTCAACGTAGGGGCCACTATTGGAGCCGGCGTCCAATTCCGCATCAATACGGCTTATTATTATTTCCTAATCAAGACGGAAGCTTTTGCTAACTGGAACTTCCTGAACACTTTCTCAGAAAAGCAACTCGAAAACGAGTTCAATAACAAGCGTCAGGATGCCGAAGCCGCAGCAACCATCACCTTTATCTTCCCGCTGAAGAAGAGTCTGAAGGACGCTTGTTACCTCACACGATGATCATCATTTTCAATACTTAATAACTCAACAAAACAAACAAATGAAAAAAACTTTACTTCAACTGCTCGCCATCGCTTTTTTGGTATTGACCGCCAACATGGCTGTGGCACAGACGTACACCTTCCCCGTGAGAGGAACTCAGGGTTTCACCCTGACTCACTCTACCAGAAACGGTGCACGCGTCAATTATGAGCTGGGACAGTTCTCCTTGAGCCAGATCAACTATCGTGGCGAGGAGATGTCAGAAATCAGCATCAACGCCATCTGCATCCCCAACGATGCTGGTCTTCCGAACCTCCCTGTGGAAAGCCGATTGATCGCCATCCCACAAGGTGCCAAGGCTCAAATCAACGTGGTTCGCGCTGAGAAGCAGACATTCCAGAACGTGAATATTGCTCCTGCCCTTCGCCTCCAGGCTGAAGATGAAGAACCTGAGATGAATTATGAGAAGGACATGAAGGTCTACGCCAGAAATGCCTTCTATCCTGAGAATCCTTTCTCCGTGAACGAGTCGTACATCCGTGGTGTGGACGCCATCAACGTATCCATCACTCCTTTCCAGTACAACCCTGTCACCAAGGAGTTGGTAGTGTATACCGACATCGAACTCTCCGTCGAGTATAGCGGTGGCAACGGCCACATTGGCGATGATCGTCTGCGTTCTCCCTACTGGGATCCCATTCTCGCCGCTGAGCTGATGAACTATGACCAGCTGCCAGTGATCGACTATGAGGCTCGTATGCAGGACTGGATCAGAAACAACCGCGATGGTGCCGAGTACCTCATCATCATCCCGAACAACGCTGCTTGGGAACCATACGCACAACAGCTGAAGGAATTCCGTACCAAGCAAGGCATCATCACTGAAGTCTACCGCCTTGATCAGATTCCGGCAACCACCACGTCACAACTGAAGACTTGGTTCCACAACGCATACTCCACATGGCAAATCGCCCCTGTGGCCGTATGTCTGTTTGGCGACCATAACACCAACATGGCTCTGGGTATTCCTGCCGAGACCACCAGCCACCCCTACAGTGGTAGCTGCATCACCGACAACTTCTATGCTGACGCAGTAGGTAACGACAACCTGCCCGACATGGTGTTCTCACGCCTTGTCGCTCAAAACGAATCCGAGCTTCCCGTCTTTGTAGGCAAGCAGATTGAATATGAATACACCAATCCAAACATGGATCCGAGTTTCTACTCCAGTCCTGTCACCGCTTTGGGATGGCAGACAGAACGCTGGTTCCAGCTCTGCTCCGAGGTGTTCGGCGGTTACATGCGTAACAAAGGCTACAACACCAACCGCATTAACTGCATTTACCAAGGCACCCCTGGCAGTGTGTGGTCATCAGCACAAAACACTGCCACAGTGGCCAACTACTTCGGCCCCAATGGACAGAACTACATCCCCGCTTCACCTGCCGACATGGGAGGTTGGACCGGTGGCACCCCCGATCAAGTAGTGCAGGCAGTGAACAACGGTACTTTCTGGATTCAGCACCGCGACCACGGTCTTGACGAAGGCTGGGGCGAACCTGCTGTCCGTAACCATCATATCGATCAACTGAACAACGTCGGCAAACTGCCTTTCGTGATGTCCATCAACTGCCAGACTGGTATGTTCAACTACACTGGATCCAATGGCAACTGCTTCACTGAGAAATGGATGCGCCGCACCTACAACGGCGAGAACGCCGGTGCCGTCGGTGTGCTCAGCCCCACTGAGGTATCCTACTCCTTCGTAAACGATGCTTATGTTTGGGGTGTGTACGACCTCTTCGACGGCGACTTCATGCCAACCTACGGTCCATTCCAACCTGCCGCTCCACAAACTGGCAACTGGATGCCCGCTTTCGGCAACGTAGCTGGCAAATACTTCCTCGATCAGAGTTCATGGCCTTACAACGCCGACTCCAAGGATATCACCTACACGATGTTCACCGCACACTGCGATGCTTTCTTACGTATTTTCACACAGGTCCCGGAAGCCATGGCCGTGAATCACCAGAGTGTTCAACTGGCTGGTCTCGTCCAATTCCAAATTACTGCCCCCGAAGGCACTACCATCGCACTGACCAAAGGCGAAGGCGCGAACTTGGAGATCGTGGCCGTTGCAACAGGTACAGGATCCGTCCAAACTATCGACATCGCTCCTCAGGTTCCTCCAACAGTACTCCATCTCACTGTGACAGGTCAAAACTACCTCCGTTACGAGGCCGATATCGATGTGATTCCTGCTGACGGACCGTACATCATCGTCAACGAATATGAACTCAGCGACGAAGCTACACAACTCAACTTCGGTGAGAATGCTGGATTCAACATCCAGCTTAAGAACGTTGGCAACTCAACAGCTCCTGCCGGCTCCATGACGCTTACCTCCGAATCAGAGTATGTGAGCATCACCAACGGCACCGCTGAATTCACTACCATCAACTCAAACAATACCCTCGACCTGTCAGAGGCCTTTGCTTTCACCATCTCTGACGAAGTGCCCAACAACACCCCCATCGAGTTCTTGATCACCATCTCCAGTGGCGATGACACCTACGAGAATCATATCACCATGAAAGCCTATGCTCCAGTCTTCGAAATCGGCAACGTCACCATCACCGAGATTGATGGTAACGGCAACGGACGCCTCGATCCAGGCGAGCAAGTCCGCTTGAGATTCCCCGTCTCGAACAAAGGTAACGCTGCCTCAAGAGAGACTAACATTGAGTTGGTGATGAACAACGTCTTCATGCAAATCATCAGCGATCCTGTGATCACTACCAATAGTATCGGCGCCAACGGAACCATGGCTGTAGAATATGAAGTCTATGTAGGTGGCGCTCCTTCGGGTTTCGCAGCAGAATACACCTTGAATGTGGTTTCAGGCGTTTACACGGCTTTGAAAGACTTCATGTCAAAGATCGGCCTCAACGTCGAAGACTTCGAAGCTGGCGAGTTCAACACCACTCTTTGGACCAACGACCTGCCTTATCCTTGGACGTTTGTAACCGATGATCCATACGAAGGCCAATACTGTGTGAAATCAGGACACATCGGCGACAATCAGGAAACTGTATTGACGCTGAACTTTGAAGTTGGCGAGCCCGACTCCATCGCCTTCTATTATAAGGTGTCATCAGAATCAGGCTATGATAAAATGCATTTCTTCATTGACGGCCAAGAACAAGGAACCTGGTCAGGCACTGTGGCATGGACTATAGCACAATACGCTGTAAACCCTGGCACTCACACCTTTGTCTGGAAATACACAAAAGACACCAGTGTGGCAAGCGGCGGCGACTGCTGCTGGATCGACTTCGTCATCCTACCTCGCGATGTGAGCCTCTCCGTCAGCGCAGGTCTTGACATGACCACTTGCGTCGATGCGCCAGCCCAAATCAATGGTTATGCAGCTAACCAAACCTCTCTGGAATGGACTACCGCCGGTGACGGCGCTTTCGACGATGCCACCAGTATGACTCCTATTTATACTCCTGGCACACAAGATATCGCCAACGGTAGCGTCGTGCTTACCATCACTGCTCATCAAGGCACTATAACTCAATCAGATGACATGACACTGAGCATCGAAGATGCCCTTTACATTGACAACGCCTTGATCGACTATTACTACTGCGCTGACAACAGTCCGAAAGAGATTGCTGTAGAAATCAGTGGTGATTACACTACATTCACATGGATTACCGAAGGCGATGGCACATTTGAAAACGCCACCGAGTTACAGACTCTCTACACTCCTGGTCCTCAAGACCTTGCCAATGGTTATGCTCCTATTATCGCCTTGGCGGAGAATGAAGCTTGCGGTCCAACAAGCTATGATTACACCATCTCGTTTGAGCCATTGCCACAGATGACCCTTGCCGCAGAATCCATCGAAATCTGCCAAACCGAAGAGGCTGTGATGAACTTCACCTTATCAGGCGGAGTCATTTACATCCCTTCTGAACCCGTATTCGTCATCAACATCAACGGTGTCAATTACGATGAATTCTACTCCGGTGCCAACTCACTCAACCTTGGCACTATGGAACCAGGTGAGAACATTATCAACATCCGCAGTATCCGGAACCAGCTTTGCCACGTGACATTCGAAGAAGGTGAATTCACCTTCACCGTCAACGTGATTCCTGGTGAAGCCGCTCCTGAAATCGAAGGTGTTGCCGAACTTGATGTTTACCTCGTCTCCTCCACCTCCTACAATGTCACCAGCGACGTAATGGTTGACTTCACTTTGGAACCAGAAGACGCTGGCACCTTGGTTCCTGCTAACGATGGCAAGAGCGTTGAAATCAGATGGAGCGAGTCCTACAAAGGCAATGCTGTGCTTACAGCCATTCCTGTGGATGGTTGCTACATCGACAATGGCACCATGAACATTGTGGTTAAGAACTCATACGACGTAAACGAGATTGCCAACAACACCAAGATCTACCCCAACCCAACATCAGGAAAGATCAACATCGAAGTCGCTGGCATGACTCATGTCACTGTGGTCAACGCCATCGGACAGTTCGTGTATGACACCGACGTTGATGCCGACCAGGTCAACGTTGACATGACTCCATTCCCAGCAGGTGCCTACCTGGTGAGAATCGTCACCAACAAGGGCGTGTGCACCAAGCATATCAACCTGATCAAATAAGATCAGGTGACGACAACAAAAAAGGCGGCCGATTGGCCGCCTTTTTTTATTGCTCTTAAACGCTTACTTCGAAATAATGTCGTAAGTTAAATTGAATCTCAAGGTGTTCTCCAAAGGACTTACACCAATGGTGCTTCCAATAGGAATCAAATAAGAGACATCAAGACCGAAAACATTATATTTCAGAGCGGCACCCAAGGTGAAATACTTACGATTACCCTTCATGGCTGATTCATTGAAATAACCGCCACGGACAGAGAAAACGTGGTTGTACCAATATTCAACGCCAATGCCGAAGTTATACTCGCTCAACTCTTCCATAAATGGACCGCTGCCGATGCCGTTTCTGTCATAACCAGGAGCATCGTAGAATGATTGGATGATACCAGCCATTACAGAGACGTTGTCATCCTTGCCGTACACAATTTCGCCTGTGTTAGGATCCTTGATGGGAGGTGTAGGCACCAAAAGCTTGGTAACATCCACCGTAAAAGCCAATGAGTTGTATTCATCAAGATCCATTCTGAGGCCAGCGCCTAAACGCAAGGTGGTCGGGATGAAATCTCTGGAAACAATATCCTGACGATAGCTCACCTTTGAACCGATGTTGCTGATATTCACACCCCAAGTGAAGTCGGCATCCATATCACGGAACCATTCCACGGGACGCTTGTAGTAAATGGCGACGTCAGCAGCCACTGACCAACCAGCATTGGTACCTTCAGCGTTTTGGGTCAGGTTGGAATAGATGAAACGACCTGCCACTGCACCGGAGAGGTAATCAGTCAACATTCTGGAATAAGCCACATCAATAGCCCATTCATTAGGCTTGTAGGTACCTATTTCGGTACCAGTTTGATCTCTGAATGTGATCTCACCTACGTTAAAATAGCGCAATGTAGCGGCTAAAGCCGAAGTGGAATTCAATTTGGTGGCAAATGCGAGATAAGCCAAACCCATATCGGGTACCAAGTTGTGCAACCACGGGCTATAGCCCAAACCGACACTCATGCCCGGCTCCATGAAGGTATACTTGGCTGGATTGAAATGCATACTGTAAACATCAGGATCCGAAGCCACACCGCAATCGCCCATGGAACCTCCACGAGCATCAGGAGCGATGGATACAAAAGGAACTGCCGTGGTAATGACATTAGGCTCACGTGCCACTGTAGTCCCCTGGGCAAAGGACTTAACTCCCAAAACGACCAAAACGGCCATCAAAAGAAAAACTTTAATCTTCATACAAACAAAATTATTTTCAGATAATAACATGCAAAAATAACGATAAACTGCTTGAATTAGTATGTTACTCGTGTATTTTTATTGTTTCACCATTCTTTGGCACATGGAACTGCTCTTGCCTTTGGAGTCAGTTACCGTGATCCTATAGACATAAAGTCCTGGAGGCAAGCAACTTCCATCCCAACGAATCGGGTTCACCATGCCACTTTCAGCATTGGTCTCTTTTTGTATGGAAGTCACCTGACGGCCTAACACATCATAAACGTCAATGTTGACGGAAAGACGGTCAGTCATGTCGCCATGGTCAAAAACAAACCAAGTCTCGCTATCAAACGGGTTGGGGAAATTACGCACCTGAGCGATAATGGCCCCTTGACGTACCGTAAACGTCATCTCCACTTCTGAAGAGTTATTCTGCGTATCCCATGCTTTCAGCGAAAACTCATAAGTTCCGTTCTCCAAATTCGACATCGGGATAGCGATACGTCCCCGTTGGTAATCATCAACAGCCGGTTCATACCAGTCATTAAGGATTTGGTTTTCATAGCCATCCACATTACTTCTGAGAATGATGTCGCGGCCAAAACTCACATCGTAATGATAAATGCCATGCTCATCATATAAGTCGGCATAAAACACGCCGCTTCGACGCACAACATCACCATTCTCGAAATCAGGAGTATTCCAATACAGCTTGATCTCGGGCCCCTTGTTATCGACTACATCCAATGGCTTGTTGACAATCAAACCGCCCAGCACTCCGTTGGCATCCACCTTTCTGATGGAGTCGTAGGCATAATAGCTCACACGGCCGGCACCTGATCCCTGGTTGACATCGGCTGGGACAGGGAACTGTACCTTGAAATGGCCTTTAACGACGCTGGCTTTACCCTCAAAAATCACATCATTATAGAAGGAATAATTATACTGGGTTCCAAAATTGCCTAAAGTAGTGTAATTCGACTTGACATCATAAACCTTCACTTCGATCACACCATTAAACTCGGTGTCAATCGTCGTTCCTATGCTAGTGACAAAACCTTCGATGGTGCCCAAACCAGCGTTGACTTCAGCCTGAGTCGTCATAATTCCTTGAGACGGATAGGAAAAACGCAAGGCTGGATCGCCAAACAACACATACACCATATTGTCTTTCTTGTAGTACCGAGAATCGGATTTCACAAGTCGGTAAATATCGCCGAAACGCATCGTCTGTTGATCCAATTTGTCATACAAGTGATCGTGGAATGACTTTGACAACTCAAAGTTCTTGGGAGCCAAGGTCGGCCGCATGGTAGTCAACAAAGCGATAGCGCCGCCCTGCGCATTGAGTAATAGCAACTCACCGCCCGACACCACATTAGGATTGTCGAACTTGCTAAACTCACAGGTAGCGGTATGAATAAAAGGCAGGTGGTCATAGTTGTCAAGAGCAAGAATGTCAGAAATACCCAACACCCATTCGTCGCTCAGACTCTTCACGCCGCCATGTCCGGTATAACTTAACACGCTTACGCCCTTGGTAAAATAATCCATGAGTTGGGCATTCGCCTCGGGAATGCGCTTACCCACAGCTGTATTAATGATTGGATAGGAGTCAATATACAGCTTTTTAGTCATGGCAACACAGTTGGAGGTATCCAGCATATAGTCAAACGTATCGGTATGGGTAGCATACGTTCTTGTATCATTGTCAGCCATCAAGAGATGGTTGTTCTTCCAGATACCATGCGTTGCAGAAAGGTCAGCGTAATGCTTTATCTTAGCCACCACGGCATCACCCTGTTCAGGAGTGGTAATGGGGATGCGCCCTAAGCCAAGGTCCACCATACCATCACAATTCTGTCCTTCTTCCTGATCCATCAAGGCGAAATAATCGTCAGAGCACATCGAACTCACCTCATCAAACGGATAACTGGCGATTTCATAGGTAGGAACAAAATTTCTGTGCATCCCTTTGATGTCCCTGTAGTCGTGGGAGCCTTTACCCATGAACAGCACATATTTCAAGTTGCCTTGGCTGCGAAGATACACCATCCGAATAAAATCACGGACAGCCGTAGGATCCATCGCTCCTGTGGCAAACTCGTTATAAATCTCTTGGACATCTACCACCAAACAATTCATGCCGTCGTTCACACGGTGGAACGTTGCCAAAGCCTCCGATTGGTCCCAAAAGACACGTGGAGTGATAATCAGCATATTCGCATCAGTGATAGCGTGAAGGTTTTGGTTAGGGATGCGGTATAGCGAGGCAACCTGCTTCACTCCTGCAGGCTCAAACAAATGGAAATACCGCTCTATGGCCACATCAATGCCAAATGACGCATCACCCGAATTATAATCCATGGGCTGACGGGAAGGGCATAATGGATTGGTGACATCCCAACATACCGTTTGCGTGCCAACACCAGTGAGTTGCACCTTGGTAGATGGTTCAGTCACTTGTGAAGGGACTATTCTGAAAGCCATCTCTCCACCGTGAAAACGCAACATACGCCAAAAGTTCAACACTATATAGTCGTTAAACAGCATCGGATTGGATGTAGTCTGAGGGATTTCATAGCGGATAACGACCGGGCCGCTATTGACAAAGACATTCCTAGCGACCCTATGTTCCTTACCAAAATCATAGTCGCCGTACTTTGCAATGGAATATTGATTGACAATTAGGGTGTCATTGACCAACAGATTGTATGGAAAAGCCGCATTGCAACGACCAAGAACCTTCGATTCGATCCGGCAGGACTTTGAATTATCGAGATCCGGTACATCAAAAACAAATTCCTTAAACCCATCCTGACCGGTGAAAAGGTCTCCATACCACGTCCTACCTGATGCGTATGGCGACAATTCATCACTTTCATGATACAGGTAATCGGGGTAAGTATTGATAACAGGACTTGACGAGGTAGTCGACACCGGTTGGTTATCCTGAATACGCTGTCCCGAAACATCACTATCAAGACACAAAAAATAGAAGGTTGTGTCAGTATATGGGTTGGGCTCGTAGCTAAAGCCCTCATGGAATTCCATCACCATTTTGGTAGGGCCTTTACCATAAAACAGCACTTGAAGCGATCCGTCAACCGCCGAAGTCACCTGGATGGGAATTTCTGTAAGGTCATCGTAGCGTTCACTGGCATTGGCTTCAGGTAGTACGCCTGTAACATTGCCAAACATGCGGACCCTATCGGGGTTGAGATTACTTGTCTCCAGCCCTGCGGCTTGCAGCATGGCGTTGTCGACAGCATAGACACCGTCTTCGGTGACGCCTATCTTAACCCAAGTGTTTTTGCTCAGGACAGACTCGTGCGACAGCCATTGGGCCCGCAACGGTGACGCACAAGCCAGTGCCATCCATAGCAATAAATATATCGTTTTTTTATAATTCATAGTAATGCTTATCTGATAATGACAAATTTCGAAGTGACGGAAGCCTTTTCTCCTTGATCGTTGGTAGCACTGATGCAATACACATAGATACCAGAAGGAAGCAGCTGCCCGTTATTGGCACGACCATTCCAATAGAGAGGGTTGGTACGCGCCGAAGTACCGGCAACATGATCTTCGAGAATGGCTACATGGCGTCCCATGATATCGAAGATATTGATTTGGATATCCATATTGTTACCGATCTGATTATGGCCGAAGCTGAAATAGGCCTCGTTGCTGATAGGATTGGGGAAGCAGATGGGATCTTCGAGTACCATGAGGTCGCTACTGGCCACCTTGAAATCAATGCTCGCCAACGTCGAATTGTTGTAAATATCCCATACCTTCAAAGTAAGCGTGTATTCTCCTTCCGCCAGGCCTTGCATCCTGTATTGAATTATACCCTTACCTTGACTGCCGATATCAGCGACAAAATAGTCGTTTAGGTTGTACGATTCGTTTGAAGGACCGTATAGCGTAGCCACAATATCATGACCGATGCCAGCACCAGTGGTGTTAATGCCGCTATCGTCATCCACATAGGCGATCAGCGTGGGGCTATCGCCGGTGACTCCACCGCTAACGAATCTCTCGTCATCGATAAACAACTCAACCTGCGGTGGGGTTTCATCCATCTCGGCATCGTCGTAGAAACCACCGATAATGAAGTCTTCAAACAATCCCGAAGCATCTTTCTCATAATCGGTGGCATAATAGCTCACCATACCCTTGCCAAAAGGATAGGCAATATCACGAGGAACGATGAAGTCGACAGAGAAATGCCCATTCACCACTTCGGCCTTTCCGTTGTACAAAACGCTTTGGCGTAAGTTGAACGATCTTGGGGTTGTTTCTTCGTCGCCAAAAGTGGTATAGTTCGTTTCCTTGTCATAAACACGCACATACACGATGCCATTGAATGACTCATCCACCATACCTTCCATGTTTTTGACCACACCCTCGATGGTAGAAGGCTGTAATGCCCTGATGGTATCGCTGATGTTCGTGGTCTCCACAGTCCATTTCGGCATGGGCAGCCGTAGTGCGGGATCTCCGAAGAACGCATAGTTCCTCTCGTATTCCGAGCCTTTGGTCTTGGCCATCCTGAACACATCGCCAAGACGACGACGCTCACCATTTTCAATTTCAAACAGATGGTCGTAAATAGCACTGATAAAATGCTGGTTATTGGAGCCATAGGTTACCCTTGAGGTGGTGAACATGGCTATCATTCCACCATATTGGTTCAAAAAAGCGTATTCGCCCAATGAAGTTCTTTCATAGTCGTCATAACGGCTGAACTCGCAAGTACCCGTGATCATCAATGGGTACATGGGACCGTTGCGCCATGAATTCACATCGGCGCGTTGAATAATACGCTCATCAGCCAACTGCACCTCTCCACCATGCCCCACATAGTTGAG
>JAEEGJ010005467.1_pt1 | contig 39920 bp, 24 predicted proteins | sample 8958761 | NCBI WGS metagenome assembly JAEEGJ01 (sample SAMN16246546, study PRJNA631951) | gut metagenome | biome: gut microbiome; feature: rumen; material: RS-attached | host: Bos | place: Iran: Karaj | collected 2018-10 | reverse complement strand
TGGGGGAAGCCGGCCATGGGCGTGTCGCCCTTGGCGCCGTTGGAGCGGCGCGTGAGCACGAGTCCGAGCACCTTGCTCACGAGCACGGCATCGTCGGAGTAGGTCTCATAGAAGTCCCCGACACGGTACAGGAGGACCGCCTCGGGGTGCTGGGCCTTGATGCTGAAATACTGCTTCAGCATCGGGGTATCTTCACCTTTCTTTGCCATTGCTTTTGCCGGAAAGACAAAGATACAAAAAATGTTGGAGAATCCGGGTCCGGCCCGGGGAACACTTAATTAGCCAAGGTTCCTGCGAGGAGCAGGGTGTTGCTGCTCTTTTCCCGGATGAAATAGGCGAAGGGACGGTTCAGGTCCAGAACCACTTGTTTCGGAGTAACGGGCAGGGCCGAGTCGAACACGCCTATTACGGTAACGGCGGCGAACTCGGTTCCCTTCTCGGACACGTCGATCCGCACTTTCTGCAGGATCGAACCGATCAGCAGCGCCTCGTCGGCCATTCCGCTGAAATCCGCATCGTCAGAAAATGGCAGGGTCATCCCCATCGACCGCAGGATGGGAATCAGGCTGTCCTCCGTGGAAAAGTCCGTGGACCACTTGGGCAGGTACAGCTCCACTTCGGTGCCGGGATATGCGTACTGGAATGCGTCGTATTCCACTTCCGGAAGGACGTCCCGGACGGATTTCCCTTCTTTGGGAAGGACGATGTCCATCTCGTAGGCTCCGTTGCCATAAGGGATGGCGACGTACTCGTAATCTTCATACTCGCCGTACGAGAGCATGTTTTTGGCGTAAAGGTAATCTTTATCCACCTTGCCCGCGAAGCCCTGGAAGGGGCGGCCCTGCTTCACCTCCCAGGTAATGTGCCAGGGCGCCTTGAACAGCAGGGCGTTGATGAGCATCAGGCGGAGACGGGGATCCAGTTCCGAAAGCATCTGCGGAATCTTCCCGTCCGTCTTGTCGGAGCACCATTTGTTGATCTTTCCCAGCGTGGCGGCATCCTTGAAGTCCACCGAATGGCTTTCGGCGGCGAAACTCTTCTCCAGCAGGGACTTGTAATCTTCTTTGAGCGTGAAGTCCAGGGCCGCCCAGAGGGAGTTGCTGCTAGAAAACTCCACCAGCGGATCGGCCGTGACCAGACCGTCGATCATCTTTTTGTAGAAGTCTCCGACCTCTGCTTTCGTAGCGCTTCCCCAGCCGATCACGTCCGCGAACTGCTTGAACGTATCACCTTCCGCACCTTCGCCCGCCATCGCGAGCGCGAGCGACAGGCTCAGCGGGGAGAAGGAGATATCTTTCTTGTCGAAACGGCCGAGGAGTTCGCCGAAGACTTTCATTCCAAAGGAGTTGGAGGCGTTGCGGACAGTCTGGTCGGCCTTGGTGAGTTCGATGGGCACGGGGTCCGAGAGGTCTTCCGGCTTGAGGTCTTGTTCCCGGTTGATTTTTTCGCATGCGGGCAGCAGAAAAAGCGCTGCCGCCAAAACGATAAGAATCCTTTTCATTTTCACATTCATTTACCCATTAAAACGGAACCCATCCGAAAAACTGCCTGCAAATACATTCAATTCGACAGGGTTCCCAGCAGCAGGATGGCGCCGGTACTGACCTCGCGGATGAGGTAGCAGAAGGGACGGTTGAAGTCCACGACGACCTTGGCGGGCGGGGTGCTCACGGAGGAGTTCTTCCGGAACTCGACGACGGTCACGGCGGCGAACTCCGTCCCCTTTTCCGTCACGTCCACCTGTACTTTCTGGAGGACCCGGCTGATGTAGAGCCGCTCGGCCGTACTGATGCCCGAAAAGTCGGCATCGCCCGAAAAAGGAAGTGTCAAACCTTTGTCTGTCAGGACTTTGTTGAGATTGTCCCCGGTGAAGTAAGCCGTCGAGAACTTCGGAAGGAACACCTCAGCCGGCCGCTCGGGCAGGACCAGGGCGTCCGCCGTCTTCGCGATGGCAGGGAGGATGTCCCCGACGGTCTTTCCCGCCTTCGGGAGGAAGGCGAGCATCTCGTAGGCGCCGTTGCCGTAGGGCAGGCGGACGGCTTCGAATCCGTCGGTGTTGGCATACCCGAAGCTCTTGTCGGCGTGGATGAAATCCTTGCGGCTCTCCGTGCTTTCTCCGCGGAACACCCGGTCCTGCGCCAGGTCCCATTTGTCGCGCCAGGGGGCCTTGTAGAGCAGGGCGTTGATGAGCATCAGGCGGGTCAGGGGGTCCAGGTCCTCCAGCATCTGCGGGATCTTCCCGTCCGTCTTGTCGGAGCACCAGCGGTTGATCTGCGACAGGGTGGCGGCATCCGTAAAGTCCACGGTGTAGCTTTCCGCCGCGAACCAGCGTTCCAGCAGGGACGTATAGTCCGGCTTGAGGTCCAGGTCTTCCGCCGCCCAGAGCGAATTGTCGCTGCTGAAATGCACCTGCGGGTCCGCTTTCACGAGCCCTTCCGTCATCTTGGCGTAGAAGGCGCCGAGATCGTCTTTCGTGACCGCGTCCCAGCCGCAGACCGAGCGGAACTGCGCCCAGCTGTCGTTTTCCGCGCCTTCCGCGGCCATCGCGAGCGCGAGCGACAGGCTCAGCGGCGAAAAGGCCACGTCCCGGCCGCCCCGCAAGGCATACAGGCGTGTGAACAAGTCCAGGCCGAAGGCGTTCGAGGCGTCGCGGACGCTTTCGTCGGCCTTGGTGAGGGGGATGGGTACGGGTTCGCTGGCGGCGGGGTCATCCGCGGGGGGCGTCTTGCTGCAGCCGGAAGCGCCCAGGCCGGCCAGGACCAGTAAAAAGGAGAGGAGCAAGCGTTTCATCGTTTCAGTGTGGATTCCGGGACAAAGATAGCAAACATCCCGCCAAAATGGCTATATTTGCCCGATACGCCAAATTTGAATAAATGAAAAAGATCCTTTTCGTCCTGACGGCGCTGCTGACCCTGGGTACCGCGGCGGCCGTCGCGCAGCCCCACCGCTCGGAAACGGCCGTGCGGGCCCTGCAGGAAGACCGCACGCGGGCGGGCAACAACTTGAATTCCTACGAGTTTTTCCCCATCCGGGACACGCCGGCTCCCGCCGGTTACAAGCCCGTGTATGTGAGCCATTACGGACGTCACGGCTCCCGCTCGAACTGGGGCGGAACGGCCTATGAGGGCGTCATCGCCGTGATGGAACGCGGGAAGGCCGCCGGCATCCTCACGCCGGAAGGCGAGATGCTGCTCTCCGGGGCCCGCAAGGTGCTCTCCGGCTGGGACGGCATGGACGGACGCCTGTCGCAGCGCGGGGTGCGCGAGCACGCCGCCATCGCCAAGCGCCTCTTCGACCGCTATCCGCGCGTGTTCAAGGGCGAAAAGCACATCCGCGCCTATTCCAGCACGGTGCAGCGCTGCATCATCAGTATGAACTCCTTCACCAACTCGCTGATCCGCCAGAATCCCAAGTTGGACATCCGCCTGGATACCGGGGAGAAGTTCATGGACTATCTGGACAACGAGAAGGGCTGGCAGCAGATCACCGGCCGGGCGATGCGCAGGAGCTTCGAAATCCTGCAGGACATCCCGGACGATACGCTGGGCGTGCTGGCTACGGTGTTCACCGACCCCGTGAAGGCCCGCGAGATCGTGACGAGCCCCCGCCATTTCACCGACGACGTGTTCAACACGGCCGTCGTGGCGGAGGACTTCGACATCGAGGAGGAAATCTACAGCGTGCTGCCGTTCGACGCGGTCTACCGCCGCTGGGCGCAGAACAACATGTTCCTTTACCTGGGCCACTGCAACTCCGTGGAGGCGGGCCTGGAGCGCGTCGCGATGGCGAAATCCTGCGTGGAGGACATCGTGACCAAGGCCGACGAAGCCCTCGCGACCGGCAAATACGCCGCCGACCTGCGCTTCGGCCACGACTACCCGCTGATGGCCCTGGTCAGCTATTTCGGCGTCGAGGGCGTGGGCGACCGCCTGGCCGTCGAGGAGATCTGCGACAAATGGATGGGTTTCTGGAACATCTGCATGGCCAGCAACCTGCAGCTGGTCTTCTACAAGAATCGTGCGGGCCACGTGCTCGTGAAATTCCTCTACCAGGAGCAGGAGCGCCGTCTGCGCGGCCTGGAGCCGGTGACGGGCCCCTACTATGACTGGGAGACGGTGAAGGCGAACCTCGAAGGCTACAAGCGGTGAAACGCCTGCTGATCATCACCTACTACTGGCCTCCGACCGGCGGGTCGGGGGTGCAGCGCTGGGTGAAGTTCAGCAAGTACCTGCCGGAGTTCGGCTGGCAGCCGGTGGTCTATACCCCGGAAAACCCCGAACAACTGGCGCGTGACGAGAGCCTGCTCGCGGACATCCCCGCCTGCGCGGAGGTCGTCAAGACGCGGATCCTCGAACCGTACGAACTCTACCGCCGCCTGACCGGGGGGAAGAAGGGCGAGGGCGAGGTGAATCCCGTGAACGCGCAGCAGAAGAACTGGAAGCAGCGCCTGTCGCTGTGGGTGCGGGGCAACTGTTTCGTGCCCGACCCCCGGATCGGCTGGGTGCGCCCCTCGGTCCGTTTCCTGAAGAAGTATCTGGCGGAGCATCCCGTGGACGCCGTGGTCACCACGGGGCCGCCGCACTCCGTGCACCTGATCGGCCTGGGCCTGAAAAAAGCCCTCGGGCTGCGCTGGATAGCGGATTTCCGCGATCCGTGGACGGAGATGTTCTACTACAAGCACCTGGGGCTGGGCCCCGCAGCCGACCGCCGGCACCACCGGCTCGAGCAGGCCGTGCTGGACGGCGCGGACGCGGTGATCAGCGTCAGCCCGCCCGTCGCCGCGGACTTCCGCGCGAAGACGAAGACCCCCGTCGTGCTGATTACCAACGGTTTCGACGAAGACGATTTTGCCGAAGCCGGCGAACCTTCTTCCGGCGCGCCGGCTCCACAACGCCCGCGCACAAAGGTTCGCCTTGTCCACACCGGGCTCTTCGCGGCAGACGGGAATCCGCTGAATCTCTGGGATGCGCTGGCGGAACGCTGCGCCGCCGATCCGGCCTTCCGGGAGCGCCTGCAGATCCGCCTGGCGGGCAAGGTGGACGCCGCCGTCACGGAGGCCGTCCGCGCACGCGGCCTGGGCGGGAACCTCGTCGAACTGGGCTACCTGCCCCACGACGAGACGGTGCGTGAACAGCGCGCGGCGGACATCCTGCTGCTGCCGCTGCGCCGCGAGCCGGAATACGCCAAGGTGCTGCCCGGCAAGATCTTCGAATACCTCGCCGCCCGCCGCCCCGTGCTGGGCATCGGCCAGGAGGACGGCGCCGCGGCCGCGGTCCTGCGGGATGCGGCTGCCGGACAGATGTTCGACTGGGACAAGAAAGATGAACTGCTCGCCTTCCTGGATGCGGAGCATCCGCAGACGGAGGGCATAGAAAAATACACCCGCCGTGCCCTCACGGCGCAACTCGCTGAACTGCTGCAATGAAAAAGAAGATCCTCCTGTATGCCGGCATCGTGGTCGGCCTGCTCGTCCTCGCATACGCCTACGTCCCCCAGGTGCTGGCGGGCAAGATCGTGAACCAGAGCGACATCTCCGGCTGGCAGGGCATGTCCCACGAGATGATGGAATGGAACGCCGCCCACCCCGACGACCCGACCGCCTGGACGGAGTCGATGTTCGGCGGCATGCCGACGGCCACCATCCACGCCTCCACGCGCGGCGACTGGACGCAGCAGATCTACGACTTTCTCCTGACGGGCCGCCGCCCGGCGACCTACCTTTTCATCTCGCTGCTGGGCGCCTGGCTGCTGATGCTCGCCCTCGGCATCCACCCGCTGCTTGCCGTCGGCGGCGCCATCGCCGTGACTTTCTGCTCCTACAACCTGCAGATTATCCAGGTCGGCCACAACACCAAGATGCAGGCGCTCGCCTTCCTCCCCTGGGTGCTGGCCGCGCTGGTTTATACTTATAATCAGATCAAGAAGGACCGCTGGCTGCCAGGAGCCGTCCTGGGAGCAGCGCTCTTCGGCCTGGCGCTGAGCTTCCAGGTCAAGGCGAACCACCCGCAGATCACCTACTACCTGGCCCTGCTGATCCTCATTTACGTCATCGTCCTGGTCGTTTCCATCTGGCGCAAGGGCCTCTGGGGCCGCTTCTTCGCGGCTTCCGCGCTCCTGCTGGTGCTCGGCGTCGCCGGCATCGCCACCAACGCCACCAAGCTCCTCCCTACGATGGAGTACACCCCGTACTCCATGCGCGGCGGCAGCACGGCGGCCTCCGAGAGCGGGGAAGGCGCCAAGGGCCTCGACCTCGACTACGCCACCGCCTGGTCCTACGGCTGGGAGGAGCTGCCCAACTTGCTGATTCCCAACTTCAACGGCGGATCGTCCGCCGGGGCGGTCAACCCGAAGCACTCGGAGACCTACGACCTGCTCAAGCGGGCCGGTCAGCCGAACCTGCGGGAGACGGCCAAGAACCTGCCGCTCTACTGGGGCCCGCAGCCGTTCACGGCGGGGCCGATGTACCTCGGCGCCATCACGGTCTTCCTCTTCGTGCTGGGTCTGTTCCTGTATAAGGGGAAGGAGAAATGGTGGCTCGTGGCGGGGACCATCCTCGCCGTGCTGCTCGCGCTGGGCAGCCACTTCCTCGCTTTCACGAAATTCTTCTACAACGTAGCGCCGCTCTACAACAAGTTCCGCACGGTCTCCATGGCGCTGACCGTGCTCCAGTTCACCCTCCCGATGCTCGGCTTCCTGGTGCTCGACCGTCTGGTCAAGGACCCGGAAACGGCGGCGCTCTTTCGCCAGAAGGGCTGGATCGCCGCGGCCATCACGGGCGGCTTCTGCGCCCTCTGCGTGCTGTTTCCCGGCATCGCCGGAAGCTTCAGCGGCGCGGTCGACGCCGGCCAGCCGGACGTGCTGGTGGACGCGCTCGCGTCCGACCGGCGCTATCTGCTGGTGATGGACGCGCTGCGCTCGCTGCTGCTGATCGCAGCGGCCTTCGGCGTCCTCTGGTGGGCGTTCGGCCAGCCTTCGCAGAAGGCCTCCGGTCGCATGGTGGGCGCTTGCGCAGTGATTTCCGTGCTGGTGCTCTTCGACCTCGGCGTCGTGGGCAAGCGCTACCTCAACGATGACGATTTCGTCTCGCCCCGCGCCTTCCAGAGCCAGTTCGACAAGCGGCCGGTGGACGAGCTCATCCTCTCCGACACCGACCCGTCCTTCCGCGTGTTGGACCTGACGGTGAACGTGTTCAACGATTCGCACCCGTCTTACTGGCACAAGAACATCGGCGGCTATTCGCCGGCCAAGCTGCAGCGCTACCAGGAGTTCATCGAGAGCACCCTGACAGGCGAGATCAACCAGATTTACAAGGCCCTCGGCGACGTCCAGACGCTCGCCGAAGCCGAGGCCGCCCTGCCGGACCTGCCGGGCCTGGCCGCCCTCAACTGCCGCTACATCATCCTCGACGGCGAGCTGGCGCCGCTGCGCTATCCGTATGCGAAAGGAAATGCCTGGTTTGCGGGAGAATCCGGCGCTTCGGACATCGAGCAGACCTCCTACTCCCCCAACGAGCTGCGCTACCGCTACAACAGCCCCGAGGCCGCGCGAATGGTCTTCAGCGAGGTCTATTACCCGGTGGGGTGGAAGTTAACGGTGGAAGATACGGGCGAAGAACTGCCCATCGAACTGGAAGGCACCCTGCTGCGCGCGGCGGACGTGCCGGCCGGCGAGCACACGCTGGTGATGCGCTTCGACCCGCCGTCCTACCGGATCGGCGAGGGCGTCTCGCGCGCCACCTCCATCCTGCTCATCCTCGCCGCCCTCGGCGCCATCCTGGGCGCCGCGCTTACTGGCCGAGGTAAAGCGGCTTGACGGACACGACGGCGTCAGCCGCCAATTTGTCCACGATAATCGCGCGCGTCCACCAAAGGGCGGAAGTCGCAATGCTTTCCGTACGATAAACCTTGACCTGGTAGCTCCCGTCTTCCTGTTTGTCGAATGTCAGGTCGTACGGCTGGTTCTGAAACGTTTCATAACCGGCCACCAGCAGCAGCGTCTTGGTATCCCAATCGAGGGATTGGTATTCCTCGAAAGCCGGGACGGCCATGCTGTATGCTTTCCGCAATTCCGCCTCGCTGTCGAAGCGCCGCAACCAGACGTGCTGCCCTTCCTTTTGGATTTCACCCGATCCCTCGGCAATTTCAATCCAGCGTGAATAGGTGGGGTCTATCAGCGTTTCCGCGCGGAAGAGGGTGAAGTTGTCTGGCTGGGCAGCCCTTTCCTGGATGATTTCCCACGTCAGGCCCACCAGCTCCCCTTTCAAGATCTCGCCGCCCCATTCGCCGTTGAGAGCGTTCACGTACACGTACAGCCACTCCTCGACCCCGTTCGCGTTGGCGTCCGGGCCGACGAAGAACACCCAGGTCGGCGACTTCACCAGGACGGTGCTTTCCACCTGGGATGAGCCGGGTAGCATGTAGTACAGCATCGTCTGCGCGGGAATCAACTCCTTGCACCGGCTGATGCCGCGGCGGGAGAAAGGCGCCAGTTTCGCCTGGACTATTTCATAGGCGGCCTCCACGGTCATCGGCTCCGTAGGGTCGACAATCGGCTCCGGATCCAGCGTCGGGAAGAGGTTGCAGGCGGTCAGACAGAGGGCCGCCGCCAGCAGGGGGATTGTCAGATATCTTTTCATATGCTTCTATTTCGATAGCGTACCCAGCAGGAGGATGGTGCCGGAAGTGGACTCCCGGATGGTGTAGGCGAAGGGGCGGTTCACGTCGACCGTCACCCTGGGCGGGGTAGAAGGAGCGGCACTGTTTTCCAGCATACCGACCACAGTCACGGCGGCAAACTCCGTCCCCTTCTCCGTGACGTCGATCCGGACTTTCTGCAGCACCAGGTTGATATAGAGCGGGATCGAGCTGATGCCGGCGAAATCCGCCAGGTGGTTGAACGGGTCCGTGAGGCCCTGATCCTGCAGCACGGGAATCAATGCATCTTCTGTGGAGTAGTCCGTGGACCACTTCGGCAGATAGAGCGTCACCGACGAGGGCTTAAGGCCGTAATTGATGGACTCCGAACCCAGTTCCGGGAGGATCTCCGTCAGGGTTTTCCCCGCTTTGGGGAGGATGATGTCCATCGTGTAGGCTCCGTTCCCGTAGAGCGCCCGGACCAGCTCGAAGTCCCCGAAATCGCCGTAAGGGAGGGTCTTGTCTGCGACGTAAAGGTAGTCCTTTTGCACCTGGGCGCCCGCCGCCGTGGTAAACGTCCGGTTCTGCTTGATGTCCCAGGCAAACTGCCAGGGGGCCTTGAAAAGCAGGGCGTTGATCAGCATCAGTTTGGTCCGGGGATCGAGGCTCTCAAGCATCTGCGGGATCTTGCCGTCCGTCTTGTCGGAGCACCATTTGTTGATCTGCTCCCGGGTGGCGGGCTGGGTGAAGTCCACCGAATGGCTCTCGGCGGAGAAGTAGCGGGTCAGCAGGGAGGTGTAGTCCGTCTTGAGCGGGAATTCTGTCGCTGCCCAGAAGGAATTGGCGCTGGTGAACTGCACGCTTTGGTCGGCTTCAACCAAGCCCGCGATCATCTTTTGATAGTAGGCGCCGACCTCATCTTTATTGGAGGCCTGCCAGCCGATCACGTCGGAGAACTGCTTGTACGTGTTGCCTTCCGCGCCTTCGGCGGCCAAGGCCAGCGCCAGGGACAGGCTCAGCGGAGAGAAGGCCACATTCCCGTCCTTCGACCGCGCATAAAGGCGATGGAACGTGCCGAGGCCGAAATCGTTAGAGGCGTCGCGCACCCGCATGTCGGCCTGGGTCAGCTCGATCGGAACCTGCGGCGACAGGTCGTCGGGGGTGAGATTCTTTTCCCGGTTCATCTTTTCACATCCAGTGGCCAGGCACAGGGCCGCTGCCAGTATAAACAGGAATCTAGGTTTCATGGTCTTGTTTTGTTATCTGCAAATATAACGAACTATGCCGGAAAAACTGCCCGGATTATACAGATTCGCCGGTCTTTCCCCGCGGGCGGACAGAAATTATTTTTCGTGCAGTAGCTCGAAAAACCAATTTCTGCTCCGCCCTCCACAACGCCAACGCACGACCGGCGAATTTCGGGATTAAAGGTCAAAGGAGAGGCCGGCGCGGAGGGAGAACTGCGGCCGGCTGTCCCAGGTGTTGGCGTAGGCGCTGTGGGTCAGGTAGCCGGAAAGGACCGGCGAGAAATAGAGCCGGACGCCCGGGAAGAGGCGCACGTCCGCGCCCGCCTGGACGTTCACGGAGAACAGGAACGGGTCCTTCAGCGGCTCCCCGCCCGTGACGAGGAAGCTCTTCTCGGCCTTCACGCCGGCACCCAGGTACACGCGGAAGCGGCCGTCCGGCCAGAAGATATAGTGGGTCTCCAGCGGAATGCCCAGGTAGTGGAGCGTGAGCGACTGGGGCGCGTTGTCATACACGCGATAGCCGCTGCGCTGCGTGTAGTCCAGGCCGGCCACCAGGGACCAGTGGCGCGACAGGGACAGCTCCGCGCTCACGCCGAAGGAAACCGGGATGGTCGGGGCACGCGGTACAGGGACAGGATTGATGATATTGGCAGCAAAATCGGTCATATAATTCGGGAACAATCCCGAATTCTGCGCCTTCACGGGGAATAACTGGCCGTTGTCCAAGATCGAAGAGGAAATCGCTCCGTCGCTGGCGTTATTGCCGAAGAAGAACTCCGGGGCGTCTTGGGACAAGACTGCATTCGAGTACCCGTCGACACCGTAGGAGGGCGAGTTGATGATCGATGCCGTGTTCACGGAGCTTACGGACGCGGCGTGGACGCGCAGGGAGAGGCGGGGTTTGCGGCGGCGGGCGGGAGCGTCCTCAAAAAAGGCTTGATTTGAGGACGGAACGTCGATTTTCTGCTGCTTGTCCTCAACAGGGGCCGGTTTTGAGGATGGCGCGGGGGATTCCGGCTCTTCGGCCGGAATGACTATGGTCTCATCCTCAATTTGGGCCGGTTTTGAGGATGCGGCGGGAGATTCGCCGGTCGAGCCGGCGAATGACGGGGCGGGGGTCGCTGAGGACGAAGCGGGGGCGGGAGATTTCGGCTCTTCGGCCGGAATGACTATGGGGGCAGAATCGGCAGGGACAGCGGGTGACTCGGCGGGGATGGGCGCGGGTGATTCGATGACGACGGGCGGGATCGAGGGGTTGAGTCGAGAATGGTTGTCCGGCGTCCGGAGGAAGAGGATGCCGGCCAGGGCGGCCACGGCAACGCCGCCCAGGGCCCACGGCCACCAGGCCACCGGCCAGGAACGGCCGCTGTATTCCGGGAATGTCTGGCCGGCCCAGGACCCGAAGTCGTCCGGTGCCGGCAGCTGGGCATCCTGCAGCCGCTCCTGCAGGACGCGCGTCCAATCCTGATTCTTATTCCTTTTCATCGTTACCGTATTTCGCCGCGATCATCGCGGCCAGTTTATGCCTCGCCTTGAGGTATTGGGTCTGCGAAGTCTTCTCCGTGATGCCGAGCAGCCGGGCGATCTCCCGGTGGGACAGGCCGTCGAGGCAGAAGAGGTTGAACACCGCCCGGTAGCCATCCGGCAGCGCGGCAATCAGCTCGATCAGCTCCTCAACGGGGACCTGGCGCAGGCGGGTCTCGTCGACGGGAGATTCGCCGGTCAAGCCGGCGAATGACGAGTTGGGGCCGGTCTGATCATCTCCCGTCAGGACCAGCAGTTTGCGGCGGCGCAGCTCGTCCACAGCCAGGTGGGCGGCGATCTGCGACAGCCAGGCGCCCAGCGAGCCCGTCCGGCGCGGATGGAAAGATCCCAGGGAGTCCCAGGCCTTCAGGAAGGTGTCATGCAGGAGATCCTGCGCGCGGTCGCTCTCGCGGAAATAGCGCCGGCACACAGCCAGCACCCGCCCTGCGTAGGTCTCGTACATTTCCTGCCTTGCGCCTGGCTCGCCGGTCCGACACCGGCGCACCAGGTCCTTCTCGTCCATCAGCACATTGTTTTGAAGAATCTTCACTTAGATAACGGATGTTGTCTGAAAAACTGCCTGGAAGGACTATACAAAGAAATTCGTCAGGAAGATGATGACGATGGCGGGCGGGGCGATGTAGCGCAGCAGGAACCAGAAGGCGTCGAAAACGACGCCGTTGAAGCGGGCGGTGCCGCCGCAGGTGAACTCGTCGCGGACAACCTTGCGGTCCATCTTCCAGCCCACGAAGAGTACGAAGAGCAGGCCGCCGAAGGTCATCAGGAAGTTGGAAGTCAGCATGTCGCAGAAGCTGAAGATGGACAGGCCGAAGAGTTTCACGTCAGACAGCGGCCCGAAGGATAGCGAGCACAGCGCGCCGAGAATCCAGGTGCCGAGGAAAATCAGCAGCGTGGCGCGGTGGCGCGTCAGGCCCCGCTGCTCGACGAGATAGGCCACCCCCACCTCGAACATCGAAATGGCGGAAGTAAAGGCCGCAAACACAATTGTTACAAAGAAGAGTACGGCCACCACGGCGCTCAGCCAGGGGGCCGAGGCGCCCATGTGGGCGAAAATGTACGGCAGGGTTTCGAAAATGAGTCCCGGGCCGGCCCCCGGCTCGATCCCGGCGGCGAAGACCGCCGGCATGATGGCGAAACCGGCAATCAGGGCGAAGAGCAGGTCGAATCCGACGGTCCCAAGTCCCGTAACAAGAATGTTTTCTTTGCTGTGAATGTATGAACTATACGTCAGGATGGTCCCCACGCCCAGCGAAAGCGAGAAGAAACTCTGCCCCATGGCGGCCGCCACGCCCGAAGGCGTGATCTTGCTGAAGTCCGGCTTCACGAGATACTCCACGCCGGCGGAAGAGCCGGGCAGCATCAGGGAATAGACCATGATGACCACGATCAGGACGAAGAGCAGCGGCATGGAGAACTTGTTGAAGCGCTCGATGCCGGACTTGACGCCCGCCGAGACGATGACCGCACAGCCACTCAGGAAGAGCGTGTGGCAGAACAGCGCGCGGCCGGGGCTGGCGATGAAATTGCCAAAGGCCGAGCTCACCGAGCCCAGCTCGGACGCGTGGAAACCGCTGGTCAGCGACTGCCAGAGGTAGCCGATGGACCAGCCGCCCACGACGCTGTAGTAAGAGAGGATGATCAGCGGAGAGACGACCGTCAGCAGGCCCAGCCACTTCCACTTCGTGCCGGGCGCGAGCTGCTCCATGGCCCCGAAGGTGCCCGCCTGCGTACGGTGGCCGATGATGGCTTCCGCCAGGAAGATCGGCAGCGAGAGCAGCAGGCAGCAGACCAGGTAGATGATGATGAAGGCCGCGCCGCCCGTCTGGCCGACCATGTAGGGGAAGCGCCAGATGTTGCCCAGCCCGATGGCGGAGCCCGCCAGGGCGAAGATGGCCGCGCTGCGGCCGCCGAACAGTTCCCGACGCCGCTCCATCTATAATATGAAATTGGTGCAGAAGATGATGACGACCGCAATCGGCGCCACCCACTTGATCAGGAAATACAGCACCGGGAAGAACCGCCCGTTGACGGTCCCGCCGTTCGTGAACTCGTCCCGGACGACCTGCTTGGGCAGGATCCAGCCGACGAAAATCACCACCAGCAGCGCCATCACCAGGAGCAGGATGTTGGAGCACACCCAATCGAGCAGGTCAAAAATGCTCATCCCCGCCACCGTCGCGTTCGCGAGCGGACCGAAGGACAGCGAGCAGAGCGTGCCCAGCGTGCCGCAGATGGCGAACACCACCAGGCAGGCGCGGCCGCGCGAAAGCCCCTTGCGCTCCATCAGGAACGACACGCCGACTTCCACCAGCGAGATCAGCGAGGTCATCGCCGCCACGATGATGGCCAGGAAGAAAATGATGGACACGGCGCCGCTCAGCACGGGCAGGTCGGCGCCCATCTTCGCGAAGACGTAGGGAACGGTCTGGAAAATGAGGCCCGGGCCGGCGCCCGGCTCAATCCCGGCGGCAAAGACCGCCGGCATAATGGCGAAGCCGGCCAGGATGGCGAACAGCAGGTCGGAGACCGCTGTGCCCGAACTCGTGACGAGGATATTCTCCCGTTTGCTGACGTACGAGCCATAGGTGATGATGGCGCCCATGCCCAGCGACAGCGAGAAGAAGCTCTGCCCCATCGCGTACGCGAAGGTACGCGGCGTCAGCTCGCTCCAGTCGGGGTGCAGCAGGTAGCGCACCCCCGCGCCGGCCCCCGGCAGGGCGACCGAGTAGCCCAGGATGAAGATGATCAGCACGAAGAGGACCGGCAGGGACACCTTGCTGAACTTCTCGATGCCGGACTTCACGCCGCCGGCCACGACGCCCACGCACGCGGTCAGGAAGACCAGGTGCATCACGACGGGGGTCCAGGCGGACGAGACGAAGGGCGCAAACAGGCCGCTGACCTCCTCCGGAGGCGTTTTCACGAAGGTCATCCCGCAGGACTTGATGAAATACTCGACCGACCAGCCGCCGATCACGCTGTAGTAGCTGGCGATCAGCGTCGGAATCAGGATGGTCAGGTAGCCGGCGGCTTTCCAGAAGGGATGCTGACGCGACAGGCGCGCGAACGCGTCGCGGGCATTGGTGTGGCTGCGCCGTCCCACCATGACTTCGGCGAGGAAGACCGGGAGCGAGATGAGAATCGTGGCCAGGATGTAGACGAAGACGAATGCGGCGCCGCCGTGCTCCCCCACCATGTAGGGGAAGCGCCAGATATTGCCCAGCCCGATGGCGGAACCCGCCATCGCCAGGATCACGGCCACGCGGCCGCCGAATTTTTCGCGTTTGCCTGTCATCTTCTACTAACTTACCGGATTCCGGGTCAAGCCCGGAATGACTATTCTATGTCCGGCGTCTCCTACCGTCTGATGTAGGTGACGAATTCGTATTCGAGGCCGGACGCGGGGTCCTGCAGGAGCCCGGAGCGCGCCTCGACGGTCCAAATATCGGTATTAATTACCGGAAAATGCGCGTCCGCGTCCGGAATTGTCGTGCGTATGTGCGTGACAAACAGGCGGTCCATCGTGTCGATGGCCGTCTTGTACACCGACGCGCCGCCGATCACGAACACCCGCGGCACGTCGCCCGCGGCGGCGTACGCCGCCTCCATCGAAGCCACGCAGACCGTGCCCGGAATGGGCTCCGGCCGACGCGTGAGCACGATGTTGGTGCGGCCGGGCAGCGGACGCCCGATGGATTCGAAGGTGGTCCGCCCCATGATGACGGGGCAGCCCATCGTGACCCGCTTGAAATACTGCAGATCTCCCTTCAGGTGCCAGGGCATCATCCCGCCCCGGCCGATGGCGCGGTCGTCGCCCATCGCCACGATCATGCACTTCTCCATCATACCGCCACCGGGGCTTTGATCGCCGGCCAGGGGTCGTAGCCCTCCAGGGTGAAGTCCTCGTAGGTGAATTCGAACACGCTCTTCACGTCCGGGTTGAGCTTCATCACCGGCAGCGCGCGCGGCTCGCGGGAGAGCTGCTCGCGCACCTGGTCGAAGTGGTTGAGGTAGATGTGCGTGTCGCCCGTGGTGTGGACGAAGTCGCCGGGCTGCAGGCCGCAGCTCTGGGCGATCATCATCGTCAGGAGGGCGTAGGACGCGATGTTGAAGGGCACGCCGAGAAAGGTGTCGGCGCTGCGCTGGTAGAGCTGGCAGGAAAGCTTGCCGTCCGCCACGTAGAACTGGAACAGGCAGTGGCAGGGCGGCAGGGCCATCTTGTCCACCTCGGCCGGGTTCCAGGCGGACACAAGCATCCGCCTGGAATCAGGATTCCGTCTGATGGTGTCGATCACCTGCGAGAGCTGGTCGATGGCGCGCCCGTCGGGGGCAGGCCAGCTGCGCCACTGGTGCCCGTAGACCGGGCCCAGGTCGCCGTTCTCGTCGGCCCACTCGTCCCAGATGGACACGCCGTGGTCCTTGAGGTACTTGATGTTGGTGTCGCCGGCAATGAACCAGAGCAGCTCGTAGATGATGGACTTGAGGTGGACCTTCTTGGTGGTGAGCAGGGGGAAACCCTGCGACAGGTCGAAACGCATCTGGTGGCCGAAGATGCTCTTCGTGCCCACCCCGGTGCGATCGTGCTTCACCACGCCGTGGTCCATGATTTCCTGCAGGAGGTCGAGATATTGCTTCATTATTTCTTGACTCCGAATGCAAAGATGATGGCTTCGTGGTAGATCTTGCCGGGCTGCAGGACCGTGGTCGGATAGGCCGGCTGGTTGGGGCTGTCCGGGAGGTGCTGGGCCTCCAGGGCCACGCCCTCGTAGTCATGGTAGATACGGCCGCGCTTGCCCACGGGGCAGCCGCCGAGCCAGTTGCCGGTGTAGACCTGGAGGCCCGGCTGGGTCGTGAAGACCTTGAGCGTGCGGCCGCTGCGGTTGGACCACAGCTCGGCGGCCTCCTGGAGCTGACCCTTGCGGTAGCCGTCGATCACGAAGCAGGCGTCGTAGCCCTTGCCGTAGTTCAGGGCCGGGAAATCCTTCTTGATGTCGCGGCCCAGGGTCTTGCCGTTCAGGAAGTCCATCGGGGTGCCCGCCACCGGCTCCGGATCGCCCAGCGGGATGAGACCCGGGTCGGTCGGAAGGTACTCGGAGCAGTTCAGCTTCAGGAACTGGCGCAGGATGGAACCGCCGCAGTTGAGGTTGAAGTAGGCGTGGTTCGTCAGGTTGATGACCGTCTTCTTGTCGGACTTGGCGCTGAAGGTGATGCGGAGCTCGTTCTCCTCGCTCCACTCATAGCGCGCCACGACGACCACCTGGCCGGGATAACCCATCTCGCCGTCGGCGGAAACGTACTTGAACTCCACGCCGCCCTTGCGCTTGCGGGAGTCCCAGACCTGCTCGGAGAAGCCGCCGGGGCCGCCGTGCAGGTGGTTGGGGCCGTTGTTGATCGGGAGCGTATAGGTCTTGCCGTCGAGGGTGAACTTGCCTTTGGCGATGCGGTTGGCGAAGCGGCCCGGGCACTTGCCCAGGTACGGGCCGTCATTGAAGTATTGCTCCGCCTTGCCATAGCCGAGGGCCACGTCGCCGAGCTTGCCGTTCTTGTCCGGGACATTGACGCTCACGATCGCGGCGCCCACGCTGCCGAGCACCACGGAGGCGCCGCTGGCGTTGGTCAGGGTGTACTTGTAGATGGCCTTGCCATCGGGGGTCCTGCCCCAAAGTTTTCTGTTGATAGCCATGTTGTTATTGATTTTGTTGGTTTTGCAGCCAGGAGACGACCCGCTCCACAGGGGCGTCTTTCATCAGGATGCGCTGCCCCTCGCCGAGGAGGTACAGCGACGGAATCGCGCGGACGTTGTAGATCCGGCCGGAGCGCACCAGGCCGTCGGGCTCGTAGCCGCAGTACCAGTTGCGCGGGTAGTTGGGTTCGTAGGCGCGCCAGGCGTCGAGGTCCTCGTCGATGTAGACGTTGACCACGGCGAAGTCCCCGCGGGCGATGCGGTCGTCGATGCCGGGAATGGCGGTCACCCGCTCGATGATATCCCGACAGGCGTAGCAGCCGGGGTTGCTGAAGAAGAGCAGGGTCGTGCGCGCCTTTACGTCGCGCAGGTGGCGCGTGCGGCCGCGAGCGTCCGTAAAGCGGAAGTCCGGCGCCACGCTGCCCACGGGAGCCAGGGCGCACATCTGCGCCTCATAGACATAGCCCGGCCGGGCCGCTTCGCGCGTGTATGGAGACGAGGCAAGTCCCTCAACGTAGGGAAGATAAAGATCCTCGTCGCGCACGGGGGAATTGGGATCGTAGAGGTAGCGGGACACGATTTCCTCCATCAGCAGGTAGAAATTCGAGGCCGTGTCGGCGGCCTGGCGCTTCTCGACCTGCTCGAAGAAATGGCGCATCTTGCGCTGCGCCTCCGGCAGCGGGAGCTGCTCCAGCTCCTGCGCGAACAGCGCCACCTGGCCCTCCACATCGGAGTGGCGCACCCCCAGCACGGCGCCCGTATCGCAGGGGCCGTCACCGGCCAGGAAAGCGTCCCAGAAATGGTCCAGGACCCATTCCCGCCGCTCTTCCGGATCGGAATATACCGCCGGGACCTCGGGATACGGGAACGGGCGCAGCTGCGGCGCAGCGGGCTGCTGCGGCTGCCCGCCACCCCGGCAGCCCGCCAGCAGCAGCGCCGGCAGGAGCAGGAATATGAATGCGGTCCTTTTCATTGTCAAGCCATAAAGTTAGCGAAAAAAAGTTAAATTTGCAGATAATGAAACGTCTGCCCGCGATCCTGACCGCTTGGCTGCTCCTGCTGGGGGCGGCCCAGCCCGCATCCGCCCAGTTCCACACGATGGGTGCGGACCCGGGCGGGCTGCGCTGGAACCAGATCGAGACCCCGACCTATCGCGTGGTCTACCCCCGCGGGCTGGACTCGCTGGCGCGCGCCTACGCCCTAACCCTGGAGCGGGCCGCCACGCCCGTGGGCGGCAGCATCGGCATCCGGCCGAACGCGGCCTACGGCAACAGGATGCCCGTCATCCTGCACCCCTGGACCGCCTATTCCAACGGCCAGGTGACCTGGACCCCGCGGCGCATGGAGCTGCTGACCGTCCCGGACGCCTTCCCGGACGAAGTGACGCCCTGGGTGCGCCAGCTGGGCATCCATGAGTCCCGCCACGTGGCGCAGCTGCAGGCGGGCGCCATGAAGCCCTTCCGCTGGCTGAACGTCCTGGGCGGACAGCTCATCCCCGGCGGCATCGCGGCCATCTACGGCGGCCCGGCCTTCTTCGAAGGCGACGCCGTGGTCGCCGAGACGGCGCTGACGCCGGCCGGGCGCGGCCGCAGTGCGGATTTCCTTGAATACTACCGCGTGAGTTTCGCCGCCGGCGACCTGCGCGACTTCTGGCGCTGGCGCTACGGCTCGCAGCGCTACTATACCCCCGATTACTACCGGGCCGGCTACCTGGCCGTGGGCGGCATCCGCGCCACGTTCGACGTGCCGGACCTCAGCGCCCGCTTCTATCAGCGTGTCGCCAGGCATGGCGTGGCCTTCCTGAACTGGGACAAGACCGTGCGCGAAGCCACCGGCCTCCGTTTCAAGGACGCCTTCGCAGCCGTGACCGACACCCTGCAGCGCTTCTGGACGGCGGACGAGCTCGCCCGCGGGCCCTTCATGCAGACGGAAGCCATCACGCCCGTGCCGCGCCGCTTCACGGAATACACGGGCCTGAGCCACCAGGGCGACCACATTTATGCCATCCAAAGCGGCATCACGCAGCCCAGCCGGCTGGTTCGCATCTACCCGGACGGGAAGGTGGAGCCGCACATGCTGCTCGGCACCCACGCGTCCGGCCTCGAGTCCGGCGGGCCGCTGGACCGGACCTACTGGAGCGAGGTGGTGCGCGACGCGCGCTGGCCGCTCCGTTCCTACTCGATCATCCGCAGCTTCGACGGCAAGTATGCCCGCAAGCTGACGCGCAAGACACGCTATTTCAACCCCATGCCGGCGCCGCACGAGCCGGTGCTTTCCGTGACCGAATACCCGGTCGACGGCACCAGCCGCGTGGTCCTGCTGGACGCGGAGAACGGCAGCCGCCTGCGCGACTGGCAGGCGCCGGACGGCATGCAGGTGGTGGAGACGATCTGGGTGGATGACGTGCTCTATGCGAGCGCCATCACGGACGCGGGCGCCGGCCTGTTCCGCGTGGCGGACGGCTTCGTCCCGGTTCTGGACCCGGCGCCGGTGAACATCGGATCGCTCTGGGCCCACGAGGGCCGGCTGATGTTCTCCAGCGACCTCACGGGCGTGCAGGAGCTATATGCCCTGGATCCGGCCGACGGCCGGGTCGAGCGCCTGACGAACCTGCGTTTCGGCGGCCTGGACTTTAATTGGGAAGCCGACACCTTGTATTTCAGCGTCCTCCAGCCAGAGGGCCGCCTGGTCCACAAGCTGGCCTGGAGCGAGCTGCAGCCGGTGGCGGCCGATTTCACGAAGCCGGCGAAGTACCCCTTCGCCGAGGAGCTCTCCGCGGGCGAGGCGGAGGCGATCGACTGGGACGCCCCGGTGGAAGTGAGCGAGCCGAAGGCGTACAACAAGCTCGCGCACCTGTTCCGCTTCCATTCCTGGCTGCCCTTCTATTTCCATTTCGACTCGGTCGACGACCTTTCCATGGAGACGCTGGCGCAGGACGCCGGCCTGGGCGCGACCGCCTTCTGGCAGAACGACCTGGGCACGAGCTACGGCTTCGCCGGCTACCACGCCGCGCGTGTGGACGGCCGCTGGTGGCATTCGCTTCACGCCAGCCTGACCTACACGGGGCTCTATCCCGTCATCGAGGCGTCCGTGGACTTCGGCGATCGGTACGCCTTCGAGTACATCCTGGAGGAAGACCCGGAGAAGCAGCTCATCCGGCTGAACACGCGGAGCCTGGGCGTTCCGTCCGTGTCCGGCACCCTCAAAACCTATATCCCCTGGAATTTCACCTCCGGTGGCTGGCAGCGCGGCCTCGTGCCCACCGCCACACTCCTGTGGAACACCGACCGCTTCCAGGACGGACGGTCGATGAGCCGCACGACCCTGAGCCTGCGCGGCTACATCATGCAGTCCACGCCCGCGTCGCGGGTCTATCCCCGCCTGGGCGTCGGCGCGGAAATGGGTGTCAGTTTCCGCTGGATCCCGGGGCTGATTTCGCCCTCGGCCTTCGGCTACCTGTACGGCTACCTGCCCGGCCTGCACGAGACGCACGGCCTGCGCTGGAGCGTCATGTATTCCAGATCCTTTGACGGCGTCTTCAGCGAAGCCTTCGCCAACACGGCCCCGCGCGGCTTCCCGGCCTCGGTGACGCGCTGGCTGGCCTCCTATCCCTCGCAGATCAAGGGCGCGCTGGACTACAAGCTGCCGCTGATCCCCGTCGACCGCGCCATCCTGGGCCCGGTGGCCTACCTGCGCAACTTCGAGCTGACCCTGCACGGGGATTACACCGCCTTCTCTTCCCGGCGGGAAAAGGGCGCGCTGTTCAGCGCCGGCGCGGACCTGACCGCCGTGCTGGGCAATCTCCTCTGGGTGCCGTATCCCACCCGCATCGGCGTGTCGTACAACTACAACGGCGGCCCCTCTTACGCGACGCTGGTCGCCAAGGAGCTGCCGGTGCAGCGGCACACCTTCTCGGTGGTCTTCTCTGTAGAAATGTAGTTATTCCAGCCCGGCGCGCTCCAGCAGGTAGGCGTGGAGCTTGCGGTAGCAGCTTTTCCGATTATAGTTCGCGTCGTACAGGAGCGGATACTCCTTGCGGTTGTTGGTGTTGAGCCAGGTGTTCTTGTCGCTCACGCCCCAGAAGGTGATGCCGCCGCGCTGCTCCTTGGGAACCAGCGTCAGGTACTGGTCGAAGATGTAGACCATCGTCTCACCCTGGTCCGTCGTGCCCTGCGTGACGTCCAGTTCGGAGATGCGGACCATCTTGCCGGTCTGCACCATGCGCTTGAGCATTTTCACGAAGTCGTCCCGGTTGATGTCGGATGAGATGTGCATCTGGGTGCCCACGCCGGTCACGTCGGGATTGCTCTCGGCATACTTGCACAGGGCTTCCAGCTTGGCGGTAGCCCAGCCGCCCTCCAGGTTGTAGTCGTTGATATAGAGGATGGCTTTTTTGTTGGCCTTTTTCAGCGCTTCCTGCGCGGTGCGGAACGCCGTGTCCACGAACTCCCTGGTGCCGCCGGGATAGTACTCTCCCCACAGGAAAACATGCCCGCCGGCCTGGGTACTGGACTTGTCGCGCCACGTGCCGCCGTCCGTGAACACTTCGTTCACGACGTCCCAGCCGTAGACGTCGAAGTGGTCGACCATGGCGTCCACCCAGTTCTTGTGCGCCTCCCGGATGCGGGCGGCCGCCGTGGCGGCGTCAGGTGCATCCTGGATGAGCTTGTCGAGGTAGTCGGTCTGCTGCTGGGAGTGCCAGCCGAGGGTGTGGCCGAAGAGCTGCGCGTCACAGTCCTTGACCCAGCCCACCATCTCGTCCGCCGTCTTGAACTGCAGCGTCCCGTCGGCCTGCACGATGCCGTCGTGCTTCATCTCGTTGCCGAAGGTGACGGCGTCGAAATCGCGCTTCAGGACCTCCTTGAGCTGCGAGTCGAAGGCGTATTCGTAATAGGTGAAGGCCGTGCCGAGCAGCAGGTCGTTGGCCCGGGCGAGCTCCCGGAGGCCGTATTTGTAGACCGACGGCGGGTTCGGATCAATCGGCGTCTGCGGCTGCGGAGCGGGCATGGGCGGATCCTCCTTCCGGCAGGAAACGGAGAGCGTGATGGTCAGGGCCGCCAGGAGCGCAAAGAGTCTGCTAGCGGAACAGTGCATGGTCGATGCTGGTGCCCATGAGGCGGTAGCCGTCGGCATTGAGGTGCAGCCAGTCGTTCTCGAAGAGGAAGGCCGGGTTGATGCGCGTGGGATCGTCCGGACCGGCGGTGATCGCGTCGAAGTCGATCACGCCGTCGAATTCCCCGCCCTCGCGGATCCACTGGTTCAGCGCCTGGCGGCCCTTCTCGTGCTCGCCGGCGCGCTGGTAGAAGCTGCCCTCGGCGGAGGTCACCGTGGCGCCGATCACCTTGATGCCGCGCTCGTGCGCTTCCCGGATGACATCCCGCCAGACGGCCTGGATGTCCTCGGCCGTCTTCACGCCGTCCCGGCTGCCGCCGAGGTCGTTCGTCCCCTCGAAGAGGATGACGTACTTGACGCCGCAGGGGCTGAAGAGGTCACGAGCGTACCGCTGCTGGGCCGTGGGACCGTTGCCGCCCCGCAGGATGCAGTTGCCGCCGAGGCCGAAGTTCAGCACCGCGAGGTCGCGCGTCGCGGGATCGGCGAGCAGCGAGCGGGACAGCTGGTCGGTCCAGCGGTCCTGGCCGTTGGTCGTGGTGCCGCGGCCGTCCGTGATGGAGTCGCCGAGCACGGCGATGGCGGCGCTGGGGCGCAGCGGAATCACGTCGATGGCGCTGATGGTGTACCAGTGGTCCGTCTTGGCCACGGGCTCGGAGAAGTCGGTCGTGTTGCCCGCGGCGATGTAGGACGTGGTGCGGGAGCCCGGATGGCTGGTCAGCCGCGTCGCGGAAATCTTGCCGTAGTGGATGGTGATGGCGAGGTTCTCGCGCTCCTCCAGCGCGAAGTCCACCGGGTCAGAGACGACCTCGTCGCCGGGCGCCATCGTGAAGGCGCGCTCGCCGCCGAAGGTCAGCTCCACGGTGGTACCGTCCACGATTTCGGGGCTCGCGCCCATCGTCGCGGCGCGGGCGATCTCCACGCCGAGGATCTCGGTCTCGTCCTCGTTGAACAGGTTGGACAGGTGCAGGCGCAGGGCCTTGCCGCCGATCGACACCTGCACGATCTGGCGGAAGGAATTATCGGCCAGGCCCGGTGCGGGCGGATTGTTGTGGGGCTCGGCAATCTGCAGGGCCGTGGCCCAGGTGGTGGTCCAGTCGGGGGTCTTGGCGCAGGCGCTGACGGACAGGACAACGGCCAACAGGAATGAGTATAGTATCTTTTTCATATTCATTTTGGTTAGAGATTCCGGGTCAAGCCCGGAATGACTACAATAGTTGCCCGGAAAGACGGTTATCTGGCCGGAGCTGCGGGAGGCATCGGACGGCGGAAACGGGGAGCGACGATGACCGGTCGGTTATTCTCGTCGTGGATGGGCATGCCAAGGCGGTCGGACTGGACTTGACGGTAGATCAGCGAGTCGATGGGCGTGTCGAGCGGCCGCACGTCGGTCGGGAGCGGCAGGCCGTTGATCTGCTGGAAGTAGCCGACATTGGCGTCGCGCCACCATTCTCCGTCATGCTGCTGGATCTCCAGCTTCTTGTTCGCCTCTTCCCAAAGGGCCGGGGCCACGTAGGGCTTCAGGCCCGCCCAGGTCCGACGGAACTGTTCCACCTGGTGGATGCCGGTGTCGTAGTGCAGGCAGATTTCCTCCCAGACCGTGCGACCCGAGGAGAGCCGGTAGTCCCACGGCAGGTGGTGGAACCAGAGGATGAGGTTCTCCGGGCAGGTGGCGAGATCGTTGAAGGTCGACGCCAGCGGCTCGTTGTACTGGTCCACGTTGTCCGAACCCTCGCGCGTGCGGTCGAAGCCGATACCGGCGCTGTCCGCCTTGTGGTAATAGGCCGGCGTCCAGTCGGGACGGCCGAGGCGGTCCCACGGCGCGGGGCCGTAGTGCGTGCCGCCGAAGAGGTGGTGCAGGCCGACGGGCATCTCGTAGTTGACCACGGCTTCGCGGGATTTCATCAGGATATCGAGCACCGGCTCGACGAATTTGGATTCGAAGGCCTTGTCCGTCATGCCGTCAGGCTTGAGGAAGGTCTGGTGTATCCATTCGTCGGCAATCTGCTCCGCACTCAGTGCGGGATTCCAGGCCAGGCGGCCGAAGGCGTACCAGTTGGCCTGCGCAAAGACATAGCCGCAGAAATTGGGATCCTGGCCGGTGTTCGCAACACCCGCGATGGCGGAAATCGTCTTATAGACCGGCGTGTCGGGGCCGTCCCGGTAGGTGTCGGACTGCAGGCATTCCTCCCACATGGTGCCGAGATAGGCAAGATGGTTCGAAAAGCCCAGGTACTCCTGCGTAACCTGGCATTCGATCATCATCTTCGTGTCCTTCAGCTTGCCGAAGAGCGGACTGAAGGGCTCGCGCGGCTGGAAGTCCACGGGACCGTTCTTGATCTGCACGATCACGTTGTCCGCGAACTTGCCGTCCAGCGGCAGGAACTCCTCGACCGCCTGGTTGGCGCGGTCGGGGCTGGTGGGGCTGTAGACAAAAGCACGCCACATCACGATGCCGCCGTACGGCGCGACCGCTTCGCCCAGCATGTTGGCTCCGTCGGCATGCGTGCGGCCATAGTCCTGCGGACCGGCCTGGCCCTCGGAATTGGCCTTGACGAGGAAGCCGCCGAAGTCAGGGATGGCCGCATAGATCTCGGCCGCCTTATCCTTCCACCACTTGCGGACCTTCGGGTCCAGCGGATCGCCGCTCTTCAGCCCGCTCAGGGAAATGGGGCTGGTCCACTTGATGGAAAGGTAGGTCTTGATGCCGTATTCGCGCAGGATGTCCGCGATCTTCGCCACGCGGGCGATGTGCTCCGCGTCGAGGATCAGCGGGTTGGAGTTGACGTTGTTGAGCACCGCGCCGTTCAGACCCACGGAGGCGCAGAGTTCGCCGTAATGGCGGATGCGCGCCTCGGGAATCGCCGGGGAGGTCCACTCCCACATGGATTCGCCGGCGTAGCCGCGCTCCACGGTGTCGTCCAGGTTGTCCCAATGGTTCAGCAGGCGCAGGTCATAGTAGGGCTGCTCCTGCACGTCCATGCCCGGACCGGCCTGGCCGAGCACTTCGGCGCGTTGGAGGGCGTAGACGCCGTAGCGCAGGCCGGCCTCGGAGCCGGCGGCGACATGGCGCTGGCCGTCCGCGTCATAAATATGGAACGCTTCGGCCGGCAGGGCGGGATCGATGTCCGCCTGGACGGAAGCGAGGACTTCGGAATAGGGCCGGCCGGCGGCCAGCCAGAGGTCTGTGCCGTCCTGTGCCACGGGGACGGGACGGTTGCAGGCGGCGAACAGCGCCGCGCCTGCCAGAACTGTCAGAAAGAGGTATTTCCGCATAGGATTCGGGATTTTGTACTTTGTACAAAGATAGTGATTTCCCGGCTCCTTACGCGTTGATGTGTAACAAATCTTGTCGTTTTCCGCCCATCGGCGGCTACTCTGCCTGCGAGAACGGCTCGCTCGGCTTCTTGAACAGGCGGGCGGCATCCCGGAGAGTCATTCCCGTGGAAGCGTTCCCCATATCGGGGACGTTGAACGACTTCAGGTTGTAGGTGTAGAATCGGGAGGATTTCTGCGGGAGCACGAAGGGTTTGGTCGTGCGGCCGTCGGCATCCAGGTGGCAGAAATAGGGCTTGCCGTACTGCCCGTCGCCGCGCTTGCTGGCAAACACGAACCAGCGGCTGTTCGACGACCAGCTGTGGTAGGAGTCGGACTTGTTCCCTTTGATCTCGTCCAGCGGACGAATCTCTCCGGAAGCCAGATCCGCCAGGTAGAGCATGCATTCGGGGTGGAAGAGCGGGAAGGTCCCGTAGTCAGCCACGGAGAAAAGCAGCCAGCGCCCGTCCGGTGAAACCTTGGGATGGCAGACGGAGCCGCCGTTGGAGCGACCGCTCCAGACGGTGTCGACCTGTTCGCCGATATGGCCGGTCTCCGTGTCGAAGTCGGCCCGCACCAGGTCGTACATGACCTCATGGATGCGCTGCGGGACCGGCAGGGTGTCGGCCACGCAGTAGAAAACCGATTTGCCGTCGGCGGAGAAACACGGGAAGGTCTCGAACTTATCCGGCCGGGCGACGTGCGGCACGTTGATCATCTTGTTGTTCTCGAAATCCGCAACCGTCAGGTCGGAGGCCGAGTCGAACACCTCCATGCGCTTGCCCGTCAGCGTATGGAAGCTCGGCAGGATGATGTTGGTGGAGAACACGCCGAAACGGCCGTCAGGATGGAGCTCGCCGTAAACCGTGGCGGAAAGCATACCCTCCGCATTGAGCGTCAGTTTGCGGAGCTTGCCGTTCTGGTTCAGGATGGAGCCGCCTTTTGGACCGCGGATGTAATACAGGGAATAGTCTCCGCGCGACTGGCCGTGGACGTGGCAGTTCATGCAGGCATCGTCTGCGTGCTTGTAGTCACAGATAATCGTTTCATCGAAATTCTCGACACAGCGCTCCCGGATCGACACTTCGTTGTACATCTGGTACGACGGTTCGATGAGGCGATAAGTGAGCCAGCCGTCCATCACATCTTCGCTCACGAAGACCGACCAGCTGTCGGATAGCTTCTGCCCGTCCACGACAGCCTCCGCCTCGACTGAGATCGTCTGCCCGGCTGCGCCGGCCAAAAAGGCCTTCCAGGTGCTCAGGCGCCATTCGACCTCGCTTCCCTTGATAGTAACGGATTTGTCGCCCAGGGCGAAAGTGGTCCGCGCCCGGCGGACATCCGCCATCGCGTAGCGGAAATTCAGGGGTGCGATATTCGCGGGGATGGTGACGTCCTTGTAGTCCGGGTAGATTACAAGCGGACCCTCGCTGCCGTCGGTGGCAGTAAAGCTGTCCCGACCGCCGCAGCCCGGCAACATCAGGCACACCAGGAAGGCTAAAAGTATGTATGATAATTTGTTCCGCATGATTTATTGCTGCTCGTACATCGCTTTCAGATAGTAATACCAATACGTGTTCTTCTGCCCGGAAGGATTCCGGCCGAAACGGTTCATCCGGTCGACAGTCGAAAAGTCCACACCATAGCCGGAGACCTGTTCCGGCGTCAGCTGCTCGTGCTGGCTGAGCCAGATAAGAATGGCCTCGTGGTAAAGGCGGGCGTTGATCATATTCGCTGTATAATCCTCCATAAACGTATCCAGGTCATAGCACATCAGGTCGTAGCAGAGCAGGTAATTCCGGGCCATGTGGTTGTCCGGATTTGCTTCCAGCAGACCCCGTAGGATCTCCCGGGGCCGTTCGCTCTGGTGGACAAAATCTTTCCGGAAAAGTTTGGCCCGCGCTTCTTCGAGCTGCGCCCGCGTTGCTTCGTCCTGGCGGCCCGGCATCATGCTTCGGGCCCATTTCCCGTAAAACAGCGTCCGGTCCAGGTTGTTGAGGTATTTCTGTGCCGCCTCGTCTTCCCCCGAAATCAGGTTGATCCGGGCCAGGCGGACCAGAAATCGCGCCCCGGTGTGCTTGGGCGAAGCCTGCAGCGAAGTGATGGCACTCTGCTCCGCCTGGGTCAAGTCGCCCAGCTGGAACCAGGCCTCCCCGGCCATGCCGTTGGTAAAGATCGTCTGCTCCATGGCAGCAGGAAACAGAAGGGCCCGCTCATAATTCTGGGAATGGTTGAGCAGGTCGTCGCCCAGGCGGCCCTTCATCGCTATCGCAAGGTTATAGCAATAACTTGCCTCTTCCGTGTAAAGATCCTTCTTGGAAAGCTTCAAAACCTTGTCCCAGTGCTCGCGAGAGGTCTCCACATCAAGGGCGATCACCCGCTCATGGTCGAATTTGGGGAAGTTGATCGCTTTCCCGTAGTTTTTGTGAAACGGGGACGCGAGCGACCATGCTCCGAATCCAAGTAACAGTACGGCCACAAGCGCTTTCTGCCATCCTTTCCTGCATTGAATGGCCAGCAGGATCAGGGAGAGATACGCCAGCACGACCACCGTGTAGCGCGTGATGTAGAGGTTGCCTGTCTCACGCAGGAAAGACCAGATGAAAAACGCAGCGGCGACAGCCAGGGACGGCCACTTCCCCAGAAAATGCCGGCAGATCCGGTACACGACCACGCCGATACCCGTCAGCAGCAGCGCCACGATCAGCGACGCCGGTACGGGGGAAAGGAAGAACTGCTCCAGGAAATCGCTCAGGAAACGCGCCAGCCAGCCGGCGCCCCGGTAGGTCTGACGGATGTAATCCCCGTCGAAGAGGAACAGGTTCTGCTGTTCGCGGCGCATCAGGTGATACGGGTAGGCGAACAGGAAAAAACCCCACGAACCCAGGAAGGCCAGCGCCGTGACAATGAGGCCGGTACGTGACTTTGACTCTTTCGTAAGCATATTACAAATATGCGTATTTTTTCGCACTTCTCAAAAGAAGAAAGGGCGGCCCTCGCGGGGCGCCCTTTCCATTCCAACCAAATACTTATTTAACCAAAAACGGGTTAAACTATTCAAGCCAGTAACCAGGGGTCTGGTAGGCCATCTTCTCCTCCTCCGACATCTGCATGGCGTTGATCTGGCTCTGCGGGATCGGGTTCATGTAGTTGAGCTCGATGATGTCGCGGGTGTTCACAACAGGCGTGTGGGTCTTCTGCGTCTCCGTGATCGTATAGGTCAGGGCACGCTCAAGCCACTGTTGGGTACGCGCCAGGTCGAACCAGCGCTTACCCTCGCCGTAGTACTCGCGAAGCATCTCGTCCAGGAGGAAGTCGATGGTCACGGTGCTCGGGGTCTTGGCTGTCAGTTCGGCGCTGAAATCTGCCTTGTACACCTGCTGTTCGTTGTTCTTGAACTCCCACTTGGCGGCACGGGCACGGATCACGTTGATGAGATCACGGGCAGACTTGCCGGCCTGGGCGGTGGCTCCCTTCACGGCCGCCTCAGCGGCGATGAAGTACAGCTCGGAGAACTTGTAGATGATGTACGGGCGCGTCGAACCGACATTCGCTTCGCCGGGGCCGGAAGGAGAACCGGTGTTGGTACGGTACGGACCCTGCTTCCAGAGACCCGGATAGGTGAAGCGGTTGATACCGCGCAGGTCGATAACATAGGAATCCATGCCTTCCTTGACGCCGAAGCCCTGATCAACGAGGTTGCCGGTCAGGCTGGCAGGATACTGCACGGTCTCATCCACGTAGGGAAGGAAGGTCAGGAAAGCCTCCTTGGCGCCGATATGGTTGCCGTGCGGGCCCTCATACCACTTGATTGCATCATTGCCGAACTGATCGAAGTTGGCGCGGAAGATCCAGGTGAAGGTGCCGTCGAAACGGGAATCCATGTCGATGTCCGTGAAGGTGTGCAGCGCCTCGTGCGTCGGAGCCAGACGCGTCCAGGGACGGCCCATGAACTGGCTGTCGGTACGCTGCATCGGGATGGTCACAGCGCCGGTGTTGTCCTTGCACGACGCGGCAGAGTAGTTCCACATATGGAACCAGCAGACGAAGTTCGTTCCCTGATCCCAACCGGTGACAGGCGCGCCGTTGTACTGCGCGGATTTCTCGGTACGGTCGGAATAGAAAACCTGCTCCTTGTTGTAATCGTTCTCGCCAAGGGCCACCTTGTAGAAGGAGGATTCCAGACCGAACGGACCGGGATTCTCAATGCCTTCGACTGCGAGATCATACGCTTTCTGGAACCAGGTCTTGGCCTCGCCGGCGTTGCGGGGGCACTCAGGATAGGTCTTCAGACCCTTCGGGTTCTCCAGCCACCAGCCGTAGGTAAGGTAGGCACGGGAAAGGAGGATGCGGGCAGCCGTCTTGGACAGGGCGCCACCGATACGCGGAGTATCGGGAAGTTTCGACACAGCAAACTCCAGATCCGGGAAGATGCACTTCTTATACACCTCTTCGACCGTGTTGCGGGTCGAAACGCGGACAGCACTGGAGTTGAATTCCAGTTCGCCGGAGCCCAGGTCGAGCGGCACGCCGCCGAAAATACGGACCAGGTCGAAGTAATAGAAGGCACGGAAGAAACGCGCCTCTGCGATCAGGGACTCCGCCATGCCGCCTTCGGTCGCATTCTTGATGATGCCGTTGGCAGTATTGATGTAGGTGAAGTTCCAGAAGCCGGACTTCGGGCAGTTGTCGGCCGTCACGTGGGCGCCGGTGGAGAAGTCGCTGCCACGGAAACCGCTGTTCGAGAACGTGAGTTCGTCGGTGGCACCCTCAAGGTCGGACCAGGTGTACGGGTCGCCGTACACGTCGCGCAGGTGGGAATACAGGGCGGTCAGACCGCCTTCCACGCCGGCTGCCGTGCCGAAATAATCAGGCGTATAGATGGTCTTCGGGTGCTCTTCAAGAATCTTGTTGCAAGAAGCGAACAGGACCAGCGTACCGCCGAGAACCAGCATAAGTTTGAATATCTTTTTCATATCGTTGCGCTGTTAGAAAGTCAGATTGATACCGAGCAGATAGTTGTGCGTCTGCGGGGTGCTGTTGGAGAAGCTCGCCATGCGGCCGGAACGGGCGTTACCCTGGTGGATGAGACCGGTCTCGGCGGTGAAGGCGGAATAAATCACGAACGGATTCTGAGCGGTGAAGTACACGCGGAGGTTGCTGATGCCAAGGCGCTGGAAGAACGGAATGCGGTGCATCGTGTAGCCGAGCGTGATGGTCTGGACCTTGGCGTAGGTGCCGTCGAACTGACCCATCAGGGACGCGTACTTCGGCGAGTCGGTGACGATCGTGGAGCCCGGGCGCGGGTACTTGACGTTCGGTTTCTCCGGCGTCCAGTAGTCGACGTCGATCTGGCCGCGGCGGCCGCTCATCAGGTTTTCATAACCCGTGTGCAGCGAGGACATGAAGATACCGCCGACCTGGAAGTCACCGATAATGGTCAGGTCGAGGTTCTTCCAGGCGAGACGGGTGTTGAAACCGCCCATGAAAGTGGCCTCGGCGCTGTACGGCACCTGGTCGTTGGAGTTGATGGCGCGGGTCGGGGAGCCGTCGGCGTTGTAGTCGCCGTGGTACTTGACCTTGATCATACCGAGCGAACCCTTGTAGCCGGTAACGGCATCCACCTTACTGGGCTCGAGGATATCCATGTACGGATCACCCTCCTGCCAGAGGCCGTCATACTCATAGTCGTAGATGCACTGGAGAGGATAGCCGACGAACCAGCGGTTGCCCTTGTCCTCCTTCGTGCCGTCCGCGAGGGCGACGAGTTGGTTGCGGTTGGCATAGATGTTCAGACCGGCATCCCACTTCCAGTCACCCTTCTCGAGGATGGTGCCGTTGACCGTGAATTCGATACCGCGGTTGCGCGTGGCACCGATGTTGGCGGTGGTGCGGGACACGCCGGCAGAAGCAGGCAGGCTCAGGCTGAGGAGGATGTCCATGGTGTCGACGCGATAGTACTCGATGGTACCGCGCAGGCGACCCTTGAAGAAGGAATAGTCCAGACCGAAGTTCCAGGTATTGGAATACTCCCAGCCGAGTTCGGTATTGGGAAGCGTGGAAACGTAGTAACCGGTGGCGTATTTTTCCTCGTTGAAGTTATACACCTTGGTGGACAGGGATCCGAGGGTGGAGTACGGCGACACGGCCTGGTTGGAGGTCACACCGTAACCGACACGGAGCTTGAGTTCATCCATCCAGCGGGCAGCGCCCTGCATGAACGGTTCCTTGTGGATGTTCCAACCGATGGAGACGGCCGGATAAGTATGCCACTGGTGGCCGGGGGCCAGACGGGAAGAAGCATCGGAACGGACAGCCGCGGAAATCATGTAGCGGTCGTCGTAGGAGTACATCAGACGGGCCATGTAAGACATCAGTCCATACTGCGTGTAGCTGCCCGTGTTGACGGTAATGTCAGAAGCCAGGGCGGAACCGATGTTGTACCACTGGAAGAGCTCGTTCGGGATGTTGTTGCCGTTGAGGCTCTGTCCGTTGGAAGTGGTCTGCTCGGCAGAATAGAGGGCGACGAAGTTGACGCGGTGCTTGCCACCGAACGTACGGTCGTAGCTCAACAGGTTCTCGACGGTCCAGTTGAAGTTCTCGCTGAAGGACCAGGACGCGGTGTTCGGGGTCGATTCGGTCGTTGCACCGACACCCTGACCGGTGAAGGAACCTCCGCGGTTGCGACGGTAGTTCAGGCCGACGCTGACCTTGAAGGACAGCCCCTCGATCCAGGGGAAGTTGAACTTGAGGAAGCCGTTGTTGTACGTACTGATCGTGTTGGACTCGCTGTTATAGATGCCGGCAGCGGTGAGCTGCTCGACGCGGTCGCGATCCATGATATACCAGTCGGCATCGATCGGCATGCTGATGCGGTAGCGCAGGTTGCCGTCCGCATCGTACGGGTTGACGAGCGGGGAGAGCTGCAGGTTCAGACCGACCTGGTTGCCGGTGTTGGCGCCGTACTGGGTGGTGGTGGAGAAGCCGACCTGGAAGTATTTGCCGATCTTCTGGTCAATGCTGCCGTTCAGGGAGATGCGGCTGTACGCCTGCGTGGGCAGGGTCGCGTGATCCTTATAGTAGGACGTACCGAAGCGGTAGCTGCCGCCCTGGGTGCCGCCGGTCACGCTCACCTCATAGTTCTGGGTGTAGCCGTTCTGGAGGATCATGTCCTGCCAGTCCGTGTTGGTGTCGTCCGACTCGTCGATGGAGTTCGCGTACTTGCCGGCCATCTGGCGCATGCGGACGTACTTCGCACCGGTCATCATCGGATACTTGATCGGGGTCTTGATGGAAGCGTAAGCATTGAAGGAGACCTTCGGAGCCTGGCCGACCGTACCTTTATACGTGCTGATGAGGATGACACCGTTGGCGCCGCGGGAACCGTAGATGGCGGTGGAGGCAGCGTCCTTGAGGATGTCGATGCTCTTGATGTCGTTGGTGGAGATTTCCGACAGGCTGCCCATGAACGGAATACCGTCCAGAACGATGAGCGGGTCGTTGGAAGCGGACAGGGAACGCTCACCGCGGATACGGATCGTAGCGGAAGCTCCCGGTTTGGAAGAAGTGGACTGCATGTCCACACCGGCGACGCGGCCCATCAACGCATAGGTGACATCTGCGGCGGGAATCTCGCGCAGTTCATTGCCGCCCATCGAAACGATGGAACCAGTGACGTCCGACTTGCGGGCGGTACCGTAACCGATGACCACGGTCGCCTCAAGGGATTCGGCATCCTCCTCCAGGACGATGTCGATCTGAGAACGTCCGCTGACAGGGACGAGCTGCGTTTTGTAGCCGATTGAAGAAATTTCCAGGATTGCCCCGGACGGGACAGTGATGGAATACGATCCGTCAGCACCGGAGACGGCGCCGTTCTGGGTGTTCTGGACCATGATGCCAGCACCGATGACGGGTTCTCCGCTCTGGTCCTTAACCGTACCGCTGACTCTGATGTTCTGTGCGAAGGCAAAGAACGGCATCGTCAGGCACACGGCCAGAACGGCAAGCGTTTTTTTAAGGTTAAATCGCATAATGAATAGAAATTAAAGAAAATTGGTTGTTGCGTGTTGGTGCCGCAAATGTATCATATTAAAAAAGGGAGAGCCAAAACAGTCGTAACACATGTTATCAAATTTGAACCACGATTTTTGAAAAGTGAAAAAGAGTCGTATTTTTGCAGCAAATGGAACAAATCCAACAATCGATGAAACGCCTTCTTTTTTTTCTAACGTTCCTGGCCATTCTTTTACAGGCGTCGGCGCAGACTGCGCGCGTGTATACCTCTGAAAATGGCCTGCCCAACTCCCAGGTTTCCCAGGTCTATCAGGACCGGAACGGGTATATATGGATGTGCTCGGAAGGAGGCTTGATCCGTTTCGACGGCGTGCGCTTCGAGACCTACCGCCACGATCGGGAACGGGAGAATTCCATCTCCAGTTCTTCCGTCAACTGTATGCTGGAGGATAGCCGGGGTAACACCTGGGTGGCCACGGTGAACGGCCTCAACCTGTTCGACACTGAACACAGCGAATTCCGCCGCTTCGAGTTGCATGACGAACGGAACTCGGTCGCCAATCCCTACATCAGCGCGCTGCTGGAAGTCCCCGGCCGCAGCGGCGGCTGCCGCCTGTACGTGGCCACGAGCGGCTCCGGCGTTTTCGTGATCGACTGCAACACCATGGAAGTGCTCCCGGACGTGCGCGAACAGATCTACCAGCACCTCGACACCGATTATGTCCGTGCGCTGTATCTGGATTCCAGCAAGCGTCTCTGGATTTTTCCGGAAGGAAACGGATTCCCGGTCATCCTGAACATGAGCTCGTTGGAGCCCGTGTTCAATCTGACCTGGAGCCCGGAGCTGCTCCGCCAGGCAGAACAGCTCCGCTTCGGAAACCTCGCAGAAGATCCCTTTACCGGCGATCTCCTGCTTGGCAGCAACCAGGGACTGCTCTTCTGCAAAGCAGGCAACGGCATCGTCCAGAAGGCGTCCGGAAAACGCGCCGCCGCCACGATTGCAACGACCCTGATTTTCAATAGCCAGGCATCGTCCGGCGAAGGACGGTCTTTCCTGGTCGGAGACAAGAACGGCGGACTGCTGCTGTTCGACCCGGCCTGCGAGGAGGTGCGCGACGCCGCGCTCCCTTCCATCCGGCAGGATATCAGCGGCTGGAGCGCCACCAACAGCACCATCGATTCACAGGGCAACATCTGGCTGAGCATTTACCAGCACGGCGTGGTGGTGGCCCCGCAATCCATGTTCGGATTCTCATACATAGGATGCAGCAGCCGCGGCATCCCGGGCGAGAACAGCGCCTGCATTACCGCTATCTATGAGGACGGAAAGGATCTCTGGGTAGCCACCGACGGCGCCGGCATCTTCCGGAAACCCCTTGAAGGAACGCGGCCCGAGCGGAATTACACCAGCGAAAACACCGCCCTGACCGACAACTCCGTCATGGGCCTGACAGGCGACAAACACGGCAACATCTGGATTGGCACCTACAACGACGGTCTCTTTTATATGGACGCGAGCGGTACTGTCAAACGCTTCGTAGACCAGGACCGGATCGGCACCGACCGCATCCGTACCCTCGCCTACGACTCTGCGCGTGACCTTGTCTACGCCGGGACTTATGGCGCCGGCCTGTCCATCATCGACGCCGCCTCGCGCCGGCTCGCTTCCCAGCAGATCGACGATCAGTACCGCTGGATCAGCGCGTTGCACCTGGATGCAAACGGCCTTCTCTGGGTGGGTTCCTACAATGGTCCCTGGTGCTATGACCCGTCGGACAAACGGATCATCTCCTATACGCTCCCGACCAACAGCGATACGCCGCCGCGCATTTATGGCATCGGCAGCAGCCCTGACGGAACGAAATGGTTCGGCACGGATGACGGTCTCTTCAGCGTGGACGAAATCTCCCGCGAAGTCCGGCAGTACACCGAGGCCGACGGCCTGTCCAGCAACGTCATCCGCGACATCCTCTGCACCGCCTCCGGCGAAATCTGGGTTTCCACGCTCTGCGGCCTGTCCCGCCTGTCTCCGCGCAGCGGCAAGATTGACAGCTATCTTGCATACGATGGTCTCCAGGGCAACGAATTCCGCTCCGGTGCCGCTTGCAAAGCATCCACGGGCCGCCTCTACTTCGGCGGCCTCGGGGGTATTACCTCTTTCTCCCCGCTGCTCATGGATGGCAGCGGCCACCACATTCCGCAGGTTACGCTGGCCCGCCTGACCGTGCTGGACCGGGACGTGCACTATAATCCCGATGCCGGCAGCAACAACTTGATTGACAAGCACATATCAGAGGCAACCCGGATCGAGATTCCGCGCGAAACAGATTTGTTCTCGCTGGCTTTCTCCGTTCCCGAATACACCAACCCGCAGCGCCTGGTCTATGCCTATCGCCTGCGCGGCTTCGACGCAGACTGGAAAACCGCTTCCGCACGCCAGCCCTCCGCCACCTACACCAATGTTCCGCCCGGCCACTACGTCTTCGAGGTTAAGGCTTATTTCGCCGGAGCGCCGGAAGAATATTCCCAGCGTGGCGTGGACCTGCACGTGGAAGCGCCCTGGTACCGTTCCGGGGTGGCCTATGCCGCTTACCTCCTGCTGTTTGCCGGCCTGCTGTGTCTGCTTTTCCATTTATCCCGCCAGCGGAAACGTCGCGAGCAGGAAAAGAAGGAAGCGGAATTAAAGGAACTGCGGCTCGGCCTGTTCACCAACCTTACCCATGAAATCCGCACCCCGCTCAACCTCGTGATGAGCCCGCTGGGTGCCATCCGGGAAGCGGAACAGGACCCGGAAAAGAAGGAGACCTATAACCTGATGTACCGCAACTGCTTGCGTATCAACCGCATCGTCAACCAGTTCATGGACCTGCGCAAGGTCGACGCCGGCCAGATGCAATTGCACTTCCGCGAAACGGACATCATTTATTTCATCCGGGACATCATGCAGTCTTTCGACAAGCTCGCGCAAAGCAAGCGGGTCGACTTCTCGCTGGCCTCCACCCACGACGAAGAGCCGCTCTGGATTGATCAGGGCAATTTCGACAAGATCATCTACAACATCCTCTCGAACGCTTTCAAGCACACGCCGGAGGGCGGGCGCATCCGCGTGGACGTTTCCGGCCTGATTCCCAACCGGGGCGAGCTGCGCAATGACATCCGGGACTTCGTTCAGATCCGCATCTTCAACTCCGGAAGCCGCATCGAGGAAGCCTGGATCAGCCGCATCTTCGACCGCTTCGTGCAGGTGAATCCCCATGACGCCAGTTCCGGCTCCGGCGTGGGCCTGAACCTGACCAAACTGCTGGTGGAGCTCCACCATGGCCACATCGTCGCGGAGAACGAGGAAGACGGCGTCGTCTTCCGCGTCCTCATGCCCGCCGGCAAGGAGCACCTGACCCGGGAAGAGCTCTCCTACACCTCGCATCATAAGGATCTCTACACCAAGACCTCTCCCGAAGAGCATGAAGACGAGACCTATGTGAAAGAATCTGCGACGGAAGACAAAGCCGCCCGCGCCAAGAAGACCGTGGTCGTCGTGGACGATGACGACGACACGCGCGAATACCTCAAGACCGTACTGCGCGGCCGATACAACGTCTCAGCCTTCGCCGACGCCAGCGCCGCCAGACAGGCCGTAAGCGCAACGCTCCCCGACGCCGTGATCACCGACCTCGTGATGCCTGGCATGAGCGGTAGCGAACTCTGTGCCCAGATTCGCCAGGACGACGCCACGCGCCATATTCCCGTCATCATCCTGACCGGCCAGAACGGCGAACAGGAAGAGCAGGCGGCCAGCGACAGCGGCGCCGACAAGTTCCTCTCCAAACCCATTTCGGTCGAGCTGCTCCTGAGCAGCGTCGCCCAGGTCATTTCCGCCCGCGAGGCGGTCAAGGACAAGTTCGGCGTTCACCTGGACTACGACTACACCGGCATCCGGATGGGCTCCGCCGACGAAAAACTCCTGCGCCGCATCGTGGAGAGCGTCCAGGCGCACCTCGACGATCCGGAATTCGGTGTTGCCACGCTCTGCGAGGATGTCGGCATCAGCCGCGTCCACCTCAACCGCAAGCTCAAGGCCTTCGGCAAGGATTCGCCGGGCACGCTGATCAAGACCTTCCGCATGAAGCAGGCCGCCTACCTGCTCGCCAACAACCAGGTGAACGTGTCCGAGGTCGCCTACCGCGTCGGCTTTGCTTCCCACTCTTATTTTTCCAGCTCCTTCAAGGAGTTCTTCGGCCTGTCGCCGCGCGAATTCGTGGCGCGGCTGCAGGAGCACCCGGAGGACCAAAATTTGCGGAAATTGTATGAATGAGCCGGGAGGGTTACATTATTGAAAGGCTTTGTTATCTATTTTTAACAGTTCAACGGATTTGTTTTGTTACTTTTGTACCAACTAATCCGAACCCCATTGCGTATGAACCTTACCCAAAAACTGTGCGTCAGCCTGGCAGCCCTGCTGCTCAGCCTGCCGGCCTTCGCCATCGACTTCCCCGGCATCACCGAAACCCGCACGGCCCCCGGCCGTTTCTCCCTGATTGAAAAAGGCCTCCCCGCCGCCGTGGTCACCGACCCCGCCGACGCCTCCGGCGTGCTCATCGCCGCCGAGACGCTGCGGGAAGACTTTGCCCGCGTGTGCGGAAAGAAGGCGCCTGCCGCCGGCCGTCGGGCCATCCTGGCCGGCACGCCCGGCAGCGCGCTCGTTCGCGAGCTCGTCGCGAAGGGGCTGGTGGACATTTCCCCGCTGCAGGGGGAATATGAAAGCTACCTGATCCAGACGCTCGGGGACGCCGTGCCCGGCTACGACGACGCGCTCGTCATCGTGGGCGCGGACATGCGCGGCACCATCTATGGCATTTACGAAATCTCCGAGCAGATCGGCGTGTCGCCCTGGTACGACTGGGCCGACGTGGCCGTGGCGCACCGCGAGGACCTCTCGCTCGCGCCAGGCACCTACCGCGTCGATCCGCCGGCGGTGCGCTACCGCGGCATCTTCCTCAACGACGAAGCCCCCTGCCTGACCGGCTGGGTCAAGAATACCTACGGCACCAATTACGGCGACCACCGCTTCTACGCCCGCGTGTTCGAGCTGCTGCTCCGCCTGCGCGCCAATTTCCTCTGGCCCGCCATGTGGAGTTGGTCCTTCTACGCCGACGATCCCGAGAACAGCAAGACCGCCGACGAGATGGGCATCATCATGGGCACGTCCCACCACGAACCGATGGCGCGCAACCACCAGGAATGGGTGCGCAAGCGCAACGCCGACGGCCCGTGGGACTACACGACGAACAAGAAGAACCTCGACAAGTTCTTCACCGAGGGCATGGAGCGCGCCAAGGACACCGAGGACCTGATCACCATCGGCATGCGCGGAGACGGTGATGCGGCCCTGGGCAAGGAGGGCGAGGAGGCCAAGTACATCGACCTCCTGGAGAGCATCATCAAGAACCAGCGCAAGATCATCCGCAAGGTCACGAAGCGCCCCGCCGAGGAGCGGCCGCAGGTCTGGGCCCTTTATAAAGAGGTCCAGCAGTACTACGACCTGGGCCTGCGCGTGCCCGACGACGTCACGATCCTGCTGTCCGACGACAACTGGGGCAACGTCCGCAAGCTGCCGACCGCCGAGGAGCGCAAGCGCAAGGGCGGCTGGGGCATCTACTATCACGTTGATTATGTGGGCGCGCCGCGCAATTCCAAGTGGCTGAACATCACCCCGATCCAGAACATGTGGGAGCAGCTGCAGCTGACCTATGCCTACGGCGTGGACAAGCTCTGGGTGGTGAACGTCGGCGACCTCAAGCCGATGGAGTACCCGATCGACCTCTTCCTCGCCATCGCGCGCCGGCCGGAGGCCTTCAACGTCGACAACCTGCTCGACCACACCCGCGCCTTCTGCGCCGCTGCGTTCGGGGAGGACCAGGCGGACGAGGCCGCGCGCATCCTCAACCTCTACAGCAAATACAGCGGCCGCACCACGGCCGAAATGATGGACCGCACCACCTACGACCTCGCCTCCGGCGAATTCAAACGCGTCTGCGACGAATTCGCCCGCCTCGAGGCCGAGGCGCTGCGCCAGTTCCTCGCCCTCGACCCGGCCCGCCGCGACAGCTACCGGCAGATCATCCTCTTCCCGGTGCAGGCCCTCGCCAACATCTATGAGATGTACTACGCGCAAGCGATGAACCTCGACCTCTATGCCAAGGGCGACCCGGCTGCGGACCGCTGGGCGGACGTCGTGGAGAAGTGCTTCGCGCGCGACGCCTTCCTGATGGAGCAATACAACCAGGAGATGTCCGGCGGCAAGTGGGACGGCATGATGACCCAGAAGCACATCGGCTACCGGACCTGGAACGACAACTTCCCCGCCGACCGCCT
>JAEEGJ010005466.1_pt1 | contig 39931 bp, 29 predicted proteins | sample 8958761 | NCBI WGS metagenome assembly JAEEGJ01 (sample SAMN16246546, study PRJNA631951) | gut metagenome | biome: gut microbiome; feature: rumen; material: RS-attached | host: Bos | place: Iran: Karaj | collected 2018-10 | reverse complement strand
GTAGGATGCCATCCTGTCATCGTTGCAGGGATTGATGATGGCGCAGGACAGGCCGTTCTGCATTGCCATGGTAAGGAAATGCGAATTGATTAGTTCTCTGGCGGGAAGTCCGAAAGAGATGTTTGAGACACCCAATATCGAATGACCGTTATACTCATCTCTTATCCTGCGCACGGTATCGAGTGTTGCGATAGCGGATGTTGAATCGGAAGAGATGGTCATTGCAAGACCGTCGATCACGATGTCATCTCTGGGGATGCCGTATTCATCTGCGGCTTCGTAGATCTTTTTTGCCACTGCGATCCTTCCGTCTGAAGTTGCGGGGATACCGTCCTCATCAAGAGGGAGGCCTACTAAGACTCCGCCGTATTTGGCAACGAGCGGCATTACTGCTTCTATGACCTCTCTTTTTCCGTTGACGGAATTGATCATGGGCTTGCCATTATAGATACGCATTCCGCGCTCCAAGGCTTCGATATTCGTTGTATCGAGCTGAAGGGGAAGAGTGGTAACGGACTGGAGCTTAAATACGATGTTTTCCATCATGGAAGGCTCATCGATCTCCGGAAGTCCGACGTTGACGTCAAGGATGTGAGCGCCCGCTTCTTCCTGCTTCAATCCTTCAGTGAGAATGTAATCGACATCGTTATCGCGGAGCGCCTGCTTGAACCTCTTCTTACCGGTCGGGTTGATCCTCTCGCCGATGATGACGGGCTTAGGACCGATCTCTACACATTCGGAAAAGCTCGTGACGTAAGTTCCGTGCTTTGTGACAGGCTCTTTGAAGGGCAGGGGGGATACTTCCTTTATAAGCGCCGCCATGTGCGCGGGAGTAGTTCCGCAGCATCCGCCCATTACGTGAACGCCTAAAGACGCTATCTCTTTCATTATCGAACTGAATTCATCAGGTCCGACATCGAAAACGGTCCTGTTGCCTTCGGTACGAGGAAGACCGGCATTCGGATTGACGACTGTTGGAAGTGAGCAGCAAGCGGCAAGGCGCTTTACGATGGGGATCATCTTGTCGGGCCCGAAGCCGCAGTTAACGCCGATCGCGTCAACTTTCAATCCTTCGAGCATGGCGACCGTACCTTCAACGCTTCCGCCTGTAAGGAGCTTTCCGCTTTCGTCATAGACCGTGGTAACGATGACCGGAAGATCACAAGTCTCGTGAGCCGCGATAACTGCCGCTTTGGCTTCGTAGGAATCGCTCATTGTCTCTATGAGAACAAGGTCTCCGCCTGCCTCTGCGCCTGCTCTTATTACCTCGGAGAACACTTTGACCGCGTCGTTGAAAGGCAGATCACCCATAGGGGCAAGAAGTTTGCCCGTAGGGCCGATATCGATAGCGACATAGGCATCGTCATCTCTTCCGGCTTCATGCCTAGCCTCTTGGCACAACCTGACCGCAGCGGTGACGATTTCTGTCACGTTATCGTATTTGAAAGAGTTTGCACCGAAAGTGTTGGTGTTGACTATGTTGCAGCCTGCGTCAAAATACGCTCTCGCAACGGCTTTGATGTCTTCGGGACGAGTCAGATTCCATGTCTCGGGAAGTTCTCCGCCTTTAAGGCCCTTCTCCTGAAGGATAGTTCCGGTTCCGCCGTCGCAGAATAACCATTCTTTGCCAAGTCGTGTTCTCAGATCCATTTGTTATTCCTTCCTTGAAAAAGTGCAGGCAGCTGACATCGTGCATGATTCGCATCCCTGTCTTACGCAGGGCAGTCTGTCAGGTGACAGGCCGATGATGGCGGTAACCGATTTGGTGGGAACCATCAGAAGCGATCCGGTCAGTTCTATGCCGGTGTTCCTGGTGATGTCCAAAAGCCTGAACCAGTCTTTCTGGTTTTCGAGCGGAAGGTCACCGTAGCCGGGGGAGAACCTCGGACGGGCGAAAAGACCTTTCGCTTCATATTCGTCTTTGATCTTATCATTTATCAGGTCGCAATAAGCTTCGATAGCCGCAGCACCGGCTGCCTGACAGCAGGAAGCGTATGCGGAAGACGTGACGGATGCACGTTTTACGAGCATGTCACAGAAAGGCCCTGCGGTGGCAGCGAAAAGAACGCATTGTGTACATCCTGCGAGGTTGCGGGCAAGCGATCTGCTCTCAATGACAACGTCCGCAAATCTTACCTCATTGCCTTCAACCGTGACGGGGAAAGCCCTGGATACATGTTTGGGCGAGCAGTCCTTTTCCAAAGCATTGATCGCCTTTTTTATCATGGCATCGGTATCGGGCGAGATATCTACAGGACCACGCAAGCCCATGTAACGTCTGACCTCTTTTTCGGGGATCTTAACTCCTAACGGCATGCAAAAGTCCTCAACCGATGATTCCCTTTAATGCGTCCAGGATGTCCCTGGCGACATCAGGCTTGTTCATCGAGTAAACATGGATATGTGTTATGCCGTTTGCAATAAGATCGATTATCTGCTCGGCCGCATAGACGATTCCTGCCTGGCGCATTGCTGCCGGATCATCACCGAAACGGTCAACTATAGCCCTGAACCTTTCGGGAACGCTCGTACCGGAAAGGGCAACTGAACGTGAGAGCTGTTTTGCTGTCGTAATGGGCATTATGCCGGGGAGAACGGGAACGTTGATCCCTTTGTCTTTTATGCGGTACAGGAAGTTATAGAAGATGTTGTTGTCGAAAAACATCTGGGTCGTAAGGAAATCACAGCCTGCATCGACTTTGAGCTTAAGATAATTGATGTCGTCCGATTTATGCTCACATTCGATGTGTCCTTCGGGATAGCACGCGCCGCCGATGCAGATGTCGGGATCTATAGACCTGATGTCCGCTATGAGGTCGGAAGCGTGTTTATAATCGTTGCAGATGACGCCGTCCTTGGGAAGGTCGCCTCTTAAAGCCATGATGTTGTCTATGTTGTTGGCGTGGATCTGCGCGAGCATATTGCGTACGTGCTCTCTGGTCGAGGCGACGCAGGTAAGATGGGGCAGAACGGGAACATTATGAAGATTGGTTATATCTGACGCGACTTCAACAGTAAGTTTGCTGGTCGAACCGCCTGCTCCGTATGTTACTGACATAAAAGAAGGGTTCATGGCGGCAATGGCACCTGCTGCGGCTTTGACGGTCTCAAGGCCGGATTCCTGCTTCGGAGGGAAGACCTCGAATGAAATGCTTGGCTTGCCGTTGTTTAATATATCGGTAATCTTCATAGAATGTTGCCTTTCAATAGACTTTTTATTGATAACTTATAGAGTATACCTCAAAAAATGATTTGATATATAATTGGCTTGATTTTGAAACACCAAGGAGAAAAGAAATGAGAAATAAGATTGTTTCTGCTTTACTTTGCGCCGTTATGGCACTCGGATGCCTTACCGCATGTGATGCCGAAAGCGCCAAAAAGATTGCCGAGCTTGCCAAGAATACAGATGTCAGCGGCTTGGAATCAGTTGAAAAAGAGATCGTCAGCTCTGTAACCGGTGCGGGAGAGGTTCCCACAAAGGACCGTTCCGGCAATGATATCAAGGTTCCTGCTGAAGTAAAGTCGATCGTTTCACTTGCACCTTCCACAACAAGAGTACTTATCGACCTCGGACTTGCCCTCAAGATCGTTGCAGTTGATACCAACTCTCTCCAGTACAAGGATTATCTGCCTTCCGGCGTTAAGTCTTTCGACATGATGAATCCTGACAATGAGGCAATTGCAGCTCTCAAGCCTGATATCGTTTTCACTTCAGGCATGAGCTCCGTAGGCGGATCTTCACCTTTCAAGCCCCTCATTGATTCCGGTATCTGTGTTGCGGATATTCCTTCATCCGCTTCACTTTCAGCTATCGAGGATGATATCAAGTTCATTGGAAACTGCACCGGCAAGGGTATTGAAGCCGTTGCGCTCGCTACTGCCATGAACGCTTCTTTCAAGCTTATCTCAAAGGCTTCAGGCACGATCTCTGCAGATAAGCAGAAGACAGTCCTGTTCATGATGAGCATTCCTACCGCAGAGGCACCCACGATCTATTCTTTCGGCAAGAACACATATCTTGATGAGATGCTTACTGCTATCGGAGCAAAAAACGCATGCGGTTCCCAGGAAAGCTGGGTTGCGATCTCCGTTGAGGATGCTATCGCAATGAATCCTGACGTAATCCTTACTAATGTTGATTATGTTGAAGATCCCGTCAAGGACATCAAGGCTCTCAAGGGCTGGGAGAACGTTAAGGCTATCAAGAACAATGAAGTCTACAAGGTCGATCCCAACCTGAGCATGCAGCCTAACAACCATGTTACCGATGCGGCTCTCGAATGGCTCAAGGTCGTTTACCCCGATATCTTTACCGAGCTTTCAAAGTCTCTTGAGCAGTCTCTCAAGGAAGCAGTCGAAAAGATCAAGCAGATCGCAGGTTCCGAGACTACCAAGGAAGCTGCCTGACAGAATGTAAAGATGGATAATCAGGGAACGCCTGAAATCATTAAGAAGAATCACGGACGGACCGCAGGGATCGGCATTGCGCTATCCCTTGCGGTCTGCCTTTTTATACTGCTTGCCGCGATCAGGGCAGGGAGTGTCTATATCTCGCTTGCTGACCTGATGAAGATAATCGCAAGCCACATCACGGGAAGTCCCTTGCCTGCTGAAGTGGATCCGATGAACGATTCGATCTTCTGGACTATACGTATGCCCAGGGCGATCACAGCTTTCCTGGTCGGAGGCGTTCTGTCTGTAAGCGGAGCGGTAATGCAGGCCGTTCTTCAGAATCCTCTGGCATCCTCTTATACGTTGGGAGTCTCATCCGGCGCGTCTCTGGGAGCGGCGTTAGTGCTCCTCTGCGGGTTTACGGTTGCGGGCTTAGAGGGAATCATGCTGCCTCTGGCAGGGTTTGTCCTGGGACTGATGACGGTAACTTTTGCAATCCTTCTCGCTTCACGCATAGACAGGAGCGTATCTAATCAGACTATAGTCCTGATAGGTATGATCCTGTCTTTGTTTGTTACGGGAATAATGAATTTCATGATGACTTTCTACTCGGATCGCAGCAAGCAGCTCTGGCTGTGGATGACGGGTTCGTTCTCGGCCAGGAACTGGACTCACTGCGCAATTCTTACGGTTGCCGGCATCATTGGTCTTATTATCCTCATGATGCTTTCCGGTCAACTAGATATCCTTACGTTCGGTGAGCTCCAGGCTTCATCCATGGGAGTGGAAGTCAAGAAGACCAAGATAATCGCGATACTTGTGTGTTCGCTCCTGACGGGCGTTTCCGTAGCTTTTTCCGGAGTCATCGGTTTTATCGATCTGGCTGCGCCTCATATCGTCCGCAGGATATTCGGACCTTCGCATAAGGTCGTGATCCCGATGTCGTTTATATACGGCGGAGCCTTCATGGCACTCTGCGATCTGGCTTCAAGAACTCTTCTGTCTCCGCGTGAGATCCCGGTAGGCGCTGTTACCGCATTGGTCGGAGCGCCTTTCTTTGCGTATGTTTTCTTTACGAAAGGGAGGAGGAAGGCCTGATGGAACTGCTGCTTAAGAATGTATCTGCCGGTTACGGAAGCGAGAAGGTCCTCAGGGATATCGATCTTTCCATCAGTGACGGCGAGACCGTTTTCATCGGCGGCCGCAACGGTACGGGAAAGACGACGCTCCTTCGCGTACTGTCGGGCCTTATGGATTATGAGGGAAGCGTGACGATAGGCGGCGATGATATCTCGAAAATGAAGCGAAAGAATGTCGCAAGGCTTATAGCTCTCATGCCTCAGGCATCCGAGATGTATTTCCAGTACACGTGCTTTCAGACTGTTCTCCTCGGCAGATTTGCCCGCTCGAAAAATGTCTTCGGCAGTTTTACCCATGAGGACAGGGAAGCAGCAAAAACTGCCATGGAGATATGCGGAGTATATGAATACCGGGACAGACTGTTGAACGAGCTTTCCGGAGGACAGCTGCAGAGAGTGCTCCTGGCAAGGACATTTGCCCAGGGGACTCCGTTCGTTCTTCTAGACGAGCCCGGAAGCAACCTTGATATCAAATACAGAGCGGAGCTTTGCGACTATCTCTGCAAGTGGGCGCAGGGAAAGACCTCCACGCCTTACGGTGAATTGAAAAACACTGTAGTTGCAGTCTTCCATGACTTGGGACAGGCGAGAAGCGTCTGCAGCAGAACCGTATTCCTCAAGGACGGGAAGGTGTTTGCTGACGGCCCGAGTTCTAAGGTCATTACGCCCGAATGCCTTGAATCAGTATATGATTTTGATGTTGCGGGTTATATAGACAGACAGGTCATCATCCGCTGACGTACTCGTAAACGATCGTCGGATAGGAAATGATCAGTCCGGAAATGTCTGTTCTGTATGTCTCGATCCCCGTTGCCCTGACGGTCAGATCCTGCTCACCGAGATCAAATTCGTCTTCTTCAGAAGCCGTGAAGATACTCCTTAGATCGGTTTCAGTTCTCAGGATAAATACTTTTCCGCTGTTATTGCATAGATGGTACAGGTATTTCCCGTCGTACTTGTTGTTTGAGACGAGATAGACTTTGTTGAAGTGTACTTTGTGAGGCGTGGTCTCGTGGAACGTCATTCCTCCGATGATCAGCACAGTGAGGATCAAGATAGAAATGAATACGGTTAATACGATTATGACTGCCTTGCGGCCTTTGGATCTTTTGACGGACATCTTACACCTCTGTATCGATAGTGTAATATTACACCATTTGAAAAATATTGCAACATTTAAACAAAAGTATGACTAATACAAAAAATACAGAAAACAAGTGTCGAAAGGTTTTTATTTTAAGCGATTATTACATTGAACTCGGGTTTTGGTTTTTATAGAATTTGAATTGCCATAAAACGCGGAGGGGACAAATATGGGCAAGAAAAAAGAGAAACTCACTTTCAAGGAATTCCTGAAGAAAAAGGATATAAACATTTCAGCGAAGACTTATTTCGTTGACGCTATGAGCGGCATGGCCCAGGGCCTTTTCGCTTCGCTCCTCGTAGGAACCATCCTTTCGACGGCAGCCAATTATATCGGGATGATCGATCTGGCATTCTTCCAGAGACTTGCGCACTTCATGCATGTCGTCGGATATATCACCAGCGCAAACTCGCCTGTTACGGGTGCCGCCATCGCAGTCGGAATTGCTGCCGCACTTAAAGCACCTATGCTTGTTACGGCATGCGCCGCATGTGTCGGAGCTTTTGCCAACGGCTATCCCGGATACATATTCGATAAAGCGGCTATCTACATCAAGAATCCCACACCGGCTTTTTCCGCAGGCCCTTTAGGTGTTTTCGTCGCAGTCATCTTTGCCGTTGAGATCGGTAAGATGATCTCCAAAGAGACAAAGGTCGACATCCTGGTTACACCTATCGTGTCGCTTGGAGTCGGATATCTCGTAGCTTACCTCACATGCCCCGCCATCGCAGTAGCGATGAACTGGCTCGGTACATTTATCAACACCGCAACACAGCTCCATCCGTTTATCATGGGCATCATCGTATCGGTTGTCGTAGGCATCATCCTTACGCTCCCGATTTCCAGTGCCGCTATCTGCGCTTCCATCGGAATCACCGGTATCGCTGGCGGTGCGGCTCTTGCCGGCTGCTGCGCCCAGATGATCGGTTTTGCTGTTGCTTCTTACAGGGAGAACAAGATGGGCGGAATCGTTTCCCAGGGTCTGGGTACTTCTATGCTCCAGATGCCCAACATCGTAAAGCACCCCCAGATCTGGATTCCTGCAACTCTCGCTGCAGCGATCACGGGTCCTATCTCTACAATGGTATTCAAGCTTGAGTGCACAGGCGTTTCCGCCGGCATGGGAACATGCGGCATGGTCGGCCCCATCGGATGCTTCTCGGCAATGACTAAGTCCGGAACGCTTACTCCCATGGCATGGGTCGGAATGGCTGTTGTCTGCATCATCGCTCCCGCAGTTCTTTCACTCGTATTCAGCGAGATCATGAGAAAGCTCAAGTGGATCAAAGAAGGAGACATGAAGCTTTAAGTATCAAATGGAATAACGCTTATTCTTATGTTATTCTTTTAAAATGAAAAGCTTTACACCAAAACTCAGGACCAGACGTCTTGCCGGCAAAATGTTTTCGCTGGCCGGATTGTTCGCAGTCCTGTTTTTTGTTTTTATCTATCTTTTCCCTTGGATCAAGACAGACAGCGGAAAGGCGATAGGATTTGCCTGTATCGGAGTCCTCGCGGTATATTTTGTCAGTTTCCTGATCTGGATAAAGAAGACCGGAGAACCCGATGCGGCGGAGTTCTTCCTGATAACTGTGATACCTTTGTCGGCAATCTTCCTTATATTGTTGCCGCACAACTGCTTTGTTGATAACAAGACGCATTTCATTGCCGTTTACAGGCTTTCCAATCTCATCATGGGCAAAGGGGAGTGGCTCTGCAGAGCAGACGACCTTAAGTTCATGAATGAGTTATGGCCCGATGTCGCAAGACCTGAGACCAAGGGGTATCAGGCGATAGTTACGGCAGCGTCATGGTTTATCAAGGATGAGACACTGGTCGATATCGTCAGGCACGAAGACAAGATGAAGTTTTACTCCATCGTATGCTATCTGCCTGAAGTATTGGGCTTTACGGCTGCCAGACTCTTAAGGCTCGGCACGGTCCCTTCTATTTACATCTCAAGGTCATGCCTCAACATCTTTTACATAATCGCATGTTTCCACGCTATAAAGACGATGCCTTCGGGTAAGTTCGCCCTGGCATTTACCGCGCTCCTTCCCGAGTCGCTTCACATCGCCGGTGCATTCTCTTATGACGGAATGGCAGTCGCGTGCGCGATATGTTTTACGGCCAGCTGTTTCTGCCTTGCGGATTCCGTGCGCAGGGAAAAGGAGAAGAACTCAAAGATCTTCAGCCGTGATCTTGTCAGATGCATGATCTGGTCATTTGTGTGTGCAAGCGTCAAGGGCGGTGGATATTTCTTCCTTTTGATCCCGATAGCTTTCCTGCCTGCTTCAAGAAAGAAGATCAAGTCCTTTATCAGGCCGGCCCTGGTCATCGCATCGGGACTTCTTGCGCTCCTGATTTTCAATGTGATAGTGACATACGGAATCTCGCTGTTCCAGCTCGGAGGAGAAGAGGGCAATCTCACTACCGCGTTTGCGTTCCAGAATCCTCTTTCGTTCCTTATCATGGCCGCTTATGAATATGTCTTTGAGCTTGAGGCGATATTCATGGGAATCACCGGAGGCATGCTCAGCTGGGGCGATTTCGTCGTTCCCGGTGTGATAATAACGGTTTTGATCGTTATCATGATGGCATATCTGGTCTTCGAGAAAGACGACATTAGGTTTACTAATTATGCGAAAAGGCTCATGATCATTTCGATCGTGCTCGCTCTCGTCATTACACCTGCGATGATGCTCAGCTCGACTCCTACGGATTCACGCAACATCTTCGGCATCCAGGGAAGATATTTCACGCCGTTCGTTCCGATGGTGTTTATCCTGGCTACGAAGTTTAAGATCCACAGGAAAGCAATAGCGGCAACAGACGGCCGTATTCAGTTGAAGATAAGGAAGAGGCTTCTTACTGCGGTTGCGTCATTTTTCTGCATCATCGTGTATCTGATGCTCAATACTTATCTGAAAAGATAAGGTTCAGACGCGGAACGTTTCAACTATCGCTCTTATTGAATCGAACAGGTAAGGCTTATATGTCGTAAGACTGCAGGGCGTGCCGCTGATTATTATGTCATGGACGCTGCTCGAAATGAGTTCGATTATCGTGTAGAGCATGAGCTCCGAATTCTTCCAGACATCGCCGTTTGAACTGATTATCCTGTCGTATGCCTCTTTTACCGGAACACCGGGGATGAGGTTCTCGTCCTGATAAGCTTTGACATAGAAACCGAAGTTAAGGTTCCTGTTGAGGAACTTTACGAGTTTCGGGTCTTTCTCGAGGTCGGAAATGATACTGTCTGCGATAATAATGATCTTTTCCTCTACCGGAAGGTGCGGGTTGGCGTTCTCATGCCTTCTGAGCCTTTCGCTTGCGGTCTTGAGAAGATGTTCGGACTTGTGGGCGATAAGGTGATCTATTATGTCCTGCTTATCTTTGAAATAGAAGTAGAAGGTTCCTTTTGCGACGCCCGCGCTGTTTACGATATCTGAGATCGAGGTATCGGATATACCTTTGGTCGTAAAGAGTTTATAAGACTGCAAGAGCAATGAATTGCGCTTGATCTTTTTGTTTTCTTCAGCTTTGCCCAAATCCGGAAACCTCCTGTTTTACTGATGATGACACTATATACAAAAATTGACTTTCGGTCAAGAAATTTCCCGAAAATTATTGACTGTTGGTCAAAAAGTGATATATTGAGGCTGTAATAAATGACCGTTGGTCAAAAATATTCAAGAGGTGAAAAGGAATGCTCAGATTCGGGAAAGGCGTAGTTAAGCACCGCAGACTTATCCTTATTCTGTCTGTACTGCTGCTTATTCCTGCAGTGATAGGTTTCTTAAATACGCGTATCAATTACGATATCCTGTACTATCTTCCTGACAACATCGAAACGATGAAGGGACAGGACATCCTTCTTAATGATTTCGGTAAGGGCGCTTACGGTATTTTCGTGTGCGACGGGCTCTCGACAGCAGATCAGATCAAGCTCGAAGAGAAAGTGTCCAAGGTTGACCATGTTGCAAGCGTGATCTGCTACAGCTCGCTGACCGGCGGGGAGATCCCTGCGGAAATGCTTCCTGACAACATAAAAGACATCTTTTATTCCAAGGACGGAAAGGGATGCCTGATGTTTATCTTTTTCGACAGTACCAGCTCGTCGGAAGAGACCATGAAGGCAATAAAGGACATCCGTGCCGTTGCCGGAAAACAGTGCCTGCTCTCAAGTATGGCGGCTGTCGTTACCGATACAAAGGATCTGGTTCAGCAGCAGACTCCCGTATATACGGCGATCGCAGTTGTTCTTGCACTCCTTGTCCTCATGCTGACAATGGATTCATATATTGTTCCCGTTCTGTTCCTGGCGGATATCGGAATGACCATAATCTACAATCTCGGATCCAATTTCATCACAGGCGAGATGAGCTTCATCACAATGGCCCTGGTTGCTATCCTGCAGTTAGGTGTCACGATGGATTATTCGATATTCCTGTATCACAGCTTTGTCGAACAGAAGACTATATACGGTGACAAGGAAGAAGCTATGGCGCATGCCGTTGCCGCAACTCTTACGTCAGTAACCGGCTCGTCTCTTACGACCATCGCGGGATTCCTTGCAATGTGCTTCATGACATTCACACTCGGCCTCGACATGGGTATCGTTATGGCAAAGGGTGTTGTATTCGGCGTTATCGGATGCGTTACCATTCTTCCTTCAATGATACTTGCCTGTGATAAGGCTGTGGAGAAGACAAGGCACAGATTCACACTGAAGCTTCCTTCAAAAGGGCTTGCCGGATTCTTTGACAAGGGCTATATTCCCGCAGCGATAGTATTGCTGCTTCTCTGGATCCCGGCAGTATTCGGTTACAGCAGGATCAACGTCTACTATAAACTCGACAACAGTCTTCCCGAAGATCTCCAGTGCGTGCAGGCCAACAAGGCACTTGAAACAGGATATGACATGAATTCCGTGTGCATGGTCCTTGCGGATGCAGATCAGCCTGCGAAAGAGACAAAGAAGATGCTCGAAGACATTAAGAATGTTGAAGGCGTTGAGTTTGCTGTAGGCCTTGATTCGCTTCAGGGTCCGCTCGTGCCGGATGACATGATAACGTTCGAAAAGTCAAAGGATTTCAAGAGCGATAAGTATAAGCTCCTGCTGATATCTTCAAAGTATCAGGTCGCAACGGACGAGGCAAATGCCCAGTGTGATGAGATAAACGGCATAGTCAAGTCATATGACAGCAATGCGATGTTCATCGGTGAAGCGCCAGCGACAAAAGACCTGATAAACATGACGGACAGAGATTTCAAGGTCGTTTCGGCAGTATCGATCGGAGCCATCTTCATCCTGATCCTTGTAGTGCTCAAGTCAGTCACTATACCGGTCATCCTGGTTACGGTCGTTGAGCTCGCGATATATCTGAATATGTCCATCTCTTACTTCACGGGAACGACACTTCCTTTTATTGCTTCGATCTGCGTCGGAACGATACAGCTCGGCGCGACCATCGACTACGCAATCCTCATGACCACCAGATACAAGACCGAAAGGATCGGAGGCGCGGAACGCAAACAGGCGGTAAAGACCGCAGTCGAGACATCGGTCAACTCCGTATTCTCTTCAGCGCTCGGATTCTTCGCCGCAACGATAGGCTGCGCAGTCTATTCGAACATTGATCTGATCGCATCGATCTGCAAACTCCTGGCAAGAGGCGCGCTGCTGTCGATGGTACTGGTAATACTTCTCCTGCCTGCGCTTCTGCTTATCTTTGATCCGGTGATCATAAGAACGACAGCGGGAATGAAGTGCTGTGTTGAAAGAGAAAAGGAAAGACATGTGAAAAAGCATACCGGCGGCATAGCCAGCCAGGTTTGAACGGATAAGAAAGGACGGATACATATGAATGAGAACATCAAAAAGATAACGGCAGCGGCTGTCAGTATGTCGATGGTTATAGCATGTGTCGCGGGCTGCGGAGGCAAGAAGGCTGAAACAGCGCAGAAACAGGAAATCAGGGCCGAGGTGATCAAGGCCGAGGAAATGGCAGCGCCCGAGCACAGCAAGACTGCGGGTAAGAACGAGACCGTATACATCATCAAGAGCGGAGACAAAACAGTAAAGACGATCGTCAGCGAGTGGCTCAAGAATCCTGCGGGAGCTGCCTCAATGAATGATGTTGCCGATCTTAACGGTATCGAGGTAGTCAAAGGCGATGCCAGACTAGAGCAAAATGAGAACGGCAGGCTTTCATGGAATGCGGCCGGCGGAGACATCTACTATTCCGGTACCACGTCAAAGGCCGCTCCTGTTGATGTCGACATCTCATATATGCTCGACGGAGCAAAGATCAACGCATCAGAACTCAAAGGGAAGAGCGGACACCTTGTAATTACTGTTAACTACAAAAACACGTTGTCAAAGAAAGTGACAGGAAAAGACGGCAAGGAATATACCGTTTATATGCCGTTCATCATGTCAACCGGAATGATCCTTGACAACGCGAAGTTCAGCAACATTACCGTTACCAACGGTGAGGCAGTCAATGACGGCGACCATACAATGGTCATGGGAGTAGGATTCCCGGGACTTTATAAGAGCCTCGGACTCGATACTATCGATCTCGGTGACTATATGAAGGATGGTTCAAAAGACGAAAAGGTCGAGATCCCCGAAAGCGTTACCATCGAATGTGATGTTAAAGACTGTGAAGAACTGGAAGCGCTTACACTGGGAAAGGTGTTTGATCTCAGCAGCCTTGATAAGAAAGCTGATACGGACAAGCTGGGTGAGGATGCCGATGAGATGAATGACGGAATGAAGAAACTGATCGACGGTTCCGATGATCTTCATGACGGCATAAGCAAAGTAAATGACGGCGCTAACAGCCTTAAGAAAGGCGCAAAATCGCTTTCTGACGGCGCAGGAACGTTAGCTAAAGGTGCAGATAAGCTCGCTGCAGGAACGAACTCCCTTGCATCCGGTGCATCTAAAGTAAGCAACGGCGCAAATTCAGTGCTCGACGGCATGAAGAAATTCAACAGCTACCTTCCTGCGATAAAGAAGGGCGTAGCCGATCTTTCTGACGGAACAAAATCACTGAAAGAAGGCGCTTCTAAACTGACTGAGCAGGATGATGCTCTTAAAGGCGGTGCCAAGAGTCTTGATGAGGGCCTTTCGACGCTTAAAGAAAAGCTTCCGTCTTCTGATGATGCAAAAGCTCTTGCTTCCGGTTCCGCTTCGGTAAAGAAGACGATCGACAGCATGTATTCGGCAACTGAAAAGGTATCCGTATCCGAAAAGGATATCGAGTCACTTACCGCAAAACTCGCAAAGCTGGTAGAAGCCGGCGAGCTCGATGAAGGCACGATGAAACAGATGATAGCTGTTTATAAATCATACGCCGGACTTGAAAAGGGCGTGGCAGGACTCCATAAGAATTACGGAAGCATCAATAAAGCTGTTGCGGCATATCCTTCGATAGTGTCAGGCGTAGCAAACGCTTCCAAAGGCGCAAAGAGCCTTGATAAAGGTATTGCTTCTTACACGGCAGGCGTAGATAAGCTCGCATCGGGAATCTCACAGGTCGATTCCGGAGTGAAGAAGTTTGCCGGCAATGCCGATCAGCTTGCCAAGGGCGCAGAACAGCTTGTCGACGGTGCCAAGACCCTCTCCGAAGGTGCAAAGCAGGTATCTGACGGAGCGAGCACGGTAAACCACGGTGCTAAAGAACTCAGCAGCGGAGCGGGCTCGCTCGCCAGAGGAGCCAAGAAGCTCAGCAACGGAACCAATTCTCTTGCAGCAGGAACAAAAAAGCTGCTCAAAGGTTCCGATGAATTAAGAGACGGCCTCAAGAAGTTCGATGACAAGGCTGTGGATAAGATAACCGGCCTGATCAAAGACAATATTGCTCCTCTGTCTGACAGATTCGAGGCAGTCAAGACATTTGCGGATACATTTTCGTCATTCGCAGGTGCTGATACCTCAGTCGAATGCTCCACGGTATTCATTTTCAAGAACGACTGATCCCAATTCCTTCTTAACCGTTCCTTATTTGCACAAGACCGCTTCCCACGGGAAGCGGTCTTGTGTTTTTATTGAAGACAACCTCAAATTATTTTATTATATATCCATGGAATAACGGAAAGAATAAGGGAGGATTATATGGGAAATTGGAATGATCCGGAAAATGATATGACCGGTTTTATCAGCGAAGAAGATGCAAAGAAGAACCTGGACAGGGTCTTCTTTGAACCCAAAGTAAAAAGGGATGCGCCTGCCGCTCCGTGGGCCTCAACATCGCCCTGGGCTAACACACCGAAAACAGAGACAGTTGACGACTCTCCGATAAGCGTTTTCTCTTCCAATGCGAAGAAATGTCCTTCATGCGGTGCTAACCTGACTTTCAATCCGAGAGCCGAAGGCTTGGCGTGCACCAGCTGCGGCCGTGTTTTCGACCCGAAAACGATGGATATGAAGTGGTCGATGGGTATGACTAACCCTGAGCTCGAGTACGGTATTGACGATGTCCTGTCAAATGATGACCAGGGCAGGGTTGAGATCGTCTGCAATTCGTGCGGTGCACAGATAGTAACGGACAAGAACACGTCTTCGACGGTCTGCGCTTTCTGCGGCTCTCCTGCGCTCATTACGAGAAGGCTTACCAGGGAATTCCATCCCGACAGCATAATCCCGTTTGAGATCGACAAAAATAATGCCATAGAGCTTTTCAAGAAGCATTGCGAAGGAATATCCCATCTTCCGCGTGATTTTACGTCTGCCAAGACACTTAAGAAGATCACTGGACTATATGTTCCGACATGGCTCATCTCCTGTACGGTCACGGCAAGTGTCCTCGGAGAAGGCCATACCGAAGAAGATTACGACAAGGCTAAAGAGCAGGGCCGTGCGCGCGGCCGTGCCATGATGGAGGCTGCCAGCTTTTCCGACAACTCTGTCGTCATTAACGGCATGGACGGTTATGATGTAAGGGGCAAGGTCAGGTTCAAGCTTAATGATGTTCCTTTCGACGGCGAAAGACAGATCGCAAACCGCATAATGGAGGCGGCCGAGCCGTTCGATTATTCCAGGATGGTTCCTTTTAACGGATCTTATCTGCAGGGTTTCCTGGCTGAAAAATACGATGAACAGCCCAAGGACATGAACGACCGTATCGTCAGACGTTTAGACAGATACACGATGCAGATCTGCGAGCTGTCGGATTTCGGATACAAGTCCTTCAAGGTCACCGAGCATGACCCGACACCGCTCTACAGTGACTTCACCATCAAGTACTGCATGCTGCCAGTATGGTTTCTGCACTATGAATACAACGGACGTGACTACCAGTATGTCATCAATGGTCAGACTGGCAAGGTTTCCGGAGAATTCCCATATGCAAAGGGATGGGAGACGATCGAGGGCGCCGGCCGCAGCGTAAGAAGCAGGGCGATCACAATCAATTTCGAGTTCAGGCGTCTTCTTTATGCGCTTCCGGGTGCTTTAGGCGCTTTCGGATATTTTTCTCTGCGTTACATGGCCAGAAGCAGACATTCGATCCCGCTCAATTTATTGACATTCGGCATCAAGGACCCGGTACTGTTTATAATCATAGGTCTTCTTATAGGAGCGCTGCTGTTCTTCTTCATAGAGCTCCTGCCTAAGATGCTCGCGCGCCGTGAGAAATACGACAGGCAGGTCCTCGGGTCTGACAGTTCGCACGATCTCGCCTCGCCTCCGGGAGCCGAAGCGTATTTCGATCCTGTGTACTCGGTTCATTATTTCGATGTCGTTAAACAGAAACAGGCACCTATGCTCCTGCTGAGAAACGAAAAGGATCTCAAACGTGATCAGTTGACGTCTCTTAGGGGCTGACAAGAAAAGATTGGAGCTTATCTATGATCGAAGCGGTTAACCTTTCCAAATCCTTTAATTCCGGTGCGGCCATTGCCGCTGACAACATAAGCTTCACATGTGCTGACGGTGAGATTGTCGGTTTTATCGGTCCGAACGGAGCCGGCAAGACAACGACCATAAAGATGCTTACGGGCATTATAAGACCGGATTCGGGCAAGATCGTGATCAACGGCTTTGATATGGCCGAAAAGCCCTTGGATGCGAAAAGGATAATCGGCTACATTTCCGACAATCCGGATATGTTCGTCAAGCTTACAGGTTATGAATTCATCAATTTCATGGCAGACGTTTACGGTGTCCCCGAAGATGTCCGCGCTGAAAGGATAGAGTATTTTGCAGAACAGTTCGGCATGGAAAAGTCTGTCTTCTCCCAGAGAATGACGGGCTATTCACACGGCATGCGCCAGAAAACGATGATCATCGCGACTCTTGTCCACGATCCTAAGGTATGGATCCTTGACGAACCGATGGTCGGATTAGACCCCCAGTCGGCATTTAACCTCAAGAGAATGATGAGAGAGCATGCGGATAAAGGAAATACCGTCATGTTCTCGACCCATGTCCTTGAGATAGCAGAGAAAGTCTGCGACAGGATCATGATCATCGATTCCGGCAAGATCATTTACACCGGCACGATGGAATCCCTCAGATCAGGCGGTGAAGGCGCAGATCTCGAGAAGATCTTTCTTAAGATGACATCGGAGGCAGAAGCTTGAGACTTGGCATAATCAGAAAGCTTACCGCCGTCATAATGAGGTCAAACTCAATGGAGGAGGCGGGGAATAAGAAGCGTAAAGCCTGGATACTGGGCTTTACTGTCTTTGTGCTCCTGTTTGTCGTGCTTCCCGTTACTGTAATGACGGGTATCTTTACTTTCCTTACGACAGCAAAGCTCTCGGAATACGGTCATCCCGAATTCGGCGTGAAGCTTATGTACGGCCTTATCTCGATCTTCACGGTTGTGTTCGGGATAAACGTTATATTTAATGAATTATATTTTGAAGATGATATTTCCTATTTGCTGCCGTTGCCTTTGAAGCCTGAAGAACTCGTGCTCTCCAGATTTTTTGCAGTCTTTATTGGGGAGAACATGATGCAGTTCGCGGTCGTTATCGCCGTGGTCACGGGCTTTGGCATCGCGCATCCGATGAATGTGTTTCAGTGGATATTTGCTCTCGCAGGCGGATTTCTGCTTCCGATAATCCCTACGGCGGTAATTGCCATACTCGGAATGCTCCTGATGACTTTTACCAGGTTCATCAAGAAGAAAGAGACCGTAAGAAGGATCTCGTTCGCAATAATCCTGCTTATCCTTGCCGCAGGAGCGGTAATGCTTGTAAGTATCGATATAGAAGATATAGTCACTTATATAATCGAAGGCACGGCTGTCGATATCCTTTTTGTCAGGATACTCGATGTCCTGTTCCCGCAGACCGGAATGATCGCAAGCTTCATGGCATCCGGTTCGGTCCTGCCGCTTCTGCTTTATGCCGTCATATGCGTGATAAGTGTCCTGCTGCTTGCAGTTGCGGCACATTTCTTCTATATGGAGTCAGTTACCAGGCTTAACGAGACGACGCATGTCCAAAAGAATGCGGTATCTTCAGTCCCGGCGGTCTCACGTACGGCCGGCATGACGCTCTTCGTAAAGGAAATGCGTATGCTGGTAAGAACGCCTGCATTCATGACCAACTGTGTGGCCGCCAACTTTGTGTGGCCGGTGTTTGTTCCCATTTTCGGCAAGATAATGGTGGCGGACATGAGCAGGGGAGCAGTTGCTTCGTATTTTGATGTTCCGAAACATGTTTCCGTCTCGCTGATGGTGATCCTCGCGGTGACAATGGTAACTGCGGCAATGAACTGTCTCGGATCAGACGCCTTTTCGAGAGAGGGCAAAGGCTTTGACTATATCAAATCCATTCCGGTCAGCTATAAACTTCAGTGGAATGTTAAGCTTGCAGCGGCGATGGTGTGGACATTGGCAGGTACCGTCCCGTTCTTTGTTTTCTTCGTGATATACGCAGGTTTTGAGGCCGGAACGGCCGCTCTTGCCATATTGACGGTCTGCGCAGCGTGCTTTTTTGTGACCGAGCTCGGAATGCTTCTTGATTCGTTAAATCCCAAGCTTTTCTGGCTGGATGCCCTCTCTGCTCTCAGAGAGAACTACAATACGGTCTTCTGTATGGGGATAACGATAGTCAGTTGTGCGGTTTTGTGCGCAGTTTTATTTTTCATTCCTTCTCCTGTTGTCTCGTCCGGAATAATAGCTGCAATCCTTATTGCCGCGGATGTTGTGCTGTATCTGGTCAGCATGAGCTCCGGTGTAAGAAACATCATGCAGGTGGGTGAGTAAAGAAACGTTAAAGCCTTTTATTCATTACATTTGAATGCAATTCTGATAAATAGATAGATGCCTGTCTATGCTTTGAAAATATAATATTTTTTTGTTTTACAAGAATTGATTTTGACGATAGAATACAGTCGGCGACTTTCGGTTTATCTACTGTTATTTTGAGGAGAGATTTATGGATGTTTTCTCGTTTGTAACGCTTTTCGGCGGCCTTGCCTTCTTCCTTTACGGAATGAGGATCTTGTCAGAGTCCCTTAAGAAAACAGCGGGCGGCAGACTCGAAAAGCTCCTTAATAAGGCAACAGATAACAAGTTTAAAGGCCTCACGGTCGGTGCGATAATCACTATCGCCATCCAGTCGTCTTCTGCGATGACGGTCATGCTGGTCGGTTTCGTTAACTCCGGCATCATGAACCTGCCCCAGACGGTAGGCGTAATCTTCGGTTCCGATATCGGAACGACTCTCACTGCCTGGATCCTGTCACTTGCGGGCATCGACAGCGGCGACAATGTTTTCTTAAAGCTTTTAAAGCCTTCGTGTTTTTCTCTTATCTTTGCTCTGATAGGTATCATTCTTTTAATGGTTGCCAAGAAGCAGCGCAACAAGGATTTCGGTACGATGCTCATCGGTTTCTCCATACTTATGCAGGGTATGACCATGATGTCGGCATCCATGGAGCCTTTGAAGGAGATGGACAGCTTCGTTTCCATCATGACGGCTTTTAAGAATCCTCTCTTAGGCGTCTTCTCCGGAGCTATCGTTACCGGTGTCATCCAGAGCTCTGCGGCTTCTATCGGTATCCTGCAGTCGATCTCCATGACCGGCCAGCTCACATACGGTATGGCTATCCCTCTCGTAATGGGTGCCAACATCGGTACCTGTATGACCGCAATCCTTTCTTCCATCGGCGTAAACAGGGATGCCAAGCGTGTTACTGTTATCCACGTTGCGATCAAGCTTATCGGTACTGTTGTATGGCTTATCGTTTTCTACAGCGTTGATGCCATCTTTAACTTGAGCTTTATGGACAGCCCGGTAAGCATCGTTGGCGTTGCCGCTATCCACTCCGTATTCAATATCGCCAATACGGTCCTTTTGCTCCCGTTCAGCAATCTCTTGGTCAAGCTTGCACAGGTCATTGTCAAGGAATCCGAAGACGAGCAGGAGTTCAAGCTCGACGAGCGTCTCATGCTCACGCCTTCTATTGCTGTCGGTGAGTGCCGCAACATGATGATCAAGATGGTCACCAAGGCTAAAGAAGGCCTCGACAAGTCAATGGGAATGCTTGTCAGCGGCTTTAATCAGTCTGATTTTGATTTCATCAAGAAGAATGAGGAGAAAGTCGACGGTTTAGAGGACCTTCTCGGTTCCTATGTAATGAAACTCACAACTACCCAGCATCTGAGCGTTGAGGATAAGAACAGGTCATCGCGTATCCTGCAGGCGATCGGAGAAGTGGAGCGAGTGGCTGACCACGCGAACTATCTGTCCGATTCATCCGAGGAGATCATGACAAAGCATCTGGAATTCTCCGATGCGGCAAAAGACGAGCTTAATAAGATTATTCCCGCCGTCCGCGATATCTACACGATGGCACTGGACTGCTATCTGTCCGATGATGCAAAGGATGCCGATAACATCGGACCTTTGAGGATCGTTATCAGCGAAATGAGCGACCAGTTTAAGGCAAATCACGTTGAAAGACTTGCAACCGGTATCTGTACGACTGAGCAGGGATTCGTTTTCAACGATATCCTCTACAGCTGTGTGAGAATTGCCGAGCACAGCCTCAATATTGCAGCTATCGCATACCGATTTAAGTCCACAGGAGCTCCGTCACCGGATACTTACATGCATGACTTCAAGCAGCGTAAAGACAAAGACGAGAAGAAGTACAAGGAATACGTTGCAAAATACAGGACTTGATATTTTGTTTTAATTGATATTTTCCTTTGTTTTTATAGTATAATGTCTGAGTTTCAAGGGAGATATCAGATATGGAAAACGCATTTACAAAAACGGTTGACGAGATCACCAAAGAATTGGGAACTGACCGTATCAAAGGTCTGTCCAAAGAAGAAGCTTCACAGCGTCTAGCTAAAAACGGCCCCAACTCACTGGGCGAAGAAAAGAAGGTACCGCTCTGGAAGAGGTTCCTTCAGCAGTTTGCTGACGCTATGATCATCATACTTATTGCCGCAGCAGGCCTTTCTGCTTTCATGGCAGTAAAGAGCGGCGGCGGTTTTACGGAATGGATCGACGTTATCGTTATCCTTGCCATCGTTATCCTTAATGCCGTTCTGGGCGTATACCAGGAGGGTAAGGCTGATCAGGCACTCGCCATGCTCAAGAAGATGAGCGCGCCCCAGACCAAGGTCATAAGAGACGGCGAGACGATCCTTACGGATTCCGAGAAGATCGTCGTAGGCGACGTAATCGCGATCGATGCAGGTGACTCCATCTCGGCTGACATGAGACTTCTCACATCAAGATCGCTCAAAGCTGAGGAATCATCGCTTACCGGTGAGTCTGTTCCCGTAGATAAGGATGCTGACGTTGTCTGTCCCGAAGGATGCGGAATCGGAGACCGTAAGAACATGCTCTTCATGGGTACTGTCGTTACATACGGAAGAGCTAAGGGTGTCGTAGTCGCGACCGGCAGGGACACTGAGCTCGGAAAGATCGCAAACAAGCTTACAAGCATTGAAGATGAAGCTACTCCGCTCCAGAAGAGCCTTTCAAGCCTCGGCAAGATCCTTGCCGCAGTTTGCATAGTCGTCTGCATCATCGTTCTCCTCGTACAGGTCTTCGTACAGAAGCAGACATGGGCAGATGCCATGATGACCGCGGTTTCCCTTGCGGTAGCTGCCATCCCTGAAGGCCTTGCGGCTGTAGTTACCATCGTTCTTTCGATCGGCATGACCACAATGGCCGAGAACAACGCTATCGTAAAGCGACTTCTCGCAGTCGAGACACTCGGATGTGTCGATGTTATCTGCTCGGATAAGACCGGTACGCTCACTCAGAACCAGATGACCGTCAAGGTCATGTATGACGGTCATGACGTTATAAATGTTGAAGGCGGCGGATATGAGCCGAAGGGCGATATAGTCGATCAGGATGGCAATAAGATCGAATTGAACAATGTCCATACCATGCTTATCAGATCGGCCGTACTCTGTAATGACGCTCCTATCGTAAAGAACGACAACGGCGAGTATTTCTGCATCGGAGATCCTACCGAAGGTTCACTTACAACTCTCGGTATGAAGGCCGGTATGGAAAGAGGAGAGACAATGCTCAGCTTCCCCCGTGAGACCGAGCTTCCTTTCGATTCTGACCGTAAGCTTATGACAACGTATCACTCGGGGATCGTTTCCGACGGCTGGATCGCATTTACAAAGGGCGCTCCTGACGTAGTATTCTCCAGATGCTCCAAGTACCTTGACGTTGACGGCGAGCACGATATGACTCCCGAATATCTCAATAAGATCAGGGAAGCAAACCACAACTTCGCGATCAAGGCTATCCGTGTCCTGGCATTTGCCTACAAGAAACATCCCGCAGGATGCTCTGCCGATTTCGCTGACGAGAAGGATCTTGTATGCCTTGGCCTTATCGGTATGATCGATCCTGCCCGTAAGGAAGCAAAGGATGCTATCGCGGTCTGCAGGGAAGCCGGTATCAGGGCTGTCATGATCACGGGCGACTTCAAGGATTCTGCTGTCGCTATCTCTGACAATCTCGATATGCGTGATGAGAAGCATCAGGACGCTTATTCCGGTGAGGAACTCAACAGAATGTCAGACGAGGAGCTCCGCAAGGTAGTTGAGTCTACTGCCGTTTATGCCAGAGTATCTCCCGAACATAAGGTCCGTATTGTTGAAGCTCTCAAGGCTAACAATCACATTACTTCAATGACAGGTGACGGCGTTAATGACGCCATGGCTCTTAAGGCTGCCGATATCGGCGTTGCAATGGGCATCACAGGTACAGACGTTTCCAAGAATTCCGCGGACATGATCCTCATGGACGATAACTTCGCTACTATCGTAAAGGCTGTCGAGCAGGGAAGGATCATTTATTCGAATATCCGCAAGTTCGTCAGCTTCCTGCTCTCATGCAATGTCGGCGAGATCCTTGTTATATTCATTCTTTCGCTTATCCCGGGCGGTACTTCCGGCTCGCCTTTCTTCGGTATTGCGGCACCTCTGACGGCTATCCAGCTGCTCTGGCTGAACCTCGTCACCGACTCGTTCCCTGCGCTTGCGCTCGGACGCGAAAAGGGTGAACCCGGCATCATGAAGCTGCCGCCGAGAAAGAAGCATGAGCCTATCATCAACAAGGATATGCTTACTACAGTAGCCATTCAGGCTATCGGTATCTTCCTTTCAGTTGCAGGTGCGTTCCTTGCGGCACTCGCAAGCATGAACAAGGGAAGTACGTTCTTCTATACAGGAACAGTGGGAAAGGGCGCAATGCCGATCGATGTCGCAAGAACTGTTGCTTTCGCGACGCTCATCTGTGCCGAGCTCTTCAGGGCATTTGCGGCAAGATCCGAGAGAATATCGGTATTCAAGCTCGGTCTGTTCTCCAACAAGATGATGAACGGTTCCGTAGGTCTTTCGCTCCTGATGCTTCTTGCCGTCATCTACATTCCCGGTGTTAACGGTATCTTTGACAACGTCATGATCTCGCCTCTTGCATGGTGCGTGATCCTGCCTGTGGCATTTATCCCGTTCATCCTGAATGAGGTCTTGAAGGCCATAAAGAACAGTTTGCATAAGTAAAACCGCTGTGTTATTATCTAACGGCAAAAATACCGAATATTATAAATAGGAGGCCTTAAACTGATGACCGGTTTAAAGATAGCTCTTGCTATAGTCGATATAATTCTTGCTATTGCGATCATTATCCTTTTCCTTGTACAGGAAGGTAACGATCAGGGTATGGGTGTAGTTGCCGGCGGCTCATCTGAGTCATACTACGGCAAGGCTAAGGGAAGAACGCTCGATGAGCAGCTCAAGCGCTGGACAGTCATCTGCAGCATTCTTTTCGCGATCGTTTCGATCATTCTTTACCTCGCTATCGCAAAGGCTTGGTAAGACTTTAGGAAAGCAAGCGACAAAGGCCTTTCGGTCGGAATGACCGGAAGGCTTTTTTATCGCCGTTTTGTAGTAAGATATCAATAAGAGAAATGTTTAATTAATTGGGAGTTGATTATGGGAAGATATACGAATTCAAGAGAACATAACAGGGATTTCGGCAAGAAGAAGTCCCGTTCAGCAATGAACATGAGCGCAACGCAGCGCAGAAGAAATATTGAGATCAAGGCAAAAGAGGTTGAGGAATCAAGACCTCAGTGCATTGACGATCTCGGCGCCAGAGGACCCCTCAAGGTCAAGAATCAGGTGATCGGCATCTTAAGAGCGCACGGCAAAGGCGGTATAGTCCTGCCGGATCCGGCTTTTAAGGAAACTGATTTCGGCGCGGTGGTCATCGAGAAGAACCATCTGAACGGCGCACCTTTTGACATGGCTGTCGTATGCGAGATACTTAATCCGACTGCGGGCAAGGGTGAGCTTTACGGAACGGTCAAGGAGGTCTTAGGCGACATTGGAAATAACGATGTCCGCATGCTGACGGTACTTAGACAGTACGGTCTGTCCCAGACATTCCCTGACGCTGTCCTCAAGGAAGTCGAACCCGTTGCCGCAAGTCTTGATGAGGCTGAAGTCAATAAGGCGATAGCAGCCGGAAGGAAAGATTTAAGGAATCTTCTTACCATCACTATCGACGGCGAGGATGCCAAGGACCTGGATGACGCTATCTCGCTTGAAGAACTGCCCAACGGCAATTTCAGGCTGTACGTTCATATCGCTGACGTTTCCAATTATGTCAGGGAAGGCACGGCTCTCGATGCAGAGGCTTTTTCGCGAGCCACATCTGTATATCTGGTAGACCGTGTTATCCCGATGCTCCCGCCAAAGCTCTCAAACGGCATCTGCAGCCTTAATCCCGATGCCGACAGGTTTACCATGACCTGTGAGATGCTCGTTGACCGCGAGGGCAGCACCTATGACGGAAAGATCTATGAGAGCGTCATCCACAGCAATGCCAGGATGAGCTATAACGAGTGCTACAGGATCCTGACCGAACCCGCTGATACGGATGAAAAAGAATACGGACCTATTGTTCCGATGCTTTCAAAGATGAAGGTACTGGCCGAGATCCTCAAATCAATGAGGGAACGCCGCGGTGCGCTGCGTTTCGAGTTCCCTGAGACCAAGGTCATCTTGAATGATGACCAGACGGTAAAAGAGGTCATGCCTGAACCGCATAATTTTGTCCACGGGGTGATCGAGTCGTTCATGATCTGCGCCAACGAATTCGTCGCCAAGACATATTGCGCTATGAGCTATCCTTTCGTTTACCGTGTTCACGAGGATCCGGATCCTATAAAGATCGCCCGTTTTGCTTCTGTTGCCAAATACCACGGAGCTATGGGACGTCTTTCCGGCAAGATACAGCCTGCTGATATCGTCCGTTTCATGGATACTATCGGTGATGACGATGCGCTTCCGGTCTTGGATCAGCTCCTTCTGCGCTCAATGGCCAAGGCACGTTACTCATCAGAGTGTTTAGGGCACTTCGGCCTTGCCTCCAAGTATTATTGTCATTTTACGAGCCCTATCAGGCGTTATCCGGATCTCATGATCCACCGCATAATCAAGAGCCAGCTTCACGGCGAGAACAAGCGCTCCCATTTCCAGGGCATCGTGACCGCCGCAGCAGACCAGTCTTCCGAGATGGAAAGAAATGCCGTCGATGCGGAGCGCGCATCTGTCGATATCAAAGTCTGCGAATATATGGCTGACAAGGTCGGCGAGCACTACGAGGGCGTTGTGTCTTCCATCATCGAGAACGGCTGCTTCGTTATGCTTGAATCTTCTGTCGAGGGCTTTGTGCCGTTCAGGACTTTGAGCGACCATTACTATTTCGATGAGCAGAAATACAGGGCTGTCGGAGCAAGAGGCGGCGCGGTCATAAATATCGGCCAGCATATGGGTGTCATCGTTGAAAACGTTGATACGGAGCTCAACCGCATCGATTTTACTTTTGAGGATGAGTTTGAACATAACAATTCACGCAGATCCGGTCCTTCGGGTTACGGAAGCGGCAAGTCTTCCAGGGGCGGAAAGTATTCGCCTGTAAGCAAACCCGGAAGGAAAGGGAGAACGGGCGCTTCGGGCAAATTCTCACACGCAAAGAAGTCTTTCGGAGGAAGATCAGGCAGAAGCGGCGGAAGAGGCAGGAAATAAGTTGACAACAGACCGAGGATTATGTACTATTTCCTCGTTAATTGCGATGACGGAGACCCAAGTAGCTGCGGTATGTCGCCTTCAGAGAGCTTTGCCCCCGGGCTGTAAGGCAGAGCGGAAAGAGGCCGTATGCGAATAACAACTCCAACAGCATACCGGTATAAAGAGATTCCGCTGATTGCGGAGTAAATCAGGTGGCACCGCGGACATGTTTTGTTCGTCCTGAACTTAAAGCGATTTAAGTTCGGGGCGTTTTTGTTTATCCCCGGAAAGAGAGGAACGGATATGAGTAACATTTACAGAGACAAGTACATCAACGAGCTCACTGAGCAGGATGTAGGCACTGAACTTCGCGTATGCGGCTGGATCGAGAACATAAGAGACCACGGCGGAGTATCATTCATCGATCTTCGTGACATGTACGGCACGCTCCAGGTCGTCATGCGTGACACAAGCCTTCTCGACGGTCTTGTAAAGGAAGAGGCGATCTCTGTCCAGGGTCTTATCGAGCACAGGGACGAGGAGACATACAATCCCAAGATTGCTACAGGTACTATCGAGCTCGAGGCTCACAAGGTTGATGTTCTCGGTAAAGTCTATACTCAGCTTCCTTTCGAGATCATGACATCCAAGGAGATCAGGGAAGACGTAAGACTCAAGTACAGATATCTCGATCTGCGCAACCAGAAGGTCAAGGACAATATCGTATTCAGATCAAACGTCATCGCTTTTCTGAGACAGAAGATGACCGAGATGGGATTCCTCGAGATCCAGACTCCTATCCTTACGAGCTCTTCACCTGAAGGTGCAAGAGACTATATCGTTCCTTCAAGAAAGTTTAAGGGCAAGTTCTATGCTCTTCCGCAGGCTCCTCAGCAGTTCAAGCAGCTGCTCATGGTCTCCGGTTTTGACAAGTATTTCCAGATAGCTCCCTGCTTCAGAGACGAGGACGCAAGAGCGGACAGATCTCCGGGAGAGTTCTATCAGCTCGACTTCGAGATGAGCTTTGCTACTCAGGAAGATGTTTTCAGGGCTGGTGAGGAAGTCCTCACGGCTGCTTTCGAGAAGTTCGCTCCCGAAGGCGCAAAGGTTACCGCGGCACCTTACCCGGTAATCCCTTACAAGCAGGCAATGCTCGAATTCGGTTCAGATAAGCCTGACCTCCGTAACCCGCTCAGGATCATTGATGTTACGGAATTCTTCTCAAGGTGCACGTTCAAGCCTTTCCACGGCAAGACCGTAAGAGCCATCAACGTTCACGCAAAGCTCTCCAAGGGTCAGCACGAGAAGATGCTCAAGTACGCACAGGATGACCTCGGAATGGGCGGCTTAGGCTATCTTGAGGTTCTTGATGACATGAGCTACAAGGGCCCCATCGACAAGTTCATTCCCGATGACATGAAGGGTGAACTCGCTGAACTCGCAAAACTCCAGGCTGGCGATACGATCTTCTTCATCGCTGACAACGAAGCTAAGGCAAACGAGTGTGCAGGAGCGATCAGAAACGAACTCGGAAAGCGTCTTGACCTCATTGAGAAGAATGCTTTCAGATTCTGCTTCGTCAACGACTTCCCTATGTACGAAATGGATCCCGAGACACACAAGTACATCTTCACGCACAATCCGTTCTCAATGCCGCAGGGCGGCCTTGAGGCACTTAATACAAAGGAGCCCGGAGAGATCCTTGCTTACCAGTACGACATCGTCTGCAACGGTATCGAGCTCTCTTCAGGTGCTGTAAGAAACCATGACCTTGAGATCATGAAGAAGGCATTTGAGATCGCAGGCTACTCCGAGGAAGAGCTCAAGACCAAGTTCGGAGCGCTCTACAGCGCATTCCAGTTTGGTGCTCCGCCGCATGCGGGTATGGCTCCCGGCGTTGACCGTATGATCATGATCCTGAGAGGCGAGGAGAACATCAGGGAAGTAATCGCTTTCCCGATGAACGGAAATGCGCAGGATCTCCTTTGCGGTGCTCCTGGTGACGTTACCGAGCAGCAGCTCAGAGAGGTACATATCAAGGTCAGGCAGTAAGCCTTAAAGCCGATGAAGGTCTATTTCCTTACATTAGGATGCAGGGTCAACCAGTACGAGACAGACGCATTGAGGCGTATGTTTCTCGACAGGGGGCATGAGCTTGCACAAGATCCGAAGGATGCTGACTGCTGTGTGGTAAACACGTGTTCCGTTACGGGAGAAGCTGATAGGAAATCGAGGCAGATGCTCCGAAGAATGGCCAGGCTCAATCCGGGTACTATCGTTGTTGCGGCAGGGTGTTCTGCCGAGACTACCGACGGTAAGGTGGCAGCGGATATCATTGCGGGCACGAAAGAAAGGCTGACCATTGTTGACAGGGCGGAAAAGCTTTTCTCAGAGAAAAAGCCCCTTTCTCACGAGTTAGACCACGTCAGACCGGCTGTTTCAAAAAAGGATGAGTATCACGACTTCGGGAGCGTTCTGTCTCCCGAAGGCTGCCGTGCGTTTATGAAGATTGAGGACGGGTGCGATTCTTTCTGCACCTACTGCATAATTCCTTTTGCAAGAGGAAGAGTTGCCAGCAGAAGCCCCGAATCCTGCATAAGCGAGGCGAGATATCTTGCAGGGAACGGCTATAAAGAGATAATCGTTTCCGGTATCCATCTGTGTTCATACGGCAAGGACAGAGGTGAGGACATCATGTCTCTGGCCGGCCTTCTCAAAGAGATAGACAATACCGAAGGCCTTGAGAGATTAAGGCTCGGCTCACTTGAACCCATATCCATGACGGATGAATATATAGATGCGCTCGCTGGTCTCAAACATATCTGCCCGTCATTCCATTTATCGCTTCAGAGCGGCTCGGATACGGTCCTTAAGAGAATGAACAGACACTATGACTCCGAAGGATATGCTTCACGCGTTGAGCGGCTCAGAGAGCGATTCCCCGGAATGTCTCTTACGACTGACATCATTGTAGGATTTCCCGGAGAGACTGACGCTGAATTCGAGGAGACCATGAAGTTCGCGGAGCGGATGGGATTTGCAAGGATCCATGTTTTCCCTTATTCGCTCAGAAAAGGCACTAAGGCGGCCGAAATGCAGCAGGTCGATCCCGGTATCAAAAAACAGCGTGAAGCAAGACTTCTTGAGCTGGCTTCAGATCTTTCGTCGAGGTTTGCGGATTCCATGACCGGCAATGAAGAAACGGTCCTTGTTGAGAAGGTAAGCGGAAACAAAGCTTTCGGATATACCGCAAATTATGTGCGCGCGGAAGCGGTTTTCGCTCCCGGCGGGACTCTTCCCGAGCCCGGAGACATCATCAGGGGAACTGTCACGGAAACCAAAGGGGCTGAAATTGTCCTCAGGATCGGACTTTAATTTTATAAATAAACTTTACATTTCAAGGTCCAATTGTGCTAATATACATTTGTAGAAAGATATTTCTACATCAGGAGGACGGCTTTTGGACGACAGTACCGCAAAATTCAATCTCTCGGGCGACAGGACCGCGGATGTACACGCGCTTATGTCTTATGTGCTTTCAGCCCTTAAAGAGAAGGGATATAACCCCATCAATCAGCTGGTGGGTTACTTTATTTCGGGCGATCCTACCTATATCACGAATTATAAAGGCGCAAGAGGCCTTATCAAGAGAATAGACCGCGACGAGCTTCTCGAGGTCATTATCAACGATTACTGCTCCAGGCTGTGATCTTTTCACGAGGAATAATTAATGGCTAAACCCGCAGGGCGTATTATGGGCATCGATTTCGGTATGAAACATATCGGAGTCGCGCTTTCGGATGAATCAAGGATCATTGCAAAAGGATATGAGACCGTAAACTGGAACGGCGTTGATGACACTTGGGCGATCAACCGTATCTGCGAGATCATTAAGGAAATGAATGTAAACGCGATAGTTCTCGGCAAGCCCACAAGGACTGACGGCACAAGATCCGAGACGGAAGCCAAGGCGGAGGCCTTCGGTACAAAGCTTAAGGAATCATGCGGTATCGAGCCGGTTTATAAGGATGAGCGTTTCACGACCGTAATCGCTTCAAGATACCTTCACGACTGCAATATCAAGGCGAAAAAGCAGAAAAAGGTAATTGACCAGGTTGCCGCAGAGATTATTCTGCAGGAATATCTCGATATGCTATAATAATTATTATTTTTTACCTGCGAAGGAGATAATAATTATGTCTGAAGATAAAGATATGAATCAGAGCGAGCCTGTCAACCATAAGGACGAGCTCCTTGAAGCTATTTCCGAACTGGATGTTGATCTTGACCGTACGATCAGCCTGACTGACGAAGAGACAGGTGAAGAGATCGAGTTTATCGTCGATGAGACATTTGAGATGAACGGCAAGGAATACATTGTTCTCCTTAAGCCCACTGAAGATCCCGATGCTGATTATGAATACATCATCATGGAATCGGTTCTTATCGACGGCGAGGAGATGCTCCAGACCATCACCGGCAAGGAAGCTGACGTAATCTACGATTATTACGACAAGCTCTGCGACGAGCTCGACGGAGACGATGAAGAATCAGACGAGTAACAAACCTGCAGGTCTTCGCAAAAAGAAAGCTATAAAAGAGGCATTGAAGGCCAAGCAGGCCGGCGAGAACCTCAAGGCCAATAAGAGCGACGACCTTTTAGTAATACGTGACGCATACAGTCACAAGGAATACTATCTTTCCGTAATCGATACTTTCCTTTTGCAGAAGACTGAATATTTCGTCATGTACAATTATGTTCCGGATAACGGGAGCCATACTCCGCCGGAACTCGTTATCATGCGCGCAGGACGCTCACCGAAAGGTGACCAGATCCTTTACTCGATAAAGGACAAGGCTGAACTTGACCGGGCGTTTGTATGCTTCATGCGCAGATTCTATGCCTCAGGAGTGCCCAAGGATAAAGCCCGTAACGGTGTGGCATCCCCGGAAAGCGCGTCCGAATGAAGTTTATAGAGAAAGCTTCCGGATGGTTGATCGTCACAGGACTGGCTATTGCAGTCCTGTTGGCTTTTAATTATCTGGATGTTTTCATTATGTTCGGCTTCAGATCTGCCGGTCTGAGTACAAAGATCTACAGAGGCGCATATTCGATAACCGCGGCTCTGGCCAATACCGTCTTATTCGGACTGGTATTCATTATCTGCAAGAAGATCAAAAGACCTGTCCTTGACGTTAAAAAATTAGGCGTTTCCGACTTGGCGCTTTCTGCCCTCATTTCTTTGGGAATGCTCGGGTTTGTCATGACTTTCATGTATGCCGCTGACTGGATCGGCGAGTATATCAAGTCATTCTCGCAGCAGATGACAGAATACAGGGAATCGGTAAACAGGTATGCCGGAGTTGAGGAAGAGGTCGTTCCTTTCTGGGACTCGTGCGTCTATCTGTTCTCGCTTTGTTTTGTAGTGCCTTTTGAGGAAGAACTGATATTCAGGGGAGCCGTATTCGGAATATTAAAGCAGAGGATGAAGCCTGTTGCGGCAGCCGTGCTGTCAGCCGTGATCTTCGGAATAATGCACGCGGTCTCGATACACACCGCATATGCACTTATCTGCGGCCTGATACTTTGCGGTGTTTACTATTACACCGAAAACATCTTTGCTTCAACTTTAATGCATTCGCTTTTCAATTTCCTTGGATCCGGACTGCCGGATCTGCTCAAGCTTAAGGAATTCGGTATTCCTACAGAGGTCAGAGCTGAGATAGTCAGCTGGATCAATGTCATTTGCATCATGCTGATGCTGCCGGCCGGATTAGCTTTCCTGTATTTGAGACACAAGGCTGTAAAACGCAAGAAGCTTAATGCGGAAAGTGTGGCCTCAGTTGAGTAAGCATGACATTTTCAAATACGGGCATACCAAGAGAAGAAAATTCGCGGTATATTTCATCACTGTTGCTGCAGTGCTCCTTGCTTCGGCTATCTTCATAGTAGCAATAGGCTTTTTCAGCTACAGGTCCGAGCTTGTTACCATCACGGCTACTGAGACCGACATCGGTGATACGGCCGTAAGTACGGGCGTCAATGCCGAGCTTATTCCAAATGTCAACATGATATGCGATGCATCTTTTGAGAGCCGTAACGAGTATCACAGCATGCTTGTTGCGGGTAATTCAGGCAACGCTGTCTATCTTAAGCCTGATGCCGTACTGCAAAGCGGTTTTGACGGAAAGAACGCGACCGGCGCTTCGGTTCGCATTGTTTCGATCGATGCTGACGGTGTCATGAACGAAAAGTATTCAGGGTCTGTTACAGGATTCGAGGCTGCAAGATTAGGTGCAGTTACTCCGTTTAATGAGATCAGAGGCCTTTACGGAGCAGATTCCATCGTAAAAGTTCGCGGATTCGGCGGAACTGTCCTGGCTCTCACCCAGGAGGGCTTCATTCTTTACGATATCACGAGCCAGCAGTTGGCAGGCAGGGTACAGGGCAACGAGAGCTTCATAGACATAGCATGCGCTGACGCTTATGTTATGGCGGTATCTATAGACGGAAAGATATATCTTTCCTCAGACGGCAAGAACTTCAATCCGGCTGTGACGGACGGAGTGGTGTCAGAGCCCGGCGACCACAGCAAATCGGGGTTTGCCGGAAGCGGGGCGGTTGGTAAAACGGCTGCCGCGGCATTCGGTGACGGAACGGTAGTAGCTGTTTGTGACGGCAAGGTTTATTATTCGAAGATCTCCTCCACATCAGGGATAACGAAATTCCTTTCATATGATACGGGTTTTGTAGCAGTGACTGCTTCCGGCGATGTCTATACGTCCGCTAACGGCGTGGTATTCGGACTCGCAGGTTCTTCAAAGGCTCTGCAGGTAAAGCTGGCCGCTTCTACCGGAAGGAACGGAAGGGCCTGCTTCATCAATGAGAACGGTACTGTTGTTCTGGTTGAAACAGGTGAAGAAGGCGTAAGCATTTCAGAATCGTATTCTCCTCTTGCACAGCCTGATATTCCGGTATCCGTAACAATGTCGGATTCAGGTCTGATCGTTGCACCTCATAACGACGGCAAGGCTGTTACTATTAATCCCCATTCAGGTGCGATCAGCGCGTTTACTTCGGAAAACGTCATGGTAGAGCGTATCCTCGGTTACTACTCGGACAAGATAGTTTTCGATTCCGGAAAAGGGATCTACAGGGCGCAGGTCCTTTCCGAGATCGATGTCAGCGGTACGGTTGCCGAAGGATCGATCATGACCGATGACATCATTTTCATAGGCGAACAGAGGAGTTCCTGCGGCGGTTATGTTGATTATGGTGCTTCAGAAAAGTGGTCCGTTTCCGAGAAGAATGCCTGGGATGTGTATGGCGAGGGAACGGTATTTGCCTTATCCAACTCCTCATACAGCGGTGCCGGATGCGCAAGAGTAACGGGCAACGGAAGTAACGTTCATGCGCTTTCGCAAAAGCTTTCCGGTCTGTCCGCGGATTCCTTCAAAGCTGATACTTTCTACAGGCTCAGCGTCTGGCTAAAGTCTCCCGATATTTCAGGTAAGGTATATCTCTGGCTTGAAGGAAAGACATTCGGCAAGGTCGGAACGGTAATTAACAAGATAACTACGTCCTACAAGCAGTATGACTATGTTTTCGCGGTTACCGAGCAGATGGTAAAGAACAGTGAAGATATAAGGCTTACCATTGCTTTTGACGGTTCCGGCTCGCTTTATGCTGATAATGTCTTCTTAGGTCCCGACGCATACCGTCAGGCAGGTATCCCGACTCACTATCAGGACGTGCTCAAGAGCGGAAGTCCTGCGGCTGTCAGGCTCGGAAACCTTAACTTTGCATCATCAGGATTCTCTCATTCGTCATTCTACGGCCACAGCGAGGATTCGAATTCCGCTTGGTGCGAGATCGGAGGAAAGCTTAAGAGAGTATCCGTATGCAATTCACTTGAGGACAGTCTGAGAATGGTTAACGCATGCGGTTCCGCGCCGTGGTTCAGGATAGGTTCCTGCGCCACTTCACAGGAGATCGATGATTTCCTTGAGTATCTTTGCGGCTCGGTCTCTTCCGATTACGGCAGAAAGAGGATCGACAACGGTACGGCCATGCCCTGGTCACGCTGTTTCGATACTATCTACATCGAGATATCCGACAGTGAGGGTTTCTTCATAAGCGACACACAGAGAGCCGCTTACGTTAATTTCGTTATCTCCATGTTCTCGCAGTCGGAATATTATACGGATATAAAGGATAAAGCGGTATTCCTTGACGGTATGAACTATGACGGCGGAGTCATGATATCTTCCGCAAACAGCCATACGATGCCGCTTGAGCTTGGAAGCAACGACCAGTCCGCCACATTCAACGGCAATGCCGAGACCTCATTATCCGTTGCCCAGTATAATGTTCCGCGCGTTACGGCAAGCGGATACAGGGGAGAATATATCAACTCGATATCCATAAAGGACAACCTTAATGCCGGCAGGATCGTGTCGCTTCTCATATCCGAAAAGTCCGAGTTTGCCGAGATGTTCCTTTTCGATGCCGGAATAAGCTTCAGACCCGCGTATTATACCGACGATACGATGTTCATTAATTCAAATGAATTCGTTGAGATAATGAAAGTATCGAACATCCTGTCTTCTTTCCGCGGCTGGAAAGAGCTCTATGTTGAGATAGCTGAGCCTCTCGATGCTTCCAACAAGGGAAAAGCGGAGTCATTCCACAGCGTATGTTCTTACGCGGTTTTCCGCGACGGAAACGATTACTGCATAATCATTTCAAACTCTTCCAATTCCCAGCAGAGCTTCCTGATCAACGATAACGCCATCAGGAAATCGAAGAGTACGGTATTCAGGTATTCACAGAACGGAACGCTGCAGACGGAACGTAAGCTCAGATCACAGAGCCTCAGGAACATCCTTCAGCCGGGCGAGTTTTTCGTAGTCAGAAGTAAACAGTAAGGATAATCAGGACTTGTCTTTTATAAGGCCGGGGATAAGATCAGGAACCTTACCGTAAGCGGATTTCCAGGCCCTGCAGAGCTCTGATGCCTCGGATTCGGTGCTGCATGTGAGTTCCGCGCGGAAGGGTCTGCCGTTGTTATCAGAGAAAAGAGTAACTTTCCAAAGTCCTTCGGGAGTAGGCTGCTTGGAACTTGTCACCTGTGAAGCAAGTCTCATCTCCTCGTTGAGTTCTCTGACTGATGCGTCTAGATTTGCAATAACGGTAGAATTGATAGCCGGCATGGCATCGTCGAGCAGAGCTTTGCCGCCAGCGGATATAGTGAGAGTCTCGGTCCCGCCGATAGCTGTGGAAGAAGTATCGTCTTCGTAAGTGCGGTCCATCAGATTTCCTGCTATGAGTTCCTCATAAGCCCTGCTGAAAGTGAAGAAATCAGTGTAGAGCTGGTCTAGACACCTGTTCATGAGCATGTGATAACCTATGCCCGGGACACGGCTTACAAGGTAAAGTATTCTGATCTTCGCTTCCGCGATAGTAAAATCGGCCATCTTTTACTCCTTTGATTCTAATTATAATCGAAAGTGCCTGAATTCAACCTGATTTTTTCATTGATATAAAAACTGACCGAGTTTAATATATTTGAGGAATGTCTAAGCATATAAACAAAGAACTTATCAGATCGATCTCCAGAAAAGCACTCGCTGCAGCGCTGGCTGCTTCCACATGCTTATATTTGACCGCAATGCCTGCAGTTTCGGCTTTTGCTGATGAGGTTCCGTCCGAGATCTCCGAAGATGAGGATAAAGAGAAGAAAAGCGTTAAGGAAAGCGCTTCAGAGACGCCTGTAACAGAGGCGGAAAAGAAGCCTGAAGAAGCGCCTCAGACTGAACCCGAAAAGGAACCCGAAAAGGAGCCCGAAAAGGAAACTGAGCATCAGACGGAAGAGACCGAAGCAACAGAAACTTCTGAAGAAACGGAAGAAACAAAGCAGACTGAAGAAACGCCGCCTCCGGAGAGTGAGAAGGAAACGCCTTCAGAAACACCCTCAGAGACGCCTTCACAGGATCCTGCGGAATCTGATCCTTCCGAACCTCCGGAAACCCCATCCCAAGACCCTGAAAAAGCAACTGAGGGAGATAGCGCAAAGACTGAACCGGAAGCTGCCGCAGAGATCAAATATGCTCTGTCCGGAACAACCTACATTCAGACATTGAAGAACAGGAACGGTACATTCAGCAATGGTGTCCTTACTCTCGGAAGCAACGGCAAGAGGCTTGAGGCATTTTCGATCAAGCTCAAAAACGATACCGGTTATGCGGGCAGCCTTACATACAGGGCTTATGTGAAAAGCAAGGGCTGGACGAAATGGACGGATGCCGGCAAGACAGTCGGAACCAAAAAGAAGAACCTCAGGATAGAGGCAGTGCAGATAAAGCTCACAGGTGAGCTCGCAAAGCATTATTCCGTTGAATACAAGGCTTCGATAAGTTCCCTTGGTGATAACCAGGGCTGGGTTCAGAACGGAGCTCTTGCAGGAGCGATGTACAACACCAAGAGGATCGAGCAGCTGCAGGTAAGACTGGTTCCGACAGGTGAGAATACCGGATCTTCAGTTATCTACAGAGTCCGCGGCCAGTCGTACGGATGGCAGAACTTCTGGGGCAGGGACGGAAAGGCTGCAGGTAACTTTTCGAACCGCATTGAAGCCATTTCCATATCGCTCGGCACTACAAAATACCAGGGCGGGATCATGTACAGGTCAACAGTTCAGGGTATAGGCTGGACTGACTGGGTCTCCAACGGCACCATGAGCGGAAACAAGAAGACCGGTAAGCGTATCGAGGCTTTACAGATAAAGCTTACCGGTGATATGGCTGAGCACTATGACATCTACTACCGTGTGTATGCACAGAATTACGGATGGCTGAACTGGGCTGAGAACGGACAGACCGTAGGAACTTCAAATATCTTCAGCAGACTTGAGAAGATACAGATCGTTCTGAAGGAGAAAGACAGCGGTGAGCCCGGAGACTTTGACGGAATAGTCAGCGCTCAGCCGCATGCTTACTATGCCGCTTTGAATACCAATGCCATCATGACATATAAGGACATTCTTGGAGCGGGCTATTCTGATCCTGAAGTGTTCCGCAAAAAGCTTATCAAGAACTTCGAATATATGGACGGAGTCGGATATTTTCATATGGGCAAGATGGTCCAGGGTTATACCGACTGCGCAGGTTCTGTATCTCTTGCGTTCAGGGTCGCATTGGGTACGGCCAAATTTACCAAGAAATACAAGAAGGGCACTTTAAGCAACGGAAAGCAGCTCTACGGCATAGGTATCAACTACTGCGGCATTAAGAGCTATAAGGACAAGTACGGATGGTGCCGTAACGGTACTGCTTCCGTAAACAGCCATTTCCTCAATACCATAGTTAAGAACAGAAAGATCAAATACACACAGGTATCTCTTTCTGACAGAAATGACGGCGTGCACGGCTGGTCAAACGAAGAATGGATCGACTACCTGAACGAAGTCGGAGCAAAGCCCGGTGATGTCTTTGTCTGGTTCAATCACGACTGGAGCAAGACTAAGGGACAGCACATGACAATGTATGCGGGAATAGGCGAGGACGGCATCGCATACGAATGGACTGCGAGCAGCACATATGGCGTTATCTTATCACCACTTTGGGACAGGACTCCGCAGAAGGTATTTGAGTCTTTTACGCTTATGAAAGGCGTTGCGGATGTCGTCGGATACAATTGATCCCCAAAACAACACGAAAATACAATAAATTTGATTATTACAGTTGAAAAAAACCGTTTTTATACTCGGCTCACGGTGTTATACTTTGTAATGCTGTTGAAACATTAAGTAAGGAGATATTGAGATGATCACATTCGACTATTCAAACGCGCTTGAATTCATTGGCGGACAGGAAGCAATCGACAGGATTGAACCTCAGGTTAAGGTTGCGGCTGATATGCTTCACAAGAAGAACGGCCCGGGCAGCGATTTCTTAGGCTGGCTTGATCTGCCTTCCGCGTATGACAAAGAGGAATTCGCTAGGATCCGCAAGTCTGCACAGAAGATCAGAAGGGATTCCGACGTTCTTATCGTTATCGGTATCGGCGGATCTTATCTCGGAGCACGTGCAGTTATCGAGATGCTGGGCCACAGCTTCCAGAACGCTGTTTCCAAGAAGATCAGAAAGAGCCCGCTTATCCTTTTCTGCGGCAACTCCATCAGCGCTACATATCTTGCAGACCTCATGGATGTTATCGAAGGCAAGGATATATCTCTTAACATAATTTCCAAGTCAGGCACAACAACCGAGCCTGCCATTGCCTTCCGTATCCTCCGTGCATACATGGAGAAGAAGTACGGCAAGGAAGAAGCCAGATCACGTATCTATGCTACTACAGATAAGGCAAGGGGAGCACTCAAGGGTCTCGCTACAGAGGAAGGCTATGAGTCCTTCGTAGTACCTGACGACGTAGGAGGCCGTTTCTCCGTTCTTACAGCTGTAGGACTTCTTCCTATCGCTGTTGCAGGCATCGACATCAGAGAGCTCATGAAGGGCGCCAGGGATGCTTCCAAGGCATTCAAGAAGATGCCTCTTTCAGAGAATCCCTGCTATCAGTACGCTGCAGTTCGTAACTGCCTGCTCCGTTCCGGTTATTCAACGGAGATCATGGTCAACTACGAGCCTTCTTTCCACTACATGACAGAATGGTGGAAGCAGCTCTACGGTGAGTCTGAGGGTAAGGACAGAAGAGGAATCTTCCCGGCAGGCGTTGATAACACGACAGACCTTCACTCCATGGGCCAGTACATCCAGGACGGCGCAAGGATCATGTATGAGACTGTTGTACAGATCGACCAGCCCAGAAGATCTTTCGAGATCCCTAACGATCCTGACAACCTTGACGGTCTCAACTTCCTTTCCGGCAAGGATATGAACGATGTAAACGTTAAGGCAATGCAGGGAACTATCCTTGCTCACGTTGACGGTAAGGTTCCGAACCTCCTCATCCACATGCCTGAACAGACAGCTTACTCATTGGGTGAACTCATCTACTTCTTCGAGAAGGCCTGCGGAATCTCCGGATACCTCCTCGCTGTAAATCCTTTCAACCAGCCCGGCGTTGAAGCATACAAGAAGAACATGTTCGCTCTCCTCGGCAAGCCCGGTTATGAGGATCAGAAGGCAGCTCTCGAGAAGAGACTTTCCAAATAACCACTTGTTACATTGCAGTTAAACAAAGGTCCGGCGTTAAATACGCCGGGCTTTTTGTATTATAATTAGTTAAAACTATCTGGACTGGCGACGGAACATGAACAAGATATTTAGGCATTGGATCGTACCTCTTTTCTTTATAACAGTCGGCGCAGTCATCGCTGCATTTGCATTGGAAGAATTCCTGGTTCCTTTTAAGATCCTGGACGGCGGCATCGTCGGTGTATCGATGATAGTCAGCCAGCTCTCCGGGCTCCCTCTCGGTATACTTACCATCATTCTCAACATTCCTTTCGTGCTTATGGGATTTAAGCGCCTGGGTATCAGGTTTCTTGTCAAAGCTATCTACGCTATGGTGCTGTTCTCGATATTCTTAGGCGTTTTCAAGGATATGAAGGCAGTTACTGACAAGGAGATCCTTGTAGTCGCGTTCGGAGGTGTGCTCCTGGGAATCGGCGTAGGTCTGATCCTTCGTTACGGCGGATGCCTTGACGGTACGGAGATCGTCGCGATGTTCCTTTCTAAACATGTCGAGTTTTCGGTGG